>Ga0209526_10000782_pt1 | contig 20888 bp, 21 predicted proteins | sample JacPinW_OM2H0_M1_FD_188566 | JGI IMG/M metagenome (GOLD analysis project Ga0209526, IMG submission 188566) | Forest soil microbial communities from Algoma, Ontario, Canada - Jack Pine, Ontario site 1_JW_OM2H0_M1 (SPAdes) (version 2) | ecosystem: Environmental > Terrestrial > Soil > Boreal... | reverse complement strand
AAAGCCCAAATAGGGTACAACCTTCGGGTCAACTGTTATTGTTGAAGTCTGACACGTACCGTCAGGCTGCGAACACAGCGTGCCCGCTCGCGCCGCCGCAGAAGGTACGGTATCGCTGAAAGTGTCGCTCTTATTCTGGCGGATCCCTTCGTAATCGGCAAAGACGAAGGTCTTACCCTTTTTGATCGGACCTCCGCCCGAGGCTCCGAACTGGTTGCGATGGAATGGCGGTAGAGTGGAGTCGAAGTAGTTTCGCGCATCCAATCTCTTACTGCGCAGGAACCAGTAGGCATCCCCGTGGAACTCGTTGGCCCCGGATTTGGTAATGGCGTTAATGACCCCACCGGAGGCCCGGCCATACTCCGCGGAATAATTGCTGGTCAGCACCGAAAACTCCTGAATCGCGTCCGTACCCAAATTGACGCCCAGTGTGCTGCCCGGCGCTCCGTTGGAATAGTCGTTGATGCTAACGCCGTTAATGCGGTAGTTATTCTCGAAAGGTTGATGCCCAGTTACGGATAACAGAGTTCCAAAGCCTCGATTGCCGCGATCGCTGGGTCCGGCCTCGACTCGAACATAAGTGACTCCAGGCTGGAGGGCTGCCAGTTGCGTCCAGTCGCGGCCGTTCAGCGGCAGCTCACGGACCGTTGTGGCATTGACCTCGGCACTGATGGTTGAGGAAGAGAGTTGCACAGTGGGTGCTGTAGCAATGACGTCTACTTGTTGAGACACCTCGCCAATCCGCAAGGAAATATTCAGGGCGAATGAAGCTCCCACGGTTAACGCGAGGCCTATTTTCCGGTAGGTGGAAAATCCCGGCGCTACGGCCGTGATGTCATAAATTCCCGGCAGCAAGTTCGGTGCGCTGTAAAAGCCGGCCGAGTCGGTAGCGACGTCCCGACCGACTCCCGTGGCCGTATTTCTTATGGAAACATGTGCGTTAGGAATGACCGCGTCGGCTGCGTCCGTCACCGTGCCGGCAAGAGTGGCTCCGGCCACTTGTGCATGGACTGGAGTTGATACGGACACATTGAGTGCTAACACGACACACACCAAAAGACCGCGACCAAAAATCATCGACTACCTCCGTGGGGTTGTTGACCATGTATTACTCATGCCCCACGGTCGTCAGCGAGGATGAGGTCACGACCTTTGTGGGGCTGACCTTAAAGACCCAAAGCCTCCCTGTCCAATGGAAAGTTAGAGTGGTTTGGAAAGAAAAAGTGCATAGCGCGCACGAAGAATAGAATTCTTCATGCAACTCCTGAAGCGTCAATGCGATCGGGTGCTTTTGGCGCGCTCACCTATCTTCGCGGAAATAAATGAATCTAAATGTTTGTTTAATGTTTTCGACGCCGGAATGGCTCCAGCGCGCAGGCCTCCTCAGCTATAGGCTCCGAACGAAAACATCAGCAGGAAGTTTGAATCGTGACCTCAATTTGCGAACCTGTTCAAGCGTGAGCTTCCGTTGTCCCGCGAGAAACATCGAAACGGCACTTTCCGATCTGAATTCCGGCGTCAAATCACGTTGCGCTTCTCACTGGCCGGATAAGAGTAGCTTGTCGGCCGGCGGTCGAAAGGGAATCGCTCTGCGAAGGTAAACTTTAGAAGTCTTAACCGGACTTCAGCAATGACGTCGATTCGATAGAACGTTGCGAGCTGTACCGGACCCAGTCTGTGTTAAAATCGGCCCGCAATTTCACGCAAACAAAAAAGGCGGAGACCGTCCCCGTGGTCCCCGCCAGTTGCCGACAGCGTCCCTAGGCCGGCCTGACGCTCTCAGCCCCGACTCTTCTTTTGCGCGGTTCTTCAGCCAGGGTCTATCAGGGCTTTCAAGTACAAACCAAGAAAAAAAGTTTGCATCCGCTAGGACCCATGCGGCGTGCCACAAGCCGACGATATGCCGAAAGGAACCGACAGGGGCGCCCTGGTAATCAGCCCTGTTAATCAAGTGAGGCCGCAAAAACGAACTCCTTGGGCGCGCCGAACTCACAGAAGTGAGCCGAGATTGTCAGTCCCAGGATTGTGGGCTATACTCCCCCAAATTTTGTGAGCGATATGTGAAGCACAGGGTTCAGGAATCGAGAGGGGGTATTTCCAAAGCCTCACACCTGGCAGCGTGAGCTTGTTTCCAGCGGTCAGGAAGCCAGGCGTTGAGGTCGTTTGCCGGCCACGAAGGGAGATTCATCAGCAGTTGCATGAAGTAGAGTTGCGGATCCATCTCGTGCCGCCGGCAGCTGCTGGTCAAGCTGGCCAGGATCGCAGCCGTCCGTCCGCCGCGCGGGTTACCCACGAAGAGCGAGTTCTTGCGATTCAGAACCACGCGCTTCATCTCCCGTTCGCTTACATTATTATCGATGGGCACCGCGCCATCCCTGGTGAACGCGATCAGTTCCTCCCATTGGCCGAGCGTGTAGTTCACTGCTTCTGCCATGGGATGCTTGGGCAGCAGCTGTTCTTTCCAGGCCAGCAACTTCCGCCGTAGTTCCGCCAGCACCGCCACCGACTGCGTCTGCCGCAACGCCAGTCTCTCCGCCACGGACATATCCTTGGCCTGTTTCTCCACTGCAAACAGCCGGCCGATCAAATCCACGGCCTCGCGGGCGATCTCCGGCGCCGTTTTCTCGGCCTCCACGAACTTCCGACGCGCATGCGACCAACATCCGGCACGCGTGATGGCGTTGCCGGCCACCACTCCGTTGTAGCCTCCATAGGCATCCGCCAGAAGAATCTCAGTGTAATCTTTCAGAAACTCTTTCGGTCCCTCTCGCCCGCGGTTCAATGTGAAGTCGAACACGTTGTACGGATTTGCTTCATCCCCTACGTACACCCACATCCGTGACGACTGCGTCTGCCCCGGTCCTAGCATCGGAAAGATCGTGTCGTCGGTGGCCACCACATGAGACAGCCTCACCCGTTCCGCCATCCGCCGGTACAACGGTTCGACCACATCCGCTACGTCTCCGCACCACACCGACTGTGTGGCCCGTGAAATCTCAAAACCCTGCCGTTCGAAAATATCCTCCAACCTATACAGCGGGAGGTAATCCGCAAATTTGCTGGTAACAATGAAAGCGAGCAGTCCCGGACCGGCAAAGCCCTTCTCGATCGCTGTCTCCGCTTTGGCCGCTGCCTCGATCTGAGGATTTTCGCCGGCTTGTTCGCAACGGGAGCAGGCATACTTCTTGCGTACATGCCGCAAGCGTTCGAAATGGCCGGGGAGGTATTCGATCTGCCAGCTTTCCTCGCTGCCGATCTCTTGTCGCTGCTCGCCGCAGCACGAACAGCGTCGTTGTTCTGCAGTCAACTCATAGACGTGCGTGCTGACCGGGAGATTTTCGAATTTCGCTAAGGCACGCCGTCCTTTACGCCGCTGTACGCGTCGCACTTCCGGCTCGGCTTCTCCTTGCGGGAGGCTCTCTGCAGGTAACGGTTTTTGTTCCAGTTCTTCGGCAAACTCGAGCAGCGCCTGCGCCAGCTCGTTTTCGCTCAAACGATCCGCCCGCGGCCCGTAGGTGGCCTTCTTATAGCGCAACAGCTCTTTCTGCAGCTGCAGGTTTTCCAGATACAGTTCGTCGGCACGCCTGGCCTGCGCTTCGGCGCGCTGTCTTTGGTCATCGCGCTCCTGCAACAACGAACGCAGGATAGCCTTCAGTGCTTCTTTATCTTCAGGCAAGTCGATCAAGGAGTTCTCGACGGTGGGCATATCTGCTTAGACGTAGCAGCAGAAACTTGGTTGCTCACGCGAGGCTTATTTTACGCGTTGTTGTTTTATTTTTTGTTTTATTCTGTTTCTTCGCGAACTGTTTTATTCGCTGCTTCGCACGGCGCGTTCGTAGCGCGGCACGCGCTTCAACTTCGAAACATCAATCCCATCCAGAATCATCGCGAGTTCGCTCGCACGCAATTCCACCGCACGCGCTCCCTGTTCCACACGCGGCATTTTAAAAACTCCCGCTTCGAGGCGCTTGTACCACAGAACGAATCCATCCCGTTCCCATACCAAAATCTTCAGCCGATCGCCGCGACGCGAGCGGAACACGAAAAGATGGCCACTTTGCGGGTTCTCCCCAATGACCGCGTTCACCCGCTCTGCCAGTCGATCAAATCCGCACCGCATGTCTGTCGCTTCACTGGCCATCCAGATCCGCGCTCCCTGCGAGCGGTCCATCGCGTGTAAACTCGGCAGTCCGATCACCTCGCCGTCTCCACCACCGCCAACAATGCCCGCACGTGTTCCGCGTCGAATCCCCGCCCTACCACCAGGCTTCGGCCATTCTGCAGTCGGATTTCAATACGCGAGTCGTCTGGCACCCTTGGCGTAGGCTCCGCCACTTGCACTTCCAAGAATTTCGTCGTCGTGCTTTTGCACAGCCGTTTCTTCCACACAAAGAAATACGGCCGGCACAGACCACGCTCACCGCAGAATGCCGTCACGGTCTGCCCGCTACGCGCCTGCTCGGCAACCAGCCTTCGCCACTTCGTCCACGCCTTCTTTGTGCGCTTGGTCATGTCGCAACTTTGCAGTGCGACGGAATCTTTCACAAGATGGGGTTCGTGTAGCGCTCACCAAATTTTTGACATCGCTGCGTCGGACCGCAGCGCGGAACGGAGGGACCATGGCCGCTCCTGCTCCTCGATCCATGCCTTCTCGACACCCTATCCATGTTAAGCATCTCGTGTTGGTCGTGTTCGGTTTGATGACGCTATTTGTCCTGCTCACACGCGACCGGGCACTCCTTGATGCCCAGTCGTTCCTCCGCCATCGCTATGCGGCGATTCCATGGCTGATGTTGGCGCACGGGATTCCCGGGGCACTGGCGCTTTTCCTGGCCGCGTTCCAGTTTTCGAGCCGTCTGCGTCAGCGAAATTTGCAACTGCATCGTGTGATGGGGCGCATCTACGTCGGAAGTGTCGCGATCTCAGCACCTGTTGCTATTGCGATTTCCATTTCTCTGCCCATACCGACCTTGACCATGGCTTCGGTGATCCAGGCCTTTGGCTGGCTTACAACCACTGCCACCGCCCTCTACTGCGTCCGCACTGGCAAGATCCAGCAGCACCGCGAGTGGATGATGCGCAGCTATCCATTCGCGATGGTCTTCGTTGTCGTTCGCACGATTATTACCGTCCCCGCGATTGCCCGGATGGGAGAACTCGGCCTCGCCACGGTGGTTTGGAGCGTCATCGCCACGGCGTGCTTCCTGCCCTCGTTTGTAATTGCGTGGCAGACGTTGGCGGCGAGCCGACGGGCAGCAAAGTTTCGGACTACCGCGACGGCAGATTGACTTGTCCGGGTAACGAACCTATAGGAGAAGTGAAGTCCGGCAACACGACCTATCAGGAGTTAGCCCGCCCGATCAAATGAATTAATCATTGCAGATTGGTACACCTGTAATGGTGAACCCTTGAGTGAAATCTATATTCGCCCCGGCGTCCGTTACGAGCGACAGACCAATATTGGTGTACGCATATCCGTAAGCGTCGGACGTACATTTAATCGTGGTCGGGTTGTAGGATACGGTCACCGAACACGTCGATCCGACCGGCACGGAGCTCGCACAGGTGCTTCGAGAGACCGTGGCAGTTCCCGCGGATGGGGTAATAAAACCTGAAATGGAGGAAGCTACCGTAGCTCCATCGAAGTCCAGGGGAAAGTCGCCGTCGCTAATGAGAGTCGCGGTAATTGTGTAGACGGCGTAAGGGATGACCGCATACCCTCCGTTCACTGTCTGCCACGTATAGTGCGAAGAGGGTGTGTTGACGAAACCAAAGCCTCTTGTGTCGTGACCCGCGCTGCTGCTAGCACTGATTGCGTAGACGATCTCTGTCCCGGTTTGAGAAATCGGTGGAGGAGACACCGGAGCAGTCGACACCGGCGTCAAACTGATCAGGTTGCCAAAAAGGTCCCAAGAGCAGGTGTTGTAATGGTTGGTTCTCGTCCCGTGAGAGCCACGCCCGGAGCCTGCAGAAACGGTGTAATAACTGCAATTCCCGACAACAGTGTTGCTGTTAAATTGATAGCCTGCAACCACCAGCCCTTGAGCGCCACCCGGTGAAGTGAAGTACAGCTTGAACTCGTGGCCATACGCGACGGGCGTACCTAGCAAAATCAGGGTCAACCATAAACATTTCATTTGGTCTCCTCCCTTGCCTTAGGCGGGTCGCATTCGAAACAACGCACCATCGCCACGGGCGCATCCACGGCGGGATTGCTGGGGACTGTGCCGCAGTATACATGGGCTGAACGACATGCATAGTGTATAAATTGGGCCATCTCGTACGCATTTCTCGGCACAACGGTCTGATTCCATATGTCCGGTCGCTCGTGTTCTCTGCGCGTTCAGGTAATAGAACCCGCCGGCGATCACGGCTGCGACCAGGCCCAACTTGCGGTTGTTTGCAGCGATTATTTCGCTGCTACGAAGTCGCTCGCGCCGGCGAGTTTCACCGCCACATCGGTAAAGAAAAGCCGAAACGGCTGGTCCCCCAACGTGCCGCGATGGTCTTCGGCGACGTGGATCGGCCCGGCCATTTTGTAGTCAGCCCAGGTGACCGTCAGGGTTGGCTTGGGCGCGCCACCCCTGTAAAAATTCCAGGCGACCACGCGATTGTCTGCGCCGACAAAAAGATCGTAGGAATCTCCCGGCGTGTAGCCTCCACCAGTCTTCGGATAGGTGACAGTGACCTTGCGGACTTTGCCCTTGCCCATCGGCGCGGCGGTGATGCCCTTATCTTCGACGGTGGCGTCCTTGTCCCAGACTAGGTGGAAAGGAAAGAGGAGCCAATACTGATCGTTGATGAATTTCGGATCGACATCCTTGAGGACATCAGGGGCCATGGTGCCGCGGGTGTAGGTGGTCTTCACCGACTTGCCCGCGCTGTCAGGGCCTTCGTAAGTGACGCGGTCCGGTTTTATTTCCCAGGTCCAGGTGCGGGCCTCTTTTCTCGGACCCGCGTCAAAGTTGAAGGTATAGCGAATCTGCTCAACCTGCGACCACGAAGCAAGGCCGTAGGCATCGGCAATCTGGTGGCGAATGTCGGGTTTCTCTTGCGCGACAGGCTCCGACACGAAAAATAATCCAACAAACAGGCTGAATGCTATCGAAAAACGCACGTTGGAGCGAGACATCGGGAACCTCCAATCAAAGTTGAGAATGCTCTAGAAGAGTAGAGCGGTTTGCTCCAACCAGGCAAGCTTGCTCAATGACGACGCGGCCTTCAACTGGTTGCTTGTAGATCGCGGTGATTACCCGACTCCGAGTCGACTGAACGATTCGGCGTAAGTTATCAGCTCGTCCGTCGGATTAGTACCCCAAGGTACACCCTTTGGCCGTCGATGCTTTTCCGAATCAGTACCGAGCCCTAGACAAAGTATTGGGCTCGATCCTGCAACACGTGGACGAGAACACCACGCTGTTCGTCATCTCCGACCATGGCATCAAGCCCTTGCGCGAGATGGAGTCGCGCATGGCCCCGCGACCACGCTGGCACCACTCCGATCATTCGCCAAACACGATTTCGAGGATGGTGATGACGTTCCCGGTGTCTTCATCGCGATGGGGCCCAGGATCAAGAAGGGCGTTCGGATGTACGACATTGCACCCACGATCCTGCATGTCTACGGGCTTCCTGCTGCAGACCAGATGAGGAGACGTGCACTCACCGAAATCTTCGAGAGTTCTTCGCCAGCTTCTCTAACTGCGCTCGCCCTTGTTCGCTAAGCAGCTTGCCGCAGCTAATGGTTAGCGCTCGTCCTCCAGCCATCGTTGGCTCCCTGGGCTAGTCGGCGCCGGCAAGAGTTGGGGACCATGCGGTATGTACCACGCGGAGCCAATCTACTGAACCGGTTTCCACCGAGCGCATTCCTCTATCAGCCGGAGAGGAATCGCTGTGTTTGCCCGGAGGGCAAACTCCTGCATCGGCAGAGGCAACGCAAGGTGGGCCCCGGGATGATTCACCACATCTACGAAGCCCGGCTTGAGGATTGCCAAACCTGCACTCGCAATCTGGAGTGTTGTCCAGACAACAAAAAACACGGCCGTTCGGTGGCGCAGCTCGAAGAAAGCCCGCTGGTGATCGCGTTCCGCAAGAAGATGGCCAGTGAAGAAGCCCAGCAGAGATACCGTCGCCCGGGAGGAATCGTGGCGGTTTCGGCCTGAGTTACGCTCGGAATGTCATCGGATCGCATAACCGCCATCGACACGAATCGTAGTTCCGGTAACGAAGTCCGAAGCCCGTGAGGCCAAGTACACAGCTGTTCCGGCAAGTTCCTCCGGTTGACCCCATCGACCAGCGGGGGTCCGCGCAAGAATTTCGTCGTTCAAAGGCATTGTGCGTACAGGCGCCGTCATGTCCGTTTCAATCCACCCTGGCGCGATCGCATTGACTTGAATGTTGTGCGGTGCGAGTTCAATGGCCATTGACTTGGTCAGCTGGACTATCGCTCCTTTCGCTGCGCTGTAAGAGGGGACCAACCCAGACCCAAAGAACGAGTACATACTGCCAATGTTTATGATCTTTCCGAATTTGCGACTGAGCATCGACCTGGCAGCGAGCTTCGAAAGAAGGAAAACTGCATTGAGCTGCGTCTCAATGACACTGTCCCAATCTTCAGATTTTTCCTGCAACACACCGCCACTGAACGACACGTTGCCAGCATTATTTACCAGGATGTCTAGGCTACCCAGTTCGCTCTCGACCCTGTTAAGCGCGGGCTGCAATCCGGCGCGATTGGTCATATCCACCCTCACAGCAATCGAAGGAACACCGATTGCTTTCAGTTCAGAAAGCACCCGCTGGTTCTTTTCGTCGTTTCGTCCAAACACCGCGACGGCAGCCCCGGCTTCGGCCAATCCGATCGCAATGCTGCGACCAATTCCGCCATTACCACCAGTCACGACAGCCACCCGACCGGTCAAGTCGAATAATGTAGGCGTTTTCATCAAGCACTCCCCCTTTCAAAGACCCACAAACAGGATTGATGCTACGAAATAATCCAAGTCAGATCGTCAGAGTGAACCCTCCATCGGGTGTTTCGGTACGCGTCTGTCGAATTGGGAAAAGCTCATCTTATGAGACAAGTTCGCCTACAAAGGCCGTGAGTCCTTCTTTACCTTCCAATCGGAGGGAATCTGGAAAATATCCTCCGGGACGGGATCCGGTTGAGTTGCGACAATCTTCATAGTACTTTCGGTGAGAATCATCCCATGGGGGACGAGGACCCCCTCGTAGGCAGACTTCGTCTTGGCCGAAAGCACCATCACATTCGGCTCCTCACCGTAAAAATAGGCTCCAACTGGAGAGTTCGTGGGACTGCACGCTGCTGCTGAAGCTAGGTATCCACGGTTCTGAACCTCGTGAACAAAATTCGCAAATTCATTTCCGTTCGGAACTGTTTGCGAGACACAGACTGTTCCCGTGTCATGGAAAATCATCTGCCTTCCATGATAGGCCAGGTTGGCGCTTGCAAGTCGAAAGTGTACTCATCGCAAGGAATGCCATTAATTTCCGCTTTCTTACCCGTCAACGTGATCACCCTTCGCATATTCTTCATTATCAGCCCCCTTGCCACTGTTCACTCTGTGAGGCTAGGTCTGCCACGAATGCTTCCTTTCGTTTCGGGTCTAAGCGATATTTTCTCCCCGCTTCAAGGTCATAGATGTAGATATATGTCTCAGATCCGTGATTAAATTCCGCGCGCATTTTTAGGCCCTTCACCTGGAGAATTCTTGTCCGAGAATCTGTCACCATGTTTCCGTCTGTCTTGACTTGTTGCACTACATATCGGCTGAAACACTCGCCGGAAGGACCAACATTGCGGAACGGAAAAATATAGCAACTCTTCCCCACGTTCTCAGGAAATGTTTCATTCCAATTTCACCCTTTCGGCGGACAGCATAAGCCAAGTCCGACCCGAGGAGGGAAAAAAGTACCCCGCGTATCATTCACACCGAACGAATGCTGCGAGACGTCGGCCCTTCCGGACGCGTCGCGGCGGGTTTTGATGGTATGAGGCCGAGGATGAAAGAATCGCCGCTCTAGGGTCGGCGTCTTGCGAGACACCGGGGTTCAGGATTAGTGGTCTGATTCCATATGTCCGATCGCTCGCGTTCTGTTTCTTATAAGCACCACGTCCCTTTCGAAGTAGCCGCGTGAGATCGCCAGCCGATTGTCAGGCGAGACGCCGAAGGCAAAGATTCCGTCGGAATCGAATGTCGTCAGTTTCCTAGGAGCTTTGCCGTCAAGCGGCACTGCCCAGATGTTCCCGACACCGTTCACGTTTCGGGAGCACAGAATCGACTTTCAATCTCACTACCGAGTCGGCGTTGGATCGTAAACAGTCTGCCTTCGTTGACTTGCCTCTTGTGGCACCCTAAGATGAGCGCCAAATGGCGGAATACTCATCTCTGGTAGGACAGACCGTCTCTCACTACCGCATCATCGAGAAGATAGGCGCAGGCGGGATGGGGGAGGTCTATCGTGCATACGATGAGCGGTTGGAACGCGACGTCGCCCTGAAGGTCCTGCACCCGGGCATGTTGGCTGGCGAATCGGCCCGCAAGAGATTCCGCAAAGAAGCTCTCGCGCTCTCGAAGCTCAACCACCCGAACATCGCCACGGTCCACGATTTCGATACGCAGGGGGGCGTGGACTTCCTGATAATGGAGCACGTCGCTGGCGAGACGCTGAGTGAGAAGGTGCGTGGAGGCTCGCTAGCGGAAAAGGAGGTTGTGCGGCTGGGGTTGCAGCTGGCGGAGGGCCTCGCGGCGGCGCGATTAATCGGAGAGCAAGGTCAGGTCACGAATCGGCACGACTTCGTTTTTCTGCTCCATGCGCTGAGCGTAGCATCCGATTGTAGAAGAACTGGTGGGCCTTTTTGGAGCATAATTCGGGGGGGGGCAGTGGCATGACTCACGATGAATGGCGATTACTTCGGTATGGGATTCTGATAGCCTTTCTAATGGCACTCGTTCTCGTGCCAATTCTCCTAAACAATATTAACTTCCCGAAGTCAGTCGCCGAAGGAATTCTGGGCGCTATCGCTTTAGCCGTCTTTCTGCTGTCCAAGTATATGGAGCGCCCAAGAAATCAAACTGACCCACCACCCGGATATGAGCAAGTACAGAATCGGTCAGCACATCATGGTGAAACTATCGGGCGGTAGAATTGTCGAGGCGAAACCCAGTGTTCATCAATCTTTTAGAGCACCTTTTCTTTTTTCGCTAGCAAAATCGTGAATTATCCAGGCTAGGACGGCTTCGACTTATTTCGGGGTCAGCGTGAAGTCGTCAAACGACACGGGGTAAGCTGTGGCACTCGCATTTTTCCCCAGGATTGTGAATTTGAAGGAATAGTTTCCCGCCACCGGGAATGTGAAGTTCCCGTAATCGACGGTCTCGTATCTTTCCGCGGCCAGGTACTGATCGAGTGGAGCGCTCACGTTCGTGCCATTGATCGCGAACTGGGAGATGCCACGGTTGGCATTCTGCTTGTAGGAGAGCTTGATATCGTACGTCCCAGCCGCTGCGACATTCACAGTGAACGTGACGTGGTCTCCGACAGTGGTCGCATCGAGGATGGTTCCCAAAGTATCGGGGAAGCCGCTGTAGGTAAACGTGCGGAATGTCGGGCCGGAACTCACTGCCGGCAGAGTTGCGGACCGGTAGACGATTGGAGCCGGAGCCGGAGAACTGGGGACAGCAGCGGTCAGTTCATTGGAGTATGTGCTCTCCACGCCATTTGCGTCGACCGCGGTAACCACGTAATAGTAGGTTGCGCCAGCCACGACACTGGTGTCGTTGTAGTCAAGCGCGGGGAGAGGGTCAGCCGTGTGATTTGGATAGGGACCGCCGCTTACCGCTCCCCGATAGACGCGGTATCCAATGACAGGACTCGGGCTCGGCGCCCACTCAAGATGAACCTCATGGGATGTCGGGGGCGAGGGATTTACGCCACTGCCCGCCAGAGGCAAAGTAGCCGCCGAAGTGAGACTCTTACTGAGAATCGAAAGTTTTCCCAAAGCCGCTCCGCTGGACAGGGGCCGGAACGAAACCTGGAGTATAGCCTGCTGTTTGGGAGCAAGGGACAGTCCAGGAGATATATTCGAGAAACCAAAGCCTGAACCTATCACCGTCACGCCGGAGATGGTCAGCGAGATGTCACCGGTATTCTGAACCGTGATGTTTTTTCTGCTGAGCGAGTTGAGCTTCTGAGAACCAAAATTGAGAGACGAGGGAGAAAGTTGCAACGCGGCGAAAGGCGCTTTGCCAATGCCAGTCAGCGTGTAGAATACCATTGCTTGGGCGCTGCTGATGATCTCGAGGACCGCCGAGGTTTTCCCTGTTGATGTTGGCTCGAAGGTCATCCTGAATTCGATACTCTTTGAGGGAGCAACTGACATAGGCACGGAGGGCCCAGACAAGTGGAATTCACTCTTGGATGAGCTGACGCGGTAAACGTGCAGTGTGGTTGAACCGGTGTTCTTGATGTGGAACAACAGCGTCGCTGAATGGCCGACAACGACCATCTGAAAATCGAGGTTCTCAGGGGAAACGGTGAGCTGATGGCCTGATGCTGCCGCGGTTTGCATCGAAGAACTACACAACACAGCAAAAGTAAATAACAGGAAAGAGAGCAGGCGAAGCCCTCGGGAGGAAGTGAGAGCTTGTAAGTGCGAAGACACGACGCGCTACCTTTTAAGCGGGGACCAAATGAAGGTAGCTACTGGTCACGGGGACAGGCAATCTGCCCCGAGTACAGTTTTGGGACAGGTCCGGTTTGCGACCGGACTAGTCCCGAAGGACAGGTGGCGCGAGGAGGTTCGAGGGAGTTCGAGGGAGCAGTCCCTTCGCGATAATCACGGCCCAAACGAACAACGTCCCCCCGAGTGCTCGCTCCGGCCTCCGCCAAGGCACATAATCCTCGTGAAGATGCAGCAGCGAGCGCTGGCGAATCCCACGACAAATCCAATCATTAAAGTATTTTGGGACATTCGAGTCCGAGATATCGCAAAGGTCATCGATCGGGTAGAAATGGTGAGCCAGAGAGAGCTTGCCAGGCGAGAGTGCAGGGAAAAGGCCGCTGATGCGCGTCAGAAACTGGAGCCTCCGAAGGATTCCGGGCTGATGTGAAGCTAACCGCCCTGATATCGCGTTGACAAACGTCGACAAGAACTAATCCCTTGGCCTGGTTCCTATGGCCTTCAATCTTGTGGGTACGCAGAAATTCAGGAAAGACAAACCAACACTTCGCAAATTCCGCAAAGCAACAATTCGAGTTTGAAACAATTCTTGTCTAGCTTGAAGCAGCTGCCTGCCCAGCTGCGTTGCACGATTGGATGGCGCTCGCCTCGTCTGGATGAATCTCGAAGACTTTCGTCAGCGAAGTCGCATGCAATAGATCGCTTACAACCTTGCTCAGTCTCGCTAGCTTCAATTGGCCGCCCTGCTTGCGAATCGCCATGTGCCCGCGCACCAACTCCCCGATACCCGAGCTGTCCACATAATTGACTTCCGCCATGTTCAACACAACGTTCTTGGTTCCACTTCCCAACAAACTCGCAATCGTTTCCCGCAATTTCGTGGTTCCTTCCCCAAATCCGATTCGTCCGTGAAGGTCCACCACGCTGACCCCGTTTACTTCGCGCGTGGTGCTCTGTGCACCAGATTTCGTCGGCGCTTGCTTGCCTAGTCCCAGTCGATCGAGCACTCCGGATGCCGCTCCCGCCACTTCATGGAACTCTGTCTGAACCAGCACCAGCGACCGTCCGCTCTTCAGAACTTCCAGAAAATGCGCTGCCTCTTCCGCGGATTTATCCGCCGTCGCCGGTTTCGGTGTCGCCGCGTGCTCTGTCAGCCCCTTCGCGACCGATTCCCCAGCACGCGAACCCAGGTACCCAAGCAGTGCTGCTCCGCCCACCCCCAGGGCAAACACCTGACCGAAACCGGGTATCAAAGCGAGTGCCGCTCCCACGCATCCGGCAGTCGCCCCGACTGCCCCGCCCATGAACCCGCCGGCAAACTTTCCGAGGTCTTTGCCAAAACTCATCGCTTCGCTCTCGGAACGCGTCAGAAAAATGATCGATTCTTGGGGTACGTGATTCTGGATCAACTCCTGAACCGCTTGCTCCGCATTTTCACGCGAATCAAAAACACCAATAAATGTTTCCACAGGACCCTCCTAGCGATAGTCTTGTTTACGCTGAACTACAGGCCCAAAAACCCCCATTTTTGATGAGCCGACTTTGTTTCAAAACTACTATAGAGTCAAGCAAAATCGCGGGTTTTTGCGTGGTCCGAAGTACATTTTCTTCAAAATGAGCGGCTTCTTTTTTCAGTACTAACCGTCGTGAATAGGCGTTAGGCGTTATATCTTTGATCTCGAGGATTATCGAACCCCTGGAGGTTACTTAGAACTAGAAGAAACAGAGAAACTCCACGTCGGCCAAGAAGTATTTGCAATTGGTTCACCTTTGCGGCTGTCAGGTACTGTCACTAGAGGCATCGTCAGCGCCATGAGAACGATCAATTCAGGTATCCATTACATCCAGTTGGATGCAACGATTAATCCCGGCAACAGTGGTGGTCCTCTGCTCTCCCGGTCTGGAAGGGTGCTTGGAATTAACACCTTCAAATTGAAGGGGTACGAAGGGCTTAACTTCGCTGTTCTATCCTCAGAAGTAAGAAGTTCCTTCGGCAGATTCCTGAAATAGACCCTAAGCTTATTGCCACTGCTCTGTACCTTCTTCCTGATGAAACCTTCGCACCGCTCCAAGCGGTCTGCGCGGTTCCTGGTACTCCTCACGCGGCAGCTTCGCAGCTCGTGGGAAATATTTCTTTCTGTGGCGTACTCCAAGACCCACAGCACCAAGCTCTCCGCTCTGCGTGACCCATCACCAACGTTGTGTGACCGCACGCTCTGCAGGAATGCTTGTAGACGTCACCACTTTTGGTCTGAATGATTGACCACTGATTCACGCCGTTCATTCTGGCCTGCCTGCCGTCTGGTCAGGTGTTGCTGTCAGATAACTGAAGGCCTTCTGGTTTGACCTGGTTCAGGATGGGAATGTCGGGGTCGGCGTCTTAGGGTTTGTATCTCGGCGTCAGGAGAGACCAGATAGATTCTAGGTCCGGGAGAGGATGATCAACGCAACTAAGGATAAACTCTCAAGTTTTTTCCAAGGGGGCAGTCAGTTTGTTGTGCCTTTCTTTCAGCGGTCTTACGTTTGGGACGAAGAGAACTGGACTACCATGTGGGAACACATTACGTCCGTTCTTGAAAGTTGCATGGGGAACGTGTCTAAAGAACATTTCATCGGCACTATCATCACGAAACAACGCCCGGCCCAAGTTATTGGAGAATCCCAATATGACCTCATCGACGGGCAACAACGACTGACCACCGTCGCATTATGCCTTAGAGCGATCGGCGATGCATCCACCGACCAAATGCCCAACCTGAAAGGACAAGTCTCGGGGGATCTCCGTTTTCGGGATGCCCGTGGGAAATACTACTCACGGGTCGTCCCTAGCAGCTACGATGGACATTATTTCGAGGCGATTCTCGAAGGGGTCAAGCCGACCGGGGAACACAAAATCGTCAGAGCCTATGAGTTTTTCCTGGAGAAATTGAGTGGATTCGGAGATGAGAAGCTCGATCTACTCAGGCTCGTCATATTAAATAATGTGCCAGTAATCAGTATGATGTTGTCTCCAGAGGATGATGAGCAGGAAATCTTCGACACAATCAATGCGCTCGGCGTAAGGTTGACAACCGGCGAGTTACTTAAGAACTATATATTTAAGGACAAGGGAATCCAAAACCATTACGTCGAACTGTGGAAGAAGATATATGAGGACAGTGAGGAACAGATCGAGTTCTGGAATGCCGAGAAGACCGCAGGCCGCATCATTCGTACAAATATAGAGGTGATGCTGTATTGCTACCTCATTATCAAGACCGGGCGAGAAATTCAGCTTGAGAGTTTGTTTAAGGAATACAAAAACTGGCTCAAGGATAAGACCGTTGAAGATAAGATCGGATTTCTGAAAGAGCTCAGCGAATATGCCGAGATTTATTCCTGTTTTCCGGCAGGAAATGTTTTGAATCAGATCGCCTTTTGTGAAGACGAGAAACGTTTCTTCCATGTTGTTGAGAACTTGATGGTCACGACTATGTATCCGCTGGTCCTCGATGTATACAAGAACGTGCGTAACCAGCACGTCCGCTCTGATATCCTACAGACGCTGGAGTGCTATCTTGTTCGCAGAAATGTGTGTCGTTTAACTACGAAAAACTACAACCTCCTTTTTTATCCAAATTTTGAAAGAGATAAAGAATAGAAAGGTCGAACTGACTTCTCAGATTCTGGTCGACATTTTGCGCGCGTTTACCGATCCGACCAACCGAATGCCTAGCGATGTTGAGTTCGCTAAGGCCTTTAAGCAGGAAGTCCTCAGTAACCAGAATGCTCGGGAAATTCTTTTCATTCTGGCGCTTTATGATGTGTCGACGGGCAAAGCTGCTTTCACAAAAGGTATCCCGCAAAACCGTGCTCAACGTCCTCGGAACTCTCAGCTCGATGGTGCGCACGGCGAAGTCGTGGGGCTACTGCACGCAGCCAGTGATGACGAGCGAGCTAGCATTACCCGCAGAGGAACTCAGCAAGCCAACGCGATTCTTCAACGGGGAAGAAGCGCGCGAGATCATCACGCTCGCTACCGAGCATACCGGACCATGTTCGCAATCGCTGCAATGACGGGGCTGCGCGTCGGGGAAGTTGTGGGGCTGCAAAAAGCAGACCTTGACTTCGATCGGCGTATCATTCACGTCCAGCGATCAGCCAGGTACAGTCGAGTTCAAACGGTGAAGAGCAAGGCCAGTCGGGCACCCGTGGCGATGGCGGAAGCACTTGCCACGCTGCTCAAGGATTATCTGGCGACGTGGAAGCCGAATCCGGAGGGCTTTCTCTTCCTGAATCGCAACGGTAGACCACACGCGGCAAACAAAGTTGTCGACTATGGTCTCTGGCCAGTGCTCGACAAGCTGAAGATCGAACGCGCCGGCATGCATGCTTTTCGGCACTGTCACGCGAGTTTGCTGATGGACGTAGGAGCGAATCCGATGGTCACGAAGGATCAAATGCGGCATTCGGATGCGCGAATCACGCTCGAAGTCTATGGTCACGTGATCGGAGACTCTCAGCGTGATGCAGTGGACAAAGTGGGCGAGCTCCTGCGGCCAAAATTCTGCGCCCAGATGCGCCCAAATTGAGGAGTTCTGGTGAGTACATTCAATCACTTGCGGATCGCAGGACGTGGGTTCGATTCCCATCGCCCGCTCCAGAAAACAAAGCATTTCGCTCAATACGGCTAGTTCAATTGGAGTCAAATTCGGACTAGCGGAACCACTGGTGGCTTTCGGCTAATCGGTGTGAAATTTCGGAATCACACCCAGCAGGAATATGAAACCTACTGCGCCGATGATACACAGTCCAAGACGGACTAGATAATTGACAACAAGCGTGCTCCATGCCGGGGGCACTTCGTCTGAAGGCACGCGCTTGCCGAGTCCCAGAACAAACGCTGCACAGAACACCAGGGCAATCGTCAAAGATTCCCAAAGCGTGCCAGACCATTGGAGCTTGGGGAACTGGCTCTCATATTGTGGCAGTCCTGTCCATCCGCTAACTCTCCCAATTACATTCATCCACAGGCCCGCAAAGCATGCAGCCGCGAACATCATTGCAAGCGCAGTAAGAATGGCAAGCCATCGCTTGGTACCCATAGTGGACTACTCCGTGGTGCCAATCTTATACCGTGAAATTCGATTTGACTCCATTTGACTCCAATTGAACTGAAAAGCGGGCAGTAACGCCTTGTTTTGGCCGATTGTATTTGTTCGATTCCCATCGCCCGCTCCATAAACCCTGTTGATGCAGTTGAGTTTACGAGCTTCGCACCCTCAAGCTCGAAGAGTTGAGAGAATTTGCGGTGTCACGACTGGCAAAAATTCGGGAGCTGCTCGCACACCCTGAAAACATCCAGAAGGCGCATGAGGCTCTTGCCGAGCGCGTGGGCCAGTTGACGTTAGAAGCCAAGAACGAGAACGGAAAAAGGACGTATCTCGCTCATGGCAAAGTAGATTTCTTTGGTGAAGAAGACTTGGCGCATTCCGATGGTGCCGGGGGCCCGAATAGCACCAGTCGTGTATACCCGTTCAGCTTCTCGCTGGCCGCATAAGAGTAGCTTGTCGGCCCGACCGTCGAAAAGGAAGCGGTCTGCGAATGTAATCTTTAGAAGCGGGCCAGAGATTGGCCGATTCGCTTCGCGAGCGCCCAGGGCGATTCGAAAGCATTTCCAATGCTGAGACGCTTGCTTCGTGCGATCGCCGCTCTGAGGTGCGGTGTCCCGTCGGACACCCGGGTTCTGGATTAGTGGTCTGATTCCATATGTCCGGTCGCTCGCGTTCTGTGCGCGTTCGTGTAGTAGGATCCGCCCGGCATCACGGCCGCGACACGCCTCACAAGTATCGCCGTCAACTCCGCGGTCCTACCGTCTGATAAATGCGGTCTACCGGGACTTATGCTGCGCTGCTCAATTGACTTGCCCCAACTGCCCTCCTAATATGACAGCCATACTAGTCCATGATCGGCCAAACCATTGCGCATTACCGCATCACCGAGTGGCTAGGTAGTGGCGGAATGGGTGTCGTTTATAAGGCCGTAGACACGCGTCTCGGCCGATTCGTCGCATTGAAGTTCCTACCGCAAAATGTAGCTCACGATCCGCAAAGCCTCGAACGTTTTCGGCGTGAAGCTCGTTCGGCATCAGCTCTTAATCATCCCAATATCTGCACCATCTACGAAATTAATGAAAGCGAAAGCCAGACCTTCATCGCCATGGAGCTGCTCGAAGAGGGCAACACTCTGAAGCATCTGATTGGCGCGCGACCGCTGGAGATCGACGTGATTCTGGAGCTAGGCATACAGATCGCCGATGCTTTGGATGTGGCCCACCGTAAAGGGATTGTGCACCGCGACATCAAACCAGCAAACATCTTCGTCACCAATCACGGTCAGGCCAAAGTACTCGATTTCGGACTAGCCAAGCTCACCACCAACGAAATATCGACATCCGCGCCGACAGTGACCGTGGAAGAAAATCTGACCAGTCCCGGAACCGCGATTGGAACCATAGCGTACATGAGCCCGGAACAGGTGCGGGGAAAAGAACTCGACGGCCGCACGGATCTGTTCTCGTTCGGGGTGGTTCTCTACGAAATGTGTACCGGCTCGCTGCCTTTCCCCGGCGACACTTCAGGAGTGATTTTCGAAGCGATTCTGAATCGAACGCCGATCACCGCCATCCGTTTAAATCCACAAGTTCCCCCCAGGCTCGAAGAAATCATCAACAAAGCTCTCGAAAAAAATCGCGAGACACGCTGTCAGTCGGGCGCAGAACTGAGAGCCGATCTCAAGCGACTGCAACGGGACGCAAGTTCCGGAGTCACGACCCGCCCCTCGAATATCGTTGACGCCCATTCCTCCACTAAGTGGAAGCTCGGCGCCGCTGTCGCCGCCTTGGTGCTCGGTGCATCCGCTCTTGGCTGGTTCGCATGGCATCAACGGCCGGCTACAAAAGTGTCGAAGCCTCTAGCGAGTCCAAAACGCTTGACGTCGAATCCGACTGAAAATCCCATCTCCGTCTCCGCGATATCTCCCGACGGAAAGTATCTCGCCTACTCCGACAGAACCGGCACGTACTTGCGCCTCATGTCCACAGGTGAAGTGCACTCCTTATTGCCAAAGAGTGCCGACGTTCAATACTTGAGTTGGTATCCGGATAGCACGCGGTTGCTGCTTGCGTGGCCACCGTCCCCGGCCGCCAAGATGGGCCTGTGGATATTGCCCATTGTGGGCGGAATCCCTCGGCAGATCTCGGATGAGGGTTGGTCAGCCGCCGTCTCTCCAGATGGCTCACAAATAACATTTCTCAAAGCTGCTACGTACGGCGAAACCGGGCAGGAACTCTGGCTGATGCGGGCGGACGGAAGCGATCAACGCAGGATCCTTTCTGCGCCCGCTGACGGCACTGTATTTTCCTCGCCGGTGTGGTCCCCCGATGGACACTGGATCGCCTACGACAAATTTCGCTTTGGAGCCTACAGCAATGAAGCATGGATCGAACTGTTCAATCTGGAGCATGGGACGAGCAGTGAAATTATCACTCAACCCCGATTGGAGGGGGGTCTCGAATGGCTGGCCGATGGGCGGTTAATTTATGCCGTGGCCGAGCCTCCGCCAAGCCAGAACACCTCAAATTTTTGGGCTCTGCCTATTGACCCGAACATCGGCCGCCCCCGCGGAACTCCTCTCAGGATCACCAGTGCCGACGACTACGTAAATCAACCCAGCGTTACTGCGGATGGTAAGAAACTTGTGTTCAGCCGCTTCAAGCCGCAGCTCGATGTCTACGTGGCGGAATTTTTCGCTAAGGGCCCGCGCCTCGGTATGCCCCGCCGCCTCACTCTTGACGATGCCGACGACCTGCCCTTCGATTGGACGTTCGACGACTCGTCGGTGGTGTTCACTTCGAACAGAACTAACGCCAGTAACATCTTCAACATTTTCCGGCAGCGCATTGATGAAAGCTCTGCGGAAATGCTGGTCTCCGGTCCAGAACAAAAACCGATTGCGCGCCTGAATCCCGATGGATCTCAGATTTTGTACTTGCAGTCGGTGCATTTGGAATTTATCGGCGGGGCCCGCCGGGCTGAGGTTCAACAGCAGTCGCAAGTCTTGCGCTTGATGCGTACGCCCATCCAGGGGGGCTCTTCGCAACTTGTGCTGGAAGCTCCCGACATTATTAATTTCCAATGTTCGCGTG
>Ga0209526_10000781_pt1 | contig 20900 bp, 17 predicted proteins | sample JacPinW_OM2H0_M1_FD_188566 | JGI IMG/M metagenome (GOLD analysis project Ga0209526, IMG submission 188566) | Forest soil microbial communities from Algoma, Ontario, Canada - Jack Pine, Ontario site 1_JW_OM2H0_M1 (SPAdes) (version 2) | ecosystem: Environmental > Terrestrial > Soil > Boreal... | reverse complement strand
GCCAGTGCACTGATCGCAGCCTGCGGCGCCGGTGGAAAAAAGGAATCACCGGGCTCGACCAGTGGGCCGACCACGGGCTCAACCACCGGGCCGACCACGGGAACACCGGCGGCGACCTCGGCGCCGCCCGGCATGGACAAGGCGTTGCCCACCCAGCCGGTGACGTGGGCTGGCCCCAGCGGCCAGCTGCAGGGCGCGTGGGCGCAGGCGGCTGACCCCCGGGGCGGCGTGCTCGTGATCCACGAGAATAAGGGCCTCAACGATTGGGTGCGTTCGGTGGCCGGCCGGTTCGCCGGCGTCGGCTACTCGGCGCTGGCCATCGATCTGCTGTCGGAGGAAGGTGGCACGGCCACATTCACCGATCCGGCCCAGGCCACCGCCGCGCTGGGCAAGGTAAATCCGCCCAGGTTCGTCGGCGACTTGAAGTCCGGTGTCGGTGAGCTGCAGGCCCGTGTTGGCGACAAGAAGGTGGCCGTGGTCGGGTTCTGCTTCGGCGGCGGAATGGTTTGGCAGCTGCTGGCGGCGGGTGAGCCGCAGCTGGCGGCCGCCGTCCCGTTCTACGGCCCGCTGCCCGACAACCCGGACTTCTCCGGTTCCAAGGCCGCGGTGCTGGCCATCTACGGCGCGTTGGACAACCGGGTCACCTCGACGAAGGACGCGGCGGTGGCCGCGCTGAACCGTGCCGGTCTGGTCAACCAGGTGATCGTTGAACCCGATGCCGACCACGCGTTTTTCAATGACACCGGTCCGCGGTACAACCCGACCGCGGCCGCCGACGCGTGGAAGAACGTGCAGGGCTGGTTCGGTCGCTACGTCGGTTAGTTGAGGTCGAACGGCGGCGCACCCACGCCGGCGATCGAGTAGCTGCCCCAGGGCGTCTGTTCGGTGATCCGCGCCTGTGTGGTGTGGGAGTCGATCGCTAGATCTACGGGACGCGATCCGGTGGGGAACTCGACTGTTGCGCCGAAAATCATTCCCTGCCAATGGTACTTGCCGTCGATCGGGTCGAGGTGACCGGTCAGGCGCACACGCACGGCGTGCTCGCCGGCACCCAGCGTCAATGTCGCGGGGCCGTCGTAGATCTGGTGGTCCGTGTCGTTCGAACTGACTTCGAACGCCGACCACGGCGGCTTGACGCGAGCGCGCTCGGTGAACTGCCGTTGCGCACTGTGGCGTACCTCGATCCGCGTGCCGCCGCGGCGTCGCATCCGCTGCAGGCACTCGACGATGTAGCGCATCTGTCCGTCAATCACCGTTTCGCCATCGCCGACGGGTGAGTCGGGACCCAGCACCATGAAGTAGTTCGGGAAGCCGTGCACCGCGACGCCCAAATAGGCTGTGGCGCTGTCGCTCCAGGCCCGCTGGATGGTGAGGCCGCGGGATCCGACGAGCGCGTCTTTTCCCAGTCCGTCGACGACCGCGGAACCAGTGGCGTAAATGATCGCGTCGACGCCGTGGTCCGCGCCGTCGGTGGTGCGGATTCCCGACCGGGTGATCCGGTCAACAGGTGACATGACGGCCTCCGGTCGCCGCGCCCGCCCCCGGACACGAGGCAGCCGGCGCCGCTTGGTGTTTCGCGTCTCCCAGTTCGGGGGGCAGTCGAAGAGCTGCACCTCGCATTCGGTGAGCCGCCCGACGAGGTGGGCGGCGCGGTGGCCGATCACCGCGACCCGCTGGCCTGCCGGGTCGACCGCCCGCGCCCGGTCCGCCCACAGCCACGACGGGCCACCAAACTCATCGCGGCCCGGATACTCTGGCGGCGAAGGCTGATGCAGCCTGCGCGCGGTGTCGATGACAACGCGGGCCCGCACGTCGGCGCCGGCCTGGCTCCGCAGCAGCCAGGTGTCGGTGGCATCGTCGAACACGGCGGCGATGATGTCGTCGTCGAGGGCGACCGCGTCCGGCAAACAAGCCGCTACGCCGATCACCGCGATATTAATCACAGGAACTTGGTGCGCTTCCACAGGCGCCGCGCGATCGGGCCCATCAGGCCGACCTCCTGCAGGAACGCGGCCAACGGCGCGAAGCCCACTCGCTGCGCCTCTTGGTAATTCGGGTTGGCTCGGGCCACCCGGCGTGCCTGGCGCCCGTCCAGTCCGGCGCGGTTGTATGGCGCCGGGTTGGTGAACAGGCGACGGAACAGGATGCCGCCCAGGCCGTTGATGTTGGCGACCCAGATCCTGTTGATCCTGGGCATCTCGGCGACGCGCTTGCGCAGACCGTCGCGGGCGAACTGGATGTGGCGCGCCTCTTCGGTGACGTGAATCCGCATGAGCCGCTGCACCATGGGCTGCAATTCCGGATCGTCCATCATCTGACGCTGCAGCGCGTCGAAGATCTCCTCGCCGATCAGCGCGGCTACCCACAGAAACGACCCGCGGAAGGCCAACGGCAGCATGTTGATGACCATCCGTTGATACCGGCGGGGCTGGACCGGCCTGGCGCCGACGCGTTCGATCGCCTTGCCGAACATCACCATGTGCCGGGTCTCGTCGCCGAGTTCGGTGAGTGCGTAGTGCGTGGCCTTGGCCGTCGGATCTTTGTGCATGATGTCGCGCAGCAGCGACTGGTTCAGCATGTTCTCGAACCAGATGCCTGCCGACAGCGTGTTGACGAACTCCTGCCGGGACACCTCGATTTGCTGGGCCCTGCCCATCGCGTCCCACATGGGCGTGCCGTACAGCGAGATCGCTTTCGGCGGCAGGTAGAACTTGTCCGGGTCGAGCGGCGCGTCCCAGTCGATGTCGACGACCGGCTCGTAGGACTTCTTGACCGAACCCTTGAGCAACCGCTCCGAGAACTCTTCGCGCGTCGGTGCTGGGCCGCCGTCGCGAGGCGCGTTGACCTGGGGAGTCACCATGACGTCCCTTCGTTGCTGGTCCTGCATTGACGCTAATGCTGGCTTGTCCTGCACTGACGCTAAGGCTGCCGACGGCCTGTAGTCAATACCCCGGGTACCGGATACCCTGAGTACTACCACGGGTCGTAACGGTTCCGGCGAGTAAGCCGGCGCGGCTAACCTTGCGACGTGACACGCCGCATTCACATCATCGGGATCGGGGCCGGTGACCCGGATTACGTGACAGCTCAGGCTGTTTCGGCGTTGAACGACACCGACGTGTTCTTCGTGGTGGACAAAGGCGAGGCGAAAAGCGCCCTGGTGGCGTGGCGGCGGGAGATCTGCGCCCGGTTCATCGACCCGGCCCGAAGCTACCGATTTGTCGAGCTGCCCGATCCGCCCCGTGCCGGCACCGCAGACTACCGGGCAGCGGTCACCGACTGGCACACCGCTCGCACACAGCTCTGGTCGGAGGCGATCGCCAATGAGCTGGGACCCGGCGAGGTCGGCGCGTTTCTGGCGTGGGGCGACCCGTCGTTGTACGACAGCACTCTTCGGATCCTTGACGTCGTCGGCCGTCGCCTCGAATTTGACTACGACGTCATCCCGGGCATCACCGCGATCCAGGCACTGACGGCGCGACATCGGTTGCCGCTCAACGATATCGGCGAGCCTGTCCTGATCACCACCGGCCGCAGACTGGATCCGGAGTTCAGCGGCACGGTAGTGGTGATGCTCGACGGCGATTGCGCGTTCCGAAAGTGTCCGCCCGACACTCGGATCTGGTGGGGGGCATACCTCGGCACCGAGCACGAGCTGCTGGTGGCCGGGACGGTCGGTGACGTCGGGAAGCGCATCGCCGAGATACGGTCGGGCGCCCGCACGCGGCACGGCTGGATCATGGACACCTACCTGCTGCGATCTGCGTCACGTGCTGTTACCCCCACCAGTCGTGGTCGTGGCTGAAGCCGTCCATGTCGCGGTGATGGTCGTCGTGGTAGTTGCCGCCATCCCAGTTGAAGCCCCACTCGGGGCGCCACATCTCCCCTGGGCACCAGTGATAGGCGGGCTTTCAATTACGCAATGAAGGCGGGCGCACCGTGGCAGGATCAGCGCGTATGGGACCTTTTCTCATCCGCGCCGGGTTGACAGGATTCGCGCTGTGGGTGGTCACCCTGTTCGTGCACGGCATCTACTTTGTCGGCTACCACACCCCCTTGCAGAAGATCGGCATCATCTTCGTCGTCGGGGTGATCTTCGGGCTCGTCAACGCGGTCATCAAACCGGTCGTGCAAATCCTGTCGATCCCGCTCTACATCCTCACGCTCGGCCTGTTCCACATCGTCATCAACGCGTTCATGCTGTGGATCACCGCCTGGATCACCGAACACACCACCCACTGGGGTTTGTACATCGAGCACTTCTGGTGGACGGCGATCTGGGCCGCGATCCTGCTGTCGATCGTGAGCTGGCTGCTGTCGCTGATCGTGCGTGACGTCAGCGGCACCCGCCGCAAGTGACCGGCACACTGGATACATGCCTGAACTGCCCGAGGTGGAAGCGCTGGCCGACCACCTGCGCCGCCATGCCGTCGGACTGACCATCGGCCGTATCGACGTGTCGGCGTTCTCGGTGCTCAAAACGTTCGACCCGCCCGTCACGGCGTTGCACGGCCAGCCGGTGACCGGCGCGAACCGGTGGGGCAAGTACCTGGGCATGCAGGTCGGCGACCTGCACCTGATCACACATCTGTCGCGCGCGGGCTGGCTGCGATGGTCGGACAGGCTGGCGGCTGCGCCGCTGCGGCCGGGCAAGGGACCGATCGCGCTGCGGGTGCACCTCGGCACACCGGGGGAGGCGCCCGGGTTCGACCTCACCGAGGCGGGCACGCAGAAGCGGCTGGCCGTGTGGCTCGTCGACGACCCGGCGACGGTCCCCGGTATCGCCGCGCTGGGCCCCGACGCGCTGGAGCTGTCCCCTGAGGACCTCGCCGGGCTGCTGGCTCCCAACAGCGGCCGGCTGAAGACGGTGATCACCGACCAGAAGGTGATCGCCGGGATCGGCAATGCGTACAGCGACGAGATCCTTCACGTCGCCAAGTTGTCGCCGTTCGCGACGGCATCCAAGCTGACGTCTGCGCAGTTGTCCGGGTTGCATGACGCGATGGTGTCCGTGCTGACGGACGCGGTGAGCCGTTCGGTGGGCCAGCAGGCCGCGACATTGAAGGGCGAAAAGCGTTCGGGGTTAAGGGTTCACGACCGTACCGGGCTGCCGTGTCCGGTCTGCGGTGACACCGTCCGCGAAGTCTCATTCGCCGACAAGTCATTTCAGTACTGCCCGACCTGCCAGACGGGTGGCAAGGCGTTGGCCGACCGGCGGCTGTCGCGGCTGCTCAAGTAGATACGCTGTCGGCGTGACTCGCCAGAAGATCCTGATCACCGGTGCCAGCTCCGGCCTCGGCGCAGGCATGGCGCGGGCGTTCGCCGCTGACGGCCGCGACCTCGCGTTATGCGCGCGCCGCACCGACCGTCTCGACGAGCTCAGGGCCGAGCTGACCGCCGGCCACCCGGGCATCCGGATTGCCGTCGCCGAGCTCGATGTCAACGACCACGAACAGGTGCCCAAGGTGTTCGCGGAGCTCTCCGATCAGCTTGGCGGCATCGACCGCGTGATCGTCAACGCCGGCATCGGCAAGGGGTGGCCGCTGGGCGGCGGCAAGCTGTGGGCCAACAAGGCCACCATCGAGACGAACCTGGTCGCCGCGCTGGTGCAGATCGAGACCGCGATCGAGATGTTTCAGAAGTCGGGCTCGGGCCACTTGGTGTTGATCTCGTCGGTGGCTGCCAACAAGGGTGTGCCGGGCATCAAGGCCGCCTACTCCGCGAGCAAGGCCGGGGTGTCGTCGCTGGGGATGTCGCTGCGGGCGCAGTTCCCGAAGGGACCCATCAAGATCACTGTGCTCGAACCGGGCTACATCGAGTCCGAGATGACCGCGAAGGCCGAGAACACCATGCTGATGATCGACAACGAGACCGGAGTCAAGGCGTTGGTCAACGCGATCGAACGCGAACGCGGATATGCGGTCGTTCCGGCCTGGCCGTGGCTGCCGTTGGTGGCGCTGATGAAGGTGGTGCCGCCGCGGCTGGCCAAGCTGTTCGCCTGATTCCGCCGAGATCACCCGGCCCGGCCGCGCGCTTCCCGGTAGTGGCGCACCAGCGCGTCGGTCGAGCTGTCGGATTGCTTCGCCGGTGACTCGTCGGCGGTGATCACCGGCAGCAGTGCCTTCGCCTGTGTCTTGCCGAGTTCGACTCCCCACTGGTCGAACGAGTCGATACCCCAGATCACGCCCTCGGTGAACACGATCTGCTCGTACAGCGCGATCAGCTGACCCACCACCGACGGGGTCAGCTGCGTCGCGAGGATGGTCGTCGACGGCCGGTTGCCGGGCATCACCTTATGCGGCACGACCGCGGGAGGCGTTCCCTCAGAGGCGATCTCGGCCGCGGTCTTACCGAACGCCAAGACCTGGGTCTGCGCGAAGAAGTTGCTCATCAGCAGGTCGTGCATGCTACCGCGGCCGTCCGCGGTGGCCAGGTCGTCGGTGGGTTGGCTGAACCCGATGAAGTCGGCGGGAATCAGCCGTGTGCCCTGGTGCAGCAGCTGGTAAAACGCGTGCTGGCCGTTGGTTCCCGGTTCGCCCCAGAAGATTTCGCCCGTACTGGTGGTCACCGGCGTGCCGTCGGCGCGGACCGACTTGCCGTTGGACTCCATTGTCAGCTGCTGCAGATACGCCGCGAAGCGGTCCATGTCGTTGGAATACGGCAGCACCGCACGCGTCTCGGCACCGAAGAAGTCGTTGTACCAGATACCGATGAGCCCGAGCAGCACAGGCGCATTCGCGTCCAGCGGAGCGGTCCTGAAGTGTTCGTCGACCGTGTGGAAGCCCGCGAGGAACTCGGCGAACCTCTCCCGCCCGATCGCCGCCATCACGGACAGCCCGATCGCCGAGTCCACCGAATACCTGCCGCCGACCCAGTCCCAGAATCCGAACATGTTGTCGGTGTTGATGCCGAAACTGTCGACGAGCTTCTTGTTGGTTGACACCGCGACGAAATGCTTGGACACCGCAGCGTCACCGAGCGCATCGACCAGCCACCGGCGCGCGGCCGTCGCATTCGTGAGCGTCTCGAGCGTCGAGAACGTCTTCGACGCAACGATGAACAGCGTCTTCGCGGGGTCCAGCCCGTCGAGCGCGGCCACCATGTCGGCGGGGTCGACGTTGGAGACGAACCGCGCCGAGATGCCGGCATCGGCGTAGTGCCGCAACGCGTCATACACCATCACGGGCCCGAGGTCGGAACCCCCGATGCCGATGTTGACCACCGTTGTGATCCGCTCGCCGGTGGCGCCCCGCCACTCGCCGCTGCGCAGCCGGTCGGTGAAGTCACCCATCCGGTCCAGCACCTCGTGCACGTCGGAGACCACGTCCTGGCCGTCGACGATCAGCTCGGTGCCCCTGGGCATCCGCAGCGCGACGTGCAGCACCGCCCTGTCTTCGGAGGTGTTGATGTGCACACCGGCGAACATGTCGTCGCGATGACGTTCCAGGTTCGCGGCTCTGGCCAGATCGAGGAGCAACGACAGCGTCTCGCGCGTCACCCGGTGCTTGCTGTAGTCGATGTAGAGATCGCCGACGCTGAGGGTCAGTTCGGTGCCCCGTGCCGGGTCTTCGGCGAAGAACTCGCGCAGGTCTTTGGTGGCGATCTGGTCGTGATGACGCTGCAGGGCATTCCACGCCGATGAGGCGGTGATATCCGGGATTTGGGCGATTTCAGCGGTCATCTTTCCGACCCTAGTGCGGGCCGGTGGCCAAAGGGGTAAATGGTTGAGTATGGATACCGCCAAGCTGATGTCGTCCGTCCCCACCGGTTTGTGGATCGGCGGTGAGGAACGCTCCGGCTCCAAGACCTTCGACGTGTTCGACCCGTCCGACGACCATGTGCTGGCCTCCGTTGCCGACGCCACTCCCGGCGACGCGATCACGGCGCTGGACGCGGCCGCGGCGGTGCAACCCGAGTGGGCGGCCACGCCGCCGCGCACCCGCGGCGAGATCCTGCGGTCGGTGTTCGAGACCCTCACCGCCCGCGCCGACGACCTCGCCACGCTGATGACGCTCGAGATGGGCAAGATCCTGCCGGAGAGCAAGGGCGAGGCCGCCTATGGTGCCGAGTTCTTCCGGTGGTTCTCGGAGGAGGCGGTCCGCATCCACGGCCGCTTCACCCCGGCCCCGGCAGGCACCGGGCGCATCCTCGTCACCAAGCAGCCGGTCGGCCCGTGCTACGCGATCACGCCGTGGAACTTCCCGCTGGCGATGGGCACCCGCAAGATCGGACCCGCGATGGCCGCGGGCTGCACGATGGTCGTCAAGCCGGCGCAGGAGACGCCGCTGACGATGCTGCTGCTGGCCAGCCTGATGGACCAGGCCGGCCTGCCAAAGGGCGTGCTTTCGGTGCTGCCCACCACCGATCCCGGCTCAGTGACCTCGGCGTTGATCGACGACGGGCGCCTGCGCAAGCTGACGTTCACCGGGTCCACCGGCGTTGGCAAGGGACTGGTCAAGCAGGGTGCCGACAAGCTGCTGCGGATGTCGATGGAGCTGGGTGGCAACGCGCCGTTCGTGGTCTTCGATGACGCCGACGTCGACGCCGCGGTCGAGGGGGCCATCCTGGCGAAGATGCGCAACGGCGGCGAGGCGTGCACCGCGGCCAACCGGTTCCACATCGCCAACTCGGTCCGTGCGGAGTTCACCGAGAAGCTGGTCAAGCGGATGAGCGAGTTCACGCTGGGCAACGGGCTCGACGCCGCGGCCACCCTCGGCCCGCTGATCAACGCGAAGCAGCGACAGAAGGTCGAGGAGTTGGTCGACGATGCGGTCTCGCGCGGGGCGACGGTCGCGATCGGCGGAAAGGCCCCCGCCGGGCCGGGCCACTTCTACCCTGCGACCGTCCTGATCGACGTGCCGCCCGACGCCCGCATCCTGGACGAGGAGGTGTTCGGTCCGGTGGCGCCGATCACCGGCTTCGACGCCGAGGAGGAGGGCGTCGCCGCGGCCAATAACACCGAATATGGCCTGGCCGCCTACATCTACACGAAATCGCTGGACCGCGCTCTGCGGGTGTCGGAGTCGATCGAGTCGGGCATGGTCGGCGTGAACCGCGGCGTGATCTCGGATCCGGCCGCGCCGTTCGGCGGCGTCAAGGAGTCGGGTTTCGGCCGCGAAGGCGGTTTCGAAGGCATCGAGGAGTACCTCGAAACCAAGTACATCGCGTTGCCGAAGTAGCCGAATTCACAGCCCCCGCGACACCCCGGCCGCGCGCAACCCTCCGAACGAGCTCGCGGCGCTTAGACTTCTCGCGGTGGACGATAATCGCGACGGTCGAGCGTGCGCTAATCGCGTTGCGCCGCAAGCAGTTCGGCCGCGCCGACGGCCGCGCCGACGGGCTTCGATCCCCGCGCTGGATGGCATCCGCGCGGTGGCGGTCGCGCTCGTGCTGGTCAGCCACGGCGGTATCCCCGGCGTGCAGGGTGGGTTCATCGGCGTTGACGTCTTCTTCGTCCTGAGCGGCTTTCTGATCACGTCACTGCTGCTCGACGAGCTGGACTACACCGGCCGGATCGATGTGACCGGATTCTGGCGCCGCCGCGCGAAGCGCCTGCTGCCCGCGCTGGTCGTGATGGTGCTGGCCGTCGCGATCGCCAGCCGGATGTTTCCGTCCGATTCCGTCGCCCGGCTGCGCGATGACGCCGTCGCGGCGTTCGCCTGGGTCGCGAACTGGAGCTTCGTCGCGCAAAAGACGGATTACTTCACCCAGGGGGGCATGCCGTCTCCGCTGCAACACACCTGGTCGCTGGGTGTGGAGGAGCAGTACTACTTCATCTGGCCGCTTCTGCTGATCGCTGTGGCGGCGCTTTTGGCCGCGGTCGCACGGCGGCGGCGTCGGTTGGTCATGCAGAACACCGTTCACCGCGCCGTGTTCGCGCTCGCCGCCGCGGGCGCGATCGCATCCGCGGCCGCGTCCGTCGCCCTGGTGTCGGACAGCACGCTCGACCGGGTCTACTTCGGCACCGACACCAGGGCCCAGGCGCTGTTGATCGGCGCGGCGTCCTCGGCGCTTTTCGTGACGGACTGGCCGGCGCTGACGGCAGGGCGTTGCCTGATCAGGTCGCAATGGGTCAGACGGCTGACCCGCATCGTGCCCGTGCTCGGCATCGCAGGTTTGCTGGCGGGCGCCCACTACGCCACCGGCAGTGCCGGCCAGTTCCGCCACGGCATGCTGATCGTGGTCGCACTCACGGCCGCCGCGGTGATCGGCCCGGTGGCCGTTGACCAGCAAGGCCCGGCTGCGAAGCTGCTGGCGTGGCGGCCGCTGGTCGCGCTCGGCGCGATCTCGTACGGCGTCTACCTGTGGCACTGGCCGGTCTTCCTGGCGCTCAACGGGGAGCGCACCGGATGGACCGGCCTTTCGCTGTTCGCGGTTCGCTGCCTCGCCACCCTCGCGCTGGCCGCGGCGTCGTGGTGGTTGATCGAACAGCCCATCCGGCGCTGGCGGCCGGTGCGCGTGCCGTTGTTGTCGTTGGCCGGCGCCACCGTAGCCACCGCGATTGCGGTGACTGTGGTGGTCGTGCCGGTCACGACCCCGCCCGACGACAGCGACGTGTCGACGGCCGCGCTCGTCGGGCAGTCGCCCCAGGAGCGGTCGGTGATGGTCGCGCAACAGCAGAACGCGAACCGCGGCCGTGTCGTGTCGGTGTTCGGCGACTCGGTGGGGTGGACGTTGATGCGCTATCTCTCGCCGACGCCGGGGTTCACCTTCGTCAACCACACCCTCGTGGGCTGTGGCGTCGTCCGTGGCGGCCCGTTTCGGTATTCGGCCGAGTCGGGCAATCCGAAGCCGGAATGCGAGACGTGGCCGAGCAGATGGGCCGGCCAGGTCGCTAACGACCGCCCGAACGTGGTGCTGTTGGTCGTCGGGCGCTGGGAGACCATCGACCGGGTGCACGACGGACGGTGGACCCACGTCGGAGATCCCCCGTTCGACGCCTATCTCACCGGTGAGTTGCGCCATGCCATCGAGGTCCTGGGCTCCACCGGAGCTCGCGTGATCGTGACGACCGAGCCCTACAACCGGCGCGCCGAGAAGCCGGACGGGAGCCTGTATCCCGAGGATCAGCCGGATCGCATCGACGACTGGAACACGTTGCTGCGCAACGTGGTAGCGCAGTATCACAACGCCGGCGTGCTGGACCTCAACAAGAAACTCGGGCCTTGGGGCGGGTACACCACGAAGGTCGACGGCATCAAGATGCGCAGCGACGGCGTGCATCCCACGGCCGAAGCCGTGAAGTGGCTGACGCCATGGCTACTGCAGGCGCTCAGCTAACGCGTTTCCGTCAGCGCCCGAGGTGGCCGCGGCCCAGGCGCAGCAGAAGCATCGCGAGGTCCTTGCCCTCCGGGCCGAGCTCGCTGTAGCGCTCGATGACCTTCATCTCGCGGCTGTGCACCAGGCGGGTTCCGCCGGACGCCATCCGCGCTCGGCCGATTTCCTGGGATACCTCGGTGCGGCGTTTGACGGCGGCGAGGATCGTCGCGTCCAGCCTGTCGATCTCATGGCGCAGATCGTCGATGTCGGGTCGCGGTTCGGTCTCGATAGTCGTCTCGGTAGTCGTCTCGACAGTCGTGTCGATAGTCATAGCAGGCTCCACCTTTTCTCTGTGTGTCGGTTCTTCTGGTTCGCGGACCATTCCTTTTTCCGGCCTCACACAACAGACGAGCCCCGGATCAAAGAAGCGGACCGCGGGGCTCTGAAGTGCAGCTACACCACGGGTACCGCCGACCGGTACCCGTAGAAAAATCGCTGCGCGTAGAGCACGGATTGAGTGTGCCACCCCGGGCGGCGCCAGCGCAAAGAAATGTCGCAGGACGGCGGTAAATTGGGGCAGACATGACCGCGCATCTCACCAATCAAGAAGCCAACTCGCAGATCGACGAACTACTCGAGGGCCTGAACCCGCCGCAGCGCCAAGCGGTGCTCCACGAGGGGTCGCCGCTGCTCATCGTGGCCGGTGCCGGGTCTGGCAAGACCGCGGTGCTCACCCGCCGAATCGCCTACCTGCTCGCCGCCCGCGATGTCGGTCCCGGGCAGATCCTGGCGATTACGTTCACCAACAAGGCCGCCGCCGAAATGCGCGAACGCGTGGCGCGATTAATCGGCGCTCGCACTGGGCTCTCTATGTGGGTGTCGACGTTTCACTCGATGTGCGTGCGGATTCTGCGCAATCAGGCCGCGCTGCTGCCCGGCCTGAACTCGAACTTTTCGATCTACGACGCCGACGACTCGCGGCGGCTGTTGCTGATGATCGGCAAGGACATGGGCCTGGACACCAAGCGGTATTCGCCGCGGCTGCTGGCCAATTGCATTTCCAACCTGAAGAACGAGCTGATCGATCCCGAGCAGGCCGCCGCCAACCTGGCGATGGACTCCGACGCCGGTGACTTGAACCGCATAGTCGCACAAGCGTATGCGGAGTATCAGCGGCGCCTGCGCGCCGCGAACGCGCTGGACTTCGATGACCTTATCGGTGAGACAGTCGCCGTGCTGCAGCGCTTTCCGCAGATTGCGCAGTACTATCGCCGGCGGTTCCGGCACATCCTCGTCGACGAGTACCAGGACACCAACCACGCCCAGTACGTGCTGGTGCGTGAGCTGGCCGGCACGGACAGCGATGATGAGGTCCCGCCCGCCGAGCTGTGCGTCGTCGGTGACGCCGACCAGTCGATCTACGCGTTCCGCGGCGCCACCATCCGTAACATCGAAGACTTCGAGCGCGATTATCCCGACGCGAAAACGATTCTGCTGGAGCAGAATTACCGGTCGTCGCAGAACATCCTGTCGGCGGCGAACTCTGTCATCAAGTACAACAGCGGGCGTCGCGAGAAGCGGCTGTGGACCGACGCCGGCGACGGGGAGCTGATTACCGGCTACGTCGCCGACAACGAACATGATGAAGCCAGATTCGTCGCAAGCGAAATCGACCGCCTCGCCGACGGCGCCGACGGCTCCGGCGACATCACATATAACGATGTGGCCGTGTTCTATCGCACCAACAATTCGTCCCGCTCTCTGGAAGAGGTGTTCATCCGGGCCGGCATCCCGTACAAGGTGGTCGGCGGCGTTCGGTTCTACGAGCGCAGGGAAATTCGCGACATCGTCGCCTACCTGCGGGTGCTCGACAACCCGGGCGACGCCGTCAGCATGCGGCGCATCCTGAACACTCCGCGCCGCGGCATCGGCGATCGTGCCGAGGCGTGTGTGGCGGTGTACGCCGAGAACACCGGGGCCAGTTTCGCCGACGCGCTGCAAGCGGCGGCCGAGGGCAGGGTGCCGATGCTGAACACCCGCTCCGAGAAGGCCATCGCGGCGTTCGTCGACATACTTGACGATCTGCGGTCGCGCCTCGACGACGATCTCGGCGATCTGGTCGAGGCCGTCCTCAATCGCACCGGATACCGCGCCGAACTCGAGGCGTCCAACGATCCCCAAGACCTGGCGCGGCTGGATAACCTCAACGAACTGGTAAGCGTTGCACACGAATTCAGCATCGATCTGGCCAACGCCGAAGCGTTGCAGGACACCGCAGATGAGGACGTGCCCGACACCGGTACCCTCGCCGCATTCCTGGAGCGGGTGTCGCTGGTGGCTGACGCCGACGAGATTCCCGAGCACGGCGCCGGCGTGGTGACCCTGATGACCCTGCACACCGCCAAGGGGCTGGAGTTCCCGGTCGTGTTCGTCACGGGCTGGGAAGACGGCATGTTCCCGCACATGCGCGCACTCGGCGATCCGACGGAACTCTCGGAGGAGCGGCGGCTGGCGTATGTCGGGATCACGCGCGCCCGCCAACGCCTCTACGTGAGCCGTGCGAAGGTCCGGTCGTCGTGGGGTCAGCCGATGATGAACCCGGAATCGCGGTTCTTGCGTGAGATTCCCGAGCACCTCATCGACTGGCGGCGCACCGATCCGACGCCGGCGCCCGGCGCGCCGGTGAGCGGGGCGGGCCGGTTCGGCGCGCCCCGGCCATCGCCGTCGCGCGGCGCGGCGGGTAAGCGGCCGCTGGTGGTCCTCGAGCCGGGCGACAGGGTGACGCACGACAAATATGGCCTGGGGCGTGTGGAAGAGGTCTCGGGCGTGGGCGAGTCGGCAATGTCGCTGATCGACTTCGGCAGCGCGGGACGGGTCAAGCTGATGCACAACCACGCGCCGGTACAGAAGCTGTAATTACCCGGGGTCCGTCCACCGCCACGTCGCAGGCGCCACCGCGAGCACGATCGTCGCGACCGGCAGCACGGGAAAGGCCCTGACCACCCCTGCCATGTGTGCGCCGGCGATGAAGATGCCGGAGAAGATCAACAGCGCCAGCACCGCGGCGACGACGGACAGGAAGATGCCGACGCGCCGTCGCAGCAGCAGCCCCACCACGCCGGTGATCGTGGTTGCTCCGAACACGGCGGTCAGGAACCCGACGCCCACGCAGAACAACCGGTCGGTGTGCCACCAGCCGGTGATCAGCCCCGTCGCGACTACCGAGGTCGCCCACCCACTGATGATGCTGACCGCCGATGCCGCCACCGCGGTGGCGTTGCTGGGCGAGCGCGGCGGGCCTCCGATCCGCACCCGTACGCCCCCGACGATGCCCGTCGCGGACTCGTCCGGATCGGTCGGCCCCGGGCCCCACGACTGCCGTCTGATGATGCTGGTACGGGTGTCGTCGCTCAGCGGCTCGGGAATCGGCCCTGTCGGGTGGCGACGAATGATCCCGGTGCGGGTGTCGTCGGGGGGATTGTCCTCGATCGGAATTCCTGCGCTGGGCTCCCGGAAGACTCGCGGTTCCCCACTGGCGGGTGGGGGTACCTCCCGTTCAAGGGGGAGTGCGCCCTGCTCGCCCGACGTGCCGTTCTGTGGTTCGTCGGAAGACACCGGGTCAGCCGGAGTAGGGGCCGACGCTAATCCCGCGTTTGGCCAGCCACGGCACCGGATCAGTACGGTCGGTGCCGTTGAGCAGGACCTCGAAGTGCAGGTGCGGCCCGGTCGAGTTGCCCCGGTTGCCCATGGTCGCGATCTGGTCGCCGGCCATCACCCGCTCGCCGATGTTGCACGTGACTGTGTTGACGTGGCCGTACAGCGTCACGGTGCCGTCAGCGTGCCGCAGCTTCACCCACATGCCGAACCCGGCGGCGGGGCCGGCGTCGATCACGACGCCGTCGGACGCGGCCAGGATCGGTGTGCCGATCGAGTTCGCGAGGTCGATACCGCCGTGCAGGACGCCCCAGCGGTACCCGAAGCCGGACGTGAAGATTCCCTTGGTCGGCATGACGAACAGCGGCCGCTGCAGCCGCGCCTCGCGGTCGGCGCGCTCCTGCGCGAAAGCCACGCCGTTGGCCAGTTCCTCGTTGTGCACCACCGAATTCGCGGCGGGCGTCACCGTCACCAATTCGACGCCGCTGCTGGTCTTTTGGATCGTTGCGCCGGCGATCGTCGATTCGTCGGCGGCCAGCACCGTCTGGCTGGTGTGGCTATCAGCGGTCTGCACGGCCGAGTGCGCGGCGGCGGCCGCTGCACCGGTGGCCATCGCCGCGATCAGCAGTCGTCCTTTGACCACACCGGCGGTGGTTGGCTCCTTGCGGTGCAGGCCCCGCGCGGCGCGGACAGCGCCGCCCTCGTCGCTGGCCTCGGCCGCGTGGCGCGTGCTGGCCGGGTCGGCGCGGAATTCGCCGGGGACCACCAGCGCAAGCGGCGTCAGGTTGTCGGTGTCGGACAGGTCGTCGAGCTCGGGCGCACGCAGTACCTGCGCTTCGGTGTCGAACGCCGCGTTTACCAGGAAGTCCAGGTCGTCCAGGCTGCCGAACTCGTCGAACGGGATGATGTCGGTGACTTCGGGGTCAGTCCAGCGGTGCCGGGAGTTCGTCGTGGCCCCTAACGGAGCCCGGGCCGAACGGTGCAGCGCCAACGTGGGAAACCTTCTTGCCGTAACCGAAACGTTATTTGGCTCCGGCAGACGTTAGCCAACGCCTGGTGTTTGAGCAACCCGGGGGTCTATTCCCCGGCCTTTTGTGATCTGAATCACTCTGCGGTGGCGGTGAGATCCACCACATGAGTCCTATGCGGTGCCGGACGCTTCCGCAGGTGTCGATAAAGTTCCCCGAGCGAGCTACGCGCAAACAGTCACCGCAGACAGACAGTGAGCCCATGGATCTTTTCGAGTACCAGGCGAAGGAGCTGTTCGCCAAGCACAACGTCCCCACGACGCCCGGCCGGGTGACCACCAGCCCCGAGGAAGCGCGCGCGATCGCCGCGGAAATCGGCCGGCCCGTCATGGTGAAAGCCCAGGTGAAGACCGGTGGCCGCGGCAAGGCCGGCGGCGTCAAGTACGCGGCGACGCCCGACGACGCCTACACCCACGCGAAGAACATCCTCGGCCTCGACATCAAGGGCCACGTCGTCAAGAAGCTTCTCGTCTCCGAGGCAAGCGACATCGCGGAGGAGTACTACATTTCGTTTTTGCTCGATCGCGCGAACCGCACCTACCTTGCGATGTGCTCGGTGGAGGGCGGAGTGGAGATCGAGGAGGTCGCCGCGACCAAGCCGGAGCGGCTCGCGAAGGTTCCGGTGGACGCGGTCAAGGGCGTTGACCTGGCGTTCGCTCGATCCATCGCCGAACAGGGTCATCTGCCCGCGGAGGTGCTTGACGCCGCGGCGGTGACGATCCTGAAGCTGTGGGAGACGTTCGTCGCCGAGGACGCCACCCTCGTTGAGGTGAACCCGCTGGTGCGTACGCCCGACGACCAGATCCTGGCGCTGGACGGCAAGGTCACCCTCGACGCGAACGCCGACTTCCGCCATCCCGACCACGCCCAGTTCGAGGACCTCGACGCCACCGACCCGCTGGAGCTGAAGGCCAAGGAGCATCACCTGAACTACGTCAAGCTCGACGGCGAGGTCGGGATCATCGGCAATGGCGCGGGCCTGGTGATGTCCACGCTGGACGTGGTCGCCTACGCCGGTGAGAAGCACGGCGGCGTCAAGCCGGCCAACTTCCTCGACATCGGCGGCGGCGCATCCGCCGAAGTGATGGCCGCGGGCCTCGACGTCGTTCTGGGCGACGACCAGGTGAAAAGCGTGTTCGTTAACGTGTTCGGCGGCATCACCGCGTGCGACGAGGTGGCGAACGGGATCGTCAGCGCATTGAAGATCCTCGGCGACGCCGCGACCAAGCAGCTGGTGGTGCGGCTCGACGGTAACAACGTCGACGAGGGCCGCCGCATCCTCGCCGAGGCCAACCACCCGCTGGTGACCGAGGTCGCCACGATGGACGAAGCCGCCGACACCGCGGCCGCACTGGCGGCCGCATCGCACTGAGCTGCCGATCAAACTTTCGCCGGACCTCGAGATTCAAAGGACCACAAGATATGTCGATTTTCTTGAACAAGGATTCGAAGGTCATCGTCCAGGGCATCACCGGGGCCGAGGCCACCAAGCACACCGCACGGATGTTGAAGGCGGGCACGCAGTTGGTCGGCGGTGTGAATGCCCGCAAGGCCGGCACGGTAGTCCGCCATAAGGACAGAGAGGGTAAGGACGTCGATCTTCCCGTGTTCGGCACCGTCGTCGAGGCGATGAAGGAGACCGGCGCGAATGTGTCCGTGGTGTTCGTGCCGCCGAAGTTCGCCAAAGACGCGATCATCGAGGCCATTGACGCCGAGATTCCGCTGCTGGTCGTGATCACCGAAGGAATTCCGGTGCAGGACAGCGCATATGCGTGGGCCTACAACCTCCACAACGGTGGCAAGACGCGCATCATCGGCCCGAACTGCCCCGGCATCATCACGCCGGGTGAGGCGCTGGCCGGCATCACGCCCGCGAACATCACCGGCCCGGGTCCGATCGGGCTGGTGTCGAAGTCCGGCACCCTGACCTACCAGATGATGTTCGAGCTCCGGGATTTCGGGTTCTCGACGTCGATCGGTATCGGCGGCGACCCGGTGATCGGCACCACGCACATCGATGCGATCGAGGCGTTCGAGAAGGACCCGGACACCAAGCTGATCGTGATGATCGGCGAGATCGGCGGTGACGCCGAGGAGCGCGCTGCCGAGTACATCAAGGCCAACGTCTCCAAGCCCGTGGTCGGCTACGTCGCGGGTTTCACCGCGCCCGAGGGCAAGACGATGGGCCATGCCGGCGCGATCGTGTCGGGGTCGTCGGGCACTGCAGCGGCGAAAAAGGAAGCGCTAGAAGCCGCAGGTGTGAAGGTCGGCAAGACCCCGTCGGCGACGGCCGAGCTGGCGCGATCGATTCTGCAGAACCTGTAGTTGCCGCGGCGCCACTCCCGGCGGTCGCAGCGAGCACTAACCGCGCACACCGGCGGTGTCCGGTACCCGGCGGGATCGGTCATTCCAGCGTTTGCCTGCGCCCGCGAACGGTCTTTTCAATGACCCGCCGGTGCGTACCGGTAAACCGATCCGACTTCCTCGTGACGGTTGCCGGTGTACGGACCTCAGGGATTGAGTGCGGTCTTGACGGTTACACGGGGGCCCCCGTGCGCCCGCGTCGCGCCGAGCAGCCCTCGTTACACTCTCACGAGTGAAAAGGGGATTTTCATGACCGTTGATCCGCGTACGCCGGTCATCGTGGGCGTGGGGCAGGCCGCCGAGCGCATCGGTGAGCCCGATTATCGGGCCATGTCGGCGGTGGAGATGGCCGCGGCAGCCGCGCAGGCGGCGCTCGATGACTGCGCTGCCCCCGGGGCCGCGTCGGCGGTCGAGATCGCCGCCGGCATCCGGCAATTCGAGAATTCCAGCCCGTACAGTTCGGCTCCGTTGGGTAACTCGACGAACTACCCGCGTTCGGTGGCGCGGCGGGTCGGCGCCGAGCCGGCCCGGGCGATCCTCGACGTGGTCGGCGGCCAGGGTCCGCAGCGCCTTATCACCGAACTGGCCGGAACCATCGCGGCCGGGGCCGCCGAGGTCGCGCTGGTGTTCGGGTCCGACGCCACCTCCACCACCCGTCACTTCGCGAAAGCCGAAGAGAAACCGGACTTTTCGGAGGCCGTCGATGGGCAGCTCGATGACCGGGGGTACGGCCTGGACGGTCTGGTGATGCGCCACACCGCGATCCACGGCCTCGTCGACGCACCGACGCAATACGCGCTGCTGGAGAACGCACGCCGCGCGCGGCTCGGCATCAGCCCAGCCCAGTACACGTCGCGCATGGGGGAGCTGTTCGCACCGTTCACCCGGGTGGCGGCCAAGAACCCGTTCGCCGCGTCGCCGGTCGAGCGCAGCGCCGAGGAACTGATCACGGTCACCGAGCGCAACCGGATGATCGCCGACCCGTATCCGCGGCTGCTGGTGGCCCGCGACCAGGTCAACCAGGGCGCGGCTGCGCTGGTGATGTCCGTCGGCGCCGCCCGCAGACTCGGTGTCCCCGAACAGAAGTGGGTATACCTGCGTGGGCACGCCGACCTCAACGAGCAGGGCCTGCTGGAGCGCATCGAGCTTTCTCACGCGCCATCGGCGCCGATGGCCGTCCGCGAGGCGCTCGCGGTGGCCGGCGTCGGCCTCGACGACATCGCCACCTTCGACCTGTACAGCTGCTTTCCGATCGCGGTATTCAACGTGTGTGACGGTGTCGGCCTGGCGCCCGACGATCCGCGAGGACTCACCCTCACCGGCGGGCTGCCGTACTTCGGCGGCGCAGGCAATAATTACTCGATGCACGGGATCGCCGAAACCGTGGCAGCGATGCGAAGCGCCCCAGGGCGATTCGGGCTCGTGGGCGCCAACGGCGGGATCTTGTCGAAGTACTCGGTCGGCGTGTACTCGACGACGCCGGGAAATTGGGCCGCCGACCGCAGCCGCAAGCTGCAAGACGAGATCTCCGGCTGGCCGAAGACTCCCGTCACCGAACACCCCGACGGGCTCGCCAGGATCGAGACCTACACGGTGCGCAACGACGGAGGCCGCCGCACCGGCGTCATCTTCGGACGCCTGGAATCCGACGGCAGCCGATTCCTGGCCAACACGGTCGACGGCGGCGACGAGCTACTGGCGCTGTTGACCGACGATGACCCGATCGGGGCGCGGATCTCGGTGCGGTCGTTCGACTACGGCAACCGGGTCGCGCTGGCCTGAACGGTCGCCGCCAGCTTGCCCGCCAGCCGCTCGATGTACGCGGCGACCTCGTCCTCGCTGCGGTCGGGCAACCCGAACAGAACTTCGGTAACTCCGAGCTCGGCCCACCGGGCCAGCTTCTCCGGCACCGGTTTGAAGTCCAGCGCCACGATCTGCGGCGCTCCCTCGCGGCCCGCGTCGGCCCAGACGTCGGCAAGCAATCGCACCGGTTCGTCGATGTCGAAGTCGCGCGGAGTGGTGATCCATCCGTCGGCGCTGCGGGCGATCCACTTGAAGTTCTTCTCGGTGCCCGCGGCGCCGACGAGCACCGGAATGTGCGACTGCACCGGCTTCGGCCACGCCCAGCTGGGCCCGAACTTCACGAACTCGCCGTCGTAGGCGGCTTCCTCCTCGGTCCACAGCGCTCGCATCGCCTCGAGGTACTCGCGCAGCGCGGTGCGCCGGCGGCCGGCCGGGACGCCATGGTCGGCGAGTTCGTCGGTGTTCCAGCCGAATCCGACGCCGACGCTGACTCGGCCACCCGATAGGTGGTCCAGGGTGGCGATTGATTTGGCCAGTGTGATCGGGTCATGCTCAACGGGCAGCGCCACCGCGGTGGACAACCTGATCTCGGACGTGACCGCGCAGGCGGTGCCGAGGCTGACCCACGGGTCCAGCGTGCGCATGTAGCGGTCGTCGGGCAGCGAGGAATCGCCCGTCGTCGGATGGGCGGCCTCGCGCTTGACCGGGATGTGAGTGTGCTCGGGCACGTAGAAAGTTCGAAATCCGTGGTCTTCGGCCAGCTTGGCGGCAGCCGCGGGCGTGATCCCGCGG
>Ga0209526_10000780_pt1 | contig 20915 bp, 15 predicted proteins | sample JacPinW_OM2H0_M1_FD_188566 | JGI IMG/M metagenome (GOLD analysis project Ga0209526, IMG submission 188566) | Forest soil microbial communities from Algoma, Ontario, Canada - Jack Pine, Ontario site 1_JW_OM2H0_M1 (SPAdes) (version 2) | ecosystem: Environmental > Terrestrial > Soil > Boreal... | reverse complement strand
ACTGGATCCGCCCGCGGGCAGCGAACTCGTGCGCGTCTCGGAAGGCGCGGAGGACAAGCAGCCGTGATGGGTGAGCTGATCGTCCGCAACCTGCTGCACCGGCCGCTGCGCACGCTGATTGGAGTGATGGCCGTTGCCGTCGAAGTCGCTTTGGTGGTGCTCATCGTGGGGCTGACTTCCGGGTTGCTTCAGGAGACCGCCAAGCGCATTCAGGGAATCGGTGCGGACGTGATGCTGCAGCCACCGGCGGCGTCGATTTTTTTAGGCTTTAGCGGCTCGCCGATGCCCATCAAGATCGGCGACAAGCTTGCAGAATTGAAATATGTGCAATCGGTGGCGCCGGCGCTGTTGCAGTTCAACTCCAGCGGCGGCGTGGAAGTGATTTACGGCATCGATCCGGAGAGTTTCCGCGCCGTCTCCGGGGGATTCGTGTTTCTTCAAGGTCACGACATGGAAGGGCCGGACGATCTGCTGGTCGATGACTGGGCCGCCAAGGCCAAGAACCTCAAGGTAGGCGAAACCTATAGTCTGTTGAACCATGACTGGCACGTCGTCGGGATCATCGAGCATGGAAAGGGCGCAAGGCTGTTTGTGCCCATCACCACGCTGCAGGAGCTGGTCGGCGCGCGAGACAAAGCGTCCATTTTTCTGTTGAAGTGCACGCGTCCGGAGCACATGGAAGATGTGATGGAGGAGATTCGCGCGGTATTGCCGGGCTACACCATCCGCCCTTTAAAGGATTTTCTTTCGCTGATGACTTCGACGAACATTCCGGGATTGGAGACATTCATCCATGCCATGATCGCGCTGGCCATCTCGATCGGACTGCTGGTGATTTTCTTGACGATGTATACCACGGTGATCGAGCGCACTCGCGACATCGGCGTGCTGAAATCGATCGGCGCGAATCGTTCTTTCATCGTGCGCGCGCTGCTGACGGAATCGGCGGCCCTGTGCGTTTTTGGCATCGTCGCAGGGGTAGGATTGAGCTATGCCTTGCGCGCAGCTTTCCTGGCAGGATTTCCGACGCTGTCGATTCTGATCACGCCGGAATGGATTCTGCGTGCCGGGGGAATCGCGCTGGCCGGGGCCATTTTCGGGGCGAGTTATCCGGCGTGGCTGGCGAGCCGGAAGGACCCGGTTGAGGCCCTTTCCTACGACTGAACAAGAAGAGATTTGCCACCGGGTGAGCGAAGAGGCAAAGGAGCAGATCGACAAGCCAAGGAAAAAGAGCGGTGCGCCGGGAGGCGCAACTAGGCAGGGATGGCAATCGCGGCTACAATACGGACGCCTGCCGAAAGGCTGATTTTTCCTGGACATAACAGCGTGGAGCCGATACTTAAGACGGAAAACTTGTGGAAGCTCTATCGCGCGGGCAAAGTGGAAGTGCCGGCTCTGCGCGGCGTGAACTTCGAAGTGGCGCCGGGCGAATCGGTCGCCGTCATGGGCCCTTCCGGCTGTGGGAAATCCTCCCTGCTTTACGTCATCGGCGGGTTGGCACAGGCGTCCCGGGGACAAGTTCTGGTCGACGGGAACGATTTGACGGCGATGAGCGACGCCGCCCGAACCAAGCTGCGCCGGCACAAGATCGGGTTTGTTTTCCAGCGGTTCAATCTATTGCCGACGTTGACCGCCAAAGGCAATATCGCCATCGCACAGTTTATTCACGGCGATGGATTCGATCCTCACCGCTTTGACGTCGTGACCAAAATGCTCGGCCTCCAGGGCCGGCTGGGTCACAAGCCGTCGGAGCTTTCCGGCGGCGAACAGCAGCGCGTGGCGATCGCGCGGGCGATCATCAACGAGCCGAAGATTCTTCTCGCGGACGAGCCGACGGGAAACCTGGACTCGAAGAATTCGGAGATCGTGCTGCAGATGTTGCGGCAGCTCAACAGAGATCTGGGGCAAACCGTGGTGATGATTACGCACAACCCGGAGGCCGTGACGTACTTCGACCGGGTGGTGCACATGCGCGACGGCGTGATCGTGGACGGAATTCCGGCGGATTGAGATGGCAAGTTTCCGGCAAATTCTGGCGCGCACGTTTTTCTGGTCCTACGAGCGCGGCACCTGGCAATACGACGTAGCCGTGGTGGTGATTCTGATCTTCGTGCTGTTGACGCCGCGGAGCTGGTTTCACGACCAGCCGCAGGTAGGCCTGCCCCAGGCCCCCGAGCAAGTGAAGATGGTGGCCGTTTCGGAAGAAGGCCACCGGCAGATCTATCGCGTCGACGCGCGCGTCCTGGCGCCGCCCGAACAGACCCCCGCTCTGCAGAACGACCTGCACAACGCATTGCAGAAGGCGCTGCCGGACCTGCGCAGCGGACGATTCTCGATCGCGAAGATCGAGCCGGTTCGCGATGCGCAAGGGACGGTAATTGCCTACGAAGTCGAGATTCGACATTGACACCGGCATTGGGCGATGGATTTCTACACTAGGAAAAAATGCGCCCCGCCCATTCACGCATCTCTATGCTGTGGGCTATATGCTAGGATTAAATCCAGCGGCAATCGCCTCCGCCGCAGGGGCTCGCTTTGAAAAAGACCCTTTGTCTGACCACCCTTTTAGGGTTTAGCGTGCTGGCCTGCGCCCGTCAATTGGGCGCTGACCAAACCAGCGGCCGCTGGACCAGCGAAAGCGTACTGTCCATGATGGACAAGTCTGCGGCCGATTTTCGCAGCCTGACAGCGGATATCGAGCACATCAAATATACCGATGTGGTGAAAGACACTTCGACCGAGACAGGTCAGATTTTCGTGCGGCGCGATCAAAAGATGCGTATCGAAATTATGAAGCCGGACCCGCGGACAATTCTGCGGACCGGAGATTCGCTCTTTGTGTTTACGCCGAAAATCAACCGGGTCGAGGAATACGACCTGGGCAAGAATCGTGCGATGGTGGATCAGTACGTGCTGCTGGGCTTCGGCACGAAGAGTCAGGATGTCTTGAAGAGCTACGACGTGTCCTTAACGGGCGAAGACGAATTGGATCAGAAGAAGACTTTGGTGCTGGAACTGACGCCGAAATCGGAAGACATTCGCAGGCAAATCGCGAAAATCGAGATGTGGATCGATGAATCGTCCTGGCTGCCCATTCAGCAGAAGTTTTTCGAGGCTGCCGCGGGCGACTATTTTCTGTTTCACTACACGGACATGAAGAAGAACCTGAAGATCAGCGATGCAAAGTTCAAGCAGGATTGGCCGAAAGATGCAAGTCGTGTCAAGCCGCGCGCATAGCCTCGATTTTTTCCCCGACCAAGCGAGGGCAAACACGTCCCGCTAGATCGCGACAAGGTCTACAGCAAAGCATAGATGTTGCCGTCCGTACTACCGAGGTAGATGATGCCGTTCGCAACCACGGGCGAGGACAGGATCGCTCCGACGGACATCATTTTTTGTACGCCAGCCACCATATCGTCATAGAAAAAATCGGAGAACGCGGCGTCGTAGTTGGGAGTGCCGTCGGCTTTCGTATAGGTTGGCCCGTTTTTCCTGGAACTCTCGGTTTCAAATGTCCAAGCCGGTTTCCGGGTTTTGAGATTGATGGCCAAGAGCTGGCCTTGGTGCGATCCGATGTATGCGAAGTCTCCGGCGATTGCCGGAGAAGAGAACATGGGCCACTTCTTGTAGTCCAGAGAAAAAATGGGCGTGCCCGATTTGGCATCGAGAGCATAAAACAATGCCGAGTCCGAAGTCGCGAAATAGACTGTGGCGTCGTGCACGGCGGGTGAGGTGATCACCCAGGAGCCCTTGTTCGGAAAGGACCAGCGTTGCTTGCCGGTGGCGGCATCGACGGCATAGAAATTGGAATCGCGGCAGCCGAAATACACGAAACCGTCCGCCACGGCCGCGGAAGACTGGATGCCGACTTGATTGTGAATTTCCGGGTCCTCACCGGTCTTGAAACGCCACCGCTCCCGTCCGGTAGCAGCGTCCAGGGCGTAGAAATAGCTATCCCAACTTCCTGCAAAAAGTACGCCGCCGGAAATGGCAGGCGAGGCGTGAACGACATCGCCGGTCTTGAATTTCCATCGTAAAGCGCCGGAGGCAGCATCGAGCGCATAGACGTTGGTGTCCCCGCTGCCGAAATAGACCGCGCCGTTCCAGACGACCGGTGAGGAAAGGAAGAAATCGAAGGGGTCGGGCATGCTTTCGGCCGCAGGCTCCGCGCCATGGAGATGCTTGGCGGCGAAGCGGCGTTCGCCGGCGGTTTGAAACTTCCACTTCAACCGGCCGTCGGCCGCGTCAACGGCGTAGAAGTTGCCATCAAAACTGCCGCAATAGACCACCCCCGCGGAAATGGCCGGGGAGGACGTGATGCGCCCCTCTGTCTTGAATTTCCATTTCAGTGTTCCCGCAGCGAGATCGAGGGCGTAAAGAAAATGATCGCTGCTCCCGACATAAAGCGTGTCGTTGGCGACGGCAGGAGAGGAGAGGACTTGCCCATCGGTGTGGAACTGCCACTTGATTTTGGTCCACTGCGGGACACTCGGACCGGCATATACACCGGTGTGCTGTGGAGCGCCGCGAAACATGGCGTCTTGAGCGAGCGCGGGTGAGCAGAGGACCAGGCTGGCTAGCCACAGCAAGGATTTCATGGGTACACCTTCCGATGCCCTCATAGACGGGGAGAGGTGAAAAAGGTTTCCCACGGCTGCGGGGTAGGCAGGGGCGACTCAGGAGCGGCATACGCCGAGCACCTGGCGATCGCTACAGAAACGGCCATCAGGCGATGATGGTCCTTGGCCTTTCCGCGATGAAGACGGGCGTCGCGAGTCGGGAGCGGAACGCTACCGGGTAAAACTGCTGGTATCCTTGCCATGGCGCCCATGGAGAGCGGTGCTGTCTTACGTAACTTTTGTATCGGCCGCTCGCGCTAGAATCGCGGTCTCATTTTTCACGCACTTCGCGAAGTTGCTTGGTGTTCGAGGATCAAACAACATGAAGGTTTTGGTGACAGGCAGCAGCGGTTTGATCGGGTCGGAAGCGGTGCAGCACTTTGATCGGCAAGGGCATGAGGTATTCGGCGTAGACAACAACATGCGGCGGGTATTTTTTGGCGCAGCCGGGGACACGCTGTGGAATCTGGAGCGCCTGAGGGGCGCGACGAAGCGGTTCACCCACGCGGCACTGGATATTCGCGACCGCGCCGCGATCGAAGAGCTGTTCGGCGCGCACCGGTTCGACCTGATCGTGCATTGCGCCGCGCAGCCTTCTCACGATAAGGCGAGGGACATCCCGCTGCTGGATTTCGAGGTCAACGCCCTCGGCACTGTCCAACTGCTCGAAGCCACGAGGCAACATTGTCCGGAAGCTGTTTTTGTTTTCATGAGCACGAATAAGGTGTACGGCGACGCGCCGAACGAGATTCCGTTGCAAGAGCTTCAGACGCGGTACGACTATGCGCGGCCGGAAGACTTCGATGGCGTTGCCGAAACCTGCCGGATCGACCGGACCTTGCATTCTCTGTTTGGCGCATCGAAGGCCGCGGCCGATCTCGTCGCGCAGGAATACGGGCGCTACTTCAACATGAGGGTTGGCGTGTTTCGCGGCGGTTGTTTGACCGGGCCGTCGCATTCCGGCGTGGAGCTGCATGGATTTCTGTCGTACCTCGTGAAGATGACGCTCGGCGGCGGCAGCTACTCGGTTTTCGGCTACAAAGGGAAGCAGGTTCGCGACAACATCCACAGTCACGACGTGGTGCGCGCGATCGAGGAATTTGCGGCGAATCCCCGGCCCGGCGAGGTCTACAACATGGGGGGCGGGCGCGAAAACAGCGTCTCGATGCTCGAGGCCATTGCGCGGATCGAGCAGTGCACGGGCCGCAAGCTAGATTGGCACTACATCGACGAGGCGCGCAAGGGCGACCACGTCTGCTACATCTCGAACCTCGGCAAGTTCAGAAGCCACTACCCGAATTGGAAGGTGACCCGAGGCCTCGACGCCATCCTGGAAGAGATGGTGGCATGCCAGCGAGCCGCGCAGACCTGCCCCTAAGTTTATGCGGGTGAGAATACCGGTGGCCTGTTGTTTTCCGCGCCGAGCGGGAGGAGGCGCGGCACGACGGAAGCAAGAAAATCGCGAAGATATCCTAGACTTGGATTGAAAACATCGTTACGCTCGCAAGCAACTCCAGCTTTTTGCCGGCGATGAATATCGTTCCAAAGGCGCGGCCATCTTGATCAGCACACCGTTCCATAGCGTCCTGATCGATAGGTACAACCACAAGCGCCCCATCGAGCGGGGAGTGCGAGCGTGTTGCAGCAGGATGTCGCCCATGGGCAGGCGGAAAACCATATGATCCATGATGGCGGACCGCACTCCGCGGATCGTCCGCAAATTCGAGCCGCGGATTCGGTTGCTTCGCAAGACCCGTCGGGCGACAGATCCTTCGAAAGATCGGAGCCGTGCCGGAGGCGCTGATATTCGACGCTGACGAGTATGTAGACTGGCGGGACGGATTGCCGACGTGTTGCTGGTGCGCGACGGCCCAGGCTGCGGGGATCCTCGAAGCCCTATTCCGGCTCGTGCTTGCCGCAGAAGGCCAGCCGCATCCATGATTACCCTGGGCATCAACTATTCGCAGATGCATGATTCCTCGGCGTGCATCGTGCGCGACGGAACGCTGCTGTTTGCCGTGGCGGAGGAACGCCTCAGCCGCGTGAAGCATGATGCCGGCTTCCCGCGACTCTCGATCCAAGCTTGCCTGGAGTTTGCGGGCGTTCGCGCCCAGCAGCTCGATGAAGTGTGTTTTGGCTGGCAGACGGCGGGACCCGCGTACCGGCACGACCTGAAACTCTACGCGCTCGGCGATTGGCCTGTCACGTATCTCAACGTGCTGAATTCCACGCGGCATTTTGTCAGTATGTGGCACCAGGAATCGGGAGCGAAGCGGTTCGTCCAGCGTTTCGGCGAGGTGGCGGCGCGCATGCGTTTTGTGGATCATCACCTGGCGCACGCGATCAGCGCCTACGCGTATTCCGGGTTTGACGATGCCGCGATCGTCATCATGGATGGGCGCGGGGCCTGGGAAGCCACGTCGATCTGGCAAGGAAAAAACGGCCGCATCGAGCATGTGCTGACGATTCCGTTTCCTGATTCCGTGGGATTGTTCTACAGCGAATTCACGGCATATCTCGGTTTCCAGCGGAACAGCGACGAATGGAAGGTGATGGGGCTCGCGCCGTACGGTAGGCCCGGCGTGAAGCTCGATGCCTTCATAGATACCGAAGCTGGGCCGTACCGCGTGCACACCAAACGTCTCAGCGGAAACGGTTCTGGCTCGTTTTCGGGCATCACAGCGCTACTGGGTGCGCCTCGCGCAGCGGAAAGCGAGATCGACGACCGGCACAAGAACACGGCGTACGCGGTGCAGGATTGCTGCGAGCGGGCCATGATGAGCGTTGTGCGGATGGCCATCGAAAAGACGCGTTGCCGCAACTTGTGCCTGGCCGGCGGAGTGGCATTGAATTCGAAGGCGAATGGCAAGATTCTGGCCTCCCGCCTCGTGGATCAAATCTTCGTACAACCTGCAGCGTCTGATGACGGAGTGGCACTGGGCGCGGCGCTCGCACCGTATATGGACAACGGCGGAAGTCTGCCGAATAAGGCGATGCGGCACGCCTACCTGGGTCCGTCATTTGATGATGAGGCGATCGAGACCGTGCTGCGCACGTACAAGCTGCGCTACACGCGGCTGGAGGATCCTGCGGCGACTGCGGCGGAGCTTTTGTCGCAGGGCCAGATTCTCGGCTGGTTCCAGGGGCGCATGGAGTTTGCGCCGCGCGCCCTGGGGAATCGCTCGATTCTGGCCGATCCGCGCGACCCGGAAATGAACGTGAAGGTCAACAACGCGGTGAAGTTCCGGGAATGGTGGCGGCCGTTTGCGCCTTCGCTCAAGAAGGAATCGGCGGGTGAGTTTCTCGAGAGCGCGACGGATTCGCCGTTCATGATTTTGACGGCACAGGTGCGGCCCGAGAAACGCGGGGTGATTCCGGCGGTTACGCATGTGGACGGCAGTGCGCGGCCGCAAACCGTCGAGAAAGAAATCAATTCACTCTATTGGCGGTTACTCGACGAGTTCGCTAAGCGCACGGGCGTGCCGGTCGTCATGAACACTTCGTTCAACCTGCGCGGAGAAGCCATCGTGCATACGCCGACGGACGCGGTTCGCACGTTTTTCAGTTCCGGCATGGATGCTCTGGTGATCGGCAGTTTCCTCGTCGAAAAATGAGCAAACCAGAATGAATGAGCGGTGCATCATCGCGCTGCTTGGCCGGCGGGATGAGCCGACCGACGCGGTCGAAGAGTATTGCCGCTATCTGGGCGGCGCATTGCGCGCTCACGGCGTGGAGATGGAGCTGGCGAGAGTACCATGGGCGGACGGCGGCTGGACGGCGGCGCTGCGGGACCTTCGTCAAAGAGCCCATGCGTGGCGCGGCCGATGGGCGCTGCTGCAGTACACGGCGCTGGCATGGTCGGCTCGCGGGTTTCCCTTGCGTTTTCTTCGAGTCATGAAGGTGCTGCGCGATGCGGGTGTCCGTGTGGCCGTCGTGTACCACGATGTGGAGGCCTACGGGGGCGGACGCGCCATTGACCAGCTCCGCGGTCGCGTGCAAGTACGGACCATGCGCCGGGCATTGCTGGCCTCGGACGTCGCGGTCTTCACGGTTCCACCCGCAAATGTTTCCTGGGTACCAGCCAGCCGCGAGAAAGAGATGTTCATTCCTGTCGGAGCGAATCTTCCGGTCACTGCAGACGCCAACAAGAAAAGCGATCGGGGTGACGGGGTACTGACGGCCGCTGTCTTCGGGGTCACCGGAGGTGCCGCTGGTGTCGAGGAAACGTCGCGAATCATGGAGGCCTCTCGGTTCGCCGCGAAGCAAATGGGAAAGCTCCGTCTGGTCGTTCTCGGGCGCAATTCGGAGTCGGCGGAGGCGGGCCTGCGGCATGCCTTGCGGGACGTTTCCGTCGAGATAAGCGTTCTCGGCGTGCTTTCGGCGGAGGAAGTTGTTCGCGTGCTTTCTGCGGCGGACGTTCTTCTTTTTGTGCGCGGCGCCATTTCGAGCCGCCGGGGCAGCGCGATCGCGGGTATTGCTTGCGGACTGCCGGTCATCGCCTATGCGGGTTCGGAGACCGCGCCGCCTGTCACAGATGCTGGTGTCGTGCTGATCGCGCGAGAGGACCCAGGGCAACTTGGCGAAGCGCTCGTTCGCGTGCTGACCGATCAGGACTACCGGGCTTTGCTAGCGGAGCGAAGCCGTGTCGCGCACCGGCGTTTCTTTGCTTGGCCGGCGATCGCGGCGCGTTACGCGGAGTTCCTGGGCTGAACGTATCGCCCGGGCCGGGAATCTTACGGTCCGGTTCGGGGCGAGCTGGCTTTCGGAAACTTCGCGGCCGCAAGCCAACGGCGCAAGACGGTTAAGGAGCGCGGCGCGACGTCGAAGAATGTGACGCCCGTCTGATTGAAACTGGAGTGAACGACGGTCGCTCGTGCTTCGAAAGAGTCTCTTGCGGTGCTGATTTTCAGCTGAATGGCGGAGCCTCGACGCGGAGGACTGCTCACGCCCATGGAACATCCATGCAAACCGAGGTCGGTTACGTAGGTGGTGACTTGGCCGCCCGATTCGTCCACCAGTTCCACAGGGGCGATGAACTGAAACCTGATCGCCCGGCGTCGTTCTTGTTCCATCGGAGTAACTTCTGAGGCTGCAGGTAGTATCGTAACTCAAATTGCACCAACCTGCGCAGCCGAATCCATCTTTCCCGGCTGAGAACGACCCTTCCATTGGCATGTTCACTTGCAGAGCGCCTCGATCAAGGTTTCCTTTTTCTTCTCGGCGAGTTGCGTCAGCGCGTCGAGGGAGGCGAAGTATCCGGCGAGCGCGGCCGCTGCCAATCCTGCGAGCGTTTCTGCCGGGAGCCAGGGGCTGCCTGTCCAGCGGCCCAGGAACAGGATCAACGAACAGATGCCCCCCAAAAGAATCTGCACGCCGAAGCCCACCCATATGGAGACACCGGAATTGCGCTGACCGCGCAGAGACCCAAATTCAAGCTTTCGCGGAAAGCTGAGGGAGGCCCAGTTGGCGATGGAGAATTGTCCGATCACGGCAAAGACCACGGCGGCGAGAGTCGCTGCGAGTACCGGCGTTGATGGCAGGCCAATGCGTAGGGCCAAAAGGATCATCGCAAAGAACATCTCGAAGGCCAGCACGGAGCCGTGCATCAGGTTCTTTCCGAGAAAAACGTTGCGGAAGCGCAATGGCGCGGTGAAATACGTCTGTATGCCGCGGCCTTCGTACGCGAAGCAATTGTAGGCGGGCATCATCAGCATAAGCGTCAAGTAGCCCATCATTCCGGGGAAAAACAGATCCGGTGAAACTCCCCGGGACAGCACGGAGGGATGCTGGCCGCCAAATTGGGAGGTGAACAGCAGAACCAGGAGCGGCGGCATCAACAGAGAGAGCAGCACAAACCCGTTTTGCAGGAGATAGCGGAAGTCCTTTCGCAAAACGGCGGCCACTTGGGGAGACAGCAGGCCGAGCGCGTCAACTTTTCTTTCGCTCCGGAGACTCGTGCCGATCGAGCCGTATGCCGGGGCCGCGGCTTCACTCAAATCCTCGCCGCGATATTGCGCTGCAGATCTTCTCCATAGCAGAGCACTGAAAATCAGGAGGTACGCAACCAGACCGCCAGCATCCGGAAGCACGGCGCCGAGCTGCTGCCCCGCCGCTTCGGCGACAGCGCGGCCAGCCAGCGCCGGAGGAAACACGGACAGATACGGCAAGAACCGCAATACCGCTGGTGAAGCGCCCTGTTCGTACCGGTCCAGCAGCGGCCGGAGGAATTGGAGGGCCACGCTAAGCAGAATGAACAGCCCGAACAGCAGTTCTCGAGTGCGGCGGCGGGCGAACAGACGCTCGAGCCAGGAGCCGAGCAGCCGCTCGAGGGTGACATTCATCAGGAGAAATAGCGCCACGATCAAAAGCATCACCGGCAGTACGGCGAGATTGGCGACCGCCGCGCCCAGTATCATCGCGAGCAGCCAGCAGAGCGAGGCCAGGGCAGCAAAGTCAGCGAAGCCATACGCCAGACCGATCAAATAAAACGTGCCTCGATTCAGCGGGAAGCGCAGCAACGTGCGAAATTCAAAAGTCGCGCCAAATCCCGCAAGGAAAATAGGGAAAATCTGCCAGAAAAGAAATATGGCCCAGAAAAGGAACACCATCCAACCCACGTGACCGCCGGACAGAAAACGGTAAGCGCCCCAATAGAATGCCAAGCTCAAGCCGAACACCAGGATACCGGCGAAGATGGCGGCTCCAATCATGCCGATCAGCTCGAGCCGCGTATTTTTCCGGTGCAGGTAATTGCGCAAGATCCGCCAGCGAAGCCCGGCGACCAGCCAAACTTGCTGGCCGATTCCGAGCCGGTCTGCTACATCAGCCACGAAAGTTCTTCCATTTGCGGGCGCTCCGCTCCATCCCGGCCGACGATCGACATGAAAATCTGTTCGAGCGAAGTCTTGCTGCCTTGTTCACCCGCAACGCCCGCCCGTAGCTCCTCGAGCGATCCTTGCGCGACGAGCCGGCCCTTGTGAATGATGGCGACATGGCTGCAAAGGCGTTCGACAATCTCGAGGACATGCGAGGTCAAGAAAATCGTGACGCCGCGCTCGGTCATACGCCCCAGCAAAGCCTTGAGGGCGCCGGCCGCGAGCGCGTCCACTCCTTCGAAGGGCTCGTCGAGAAAAAGGATGCGCGGACCATGAATCACCGCAGCGGCCAGCGCGAGTTTCTTCTGCATTCCGTGCGAGTAATCGGCAATGACCGACTTGGGTCGGTCGGCAAGTTGCATGAATTCGAGGAGCTCTTCGGAGCGCTGCCGTGTGGTAGCCCGATCGAGTCCGTACATCCGGCCGACGAAGGTCAGATACTCCGCGCCGGTCAGCCGTTCGAAAAGGCCCATTCCTTCCGGGACCACGCCGATCTGGCCTTTCACTTCTACCGGGTTAGAAGAGAAATCGAGTCCCAGGAGCTGCACACGCCCGGAAGTCGGCGCCAGCAGGCCGGTAAGCATTTTGATGGTTGTCGATTTTCCTGCGCCGTTGGGTCCGAGGAACCCGAAGAATTGTCCGGCCGCGACCGTCAGATCGATGCTGTCGACCGCCGTCAAGCCGCCGAAGCACCGGGTCAGTTTCTCGGTCATTATGGCCGGGTCAGTCATCGCCATTCCTTTTTCAGCCCTCGCGTTCGCAGCTGGACTTTAGCATGACACGTGAACCATCCAGTGCTGGGCGATAACTTTGAACAGTACGGCTAGGTCCGAGCAGGACTTCAGAGGGGAGGTTTGTGAGGTTGCGCCGAAGCCCCGGCAAGCTGGTTTTCGCGCGCCGGCAACGCGACCAGGACAGCGGGCAGTTCCACGCGGAAGACGGCGCCGCCTTGCTGAGAGTTGTAACACAGGATTTTGCCGGCGTGTTCCTGCACGATGCCGAAGCAGATGCTCAAGCCCAGACCGGTACCCTTGCCCACAGGCTTCGTAGTGTAAAAGGGGTCAAACACACGATGGGGTTCTTTGATGCCCGGCCCGGTGTCGGAGAAAAGCACGACCACATTGCCGCGATCGCGGATGGTCCTGATCGTGAGCACGCCGCCCTCCGCGCCCTCCATGGCATCAACAGCGTTACTGATAATGTTAAAGAACACCTGCATTAATTGATTGCCATCGCCCCGTACTGCCGGGAGAACAGATTCCAACTGCAATTCAATACGTGTTTTAGACGAACGCAGATCGAGAGCGCGGAGCTGCATGGCATTGGTCACCACGGTATTGATGTCGAGGAGCGTGCGCTCCGCCGGCACCTGCCGGGCGAAGCTGAGCAAGTTGCCTACCAGAGTCTTCGTGCGGCGCGCTTGATCGCGGATTTTCCCCGCTGTTCCCCGGGCCTTCTCAGGCAGAGACATGTCGTCGGCCAGGAGATCGGAAAAGCCCAGGATGGCCTGCAAAGGATTGTTGATTTCGTGGGCCGCGCCAGCAGCGAGCTGCCCCAGAGAAACAAGTTTTTCGGTCTGCACGAGCTGCGTCTGCAGCCGCTGCAGGTTTTCGATGGATTGTTCGGATTTTGCGAGCAAACGCGCGCGATCCGTATCCGCAACGTGGGTTCGCAGGAACACAATCAGCGCAAGCGGCACAGAGGCGATCAGGGTGGTCATCAGACGGTAGTCGCGTACCTCACGCACATCATGGGAGTACCGCAGCGTATAGATCGCAAAGACGGGCAGGGATATTACCGCCGCCATCGCCAGGCGTGAGGCCCATGAGCCCTCTGCGCGCGGCTTGTCCGAACTGTCCAGTTCGTTTTCAACCGACGCCTCCAGCGCCGCCTGATTGCGGTGGGCGATGATTCCGGCCAGCGCAAACCACAGGAACGAAGAGACCAACGGGAGATCATACAAGCTTCCCGTGGAGTACTTCTCTAGGCTGATGGCCACGTTGATCGTTAACGAGGAAAGCATGTACATGGTAGCGCCGGCGAAAAGATTGGCGTAGACGAGACGCCACGCGCCCTTCGTTCTTAGCCAGAGTATCCCCAACCCGCCGACGATGACCAGGTTCTGAACGTTCGTTACCACATCGTAGTTGAAGTTGTATTGCGCTTCCGAGGGGATCGCGTAAATCCATGGGAAAACCACAAAGACATAAAGGAATGTCCACCAGGTCAGCAACAGCACAAAATCGAGATAACCGAAACGCAACTGCAGCTCTCCACGTTGACGGTGAGGCTGCAGCGCCAGCGCCGCCATCATGGGAATGCCGCGAAGGAAGTAGACGATGTCTCCTCCATACGCGACCGGCATGGGCTGATGTGCGTAAACTTCGTAATACGTCCACTCGAATTGGCCTAGCATCCAGAGCGTGCAACTCAACGCCAGCAGCATCCAGAAGATGTTCCGCCGCCAGTGCGGCGTGCCCGCGTTCAACAGCAAACCGGCGTTGGCCACTAGCGGGACAATACACTGCACCAGATTCCCAAACGTCGACAGCGAGTGGCCGCCTCTCGGAAGCAAAAGGGACATGCCTGCATACGTGGCGATAACCAGGAGCCACAGTGCAACAAATATCCGGATAGAGCGCGAAGAGGGCATACTTGTACTTCTTCCTAGTTTATGTGGGTAACGTGTGAGCGCACGGCCGCGTTCGTCTTCGGATGGCCTAAGGATAAACGGAGTCCGCTAAGTTCTCGGTGACGGCGGAGGCACAAACAAAAAATGTCCGGAATCCCGGCCAGGCTGGGTAAAACTTTTCAAGTCCCCTTCACTTGGCCAGGGGCTGCTCTGGACTGGACAAAAAAGATGCTTGGGAGCATATTTCCACGCTGCGCGGTCGGCAGGATCGTCCATCTCCCACCTCGGGAATGGCGTCGCTCGCCGCAGCTTGGACTTGTAACGCGTGGAGTTTCTGGGGGATCAATGTCTCGCATCCGGGCAAGGCTCGTTTTCGCTGCCGTCAGCGTCCTCACCGCAAGTGCCGGTGTTCGATCCGAGGGAGCACAGAGCGCGCCAACACGAGCGCGCCAAACACAGCCGTTTCGCTTTCATCTGCTAGAGGCCAGCATCGGTGACGTCCATCGAGCCATCCGGGAAGGCCAGATCACCTGCCGCGGACTCGTCGAGCTCTATCTCCATCGTGCAAAAGCCTACAATGGTGTCAGCAACATCCTGGTCACCCAGGATGGGGCGTCCATTCCTCCACCGGCGGGCGTTGTTCGCGCGGGTTCACCACTGAAGTTTCCAACTACAACAGTCGCCGCATCGACGCTGCTCCCGAACTTCGACCAGTATAACGGGCCCCCCATTGAGTTCGGCAGAATGGAGGCGACTGCATCCGATCCAACGGTCGAACAACAGTACGGCATGACCGTGGGAATTCCCAACGCAGGTCAGGTGAATGCCCTGGGCACAATAAATCTCCGCGGCGAACGATCCGTCACCTGCAAGGGAGAGCGCGATCGGCGTCTGTCTGACGGACCTCTTCCGCCCGGGTCGCCGGAAGTTTGCGAAGAATTTCGGCGGCAACCGGATGCCTTGGAACGTGCCGCTGAGTTGGACGCGAAGTACGGCCGGAATCCCGACCTGCAGCAAATGCCGATGTATTGCATTCCCTTCTCGTTCAAAGATCCATTCGATACGCAAGATATGCGGAGCACCGGTGGCGGCGACGCACGCTACGACATTGATTTTCCTGCGCGAGATCAGACGCTGGTTGCGCAGCTGAGAAAGAAAGGCGCGATCATTTACGCAAAAGCAGTCAATACCGAATACAACGGACGCGCAGGCGACCCGGGGGGACGCCACAAGCCGGTGAAGGTTCTGCTATCCACCGAGGGATACCAGCGCAGCAGCTGGGCGGGAAATCCCAGCGATGCTTATGACGCCACGCGCGCCGCGTCGCTAGGGTCCAGTTCCGGGTCCGGCGTTTCCGTGAGCACGAACCTGACGATGTGCAGCCTGTGCGAAGAGACCAGCCTGTCGTGTCGCGGTCCCTCCAATCACAATTCGGTGGCCTTGATTCTGCCGCACAAGGCGCTTCTTTCCTTTCACGGCGGAGCGATCGGCGCCGATATTTACAACGATCGGACAGGCATCATGTGCCGCCATGTCACGGACGCCGCCATGGTGCTGGACGCTCTGAAGGATCCAATCCACGGGTACTACGACCCGCGAGACATCTTCACAACGATTCCGCGGTCGAGCGTTCTCAACAAGCCCTACACGGCCAGTGCCGCGACACCGGGCAAACGTGGTGCGCTCGCAGGCCTGCGGGTTGGAATCATTCGCGAGTCGATGCTCACTTTTCCCGGCATAAAAGCGGATGAACCAATCGCCCAAGCTGCTAGCAGAGAGATCAAAGAAATACTGGGGGGTTATCTGGGTGCGACCTTGGTCGAATCGGTCGATCCACTTTGGCCGGATGATCCGGATATCGAGAACATGAAACCCTCGTATACCGAAGCCCTCGCACAGCTTGTGCCGGTCCTTTTCCCCGAGATTCTCTTCCGATTGACCAGGGGAGGTCAGCCGCAATTTCCCGAGTTTGCGGCGAAGATCAAACCGACCGAGTTCGCTCCGGGTAAAACATTCGGCTCGGGTTCCATGGCCTCGATAGACTACATGGTAGGCTTAGCGGAGGGACGCGAGCCTGCTCCTAAGAACCTGAATATTCGCGCAATCGAGGATGAAGCGCTCCCAAACGCCTTCAAGTTTCATTTCACGCAGTACGCCATGCGACGCGCGGCGGATTGGAAGGCTCGCGGATTCACCGAGACGCTCATCGATTTTCCGGCGCTCAATCTCCGTTCCAAATTCTGGGGGGATGACCAGCGTGCAGCGTTTCAGAACTGGGAGGAGGTGGAAGATATGCGGAATCCGCCTGGCCAGCGCCAAGGAACTGACGAGCACATCATGATGAGGGAATTGCTCCGCCGGGTTGAAATGAAAGTGATGCAGGAAAATCACTTGGATGTTGTCGTTCGCCTGCATTACTCTCTGCCGCCCGGCAAGATCGGTTTGGCCCCGCAGCCGGAGCCGCCGGGCGATACCCGCGGTGAGATTCGCATGGGCCCCTTCGCAGGACTCACGGAGGTGTTGATTCCTGGCGGATATGTGCGAACCGTCTACGATCCGGTTTTTGCCTTGACCGCCGATAAGAAGCGGTACATACCCACGAACAGCAACACGCCGGCCACGGTGCCGGAACCTGGTTTGCCATTTTCCCTCGTATTCAGGGCGGATCCCGGCAAAGAAGACGTCATACTCAACGTGGCTTCCGCCTACGAGGCGGCGTCGAAACGCCGCGTGCCCCCGCCCGCATTTGGGCCCCTTGCTGGCGAGCCGTAAACAATGCGGGACTCCCGGCCGAGGTTGGGGGCTAATCACGTTTTTGGGGGCGCGCTGGGCCTTTTGTGATTTCCGGCGCGCTTCATCATCAACGAATATTCAGTTGTCCCGGCCTGCGACAATCGCCGGTTTCATTCCAAGAAACCGCAACCGTATTTGGTGACCTTTTGTGCCGTAACGTATCTTGGTCCGGACCACTCCACATCGGAACAGCGGCGAATCAGGGTCGGAATGTCGAGCCCGGGTCGGGGTTAGGTCGTGGCCCACGCAGACCCAGCGTGAATGAAAATACGATGAAGAACGGAACTGAGAAACGAGAACAGCGTGGCGAACTGCGTCGACAGTACCGAGGTCCCGGAATTGCTTGCCGCGGGAGCATCCTGCGAAGAACGTTGAAGGATTTGTCCAGTTCTGGAGCGTGAAGATATCCTCGCAGCCCTCGACTACGCCGCCCGTCATGGGCTGTTACCTGCTTCGCAAAAGTACGATCGCAAATCTGTGTATAATAAATGTCATATCCTCTGTTGATCTTGGCTGACGAAAGGAATCGTCTCCCCGACGTTCCAATGCGGTGACCGGCCGGTGTGCACTCCGGTGTCACATCGGGAGGAGGACACCATGGGCCAGATCGAGTCGCCCGGTTGTAGATTCTTACCACCATCGGCTCGTCGTACTCTCCATTCTCATGGCGGGATCAGCTTCCTAGGTTTCCCTGGACCTCTCGGTCCGCGCGACGGCTGCGAGAAGAAGAATTTGTCAAGTTGCGTAAGGCGGTACGCATGGCTAAGCCTACACGAATCACCATGCGGGCACTGATTGATGCGATCCCGCAGCAGATCTGGAGCGGCCCGCCTGACGGCACACTGGACTACTGCAACGACCGTTGGCGCTCGTATATGGGACTAGGCCTGGAAGACCTGCGAGGCGATGGCTGGCAGACTATGCTTCATCCCGACGATCGAGATCGGGTGCTTAAGGCTTGGCACGAGTCGGTGGTAAATGGAACGCCTTACGAACAAGAAGAACGCCACCGGGGTGGCGACGGAACCTACCGTTGGTTCTTGGCACGTGGCGTACCGCTGCGCAATGCCGAGGGACGCATTGTAAGGTGGTATGGAACCAATACCGATATTGAAGATCGAAAGCAGGCCGAGGAGGAGCTGCGACGCCTCTCCGGACAACTCTTGCGATCGCAAGACGAGGAGCGACGCAGGATCGCCCGGGAGTTGCACGACTCTACGGGCCCGGACCTTGCCGCTTTGGCAGCCATGCTTGTTCAGCTCCGTGCTTCGGTTCCTTCGGCCGCGCGCAAATCCCGTAGACTTGTTTCCGAGTGTAAGGCGCTGGCGGAACAGTGCATTCGTCGAGTCCGCACGCTTTCCTTCGTATTGCATCCACCGGTGTTGGATGAGGCTGGTTTAGAGGACGCCATTCGTGATTATGTGGACGGCTTCACGAAGAGGAGTGGAATCGAGGTGGAATTGGCGCTGCCAGTGTCAACAAGACGTCTGCCAAGAGATGTGGAGTTGGCATTATTTCGAGTGGTGCAAGAGGCCCTCGCCAACGTCCATCGCCATTCGGGAAGTCAGCAAGTCAAAATACGCATGGATCGCAACGCGGATCTCAAGCTGGAAATCAGTGACCATGGCCGCGGAGCCTCTTCCAAGGTGCCGCCAGCGAAACGGCAGCCCCGGTTCAAAGTCGGTGTTGGCATCCCGAGTATGCAGGAGCGAGTGAAGCTGATTGGAGGTCGGCTGGAGATTGATTCCACCAGCCACGGGACTACTGTACGCGTGACGATACCTCTCGGGCGGGAACGAATGTGAAAAAACTTCGCATTCTGACAGTCTCGTGTTCCTCGATCGACGCCTGCGGTGTGTTCTTCACAAGCAAAGGGTGGAAAAGGGTCGAGTATCTTTTGCCGCGCAGCCTCTGATTTTCGAATCCGACCCCGACTCTGATGACCGGAGACCAGACCCTGCGGCGGTGCCAACCCCGCTTCGACGTAGCAGGTCTTCCAAGGAAGTTCGCAATAGCTCATTTCAATTGCAACCGTTTTCTTCCCCTGCGGTTAGTCGACCTAAGCCGGTACGTAAGATTACGTAAGACAACGTGCGTGATTGACCCGACCTTATCCACGTTATTGATCTTCAGGCGATGCCTCGCTGACCATTGGGTGTCCAAAGGTCCAAAGGGAGGCTACGCGGTTGGGGTCATTTTTGATTTGCAAGAATTCAAGGTGCCGCATGGTTCTCGACCTTCGAGAAGACGGGTATGTTCTCCCTCCCTCGGAGATTATCGTGGATGAATGCCCCGAGTGCGGCAGTCCATGGTCGGCCACCTGTCCTTTCTGTGGTTCGCCGCTAGAAGCCGCTTGGCGGAATGGCCATCGGCACTGCGTAAATTGCCGCCAGAGGTTACGAGCAGAGCCTACCTAGATCTTCCGGGAACGTTTCCTGACACGGACTGCCGTAGTCGGAGATAGTCAAAAGCGATCGGAACCATTTCTAAGTTGTCAGCGCAGGTCGATACCCGTGAAGAGATCAAAGAGCAAAATAATCGCAATCACACAATCTGTGTAGACCATCAAAAACTTTGGCCACGAGCGTCTTCGCGGTAGAACAGATGGTGTGGCTCGAACACGGACTCCGTTTTGCAGTTGGGACAAGTCCGCCTCGCGCTCGTCTGTGGTCTTGGCACGATGCGAAATGGGTCACGACTTGCTTGCTCAATCATGTCGGGTTCAATCTCGGTGTGCGTGAAGGTGTGTGCGCATTCAGGGCACGTAACGAGCCAGCGTGGCATGTGGCAGACTACCCACCCGCAATGTGGGATGCGTCGGGAGTAAAAAGGATGGCAGGCGGTGAAATCCTTTGTTTAAGCCAACCGCAATATTGCAGGAACTAGTTGAGAGCCTAGGTTGATCTTGTCCAACAGGGTTGCCGCACCGTAACTGGTTGCAAGCGCTCTCGCTTCATTATCATTCCAAATGGATATTACCAACACGTGTTTGGCAGAAAGAAGAAGCTGGGACTTGACGAAAGCAGGGCTGAACTCCTGCTCTCCCGGCATATGTAGATCCAGCAATACGACTTGGGGCTTCAACTCCGCGGTCATCTGAAGGGTCTGTGAAAAATTGACCGCTTCTCCCACAAGCGCCACGCCGGGTTCCGCTTGCAAAATGCGCTTGATGGCCGAGCGGATGGCATCGGCGTCTTCAGCCAACAGCACTGTGATAGGTGGCATGCGACGGTTAACTATCATGGAACGCTTCCCGATGCCTACGGTCTATCGGCATGTTCTGGTATTTGCACAAGAAATAAGAAGTAGCCGTCTAAACCAATTCAATCGACTCCCCTCCGTATACCGTTGACGCCAAACGTTTCCAAGAGACTTTCCCAGCGAAGGCCCGAAGTGAGCGGAACAGGATAGATCTTCGGTCGCAATGGAGGGCCTCAGGCTCTGTGGCGTACGCGTTTCTTTCGCAGGATTTAGAACCGTGCGCGTCACTCGTACTCGCGGAAGCCAAGAGCAGCCTTCATCGAACACCGAGTGATCTACAGAATGAATAAAACGGAGACGATGAAACTTCTTCCGGCTTTGTGAGGGTGGCTTGCGCCCTCAGCGGATCCGGAAATTAGGAGAATAAACTGATTATTCTTAAGGCATTACAGCATTCTAATAGAGGCCGCGGCGATTCTTTTAGAACAGTTTTGCAAGCCGTTTTAGTGGGACAGTGATCAACGAAATTGATAACGACGCGGTTGAGCAAAGCTTGTAACCGAGATGGGGGAACTAGAGTGGCGAATGCGAGAGAGGGTGTAATGATCAAACCTGCGGAGTCTGCGGTGCGTGCCAAGGGGAACGATGTGGCTGTCTCTACAGAGAGTGTCTCGGACATTCTCGAACGTGAACTCCAACCTCTGATTGCGGATTGGCTTTCCCGAGTCGAGCAGGAGGCAGATCTGACCCATATCCAGCTGAACTATGAAGAGCGCACGGGCCATCTTCCTCAGC
>Ga0209526_10000779_pt1 | contig 20926 bp, 15 predicted proteins | sample JacPinW_OM2H0_M1_FD_188566 | JGI IMG/M metagenome (GOLD analysis project Ga0209526, IMG submission 188566) | Forest soil microbial communities from Algoma, Ontario, Canada - Jack Pine, Ontario site 1_JW_OM2H0_M1 (SPAdes) (version 2) | ecosystem: Environmental > Terrestrial > Soil > Boreal... | reverse complement strand
GTTTAGCCCGACCGCCTGAAACCCTTGCGCACCCTTGTAGCTTTCGAGCGTCGAAATTCCCATCTTCGACATCACCTTGAGAATGCCGCCTTCGACCGCCTTTTTGAATTTCTGTACGGCCTCGCCTGCATCCCCAGCGAACCAGCCTTCCCGAGCCAGCTGCACGATGCTCTGATATGCGAGCCACGGGTAGATTGCATCCGCTCCGTAACCGATCAGCGTGCAAAAATGATGCACCGTGCAGGGCTGACCTGACTCCAGCACAAGTCCGGCCCGCGTCCGTAGACCTTCGCGAATTAAGTGATGATGTAGCGCGCCGACAGCCAGCAAGCTCGGTATGGCTACGCGCTCCGGGCCAATGTTTCTGTCCGAAACAACGAGAATCTCCCAGCCATCTTTGATCGCTTGCGCAGCGCGCCAACGAAGGTCGCGGACTGCTGCTTCGAGTGGCGTGCCTTGCGTGTAGGTGAAGTCAATGAGACACGATCGGATTCCGTTTCGATTGAGGTTCTTGATTGCCGTGGCATCCGCATGCGTGAGAATCGGTGAGTCCAGGAAAAGCTGCCGGCAATGCTCGGGTGTTTCCTCGAGCATGTTGTGCTGCCGACCAATATGACTTTCTAGCGAGGTCACAAGTTCTTCGCGCAAATAGTCAAGCGGCGGATTGGAGACCTGCGCGAAAAGCTGGAGAAAATACTGGAACAGCGGCTTGTGCCGAGTCGAGAGCACAGCCAGCGGTGTGTCATTGCCCATCGAGCCGATTGGATCTTTGGCTTCTTCGGCCATCGGTTGGACGAGGCAGCGCAATGATTCCAAGGTGTAGCCAAAGGCGCGCTGATAGGGCGTAACCTCGGCGACCTCGTCGGGCGATGTGTCCGGTTGGGCGATGTCTTTCAGCCGCACGCGGTTCTGCGTCAGCCATCCCGCGTAATCCCGCTTTGTCAGCGTATCGAAAATCTCCTGTTCCGGGACAATGCGCTTCTGCAGCGTATCAACGAGGAACATCTCACCCGGTTTGAGTCGGCCTTGGAAATTAATCTCGTGCGCGGGCGTTTCCAGGACCCCAGTTTCACTGGCCATGATGAGGATGTTGCTCCTCGTTACGCGATAACGGCATGGCCGCAATCCGTTCCGGTCGAGTACTGCAGCGACTCGGTAGCCATCCGTCGCGGCGATCAGCGCCGGGCCATCCCACGGCTCAACTATCGTCGAACAAAAGTCATAAAACGCACGCCGCTTCGTGTCCATTAGCTTGTCTTTATTCCACGCTTCCGGCACCAGCATCCGCAATGCGTGCGGCAGACTGCGGCCCGATTCGAGCAGAAGTTCGAGAACGTTATCCAAAACGGCCGTGTCGCTCAGGCCTTCGGACGTGACCGGTTTGATGCTTTCGATATCCGTGTCGAAAATCGTGCAGCCCAGCTCAACCTCACGCGTTTTCATCCGGTTCAAATTGCCGCGCAGCGTATTTATCTCACCGTTGTGAACGGTGTTGCGATACGGATGAGCTAGCTCCCAGGCGCCGAGCGTGTTTGTGCCAAAACGAGAGTGCACCAACACGATGCTCGTTTTGACGCGCTCATCTGAAAGATCGGGATAATAAAGCTGCAACTGCTTGCAGGTAAGCAGTCCCTTGTAAACGATCTTTCGGCGATCTAGCGAGCAGATATAAAATAGATCCTCGCCGCAGATACCGCATTCTTTGACCTCCTTCTCGATCAGGCGTCGTAGCACGTACAACTTGGTATCCAGTTGCCCCGGAGCTAGACGTTCAACTGGTTCGACGAACAATTGCCTTACCGCCGGCTCGGATTGCAGTGCCGTCCGGCCGAGGTCGGAGTTCTCAGTGGGCACCTCGCGCCAAGCAATGACTCGAAACGCTGCTTCACGGCAGACCGCGTTGATCAGTTTCTTAAGTGCAATCTGTTTCCATTGATCCTTTGGAATGAAGAGCTGCCCAACCCCGTAAGAATCAAACTCACCTAGAGCCAGGATCTCCGACCGGAAAAACTCATGCGGTTTTTGCAGCAGCATGCCCGCCCCGTCGCCCGTCTTCTCTTCTGCACCACGGGCGCCGCGATGATCGAGGTTGCACAGAATCCGCAAGCCATCTTCGACCAACTGATGGGTCTTGTTGGCGTTCAAGTCAACGAGCACCCCGACACCGCATGCGCCGCGGGTCGCCCCTGGGCTGAGCAAGCCAAAATCTGCTTTCATCATAGAGGGAGGTGCCTTCGTATGGCGGGGCCGAAAGTCGAAGCACAACGGCAAGGCGGCCACAGATCATGGACAATAGACCACCGCTGGCGGGCCGTTCGAGCAGAATTGTACCGCTGACCCAGGTTGCTCATCGACGTCTGCGAGCTTTTCGGACCTTTGTTAGCATTTGGCGTTCCGGAATTCGCTTAACATTCAGAGTGCATCAGCCGATTCGCTCCGAAAGGATCGTTCGACAGCAGCCTCGCGATTCATGGCCGGGACAGCTATTCCGCCTCGTCGGGACGATCGCCGGACGCTTTCAATTTGGCCAGTTGCGGTCCTCGATCCGGTCAGTTTTTGCTGCACCTTGGCGTTTTTTGACCACGCCACACCGATCCGACTCGCGCGTTAGGAGAAGACGCCCGTGCTATTCCTCTCCTCAGACCTAAGGAAAGTCACTCTAGACCTCGGCGTGGGCATCGAGCGTGCTCCACCGAAGTGTTGGTTTTCTTGACTGAATGACGGACTTGTCAACGATCGCAGAAGCACGATCCGGAGGGCCTCGTTTGCTAAGCAAGGGCATTCCTGCCGCTGACCAATCGACTCTGCCGAACGCGAATTTGATTCAACATATCAATTTGAAGTTGGCCGCGCTGGGTTGTCCGACGCTCGAAGTTAAGGACACTACCGAGTTCGAGGAGATGGATGCTTTGCTCGCCCATCAGCGCGAGATTAATCGTCTGCTGGCAAATTATCTTTGCCCGGCCGACAATCGTATCCAAACGTTTCTTTACGATTACCTGCAGGAAGCTCCGCTAGCGAAGCTACCTGCACGGACATTCGCCCTGGACCGCTACGGTCTGGCTCGGGTCCTTTCGCTGCCGCCAACCCGCGACGAATTCGCGTCGGATATCGTCAATTCGTATCGCGTCAAGCAAGGTGTGCTGCACAACCCGAAAAACGATCGCCGGACGACGGTAGGCTTTTTCCACGTCGCCGAGGGAGGATCGCCGGTGCCCGACGACAAGGTCAGCGTGGCAAAGCGAGTGGCCGGCTGGATGCTCCAGCTCGCGTTGCAGCCACCACCGGAGCTGTTGCGCCTGCCGTTCACCTCTGCGCAAAGCAGGCAAGCGGGTTGTTTCGTTTCGCTCCTCTCGCGGCCGATTGTCTGTCCAGAAGTGCCGGGCTTTACTCCAGAAAGATCGATGGAGATCCGGTTCTTGGCACCAGGCAGCCTAGTTAGCAACCTTGACTTCGTAGAGAGCATCTTCGGGAATGCCGGCAACCCATTCCTGCCGGAGAATGATGCTGGTTTGGACCCGGAAAATTGGACCGGCCACACTGGCTGCGTCATCTTAGCGCCTCACCTGATAAGGGTGAAAAAGAAAGAAGTGGGGTTGCCGCAGTGGGACTTCGCCAGCCAGCGACAACGCCGAGACGGCATGTGCTGGAAACACGAAGAGGAACTCTATAACGACGGGCGCGCCTTCAAACTCACCTTCCGCGACGAGATTGGTGTGATCGTAACGGTCATCGCGGACAACTACTACGGCTATTGTAAGAAGGAAGTCAAAACCCAGATCAGCTATTCGGCCAATCTACTCGGGCTTTGCGAAGAGGAACATGCCGGTGGCGCCCTTGTTTTCCCCAGTTACGGTCTCGGCGAAGAGTTCAGTGCAGAGCCGCGCGACCGGGGACTGGAGCACACGTTCGCCGAAATGATGTCCATGTACGGCGACCTCATGGATATTTGTCCGGAAGGTTATGCTGTCGATAAGCGATTCCCGGAAATAGTCTATGTGCCCGAAGACGTGCGCTTTGATTTGCACCAGCAGACGGCGAGCTGGCTGCGCGACGGCATCGAGCGGAAGATCAAACTCCTAGCCGGGCGCACCTTCGTCAGTCCGTCCGGCTATAAGGTCCACATGCTGAAACCGGCCGGCGGCCGGGCCTGGCGGCTAATCGGGACGGTGGCAGAGGGCACGCTTTGTCACAAGCCTTCTACGGTGTCCGGCGGCGGAAAATCGGAGATCTCCAAGCCGATTACCGACGCGATTATCCAGGGACCGGTGTACGTAGCTGACTTCAAAAGGGACTTCGATCTCGTCGAAGAGCTTATCAACCGCGACTATGCAGGCCGGTTTCGCGACGGACGAATTACGCGGGTCAGCCGGACCATTCTTAGCCCCGGACGTTCACTCGGCTCGGTCATCAAATTGCTCACGCCAGCTCCGGACCAATACACAGACGACTATTCGGCCTGGCTTGACTCGATTCCGCAGTATCTACGAGAACTCGTCTTCGTCGTAAAACGTTTCTACAAACCTACGTGGGGCGAGAGCTGGCGCGAACATTTTAGCGTGGACACTATCAACGGCGTCCCCGCTCACGAACTCAAATGCGACAACCGTAGGCTGGTGACTAACTATCTCCGCGTCGGATACGATCAGGACGGCTCGTGGAGGACCTTCGGCTTGCGTAAAGATTTTCATCCGGCCGCAAAGCTCGCGTTCGAAGACGACATCACGGCTTCCATCACGGTGCCAACAAGGCTTTTGGAAAACCTCGGCCCGAAGCGTCAGCAGCCGTCGGTAAAGTTCGTGATGAACTGCGAGAAGCGTCTGTTCCAGAGACCGGACGACGCTGTTCATCCAGGTTACGACAAGCAGACTGAATCCGATTTCGCCCGGCCGGGCAATTTTTTCTCCAATTACGAAGCTCTAGCGGCGGTACACGCCGTAGCGTTAATCGAGGATGCAATCGGCTTCGACAAGTTTACCCAACCACTGCAACAACTCATCCGCGAGGCGGCGACCGGTAGCAACGGAACGTATTTTGTCTGTTCCGCTCATCCCCGCATTGTCGACGGTCAGCCTTCGACGAATACACGTTACCTCCAGCTCCGGAGCGATCTCGCTAACCCGCGTGACGCTTACCTAGCGGAGATCGGCACACGCCTTCACCGGCGGATTCCGCTCGGTAAGCCAGTCCTTAGGCCCGTCGACGCAGTTCTACCCGGTCGCCGCAACAATCCGCCTGAGGGCGCGATCCGGCCGCTGGCAGTTTTTAATCCTGTTCATTACTTTGAGTTGCCGGAGCTGTTCATGGAATTCATTTGCAGCATGACCGGAAAATCCCCTTCAACCACCGGTGCCGGATCCGAGGGCGCGCTGACCAAAGGACCCTTTAACGCGTTGCCACCTATCGTCGACCTTAACGCCGCGCTCGTCTCGTATCTGCTCACCGGCGGAGCTGTTTTTATCACCGCGACGGGATTCGTTGGTCCCCATTTTCGTGTCGATCACGACATTAGCCTGCTCGTACCGGAGATCTGGTCTCGCATTTCGATGTCCGAGCGCGATCCCCAATATCTCATCGCGGAAGGTTACTTAGAGAAATGTTTCGACTTCGAGCACAACGGTCGCCAGGTCCTGGCGAGCCGCCTCGGTTACCGGATCACCAAACGATTCGTCCTCGCGTTCTTCGGCCTGATGTTCAATCATCCTGCCGCCTTGTTCACCGACCAGATGCTTCGACCGGAGCTGCAGGACATGGAAATCTTCATTGATGGTCTAGACAATATTATCTCTACCCAAAAACGGATCGCGCAACAGTACTTTAATGACGGCAGCGTCGAGCTGGCTTGTCCACCTCTGCGCGCACTTCTCCACATCATGTCCTACGATCACTTTGAGGGGAGGGGCCTCGAACATTCAGAGATTCGTGCGCTCTTTACCCGCGAAAACATGCTCTCCAGCGATTGGTATGCCGAACGGCTGGCCGCGAAGCAGAACGTCGATATTCGCCAATGGGATCGGCATGTTCGGACGCTGAAGACGTTCCTGGCCAAGGACAATTACGCGGAGGAAGCCGCGCGGCTTGGCATATCAGACCGGCTGGCACGCGCTCAGAAAAATCTCCAGACCGTTCGGTCAACCGACTACCTGCAGCAGCTGCACGGCACTATCGGAGCGCAACCTTGGTAGCAGGGCAAAAATTTATTTGAGCCGCCTGGCAGCATCCGGCGGATAGTCGTCGCTCAAACATTCGTCTTAAACAAATGTTTTACTTGACTGTTTCAAACACTTGTTTGAATATGGACTCGTGGTAACCAAAGAACGACGCGCCCGAATCGAAACGCCCGAACAGAGCGAGGAAAATACCCGCGATAAAATCCTCAATGCCGCCGGTGAGGTCTTTGCCGAATACGGCTTCGAGGGCGCCACCATTCGCTCAATCACTGAGCGGGCCGAGGTTAATGTGGCCGCGGTGAACTACCATTTCCGGGATAAAGCCGAACTGTACAACCGCGTCGTCGTGGACGCCTGCTCCGCTCGAGCGGCCTGGCGCGACGCTGTGGCTAAGCCAACCGATTCGCCGGAAGAAAGATTGCGCACTCTGATCTCCCATTTTCTGGAGTATATGCTCGGCCCGGATCGCCCTGCTTGGAAACGGCGCTTGATGGCGCGGGAGATGGCTAACCCAACCACCGCGCTCGACGAGTTAGTCGAAGAAAATATTCGGCCATTGCGAGACGAATTCCTGATACCGACACTACGTGAATTGACGGGCGACCGTTTTAGTCGCCGGCAACTCTCTTTCATCGGCTCCAGTGTGATGGGCCAATGCCTCTATTTCCACCAATCCCGCCCGATTATCGAGCGTCTAAATCCTGATTTTAAGATCGGCAAAGCGGAGATCGAAGAGATCGCCGACCACATCACCCGCTTTTCGCTGGCGGCGATCGCAGAACTCAGCCGGCAGGCAGGCCGGTCCTAACTCAAAACTCGAAGCTTCCAATGAGTGTTACCTTGGCTACGACATCACCCACTCACCGCAAAACCAGCAATTCGGATCGACCGGCTGCACCGGTTGAAGTCGCTACGACCAGCACGGCGAATCCCAAACCAAAGCGATCACGTCGCCGCCTCGTTATTCTTTTCGGTCTCGGCGTGCTCCTACTGGCTAGCGGCACTTTCTGGTACCTGAATAACGTCGGCTACGAAACGACCGATGATGCGGCCATCGAAGGGCACGTGATCCAGGTAAGCCCAAAGCTTTCGGCCCATGTCAAAGCCGTTTACTTTGATGATAATTACCAAGTCAAAAAGGGCGATCTGTTAATCGAATTGGACCCGCGCGATTACGAAGTCGCGCTGGCCAGCAGCGTGGCCAATCTGGCCTCGGCCCAAAGCAAGCTCACGGAAGCCGAAGCCCAACAGAACGTCGCGCAAGCGGGTCTTGGTCAGGCCATGGCGGATCTAGTGAGTGCTCAGGCCACGGCCGACAACGCCAAGTCTGACCTCGGCCGAAATGAACACCTTTTTCAGACCCATGTGATCGACCGACGCGAGTATGATGCTTCGGTGGCGCAAGCGAAAAGCGCCATCGCCAATGAGGAGTCCGCCAGCAAGAAAGTCGCTTCCCAGGAAGCGCAGGTTCGATTGGCCTCAGCCCAATCTATAACGGCTTCGGCTGGAGAAAAACAGGCGGAAGCTCAACTACAACAGGCGCAGTTACAATTATCGTACACCAAAATCTTTGCTCCTTTTGCTGGGCGCGTAACCAAAAAGAGTATTGAACCAGGCAACTATGTTCAACCAGGCCAGACCCTCTTTTCACTGGTTCCACCCGAGGTGTGGGTAGTCGCCAATTTCAAGGAGACTCAGCTGAAACAAATGAAAGTTGGTCAACCGGTTTCCGTACGGGTTGACGCGATCCCAGGCCGTGATTTTAGCGCCCATGTCGAAAGCTTCCAGGTTGGAACTGGCGGCCGGTTCACTTTGTTGCCACCAGAAAATGCGACTGGCAATTTCGTGAAAGTGGTACAGCGCGTTCCGGTGAAAATCGTCTTCGACGAACCCATCGCCAGTCTCGAACGGCTGTGGCCGGGAGAATCGGTTGAACCCAAGGTCGCTGTCCACGAAAATCCCGCCGAACGGCGATACCAAGCCGAGCCGCTTCCGCCGGCCATCCTCGGCGCCACCAGCGATTTAGTAACCATCGCTGAGCAATGAGCCGGATCGGGTCAACCCAGTCTGGACCGAAGCCATTCGTCAAACGCACTCATGAGTCACGTAATCACACCAAGCGGACGGGCAGTGAATCCATGGTGGATCGGATTAACATTGACTATCGCGACCTTCATGGAGTTGCTCGACACCAGCATTGCGAACGTCTCGCTCCCCCACATCGCAGGCGGCCTCGGAACCAGTCTCGACGAAGCAACCTGGGTATTGACCAGTTATCTGGTAGCCAATGCGGTAGTTCTTCCACTCAGCGCCTGGTTGAGCCGCGTTTTCGGACGCAAGAACTACTACATGACTTGCGTCGCTTTGTTCACACTCAGCTCGTTTCTGTGCGGGGTGGCTCCGAACCTGGGAAGCTTGATTTTTTTTCGGGTGCTGCAAGGCATTGCCGGTGGGGGCCTGGCTCCTTCGGAGCAATCGATGCTGGTCGATGCCTTCCCGCCAGCCAAACGCGCAGCGGCCTTTGGGCTCTACAGTATGGCGATCGTACTCGCTCCAGCACTCGGACCAACTTTAGGCGGGTGGATAACCGATAATTCTACTTGGCGTTGGATTTTTTTCATCAATATCCCGGTTGGCTTCTTGTCGCTATTCTTGACTAGTCGGCTAGTCACCGACCCACCCGCATTTACCGAAGAGCGTCGCCGGATCAAAGCTTCCGGTAATGCCAAGATCGATTACGTTGGAATTCTGTTGTTTGCGGTTGGTTTCGGCTGTCTAGAGGTTGTCCTCGATAAGGGCCAAGAGGATGATTGGTTCGGCAGTCCCTTCATCACAGCATTCACAGTCATCAGCGTGATCGCATTGGTGATCGTTATCATTTGGGAACTACAGCAAAAGGATCCAGTGGTCGACTTGACGTTATTGGGAAACCGGAACTTCGCACTGGCTTGCGCGCTCTTTTTCCTTTTCGGATTCATTCTATTTAGCAGCACGGTGCTGATGCCTCAACTGCTGCAAACGCTCGACAAATACGACGCTACCACGGCTGGGATGGCGCTCACTCCGGGAGCTCTGGTGATTGTATTCATGGCCCCATTCATCGTGCGACTTACTCCGATCGTCGGAGCGAAACGGTTGATTTTCATTGGGTTCTTCTTTTTAGCGGTGGCAGTGTGGCACATTAGTCAGCTTAATTTGGCCGCTGACTACGCTACGTTCGCCCAAGCGCGGATGCTGCAAGGATTCGGACTAGGGTTTTTGATTGTTCCCATTAGTCAGGTTGCCTATTCGTATCTTCCTCTGGAGAAGAATAATAAGGCTAGTAGTCTCACCAATTTATTTCGCAACGAAGGCGGCAGTTTTGGTATCACGTTTGCCAACACGATGTTGGCCCAGCGCGGCCAGTTTCATCAAAGTGTACTTGCGCAGCATTTAACTCCCGACAACTCAATCTATCGCGATTGGCTGCGACACGTGACTGACGAATTTATCCAAGCTGGATATTCGGCAATTGAGGCGGCCAAGCGGGCAGAAGGCCAACTGTATAGCATTTTAAATCAGCAAGCTTCGCTTCTCTCTTATCTCGATTGCTTTACTGGCCTGATCGTCGCGGCCGGCGCAGGGGTCGCTTTGGCACTGGTAATAAAGAAATTCGGGCCGCCGGGGAAGCCAACCGAGGCTCATTGAAGCGGCTATTGGTAGGGCTGCCAATCGTCCGCCGTTCGCGCTACCCGTAACTGGCTTACACGTCCAATCTCGCTTTCGCTCAATGACGTGTCGCGCCCCGCCGATCAAGAACGACCGTCGCCTACCCGAAATTCACAATCAGAGTCTTACGCTCGGTCATTTCCTCCATCGCATATTTTACGCCTTCGCGGCCAAAGCCACTTAGCTTGACCCCGCCATAAGGCATATTCTCCACTCGAAAGGTGGGTACCTGATTAATGAGCACGGCCGCGACATCGAGCGATTCGAATGCCTGGTGCGCACGTTTCAGATCGCGCGTAAATACCCCGGTTTGCATTCCCCATTGTGAATGATTCACTTTCGCGATCGCGTCTGAGAAATTGTCGTACGGTTCAAGTACGACAACCGGCGCAAATGCTTCCTCGCAGCTGATTGGTTGATCTTCCGGCACCTCCTCCAGCACGATTGATCCTACACACTGGCCGTCGATCGACTTTCCCGTAACCAGTTTTGCGCCGGCGGCAACCGCTTGATCAACCCATTGGGCAACCTTTTGTACCGCTTCCGGTGCAATCATTGGACCAATCACCGTCTCTCGCTCGCGCGGGTCCCGGTTTTGACTTTGTCTTTTACATAACTGAGGAAAGCGTCACGAAACGCTCCGTAGATCCGCCGCTGCACATAAACCCTCTGTATGCTGATGCATGATTGGCCGGCGTATCCGAAAGCGCCGTTGGCGATTGGCGCAATCTTGTTTTCCCATTCCGCGTCATCATGAACTATGGCAGCAGCATTACCTCCTAATTCCAGGCAAACTTTTTTGGTGTTGCATTTTTCTTTGATTTTCCAGCCGACGGCGGCGCTACCGGTGAATGAAATCATTTTGACGCGTTCGTCATTGTAGTAGCGCTCCATCAAGCCGACATCGAATGGCACGATATTAACCAAACCGTCCGGTACGCCCGCTTCTTGTAACGATTCTGCCAGGAGCAGCGCGGTAAGCGCCGTCCGCGGAGACGGTTTGATGACGATCGCGTTTCCCAAGGCTAGAGCCGGAGCCACTTTGTGAGCTACGAGATTGAGCGGAAAATTAAACGGCGTAATTCCAAAAATCACTCCAATCGGTAAACGGCATACCGTACCGCTGTGATTTTTGCCCCACTCGCTTCCGTCTAGTGCGATGAGCTCGCCCCGAGGTTGCCGGCACTCCGAGGACGCAAAAAGAAAGGTAGATTTGAGCGCGCGCGACTTCGGTTTCGGCCTGGGTCACCGGTTTTCCGGCTTCGCGAATCAACAGATCTACCAATTCCTGGCTCCGGCGTTTAATGACTGTCGCTACCTCACTGAGAAACAAAGCCCGCGCCGCAGGAGTTAGTTCGCGGTTGCGGAGAAACGCTTCATGAGCGGATTGAAATGCCTGTTCCACTTGCTCGGCACCCGCCTAAAAATAGCTGCCGACCAACTCGTGGGTATACGGATTTTTGATTTCCGATGTTTGGTCGGAACTCAGCCAATCACCACCGATAAAAAATGCCTTAGGTGTCATAATTACGGTCTTTCTATTTGTCCTTCTCTTCCAAACCCTCTGCCACTCGGTGTTCGAGTTCGCTCATCGGCCCGGAATCTCGTTTGGCGATCAGATCGAGTTCTACCGCCAGTTCGTCCAATTCCTCGCCGCCCGCCATCATCTGCAACAATTTTTCGCGATGCGTATCCGCCTTACGGAAAGTGCCGTAACTCCGCCCGCGATTCAAAACGGTAAAGGTATCCCCGACCGCCCAAGCGTGATGAACATTATGGGTGATGAAGATGACACCAATTCCTTTCGCTTTGGATTGCACCACATATTTTAAGACGACCGCAGCCTCCTTTACTCCAAGCGCCGAAGTTGGTTCATCCAGAATCAGCACCTTTGCGCCAAAATAAACTGCCCGCGCGATCGCTACCGCCTGCCTCTCACCTCCGGAGAGAGTGCCGACCGCTTGATCAGGGTCGCGCAAGCGGATTCCTATCTTCTTTAGCTCCTCAGTGGTGGTCCTTTCTGCGCTCGCCGAATCAAAGATTTTGATCGGCCCGAAGTTTTTCTTCGGTTCACGACCAAGGAAAAAGTTTCGGGTGATGCTCATCAGCGGCAGCATTGCCAAGTCCTGGAACACCGTGGCAATTCCAAGATCGAGCGCTTGCCGGGGGGAGTCCAATTCTACTGGGGCGTTCAAAAAACGGAACTCGCCTCGAGTTGGCCGATGGACACCCGAAAGTATCTTGATCAAGGTCGACTTGCCCGCGCCGTTATCGCCAAGTAAACAGTGCACTTCGCTTGGAAATAACTTGAACGAAATATCCTGCAGCGCCGTTACCTTGCCAAAAACTTTGTCGACACCTTGCAGCTCGATGATCGGTTCCATTCGCTTCTCCGTTGTTTGTGAATTGGCCATAAGCACACTCCTTAACGCGAACGCAATGCCTGATGTCGTAGATAGTTATTTAGTAAAACCGCCGCTAATAACATGCCACCGAGCACCGCTCTGAACCAATCGGTGTTGATCCCAGTGTAGAAAATGCCTTGTTGAACCATACCAAGGATCAACGCCCCGATAGTCGCTCCCAAAACCGAACCATAACCGCCGGTCAGAAGGCATCCGCCGATTACCGCGGAAGCGATCGCCTCCAGTTCCTTTTGCTCGCCTCGCAGCACGTCGGCCGAACCGGTGTTTAGCACTTGAATTACCGCCAGGAGGGTTGCGGTGGCAGCGGTCAACATAAAAAGCGAGATCTTCACCCGCGCAACCGGCACTCCTACATTGCGAGCGGCCAACGAGTCTCCTCCCGCCGCAAAAATCCAATTTCCATACGGCGTTTTGAATAGGATCCAACCCAATATTATGGTGAGGACGGCCCACCACCAGATGGAAACCGGCAAGCCGAGCGGACGCCCGGCAAAAATCGCAGCTAACAGATCGCCTTCGATATAGCCGCGCAGGCCGGATACTCGAGTAAAGTTAGTAATCAAAAGCGTGAAACCGATCGTCAATCCCCGTAGCAGGTAAAGCGAAGCCAAAGTAATGATAAACGACGGAAGCCGAGTTCGCACCACCAGCCAGCCGTTAATATAGCCAATTGCCGCCGAGAATAGGAATCCCACGATAATTCCCAACCAAAGCGGCCAACCAAAGAGACTGACCGGAATAGCAATGACCATGCCGGCCGCTCCAATCATCGAGCCAACCGAAAGATCAAACTCGCCCGCGATCATCAACAACGATACGGCGGTCGCCAAAATTCCGAGCTGCGCGGAAACCTCCAGATAGTTGATCGTGCCTTGTGCCGACAAGAATCCTTGCCGGCCGGCCACAACCGCAAAAAGAATGAAGATCCCGACCGCGGCAATAAATGCGCCGAGTTCAGGTCTAACCAGTAGTTTTCGCAGGTTCACAAGTGCTCCCGAACGGACCGAAGACGTCTGGATACGCAGCGAAGTGGTGATCAGTAATCGGTGTTCAGTGTTCGCTGTTAAGTAGCAGCGAAGTCATTCTCGTTACCGACGACTGTTTACCGATTAATCGATCACCAACGATTCGCCCAGCACCGACTTATTAGCGGATCCCTTTCTTACTCAGATCAATTACCTGTTTGGCGGTTTCCGCGGTTACAAAGCCAGGACCGGTTAATACAACATCGTTAGCGGGCAGGAGCCCGTACTTGATGTAGTTGGCCATGATCATCACCGACAAGTAACCTTGGAGGTACTGCTGTTGATCGATCGCAAATTCCATCTGCTTTTTGTCAATCGCTTGCAGAACAGTTGGGGACAAATCGAAAGTTCCAAATTTGATTTTCCCAACTTTACCGGATTCCTCGATTGCTTGCAGCGCCGGTTCAGCACCAGCAGGGCCGAGTGCGAGAATTCCATCGACGTCAGGATTTTTCTGAAGGTAACCCGCGATCGCGTTTCGAGCCGAAGTGAAATCCATTGTCACTGCGACTACTTCCGCATTAGCGCCAAGTCCTTCCGAGAATCCTTTCGCGCGCAGGTCAAGTGCAACATTTCCTACCTCTTGGTTAATCACCGCTGCTTTCTTGACACCCTCTGCCTTCATACGTTCCCCCGCTCTTTGACCGGCGAGTTCTTCTTCTTGTCCGACGTGGAGTAGACAACCCAGCTTCTTGGAAACATCCGAGCCGGAATTAATCGAAATCACCGGGATCTTGGCAGCGACCGCCGCCTGGATTGATTTACTCAAGGCAGACGCATCCGGGATCGACACGATCAAACCGTCAGGTTTCGAGGCAACCCCGGCATCGATTAATTGCGACAAGGCAACCATGTCGAATTTTTCCGGTGCCCGATATTCGACAGTACTGTTTGTCTCCTTGGCCGCCGCCTCGACGCCGTTTTTCACTACGACCCAAAAGGAGTCGGAGACTTGGCCATGGGTAACGACTATTATGTGTGGTTTTTTCTGGGCGTGTGCCGAGAATGGAATCGCCGAGACGGCGAGGGCAAATACTGCGAATAAACGCAGTTTAGTTAGTTTTATCATTGTGTTCTGTTGGGGGTTAGACTGGTGATGGAATGAGCTGCGGCTAGACAGCCTCGGCCAAAGAGGCTTCCGACGATTGACCGGAATCAGAACCGGCCAGGCGATAAGGAATCCCTCTTTCCGTAAAAGTCTTCACGAAATGGACGGGGATATCTGGATCCGTAATGATCAGCGCAACTTCATCAAGTCGCGCGTAGGTAGCCAGACAAGCGTGTCCGAATTTCGACGCATCGGTTAGCACATAAGCCTCGTCAGCAGAGCGGATCATCGCGCGCTTGACCTCTGCATCCAATGGATTCGGCGTGCTGTGCCCATGGGTCATCGTGGTACCGGAAGATCCCAAAAAAGCTCGGTCCGCGTGGTAACATTCTAATGTTCGAACGGCCGCTTCGCCGATGAGCGCTAGGCTGTAATTGCGAACCTGTCCGCCCACGAGCAGCAACTCGTAGCCAGCCCGAGTCAACTCCAGTGCAGCCGGGACCGAGCTGGTAATGACGTAGAGCGACTGGAATTTGCCAACCAAGGCCGACGCCAAAGAAAGGGTGGTGCTGCCGGCGTCGAGAATGATCGTGTCACCCTCATGAATGTACTCCAGTGCGGTTCGAGCGATCGCTTCTTTTTGGGCCGCCTGCAAATTCACCTTTTCGATGAAGGAGATGTTAAATCGACTTCGGTGCGAAAAAACCGCGCCTCCATACGTCCGCTGCAAAAGCCCCTGTTGCTCCAGATCGCTCAGATCCTTACGGATTGTAACCTGGCTAAGCATGAAGCGATCGGAAAGCTCTTCGACCTTGACTGTTCCTGCTTCCTCCAGCAGTTGCAGGATCTTTCGACGTCTCGCTTCAGCCGTCATCGCTAATTCGTCCACAGTTATCGCGCAGAACCGCTACTTAGCTCCGATCGGAACGGTGATTGGGTTGCCGGTCCAATTTGTTGCGATCCAATCGTATTCCGGGTCGTTTACGGCCGAGATAAGTCGAACATCACCGGCCAAAAAATTAAGATAGTAGGCATTGGTGCCCGGAGCCTTGACCACCGGATGGTAGCCTTCGTGAATTAATACGAGGTCGCCATCTTGCACCGGTAGCGCAACATCAAGCTCGGTATCCCGGGTATAGATCCGCTGGATGGCAAACCCGTTCTTTGGTTGAAATCGGTAATAATAAGTTTCTTCGTGGTAAGACGAGCGATCGCGAGTGTCGTGTCGATGCGGTGGGAAGCTCGACCAATTGCCGCTCGGAGTGTGAATCTCATAAACGGTTAGTCTTTCGGTCAGCTGATCCGAATCCGCCAGTGCGCTAACGCTGCGTTTAACGTTAGCGTCACCGCGGACGCCGACCGAAATTTCGGAGCGGCGAATCACCCGAGCTGGTAGCCGACCTTCTGCCGGCGCACCGCCGATCGCCAACTCCGCTGGTTCGTTCGCTTTGATTGTGTACGGAGTCTTGGGCGGCAAATAGAAAATATCAGTGGGTCCGGCGAAAACGCTGCTCCGCTGGAATGGATGGTCCTGATCTGCAAAAGAACAGATTCCCTTTCCGGATAATGGCACAACCACCACCTCGTTGGCCCCGGTATCGAGTTCTTCGCTGCCCTCGGCATCGAGGGCCACTACTCGAAAGGAGAGATACTTCCAACCAGCCGTTTCCGGAGTGATCTCAATTCGGGTTCGGTTGCCTAGGCCGGGTCGATAGTGGCGTTTCATGCAGTAATCTCCGAAAGCTTCACTGGACGCTTTTCTCGCCAACTGCGCGTGGCCGCGACTGCCAATCGCAACGTTTCCAATGCTTCTTCCGCGCCGGGAGTCGGAATCTGACCATTCTGCAGCGCCTTGAAAAATGCTTCCAGCTCGAGCCGGTACCCGGCCGCGAACCGATCGGGAAAGTTCTCGAAGTGGTCAAAAGTCCCCGCGAAATTGCGGGAAAAAATTACCGGAGTCTTCTGCACACCTTCGACTACTACTTTTCCTTCCGCTCCCGCGACCTCCGTCCGGATATCGTAGCCCCAATTAGAACGGCGGGACGTTTCCACCACTCCAAAGGCTCCATTGACAAAACGTAAGAATGCTACGGCAGTGTCGGCATCATCCGCCTCAGCAAACCGTGAGTCGATTAACACCGTGCCCCAGGCATGGACTTCCTCTACTTCGCCAACCAGAAAACGAGCCAGATCAAGATCGTGAACCGCCATATCGAGAAAGAGTCCGCCGCTCTGTCGAAGAAATTTGAGACTCGGCGGATAAGTATCTCGACTAAGCGCTCGAAACGTTTCGATCCGACCGAGTTCTCCGGCATCGATTCGTTGTTTGGCCGAAATGTAACCCGGATCATACCGGCGCATAAACCCGAGTTGAACCTGCGCCCCTGATTGGCCAATAAGGTCGACCACTCTCTTGGTTTCGGTGAGATCCAAAGCGATTGGCTTTTCGCTAAAGACTGCTTTACCGGCTCGTATCGCCAGTTCGATTAATCGGGCATGTGTATCGGTTGGAGTTACAATTACAACGGCGTCGACCGAAGGATGATTGATGGCCTGTTCAATGTCAGTGGTGGCGATTTCCGCTCCAGAAAGCCGCTTACCATATTCGGCCGATTGCAAATTTGCATCAGCAACGACGATTACTTGAACGTCGGACAAACCACCCAAATTGCGAAGGTGCGTTTCGCCCATGCGACCAACGCCAAGGAATGCCACACCGATGGTGGAACTAGTTTTCATTCAGTGTGTTCCTTTGTACATCGAAGCGGATCTAATCGTCCTCCTCCTCGAAAGTGAGTATTCGCGGGGCGGTAGGCCGTGTCGTGGGTTGCCTAGACCCGTTTCCGATCGTGACTGGGCATTCTTCATTCCCATTATCTCTAATCAATCTCTTCGAGTTTCACGACTCGCCCGAGCTTTTGGCTTCTGGTAGCGGCCAACCCGATCCGCAAAGCGCCCAACGCATCCGGCGCGCCGGGAGTAGGTTTTTTTCGTTCTAACACCGCGGTAAAAAAAGCCTCCAGCTCTGCGCGAAACGCATCGCGGAAACGATCCATAAAGAAATGATGATGATCTTGTTCCGAACCACCTTCCCGAAAAAAGCGCAGCGGAGTTTTTCGTTCCGCTTGCACGACCAGCTTGCCCGCTTCGCCGAACACCTCGGTGACGATGTCGTATCCGTAAACGGCACGCCGCGAATTCTCGATGACTCCGAGCGCCCCATTTTCAAAACTCAAAATCGTCGTTGCGGTATCAACATCTCCCAATTCCGCCGCATCCTGACTAAAGCGAACAACTCCGGCCGCGAATACCGACTGCACTTCTCCAACCAGAAATCGGGCGAGATCGAACTCGTGAATCGCCTGGTCCAGGAAAAGCCCACCACTCTTTGCTAGGTACTCTTTGGGCGGTGGATCTGGATCGCGACCGACTGCCCGAAACTGATCAATGCGACCCAACAATCCTTGGCTAATTCTTTTCCGAGCTTCCGCATAGCCGGAATCAAATCGTCGCTGGAATCCGATTTGAAATGGGACACCGCTTTCCTCAACAACCTGGAGGGCCTGTTTCGTGCGTTGCAAATCAAGAGCGACCGGTTTTTCGCAGAAGACAGCTTTATGGGCGTGAGCTCCCTCTTCGATCAGCTCCGCGTGAGTGTCGGTCGGAGTACAAATGATGATCGCGTCCACTCCGCCGGAAGATAAAATCTCCCGACTCTCATCGGTCGCAGTCGCTCCCGGGATCGTGGCGGCCATCTGCCGCGCCACTCCTAACCGCGGATCGCATACTGCGACCACTTGCACTCGCGGGTCGGCAATCAAAGTTCGACTATGTTCTTGACCGATTCGGCCGGCACCAAGCAAAGCCACACGAAGTTTAACGTCACTCATCGTATCTGCTTTCGTTTCGAAACGATTTGTTCCGCAACTCGCCGAGCGGACAATCGATATTTGTCGAGCAAAAAGTCATTCGGCGCAGACTCTCCCCATTCATCTTGGAGCCCGAGACGCACTACGCGTCGCGGCGAATGCTCCGAAAGTATTTCGGTAACCAATCCGCCGAGGCCGCCGAGGCGGCTATGCTCCTCCACCGTGAATACCAGATCAAACTTCTCGCAAAAACTTAAGAGATCCCGTGGCTGGACCGGTTTGATCGTAGGGACATGGAGAACGGCAGCCGAAATCCCCTCTTTTTTCAGCTCCTGTGCCGCTTCCACGCACCGAGGAGACTGGGTTCCAGTTGAGATCATTAACAAATCGGACCCTTCGTGCAGCTGGTGCACCGACCCGGGTACAAAATGGTAGTCTGGTCCGAAAACGGCTGGGCCTGGATCGCGCGTCAAACGCAGATAAACTGGTCCGACATACTCGGTGGCCCACCGGATCATTGCCGCGCATTCGAATTCGTCCGCCGGGGCAAGCACTGTCATTCCGGGCATCGCGCGCATGATGGCAAGATCCTCCACATCCTGGTGGGTCTTCCCGGTGTACCCGGTCAATAAACCGGAATAAGCGGCACCGATCTTTACGTTCGCGTGTGTCTGCGCGACCAACATTCGTACCGGGTCAAGCGCTCGATGCGTGAAAAAAATGGTGAACGAAGAAAGCCAGGGAACAAATCCAAGGGTCGCCATTCCAACGGCAGTGCCCACCATGTTCTGTTCCGCTATTCCCATTTCCAAAAAACGGTCGGGATGTGCTTGCGCAAATTTGTCGGCTTTCGTCGAGTTAGCCAAATCCGCATCCAGAACCACAATGGAAGGGTTTTGCCGAGCGAGCTCGCTCAGGGTATCACCAAATACGTCGCGCAGCGCTTTCACTTTGCGACCTCCTCTATTTCAAGCTCGCGTCGAGCGATCTCGAGTTCGTTGCTTCCGGCTACCTTGGCGTGCCATTCAAATTTTCCCTCGGTGAATGAGAGTCCTTTCCCCTTCACCGTACGAGCGAGAATGATGGTTGGCTGCCCGATCCGGTCTCGAGCCTTTGTTGACTGCAGTGCTGGGATGATTTCTCCAAAATCGTGACCATTGATTTCGACTACGCGCCAACCCAGGCCGCGCAGGACCGCCGGAAGGTCGACTCCGAACCACGGATCCCGCCGATCTCCCCGCCCAGTTGCGCCCGCCTCGTGCAGCCAACCAAACTGTTGCAATCCATTCCAATCGAGAATGGCAGTCAGGTTAGCAACTTGGTATCGTGGGGCGACGTGCAATGCTTCCCAGATCATTCCTTCCTGTAGCTCGCCATCGCCAATCAGGACGAACGTTTGAAAACCCAAACCTTTTCTTTGAGCACCAATCGCGAACCCGAGTCCAACCGATAATCCCATTCCGAGTGATCCGGTTGAAGTCTCCACGCCGGGTAGTTTGGTCATATCGGGATGACCCTGGAGCCGCGAATTTCCTTTATCGAATGTCTTTAATTCTTCGACCGGGAAAAAGCCGCGAAGCGCCATTGCGGTGTAGAGACCGATCGCCGCGTGACCCTTCGACATAATGAATCGATCCCGATCGGGCCAGTGCGGTTCTTCTGGCCGAACCGCCATAACTCGAAAAAAGAGAGCAATCAGTAAGTCCATCGCCGACATCGGACCGCCGACATGACCCGCTCCGCTGGCAGACACGGTTTGCAGGACATGCCAGCGACCTCGCCGGGCTAATGATGTCAGTTCAGCAAAATCAGTAGAGTCGGTCATATGAATAGTTTGTTGGATTTCGGTTCGCTTACCGGTTCGAGTCCGAATGCTCCGCGGTGACGCCACCTTGGACATCAGGGGGGAGTTGGGCCAGCAAGCCCTCGAGATATTCTCGGTTCTTTCGCGCCGTTTCGGTTGGATCGACGGAAGTCGTATCCTGCTCGATCACCAGCCAGCCGTCGTAATCAGCCAATCTCAATTTTTCAACTACCTCTGGGATTCGAGCAGCTCCCTGACCCAGCGGCGCAAAAATGTACGACTGCAAAGCTTGGGCGAAGCTCCAACCATGGGTTTTCGCTTGCTCCAAGATCGATTGGTCCAAGTCTTTGATATGTACGTAACCAATGCGGTTACCATAGCGCTCGAGCATCTCTAAGTTGTCACCCCCGCCGTAGGCCAGATGCCCACAATCAAAACACCAGCTTACCAGTTGCGGATCGGTCTCATCCAACAGCCGGGCGGTTTCGTCCTGGGTTTCTACGTAAGTACCAACGTGGTTATGGAAAACAACCTTCACTCCCTCCGGAGCAAGGCGATTTCCCAATTCATTTAAACCGTCGCCGAGCGAGCGCCATTGCTCATCGTTTAGCTCGCCGGCTGGATTTACGTGACCCGCCTCCGACCGACGCCGCGGATCACCCGAGTCCGCCACGATCAGATAGGTTGCTCCGATATCGCGGAAGAAAGTGGCTAGCTCGATTCCACGCTGAACTTCAGCGGCACTCTTATCGGGATTCCGCAACTCGAGACCAACGAAGCCGCCGAGCGGTCTCAGATTCCGAGCATGCAAATCGTCGCGTAAACGAGCCGCATTTTTCTCCATATTCATTCCCCATTCCGTCGCCGTATATCCGG
>Ga0209526_10000777_pt1 | contig 20955 bp, 21 predicted proteins | sample JacPinW_OM2H0_M1_FD_188566 | JGI IMG/M metagenome (GOLD analysis project Ga0209526, IMG submission 188566) | Forest soil microbial communities from Algoma, Ontario, Canada - Jack Pine, Ontario site 1_JW_OM2H0_M1 (SPAdes) (version 2) | ecosystem: Environmental > Terrestrial > Soil > Boreal... | reverse complement strand
CCCTTGGCACTGCTCACATGCGCGTCGTGCGAGGCACCGCATGATCCGGTATGCGCTTGCCTGCGAACGTGGGCACACCTTCGACAGCTGGTTCCGCAACTCAGCAGCTTATGACCGCCAGATAAGGTTGGGACTGGTTGTCTGCCCCGTCTGCAGCTCGAGCAAGATCGAAAAAACCATTATGGCGCCGCGGATCGCCAGCGCGACAAAACGTGCGGACGGAACCGCCGCGGAGGCGCCATCACAGACCCCAGCGCAGAGCGATGCCCCAGCCGAACAAACGCCGGCTCCGGTCGCGATGGTTTCCCCGCAGGAGCGGGAATTCCGCAAAAAACTGAAGGAGCTGCGCGAGCACCTGGTCCAGAACGCGGACTATGTCGGGCGAAAATTTCCGGAGGAAGCCCGCAAGATGCACTATGGCGAGATCGAGCATCGCTCGATCTACGGCGAAGCCAGCCCCGACCAGGCAAAGGAGCTGCACGAAGAGGGGATCGAATTCCATCCTTTGCCGGTGCTGCCGGACGAGCGCAACTGAGCATCAGTGCGCCCACAGTAAGAGCCCGACGCCGATCACAATCGTCAGCACGCCAAAGGCTTCCCGCCTGCTCGTCGATTGTTTGAACACGAAGTGGGAAATTCCCTGCGCAAACAGGACCTCGACCAACGCCAGGGTTCGGACGCTGGCGGCGGTCGCAAGCGCAAAGGCGAGAAACCAGAACTGGGAAGCGAGCGCTCCCATGAAGCCGGCGAATAAGGAGGGGCGCCAAGCCCGGATTACCGACGCAAGCACCGCGGGTTGGCGCCATAGAAGATAAGCGGAGAGCAGCACCGTCTGGATGAGGAGCCCCAGCACCAAAGTAAGGCTCGCCGCCAGCACGTAATTTGCTAGTCCCAAGCTCAGGATTGCACCGCGAAAGCCGACCACGGAAATCGCAAACATCGCACCGCCCGCGAGCCCCAGCAGTGTCGCGGTGACGTCCGATTGTGTTCCGGGCTTGAGCGCCATGCCGACCACCCCGGCAGTGGCGATCAGAATTGCTGCCCCCATTTGCGGGGTGACGATGTCGCCCAGAAAGAGAAGGCCGAACAACGCAGCTTGCACCGGCTCGGTCTTGATATAAGCGTACACCACTACAAAAGAGCGGTCGCCCATGGCCGCAAGCATCAAGGCCGTCGCTGCAACTTGAGCACCAGCACCTGCCGCCACCCAAGGCCAATAGACGAGCGGTGGCCGAGGCAGAGGCTGCCCGAGCCACATCACGACTCCCGCAAAGAAGACGAGCGCAAACGGAAAGCCAAACAGGAATCGCACATGAGTGGCCCCTGCCGTGCCGAGACTACGCGTCAGGCCAAGTTGCGCGGCATTTCGGATGGTCTGTGCCGCAGCAGCGATGATCGTGAAAACAGCCCAGAGCCATGCGGCAGCAACCGCGCTCATCCGGCCTGCTGCTGTTGGCGAGCCGTCATCATATAATTCACATCCATGTCGCTCGATAGCAGCCAGTTATCGGAAAAGAGATCATAGACCACCCCAGTGTCATCAATGACATTCAGGCTGCGGCGTTCAAGCACGGCCGCGAGCTCGTTGGGGGTAATGAACTTGTGCCAATGGTGAGTGCCCCGCGGAAGCCAACGCAGCACATATTCCGCCCCGATGATCGCCAGCGCAAAACTTTTCAGCGTCCGGTTGATGGTGGCGACGATCATGGCGCCTGCGGGATTGAGCACGCTGCCGCATTGCTCGATAAACAGGCTCACGTCCGCTACATGCTCCACCACCTCCATGGCAAGGACCACATCAAACCGTTCTTTTTGTTCGGCCAGCGTGGCCAGCGTGGTCGAGCGATAATCGATCGCCAAGCTCTGCTGCTCCGCATGCAGCCTCGCCACCGCTATGTTGCTTTCCGAGGGATCCGCCCCGACCACGTGCGCTCCAAGTCGGGCGAGTGGTTCAGTCAGCAGCCCCGCTCCGCAACCTATGTCGAGAATGCGCAGTCCACTCAGTGCATCAAGCCGCGTGTCGTCGCGGTGAAACTGTCGGCAAAGGGTCTGCTTGATGTAGCTGAGCCGGACCGGGTTGAATTTGTGCAACATCCGCATTTTGCCTGAGGGGTCCCACCACTCGGCTGCCATCGCGGCAAAATGCGCAACCTCGCGTTCATCAACCGTCGGATCGTGCTTGAATTCGGCAGAACTGACCACCCCAGGTTCTCCAATGCCGCGCAGTTGCGACTGATTCATCCCGCCGCTATGTATACGCGCCTTTTTGAGCGGGGGCTCGTTCGAACGCACCCCGACATTCCACCCAAGGGGCACGCAAGCTGTTATGTCCCGGTTGGTGATGAAGTTCGGCGGCACCTCCGTTGCCGATATGGAGCGCATCCGCAACGTCGCGCGGCATGTCAAACGCGAGGTGGGTGCGGGCCATCAGGTGGCGGTCGTGGTCTCCGCCATGGCGGGCGTGACCAATCAGCTCGTGGCGTGGTGCCGGGAGGGGGCGGTCTTGCATGACGCGCGGGAATACGATGCCGTGGTGTCCTCGGGCGAGCAGGTAACCGCTGGTCTTCTCGCGATCGTGCTCGAAGGGATGGGCGTAAATGCACGGTCCTGGCAGGGGTGGCAGTTGCCGATTCTGACGACCAATGCTCATGCGGGAGCGCGCATCCTCGATCTGAACGGGGCGGAACTCGTCCAACGCTTCAAGGAAAGGCAGGAAGTCGCGGTCATAGCGGGGTTTCAAGGACTCCACCAGGAGACTGGCCGCATCACCACGTTAGGACGCGGCGGATCCGATACTTCGGCTGTCGCCATCGCAGCCGGAATCGCCGCCGAACGTTGCGACATCTATACCGATGTGGACGGGGTTTACACCAGCGATCCCCGGGTCGTGCAGCGAGCCCGGCGGCTCGATCGCGTGGCCTATGAGGAGATGCTCGAGTTCGCCTCCTTGGGGGCCAAGGTGATGCAGGTGCGCTCGGTGGAGCTGGGAATGGTCCACAATGTGCGCATCTTCGTGCGATCGAGCTTCGAGAAGCCCGAGGACATCGATCCGCATGAGATGCCGCGCGGCACGCTCATTTGCGGGGAGGAGGAGATCGTGGAACAGCAGGTCGTCACGGGCATCGCATTTTCCAAGGATGAGGCGCAAATCTCGATCCGGCGCGTGCAGGACAAGCCCGGGGTGGCGGCTGCCATTTTCGGTCCGCTCGCCGACGCCAATATCAATGTCGATATGATCGTGCAAAATGTCTCCGCCGACGGAGCCACCACGGATCTCACCTTTACCGTGCCCGCCGGAGACTACGAGCGCGCTACCGACGTGTTGATCAAAGTCAAGGACCTCGTGGGGTACGAACGCGTGGACGGCGCCAACGACGTGGCCAAGGTCTCCGTGATCGGCATCGGCATGCGCAGTCATGCCGGGGTGGCCGCGAAGGCATTCAAGGCACTTGCTGCGAAAGGCATCAACATCCGCGCTATCACGACTTCCGAGATCAAGTTTTCACTGCTGATCGATGCCAGCTACACGGAATTGGCAGTGCGAACGCTGCATTCTTTGTACGATCTCGACAAGTAGAAGCAGCCCGAATGGCGGATGGCTCGTCGCCGATCATTTCTTACGCGCAGCGGTTCGAAGACTGCTACCTGATGCGGTGCTTCGGCAGCCGCAACCAAGGTTTCTACATAGACATCGGATCGGGTCACCCGGTCTACGACAACGCGTCCTTCGCCTTTTACCTCAAGGGGTGGAGCGGAGTTACCGTCGAGCCAAATCACTGGCTCGCGCGCCTGAGCAGGGCGGTGCGGCCGCGCGATTGTCATGTCGAGGCCCTTGTCGGAAGCGTGGCAGGTAAGGGCACGTTTTATCTGGTCGAGGAGTTCCATGGCTTCTCGACCATGATCGAAGGCCATGCGATCGCAGCGCGTACTCGCTTTGGAAAAGCTTCCCGACCTCTCGTTGTCCCAATGACCACGCTCGCCGAGCTGTGCGACCAGCATGCATCCTGCGCGATCGACTTTCTGAAGGTGGACGTCGAGGGCGCAGAAGAGGACGTTCTACTCAACGGCAATTGGTGCAAGTACCGGCCAAAGGTCGTCGTAGCGGAAGCGCTTGCACCCTATACTTTGACGCCGGCTTGGCACCGATGGGGGGCTATGCTCGAGGAGCACGGTTACCGCTATGTCTGGTTCGACAGTCTCAATCGCTATTATGTCTCCGCTGAAGCCGATGAGCTGGGACAGTGTTTCGGTCCAGACATTGAGCAGCTGGAAGCGACCTTGCAGTTCCGCAATATCAAGGCTGCCACCTCCGACCAAACGCATCCCGATCACCGGCTGGCAAAGCTGTTTGCAGGCACCGGCATGGTCGGCTTGCCGCTCCTGGAGCCTGATCTCCTCTGTCAAATTCTTACCGCCGATTTGCCTCCCGGAGCTCTGGACCGGCCTGCTGGTGCCGATGAGATAGCTCAGGCGATCGAGCGGGTGCTCGGACCAAATGCCGGGATGGCAGTGGATGATCTCGGAGTTCCGGGCAGTCCCTGCCTGCGCGAAGTCTATTTCGCGATCATTCAAAGCGATGAATTTCGCACCGCATGCGGGCGGATTTCAGCGAGTTACGCCTGGTAGGCCCTCGCGTAGTGCCTCGACTTGCCCGCCCTCGACGGCATGCTATACGGCGGAAGATACCATGGCCGGCGCGGAGATCATTCCTCGACGGCTGCCGCTTTAAGGTGAGAACGAGCCGAGGCCCAGGGCGCTTCCAGGCCGAGTGATCGCGGCCTTCCGAAAGGGAAAATGCTCCGGTTGAACATGTTGGGGCGCGTGGGAGCGCGCTCCAACTGCCTCGGCGCAATGGGCTGGTCCGAGGATCACGTCATGCGTGGAGCGCTCGGCGGTCCGCGCGTGCTGTTGCGCCGCCTCCGCGAAGTCATGGCGGAGCAGGTCAGCGCGCAGGAACGCCTGGACAAGATTGTGGTGCTGATCGCCGCCAACATGGTGGCGGAAGTCTGCTCGGTCTATGTGCTGCGCGTCGACGGCACGCTCGAGCTTTACGCCACGGAAGGACTGAACAAGGCTGCGGTGCACCAAACCGTGCTCCGCTCGGACGAGGGCCTCGTTGGTCTGGTCGCGAGCGAGGCGAATCCCATCAATCTCTCCGACGCGCAGAATCATCCCGCCTTTTCCTACCGCCCGGAGACCGGCGAGGAAATCTATCACTCGTTCCTGGGTGTCCCGGTCTTGCGGGCGGGCAACACGCTAGGCGTACTCGTCGTACAGAACCGGGCTCGTCGCACATACACCGAGGAGGAGGAAGAAGCACTGCAGACGACGGCGATGGTGCTCGCCGAGATGATCGCCTCGGGAGAGCTCTCGGCCATCGCGCGGCCCGGCGCGGAACCCGCCGCTCGCCGACCGCTTCAGCTCCCAGGCCTGGCCCTCAACGACGGAATCGCGCTGGGTCACGTTGTGCTGCACGAGCCGCGCGTCGTTATCACCAATTTCATTGCCGATGACGTTCCAAAAGAGCTCAAGCGGCTGGAGGCTGCCGTCGAGACCATGCGCTCCGATCTCGATCTGCTCCTGGAGCGGGGCGAAGCGGTCGATGGCGGCGAGCACCGCGAGGTGCTGGAAGCCTATCGCATGTTTGCATATGACCGCGGCTGGGTGCATCGGCTGGAGGAAGCGGTGGCCACAGGGCTCACCGCGGAAGCAGCCGTTGAACGCGTCCAGTCGGACACACGCGCGCGCATGTTGCGCGCCACCGATCCGTATCTGCGCGAACGCCTGCATGATCTTGACGAGCTTGCCAACCGTTTAATGCATCAGCTCGTCGGCAAGGACTACGCGCCGGCACGCGACCGCCTGCCGGAAAACGCGGTTCTCGTCGCACGCTCGATGGGGCCAGCTGCCCTGCTTGATTACGATCGCAAGCGATTGCGGGGGCTGGTCTTGGAGGAAAGCGGGCCTCATTCACACGTGGCGATCGTCGCACGCGCCCTCGGTATTCCGGCAGTCGGGAGGATCGACAACGCCACGGGAGTGGTGGATCCGGGAGACCCCATAATCGTCGACGGCTCGGCCGGCGATGTGCATGTTCGGCCCACCCCGGAGATGGAGCGCGCATACGTCGAACGCGTGCGGCTCCGGGCCCGCCGGCAATCGCAGTATCAGGAGCTGCGGGACAAGCCTTGCATCACAACCGACAATGAGAAGATTGCGTTACTGATAAACGCCGGGCTTGCCGTCGATCTTCCTCACGTGCAGGAGACCGGCGCTGCGGGTATCGGACTCTTCCGCACCGAGTTGCAGTTCATGGTGGCGGCGAGCTTCCCGCGCTCCGCCGAGCAGTTCTCGCTTTATCGAGCTGTCCTGGATGCCGCCGGCGAGAAGCCCGTGACCTTCCGCACCCTCGATATCGGCGGAGACAAGGTGCTCCCCTTCATGCGCAATTTCGAGGAGGAGAATCCTGCCCTGGGCTGGCGCGCCATACGGCTCGGGCTTGATCGGCCCGGTTTGCTGCGCAGCCAGATCCGGGCCTTGCTGCGCGCGGCCGGCGGACGCGACCTGCATGTGATGTTTCCGATGATTGCCACGATCGAGGAATTCGATGAAGCCAAGTCGCTTGTGGAACGCGAGCTGACCCACTTGCGTCGCCACGGACACAAGTTGCCCGAGCATGTCGAAGTGGGCACTATGGTCGAGGTGCCGTCATTACTTTATCAGCTCGACGAATTGCTGGCGCGGGTGGATTTTCTCTCCGTCGGCACCAATGATCTCGTCCAATTCTTTTATGCCGCGGATCGCGGAAATGCGCGGGTAGCCGATCGCTTCGACAGCATATCGGCTCCCGTGCTGCGGGCGCTCAGAGTGATCGCGGACAAGAGCCGGGAGCATGGCAAGCCGGTCACGGTTTGCGGCGAGATCGCATCGCAACCGCTCGGCGCGCTCGCCCTGGTCGGTATCGGGTATCGCTCGCTCTCGCTGACACCCTCCTCTATCGGTCCGGTCAAGGCGATGCTGCTTGGTGTTCATGCCGGCAAGGCGGCTGGCTTCATTGCACCCCTGATCGACCGTCCCGCGGGCACCGTATCCATCCGGCAACAGCTTACGAAATTCGCAGAGCAGGAAGGGCTGCAGATTTGATGCGTATTGATTATTTCAATGCGGCGGCAATCCGTTAGACTCGTGCATGCTTCCTGAGCAGAAACTCGACGCGCTCCTGGCCCGCCACGACGCCGTGGAAGCAAATCTGGCGCGCGAGGTGGCGCCGGACACCTATGTGAAGCTTTCTCGTGAATTTGCCGAGCTCGCGCCCATCGTCGAGACGGTCAAACGCTATCGCAGTCTGGTCGGCGAGATAGAAGGGCTCAACGCCCTCATCGCCGATGCAGGCACCGATGCGGAAATGCGGGCAATGGCGAGCGCCGAGAAGCCGGAACTGGAGCAGCGCCGTGCGGCGCTCGAGCAGGAAATCAAGCTCGCTCTTGTGCCCAAGGATGCCGTAGACGAGCGCAACGTCATTCTGGAAATCCGCGCCGGCACCGGCGGCGATGAAGCCGCGCTGTTTGCCGGCGATCTTTTCCGCATGTACGAGCGCTACGCGGCAAAGCAAGGCTGGAAGGTCGAGATCATCTCCGCCAGCGAAGGCAGTATGGGGGGCTACAAGGAGGTGATCGCCGAGATTCGAGGTCGCGGCGCGTTTGCCAAGCTCAAGTTCGAATCGGGTGTGCATCGCGTACAGCGGGTGCCGGATACCGAATCCTCCGGACGCATCCACACTTCTACCGCGACCGTGGCCGTCCTACCCGAAGCTGCCGATATCGATGTGATGATCAACGAGACGGACCTGAAGATCGATACTCTGCGATCGGGCGGCGCGGGCGGCCAGCACGTCAACAAGACTGAATCAGCAGTGCGGGTGACTCACATCCCGACCGGCATCGTTGTGATGATGCAGGAAGACCGCTCGCAGCACCGAAACCGTGCCAAGGCAATGGCGGTCCTGCGAGCGAGACTTTACGACTTCGAGCGGCAAAAGCGCGAGAGTGAACGTGCGGCTGAGCGCCGGGGGCAGGTCGGATCCGGCGACCGTTCCGAGCGTATCCGCACCTACAATTTCCCGCAGGGACGCGTGAGCGACCATCGCATCAATCTTACCCTCTACAAGCTTCCGCAGATTATCGAGGGCGAATCACTCGGTGAAATCATCGATGCGTTGGTAACGGAACATCAGGCAGCCGTGCTGGCGGCCGAGGGGCAGCCATCGTGACCATGTTTCTTTCGGGTCTGCTCGCGTCAGAGTTTCCATGCTGACGAGTTATACCCGATTGCCGCCGCGGCAGGCGTCCATTTGCCTCCAGACCAATCAGCTCGCGGGCAATTCCGTCGAGGCTGCACGGCGACTCGTTGCGCTGAGCTTCCGCGACCGGGGTCTCGACACTCCGGAACTCGACGCACGTCTTCTCATCGCATACGCCCTGGGGCTCGATCACACGGCGCTTGCAGGTCAGGCAAAGCGCAGCCTGATGCCAGAGGAGGCGGCCAGAATTACTGGCCTTGCCAACCGTCGCCTGCGCCGTGAACCCATTGCGCGCATCCTCGGAACGAAGGAATTCTGGGGGCTGCCTTTCAAGATCAATGCGCAAACCTTCGTGCCGCGTCCGGAAACCGAAGCTGTCGTCGAGGCTGCATTGCAGGCGCTGGGTCAGCGCAGGCATTGCTCGCAAGGATTGCGCATCGCCGATCTGGGGACCGGGCCGGGTACGCTCGTCTTATCGCTGCTGTCCGAACTGCGGGAAGCGTGGGGAGTTGGCACCGACATAAGCGCGGCGGCACTGGATTGTGCCCGTTGCAATTCCGCCGCGCATGGCGTGCGCGCGGCGTTCGTCGCTTGCGAGTATGGAGCAGCGCTCCAGGGACCCATCGACCTCGTGGTGTCCAATCCGCCCTATATACCGCGCAGCGAGATCGCGATGCTTGAGCCCGAGGTGAGCGCATTCGATCCTCGCATCGCGCTCGACGGCGGGTTGGACGGCCTCGACGGATATCGGGCCATCGTCACGGAGGCGCGGCGCCTGCTTTCGCCGGGGGGCATCCTCGTGGTGGAACTCGGGGCGCGGCAGGCATCCGCCGTTCGAGCGTTGGTTTCGGCTGCAGGGCTTGCATCCGACCGCCCGCGATCCGATCTTTCGGGTACCCCCCGAGCCTTGGTGGCGCGGCGGCTGGCATGAATGCCGTACATCCCAGGTAGCGAAAAAAGCTCTTGGATTGTGCATCAGGAAAGAATAGGTTCCTTGGAGGGAATCGACCAAGATGCGTGCGCGCCGTATGTGAGCCCCGTACAGGGATGACGGAGAGCCGGCGGGGCGGACAGAGCGAGCCAAGATCGCCGCAGGAGTTGGCGGAGGGTTTGCCCAATCGGGACGAGATGCTTCATTATTGTGCGCCTGCTCACCAGCCAGGGCTCGCGCGCTGACGAAGAGGTGAGCAACGCCGTGGCAGACGGCGGGGGGTTGCTGCTTCACAAGGCGCAAGCCGTGATAGCGGCGTAGGAGCCGCTCTTTATTTTCCGCTTGGGACGCGAATGGGCGGATGCCACTGCGGTTGCTTGCTCAAGAAGAAGGCAGGCCCAGGCTGAGTGCAGGCGAGATCAACAGAAGGGATGAGCACAGGCACATCATGAGAAACGGTCAGAATAAGCGGATGCGCGGGCGGAATAATCACCGGAAGAGCCACAATCCGATGGTCCGCGTGTTCGAATCCAACGGACCAGATGTGAAAATCCGGGGCAATCCGTCCCATATCGCAGAGAAATATATCCAACTTGCACGCGATGCGCAGGCCTCCGGTGATCACATAGCGGCCGAAAATTACTATCAGCATGCCGAGCACTACTACCGCGTCATCGCGGCGGCGCAGGAGCAGTACCGGCAGAACAATCCTTACTCCCCACGCCCTGAAGGCGAGTTCTCAGGCCCGCGCGAGGAACCCTTCGAAGAAGGTGACGACAGCGGGCAACCCTCGATGGACGCCTTTGGGGAACCACGTTACGGCACGCGTGAACCGCAGCCCTACATTCCCCGCGACGTTCAACCCTATCAGCAAGCTCAACCACCGCAGCATCAGCCTTTCCGGCCGTCGCAAGAGGACACGGAGGCGCAGGGCGAGCCCGATCACCTGCCATCCTTCATCACCGGCTCCCAGCAACCCATGCATCAGTCCCCGCCGAACTCCGGCCCCGCACAGAACGGCCATGACGGTCATCGCGACCGTTTCCCATTGCATCGCCGCCGCCGGCGGCACCGCGGTCCGCGCCATGACCTGCAGGGCGGAGGCGGGCCCGGCAGTGGCGGCGGAGGCATGGACGACTCGTCGCGCCAGGACGACTGAACCCCTCCTACGCACCGCGCGGCCAAGGGGCGAGCGCAGGCTCCAGGGCAGGCACCAGTCCCGTGCGCCGTGCGGGCACCGCGCGATAAACCTGCTTTGTTGCCTCGACGATGTGCACGCCGGCAAACGGTGCCGCGATCGTCGAGCCCACCCGCTCCCATGCTGTGGCCGATCGCAAGAACCAGCCCCGCGCAACCGGCGGGACGTGTAACGCTTCCCCCCATCCCGTCGGCGTGAACCATGCCTCGCGCAAGAGCTGGGTGATCTGCGAGCGAGAATATGGACGCCCATGGCCGAAGGGTGTCGTGTCCGTTCGTGCCCACACACCGCGCCGATTCGGCACTATAAGGAGCAGGCGTCCGCCGCCGGCCAGCACGCGCCAGACCTCACGCAGCAATGCAGTCGGGTCGTGCGCCATTTCGAGTGCATGCACGAGGAGCATGCGGTCAATGCTGGAGTCGGGAAGCGGCATCTCAAGCTCGTCCACAAGGGCTGCTAATCCGGGCCGGTGGGTAGGCCATTTCACCACGCCCTGAGCCGCAGGCATAAAGGCGAGGCACCGTTCCGCCTCCTCTCGGAACAGACCGAGATAGGGTGTAGGGTAGCCTACGCCAACAACGCTCATCCCCCGGGTATCCGCAAATCTCCGGCGAATACCCCGACCGATAAGGCGCCGCGCCACAACACCGAGATGCATGGCGTAAAAATTACGCAGGTCAACAACGTCAATGGACATGGGACGAAGCTAGCATGATCTGGCGCGCCCCGGTCTGCGGCCATCTGGACCGGGACATTGTTGCGGCAGTTCCCCCCTCCAAGCTGTCCGCGCGGAGGGATATGCGGAGATGGTGGTCCCGGTGCTAAAAGGCTTAATATAATTCAACGCAACCCTGAGAATGGCATCAATGTCAGCGCAACCCTACTTGTTTCCTTGCCTTCAGGACAACTACGGCGTTCTCCTGCACGACGACCAGACCGGGGCCACTGCCGCTATCGATGCGCCGGAAGCAGGCGCCGTCGAGGCAGCCTTGCAGCGCACAGGCTGGCGCCTGAGCGATATTCTGGTGACGCACCATCATGCGGATCACACAGGGGGCATCTCGGCACTCAAGGAGCGTCATCGCTGCCGCGTCACCGCACCCTTCCGGGAAGCGAGCCGCATTCCCCTTGTCGATACAACCGTGCGCGAGGGCGACCGTGTGAAACTCGGTTCGCTGGAGGCGGACGTCCTGGAGACACCGGGGCATACCGCCGGGCACATCAGCTATTTCTTTGCACCGGAGAAACTGGCGTTCGTGGGCGATACGCTGTTTTCCATAGGATGCGGCCGGGTCATCGAGGGCACGCCCGAAATGATGTGGCAGTCCCTGTTGAAGCTGCGGGCTCTGCCGGACGATACCCGCATTTATTGCGGACACGAGTACACGCAGGCCAATATCCGCTTCGCCAGGACGATTGAGCCGGACAACCCGGTGCTCATCGAGCGAGCGCGTGAGGTGGACAAATTGCGGGGGGAGAGCAAACCCACCATTCCCTCGACGCTTGCTCAGGAGAAGGCAGCAAACCCGTTCTTGCGTGCCGACCTTCCGGAGCTGGCGAAGGCGGTCAGCCTGGCTGGCCAGCCGGCCTGGAAGGTTTTTGCGGAGATACGGGAGCGCAAGAATCGGTCTTGAGCGTCCGATGGCGGACCTTTCTGCGGCCGAGGTGATTGAGCTGCTCGATCTCAAGCCGCATCCCGAAGGCGGCCATTTTCGTGAAACCTTTCGCGATCGGCTCAAGATCAGCAATACGAGGGCGGCATCGAGCGCCATTTATTTCCTGCTGGCGCGAGGTCAGCGCTCCTGCTGGCACAAGATCGATGCTGTGGAGATCTGGCACTATCATGCCGGCGCCGCTCTTGAGCTGCAGGTTGCCCTGCGTGATACGGGCCCGACAACACGGTTGACTCTCGGACCCGACCTCATGAGGGGCGCAAGACCGCAGGTCATTGTCCCAGCGCGGGCTTGGCAGTCGGCTCACAGTCTGGGCGACTGGACCTTGGTCGGCTGCACCGTTGCGCCGGCATTCGAGTTTGCGGCCTTTGAGGTGGCCCCCGAAGGATGGACCCCGCCCTGCCCGCAGCGCATCAGACCATGAACTGCCCGCCATTGGCGGAGAGTGTCGAGCCGGTGATCAGCCCCGCTTCGTCGGCCGCGAGAAACACCACGCAACGGGCAATCTCCTCGGGCTCGCCCAGGCGACCGATTGGAATATATGGTAGAATGCTCTTTTCCAGCACATCTGCGGGGACGGCTTTGACCATCTCAGTCGCGATATAGCCGGGGCAGATCGCGTTCACGGTGATGCCGCTCTTCGCGCTCTCCTGGGCGAGCGCCTTGGTGAACCCGATCTCGCCCGCCTTCGCGGCGGAATAGTTTGTCTGGCCAAGCTGTCCTTTCTGGCCGTTGATCGACGAGATGTTGATGATGCGCCCAAATTTGCGCGCCCGCATTCCCTCGATCACCGGACGGCACATGTTGAAAAGCGAGCTCAGATTGGTGTTGATCACCGTTGTCCATTGCTCCGGGGTCATCCGGTGGAACATGGTGTCTCGCGTGACACCCGCGTTGTTGACCAACACTTCGATGGGGCCAAGCTCGGCTTCGACCGCCTTGATCCCCGCGGCGCACGAATCGTAAGAGGACACGTCCCATTTGTAGACCGGAATTCCGGTCGCAGCCTTGAATTTTTGCGCGGCCTCGTCGTTGCCTCCATAATTCGCGACCACTTTGTAGCCGGCTTGCTTGAGTCCCTGCGATATCGCCTCACCGATGCCGCGCGTTCCACCGGTCACCACCGCAACGCGTGCCATGAGCCCTTCCTCCCACTGAGCTGGCGAAGAGCAGCTTCGCCGTTTTTTTTGGAGACGTCCGGATCTCCTTGCTGGAGAGATCTAGCGCTCAACGCACATGGCGATTCCCATGCCGCCGCCGATACAAAGAGTTGCGAGGCCTTTCTTGGCATTACGCTTCTGCATTTCGTAGAGCAGCGTGACCAGCACTCGGCCGCCGGAAGCGCCAATCGGATGCCCGATCGCAATGGCACCGCCGTTGACGTTGACCTTCGATGTGTCCCACCCAAGGTCCTTGTTGACCGCGCAGGCCTGCGCAGCGAAGGCCTCATTGGCTTCGACCAGATCAAGGTCGCCCACATTCCAGCCGGCTCTCTTCAGCGCCGCACGGGAGGAGGGAATGGGTCCGGTACCCATGATTGCGGGATCCACCCCTGCATGCGCCCACGAGACAATGCGGGCGAGCGGCGTCTTCCCGCGCTTTGCTGCCTCGCTCGCCTTCATCAACACTATCGCCGCCGCACCGTCGTTGATTCCTGAAGCATTACCCGCGGTCACAGTGCCGTCCTTGGCGAAAGCCGGACGCAGCTTGGCAATGGCATCAAGCGTCGTGCCATGCTTGGGATACTCGTCGGCGTCCACGACGACGTCGCCCTTGCGCGTCTTCATCGTCACTGGCGCGATCTCGTCCTTGAACTTCCCGCTCTTCTGCGCGGCTTCCGCTTTGTTCTGAGAAGCGACTGCGAACTCATCCTGTTGCGAACGCGTAATCTGCCATTGCCGAGCAACGTTCTCCGCGGTGTTGCCCATGTGATAGCCATTGAATGCATCCCACAGGCCATCCTTGATCATGGTATCCACCATTTCGAGGTTGCCCATTTTTACGCCGCTGCGCAGATGTGCGCAGTGCGGAGCCTGGCTCATGGATTCTTGTCCGCCGGCGACAACGATTTCGGAATCCCCGTTGAGAATGGCCTGATACCCGAGCGCGACCGCGCGCAGGCCCGACCCGCAAAGCTGATTGACGCCCCAGGCAGGGATTTCGACCGGGACGCCGGCCGCAATGGAGGCTTGGCGTGCAGGATTTTGCCCCTGACCGGCGGTGAGGATCTGGCCCAGAATGACTTCGGATACATCCGCTGGCTCCACACCTGCACGTTTGAGCGATTCCTGGACCGCCACCTTGCCCAGCTCGTGAGCCGGGAGGGTCGCCAAGGCCCCGTTGAATGCTCCAACAGGCGTGCGAACCGCACTGACGATGACGATATCGTCCTTCATCTGGTAACTCCTTTCAAATCGGGCTTGCAGGTCGTGAGCCGGCCTCGCTGTTGCCGCCAAGCCCAGGAACGCTATTTTTCGGTTGCATCCTTGGGGCTTGGGTGCAGCCCTGTCAATTGCACAGACCGGAACAGGTCGGAGCGTGGAGGTCTCTCGGAGCCTGACTATCATCCGAGTACGCATAAAGTGGTGGCCGAGGTGCAGAAAAAGGATATGCTGTGCAGGAATAGTAGCCAATCGAGTTCACCATGGCCAAATCGGACCAGCCGGTCACAATCAAAAAATACGCCAATCGGCGGCTCTACAATACCGGCACCAGCACTTACGTGACGCTCGAAGATCTCGCCGCCATGGTCAAGGGTGGAGAGGACTTCATTGTGCACGACGCCAAAACCGGAGAGGACATCACCAGACAAGTATTGGCCCAGATCATCTTTGAGCAGGAGAACAAGGAGGGACAGAGCATGTTACCGATCGCCTTCCTGCGCCAGCTCATCCGTTTTTACGGCGACAGCATGCAAATGCTGGTGCCGCGATATCTCGAGGTGTCGATCGATTCCTTCACCCGAGAGCAGGAAAAATTCCGGCAACAGATGGCGCAGGCATTTGGGGCGGGACCGTTCGCGCCGATCGAGGACCAGGTGCGGCGCAACATGGAAATGTTTGAGCGCGCCTTTTCCATGTTCACCCCGTTCGCCCGCCGTGAGCAGCAGGCCGTTACCGAGGCCGGCAAAGCGCAACCGAGCGCAATCGAAGGTGAAGAGATTCACGATCTCAAGCGGCAAATGGAAGAGATGCAAAAGCGCCTCGACCGGCTGAGCGAGAAGGGCAAGGATTAGAGCCGGATCGGTATCTCAATAGGCTTGGTATCGCGTAGCCTCGGTATCTCAGTAGCCGATGGCACAGCCGTCCTTGCGCGGATCGGAGCCGCCGATCAGGACCCCACGCTCCCAGTCTATGTGTATGGCTTGAGAACCACCCCAAGGCGCGTGGGCGAAGGTCACATCATGCCCGCGCGCTCGAAGCGCCTCGATTGTTGCTTGCGGCAAATTTCGCTCCACCACCGTTTCTTCGCCGACGAAGAAAACACGCGGCGCATCGATTGCGGTCTGCACGTCCATGCCGTGATCCACAATGTTGGTGACCACCTGGACATGTCCCATGGGCTGATAATGTGCGCCCATCACCCCGAATGCCAGAACGCAACGCTCGCCGCGCAAGGCAAGCGCCGGAATGATGGTGTGCAGGGGCCGCTTGTGCGGTCCGAACGCGTTGGGATGCTCGGGATCGAGCACAAAACATGCGCCACGGTTGGTCAGCATGATCCCGGATTTCTCCGTGCAGATGCCGACGCCGAATATTGAATAGAGCGTGTTGATGAATGAGACCGCCATTCGGTCGCGATCGACCACGCTCAGGTAGACGGTATCGCCGCCGAAGCCGGCCGTTTTCAGATGCGGCACACGGCGCGTGCGATCGATCTGCCCGGCAAGCTTTGCCGCAAACGCCTTGTCGATCAATTTCGCCACCGGGACCCGCATCGCGCTGGGCTCTGCAACGTGAGCGTCACGTACCGCATATGCGAGCCGCGCGCCCTCAAGCATGAGGTGAAAGCGATCGGGGCCGAGCGGATCGAGTGCCGCGAGATCAAACTGCTCCAGGATGTTGAGCAGCACCAGTGCGGTCAGTCCCTGCGTGTTGGGCGGCAGCTCAAGAATGTCGAGGCCGCGATAGTTGGTGGTGATCGGGGCGACGATTTCGCCCCGATGCCGCGCAAAATCTTCGACCGTGAGGAACGAGCCGCGGCTCGCGAGGGTCGCCACCATGTCCTGGGCCACCGCGCCTTCGTAAAAACCCTTTGGGCCCTGCGCTGCGATCGTGCGCAAGGTCTTGGCGAGCGCGGGGAGCTTGACGACATCCCCCTCCGCGGGGGCCTTGCCGTCCCGCAGATAATGGCGGCTGGCGCCGAGATCGGCCCGCAGCTTTGCCACCTGCTGCGACCAGTCCCATGCGACGCGCGCTGCGACGGGAAATCCCTGCTCGGCGTAATAGATGGCGGGCGCCAATGCGCGATCGAGGCCTAACCGCCCGTGCGCAGCGAGCACCGCCGCCCAGGCATCGATCGCCCCCGGCACGGTCACGGCGTGGATCGAATCGGGGGCGATATTGCGGAGCCCCTGTGAGATGAGGTCTTCAATGGAGGCTCGCTGACCCGCGCGCCCGGAGCCGTTGTACCCCCAAACCGGAGCTCCCGGTTTTGCGATCATGCAGAAGCAGTCGCCGCCGATCCCTGTCATCTGCGGCTCGACTACGCTGAGCACGGCAGCTGCTGTCACTGCGGCATCGGCTGCATTGCCGCCGTCACGCAAAGATTCCAGCGCGGCCAAGCTCGCCAACGGATGCGAAGTGGCGGCCATGGCGTCGCACGCAATGACCGGCGAGCGGCCTGGCAGATGGAAATCGCGGGGCATTGGGAGTGGCTCGTGCGGCAATCTTGCCCTACCTCCTACCGGAACCCGCGGCCCGATTGAAGGCACGATGTCGACCCGCGAAACTCAACCCCACTTGTGGACCAGGAGAACCCGATGACACTGACGCTCGCTCAAGCCCGCACCATCCTCGACAACACGCTTGCCGCCGCGCGCGCGAAGAAGCTCAAGCCATTGGGCGTGGCCGTCGTGGACAACCGCGGCGCGCTGCGAGCCTATGCGAAGGAGGACGGCAATCCGATCCTGCGGTCCAAGATCGCTTCCGGTAAGGCATTCGGCTCGGTCGGGTTCGGCACAGGCTCGCGCCGACTGCATCAGATCGGGGTCGAGCGCCCGCACATGGCGGCTGCACTGGTGGAGATCGCGGGTGGCGCCCTGGTGCCGGTACCGGGCGGGGTGCTCATTCGCGATCAGGCAGGGGGACTGCTCGGCGCAGTCGGGGTGTCCGGCGATACGTCGGATAACGATGAGGCCGCGGCGGTGGCTGGGATCGAGGCGTCGGGCTTCGCCGCCGACACCGGCGCGTAAGCTCGCATTCTCCCGCGCTCAGATTTCCTTCTTGGACTTGAGAACCTGGCGTCCGCGATACATCCCTGTCTTGAGGTCGATGTGGTGAGGCCGGCGCAACTCACCCGAATCCTTGTCTTCGATGTAGGACGGGCGCCGGAGCGCATCAGCCGAGCGACGCATTCCTCGCCGGGAGGGAGATGTTTTTCGCTTCGGAACAGCCATCGATCCAGCTCCTGGCCAAGATTGCGATCATGTTTGGGAGTCTCAAGGGCCTTATAGGGGAGAGCTTGCATGGATGCCAGGGTGGTTCTGAGGCGCTGGGTTGCGCGCAAGGGCCCGTTCTAAACGCGCGCGCACGGCCGCGGGCCTGGCGCAAGCTGCCAGCGCCGCCTGGGCAATGCCACGGGCCTCGTAAATGGCAGCCAACCTTCGCACCGCCGGTCCCGGTTGCCTCGCGCTGCGCCGTCGCGGGTTGGGCAGCACCGCAGCCAGCAAGGCTGATTCGCGCGGGGTGAGGGAGGAAACTGACTTGTTGAACGCGTAGCGGCTCGCCGCTTCCGCGCCAAACTGACCATTGGGTCCCCATTCCGCAATGTTGAGATAGATTTCGAGAACGCGCCATTTCGGCAGGACCAGATCCATCCACAAGGCAAGCGGCAGCTCCAATGCCTTGCGTACGAAACTGCGCCCAGGCCACAGGAAGAGGTTCTTCGCAGTCTGCTGCGTAATGGTCGACACCCCCTTGGCCTCGCCGATGTCATCGACATCCTCGATGCGTTCGCGGAGCTCATCCCAGTCAACGCCGCGATGTCGGCAATAGCGGCCGTCCTCCGCCGCAATGACCGTGATCGGCAGGGCGGGGGCCATGCGTCCGATCGGCACAAAGGTCCGCTCGACCCGGACCCCGTGCGACCAGCGCCAAAGCATGAGCGTGGAGACGGGGTTCACCACGCGATAGAGCAGCACCAGCAGGTAGGGCAAGAGCAGCAAAAGCAGAATAAGCACGAGGACCACCCAGAGCACCTGCGCGAGCCGGCGCTGCTTAGGCGCTCTTTTCGCTCGGGTTCGCCGCTGGTCCATGCTTCTAAGCATCGAATCCGAACTGCTCCAGCTTCGCGCGGTGGGCATGAGCATAGCTATCGGAGCAACGGAACTGAAAAAGGGAGTGGGGCTACTGCCGCCCGTGGAATCGCAAGTTGCAGCGGTTGGAGATCACCCAACGATACGAAAGTTTCCGAAGCGGCAGTGGTGAAAATTCGGTTAACAGGCTGGCCGAACTCACAAAAATAAATTTTAGCTTGCCTCCACACGGCCACGCCCCGGAACGTCTGTTGCCGCGATTGCAGTGTATGTGGGCCACGTTCGGTGGAGGCCATCCCATGGAAAAGGTCGTACTCCTGTGCCTGATTATCGCCGTCATCGGCGTTCTGGCCGAGCTTTCGCCTGCGCCGCGGCCGCAGAAATGAGCCCTGCCGCGGCTACTCTGCCGCAGTGCGCGCCTGGCCGTACCGGCGTTCGATGTAATCGATCACCATCTGCTTGAAATCGGCGGCGACCGTTGCGCCGCGCAACGTAACTACTTTCTTGCCATCGATGAACACGGGTGCAGCCGGCTGCTCGCCCGTGCCGGGAAGCGAGATGCCGATATCGGCGTGCTTGCTCTCCCCCGGCCCGTTGACGATACATCCCATGACCGCGACGTTGAGTGCTTCAACGCCGGGATAATGCCGCCGCCATTCCGGCATGCTTTCGTGAATGAAGCCCTGGATGTCGCGGGCAAGCTCCTGGAAAGTGCTCGAGGTCGTGCGCCCGCAGCCCGGACAGGCGGCAACAAGCGGGACGAATACCCGAAAGCCCATGGTCTGCAGGAGCTCCTGCGCAACCTTCACCTCGACCGTGCGGTCGCCTCCGGGCTCTGGGGTCAGCGAAATCCGAATCGTATCGCCGATGCCCTGCTGCAGCAGCACGCCCAGCGCCGCCGCGGACGCAACGATGCCCTTGGAGCCCATGCCCGCCTCGGTGAGGCCGAGATGCAGGGCGTAATCCGACCTCTCGGCCAGGTCCTGATAGACCGCGATCAAGTCCTGCACCGCCGAAACCTTGGCTGACAGGATGATGCGCTCGCGCGCAAGCCCAATCTCCTCCGCACGCGCGGCGGAGAGGAGCGCGGATTGTACCATGGCTTCGCGCGTGACCGCACGCGCTTCCATCGGTGCCGGCGAGCGCGCATTCTCATCCATCAGGTGGGTCAGGAGCTCCTGATCGAGGGAGCCCCAATTGGCCCCGATGCGCACCGGCTTGCCGTGCTTGATGGCAGTCTCAACAATGGCTCCGAACTGCCGGTCCTTCTTTTCCTTGAAACCAACGTTACCGGGGTTGATGCGATATTTGTCGAGCGCTTCGGCGCATGCAGGATATTCGGCGAGGAGCTTGTGTCCGATATAGTGGAAGTCCCCGATGATCGGCACATGGACGCCCCGCTTGAGAAGGCGCTCCTTGATGTGGGGCACAGCGGCAGCCGCTTCGTTGCGGTCGACCGTGATGCGAACGATCTCCGAACCTGCCCGCGCCAGATCCGCTACCTGTCGCGCCGTGGCCTCCACATCCGCGGTATCGGTATTCGTCATCGACTGGACCACGATCGGGGCGCCCCCGCCGACGCGAACGCCACCAACGTCCACGCCTATCGACCGGTGGCGTTGCTGTGGTCCGGCTTCGGTCATGTTGCATCCTTTGCGCATGAGTTCGGTCTGAGAAACGTATAGCCCGGGGATGGGAAGTGCCAGACCGGCTCACGCCGTGTCAACGCGGGCGATTTACGACAATGAGGCCAACAACTACCAGTCCCGCAGCTGCGGCGAAGGCCGGCGTCAGCGCTTCGCCAAGCACAAAATGGCCTGCCGCGACGCCGAACAGCGGCGTCAAGAATGTGAAGGTCGACAGCCGGATTGCCGAAAAGCGCTGTATGAGCGCGAACCAGGCGATGTAGGTAAACGCAACCACCCAGACCGCCTGATAGAGCAGTGAGGCCGTCGCGACCGCCGAAGGCGGTGCGAGCACCCGCTCTCCCGAGATGCCGGCGGAAATTGCAAGCACACGGGCCGAGATGACGAGCTGATAGAGAGAACCTTCTCGCTCGACGTGCGTGCCAGGCTCGTCGCTTTGACGACAAGCGTGGTCGCTCCCCATGCCGCGCCGGCCAGCAGCAGCATGAGATCGCCGATCACTGGTTGAACCCCCCAGCTCACGCACAGCACGACTGCCAGCACGGCAGCAGCAGGCGTCAGCGCGCGCGTGGTCGCAGACTTGAGTGGCGGCGCAGGATCGGCCACAAGCGCGCTGTTTACTGCGTGCCGCGTGCCCTGTCGGCTGCCCCAGTGCAATGCGTGCAGACACCTGTAATCTCGATCACCGGCGCCTTCGGGGTGAAGCCCACGCCGCGGGCGGCGGACGAGAGGG
>Ga0209526_10000776_pt1 | contig 21013 bp, 22 predicted proteins | sample JacPinW_OM2H0_M1_FD_188566 | JGI IMG/M metagenome (GOLD analysis project Ga0209526, IMG submission 188566) | Forest soil microbial communities from Algoma, Ontario, Canada - Jack Pine, Ontario site 1_JW_OM2H0_M1 (SPAdes) (version 2) | ecosystem: Environmental > Terrestrial > Soil > Boreal... | reverse complement strand
TCCACGAACGCGGCTTGCTGTTCGAGCGTGAGCATCAGGTTGCCGTAGCCCTGCTTCTCCGACGCGAGAGTGGCAAAAATTCTGCCGCCTACGCGAAAGTCCGGTTGCCCCATGTGCGAGCTCTCTCCCGCGCCCTCGAAGCTAAGAGCAATTCGTCGGAAATCTGCTGCGTTCATGGCCACATCACTCCTGTTTTCCTATCCTACACCGCTGGAGCGCACAGCAAAGCTCGGTTAGAATCCCGGCACACCTTTTGCGATTCAATTGGCAAGGGAGAGTGAAACGAAGTGTTGACGATGGGCAAACGGTTCGTTGACTTTTTTCGTAGCGATTGGGGGATTCTGCTGTTGCTCGGGGTGACCCGCGTGGTTCTGCATTGCGTGAGCAACGGGCAATATGGATTTCACCGGGACGAACTGCAGACGCTCGACGATGCGCGACATATGGATTGGGGTTTCGTAGCGTACCCGCCCATCACGCCGCTGATCGGACGCCTGGAGCTGGCTCTATTCGGAACTTCTCTGGTGGGTTTCCGTTTTTTTGCTGCGGTTGCGGTTAGCGTTGCCATGGTGTCGGCCGGACTGATCACGCGAGAACTCGGTGGCGGTCGCCGCGAACAGATTTTGACCGCGATGGCCGTGGCTATTTCGCCGGTTTCCCTCACCCAGGGCGCTGTCCTGCAATACGTTTCGTTCGATTATTTGTGGGCGGTGGGGGTTACCTATTTTCTGGTGCGGTTGTTGAACTCTGAAGATCCGCGATGGTGGTTGGCAATTGGCGCAATGCTGGGTCTTGGGATGGAAACGCGTTACACCATGGGATTCTTGGCGCTGGGAGTGGTGGGTGGAGTGCTGCTCAGCAAAGCACGACGGTATTTGTGGAGCAAATGGCTGTGGGCAGGCGTTGCGCTTTCACTTCTGATTTTTTTGCCTAACCTCGTCTGGCAGGTGCGGCATCATTTCATCTCGCTCGACTTTCTGTCCCACATCCACAAACGGGATGTGGGACAAGGGCGCACCCAAGGCTTTCTTGGGCAGCAGTTGTGGCTGTGCATAAACATCGTAACGGCGCCACTGGCGCTGCTTGGTTTGTGGTTCTATCTGATTCGCGAAGAAGGGAGGCGGTATCGCTTGCTCGGGTGGACGTTCGTCGTAACGTTTGCGTTGTTCTATTTTGCGAAGGCGCGATTTTATTACCCTGCGCCACTATATCCCGTGCTGATCGCGGCGGGCAGCGTGGTTTGGGGGAAATGGCTGAATGGGTTGCAACCCGCCTGGGCCAGGTTCCTGCAAGGGCTGCAATGGACTGGAATTTTGTTGGGAGGCGCATTATTCACTCTGCTCCTGGTGCCGATCGCCCCGATCGGATCGAAGATTTGGAATGTGACCAGCAAGATGCACGACCAATTTAGGGAAGAGATCGGCTGGGATGAACTTGCGCAAACGGTGGCGGGTATCTACAACTCCCTACCACCGGGAGAGCGGGCGAGCACGGGAATTCTAACCGGAAATTACGGAGAGGCCGGCGCACTGAACTTATACGGACAGGGACTTGGATTGCCGCGCGCGATGAGCGGCACAAATTCTTTCTGGTTCCGCGGCTACGATGATAGACAGCCTCAAACGGTGATTCTGGTTGGCTTCGATTTTGATGAGGGAAATGAACTTTTTCAGAGATGTGTTGTCAGCGCAAAAAATACCAACAGATTTGGCGTCATCAATGAGGAATCGCGCGACCATCCGGACATTTTGGTGTGCCACGATTTGCGGATGCCGTGGCCGGTGTTCTGGCAAAAATTCCGCCGCTATGGATGAGGGTATACCTGCGCGTTCGCGACCAGAGTGCCTTGTCTGCTAAGCACCGATTAGGTTTCCGGACTCTAATTCGTGCCAATCACTAGCGCCAATTGGCATGATGCTTCTGCTTTACCTCGTGCAACACTTTCCCTCGGTCCCGTCTCGTTGGCTCAAGGTGATTCGCTCCGTTTCCATAGGGCCCTCGGCCATCCTGCAGGCACGTGGTATCTGCTTGACTGATGCGCCTGTCAGCTCGGAAGTCCAAGCCGCACGATGTTTTGCAAGTGTGCACGCTAATGTAACGTATTACTTTGGAAAACTAGACACCACGGTAACCTTGTAAGTGCAGTTGTACAGGATTGTCGGAGTTAAACAGGGGTGTCTATGCTACGGGCTACCGCGCCGCTCGAAGTCTGTACCGAATTGTGTCGTTTGAAAAGAAACGCAGATCACGCAAATTGGTTTCAGAGCCGATAGCGTGCAAAGCATCCAGCTTGGTTTCTCGCAAAAACTCTATCCCCTTCGACGGCACGGCGCGGCACATAGCAGAAGATCGGCGCATGTGCTCGCCCTTCTAACTTGCCTGGTTTCTTTCCTTACCGGATGTGCGGGAAGCGGTAACATGCCCGTCCCCGAAAATCTCACGGCCATTCGACACACGGTTTTCATCATCAATGAGAATCACACCTTCGACAACTATTTCGGCACCTTTCCCGGTGCTGATGGCACAACCACCGGCCTCCTCTCGACCGGCCAATGGACGCCGCTTAGTCCCATGCCGGATAGCTATCAGGGAGCCATTCTTTGCAACAGCTGGGATTGCAGCCTGCAGGCGATCGACACAGGCAAGATGGACAAGTTCGATGTGATCAGCGGTGGCACTTGGAGCGCATACAGGCAGGCGACGCAACAGGAGATTCCTAACTATTGGGCCTATGCTCGTCGATTTACTCTCGCTGATCATTACTTCACTTCCGTACACGGCCCCAGCCTTCCCAACCATCTTTTTGCGATTGCAGCACAATCGGGTGGCGCCATCGACAATGGAGGAAATCCTGGCCCAGGTGCCGATTGCGATGGCGCTTTGTGGGGCGCGGTCACCGTGATCGACAAGTACGGTAACCGCTCTCGGCAATCTCCCTGCTTTTATTTCAAGACCCTGCCGGATGCCCTCGAGGAAGCCGGCATTACCTGGAGGTATTACGCCGAAGGCGGCGGCTTTCTGTCCGTCATCGGGAACATTCGGAACAGCGTTTTGTGGACCGAAGACGTGATGCCGCCCGCGCAATTTATAGCGGATGCGAAAAGCGGTCATTTGCCGGCCGTGAGTTGGCTTTTGCCGCCGGGGGAATACAGTGAACATCCGCCCGAAAGCATGTGCGAAGGCGAAAATTGGACAGTCGGCGTGTTGAATGCCGTGATGCAGGGACCCGACTGGAACTCCACGGTAGTCTTTGTGACGTTTGACGATTTCGGAGGCCTTTACGACCACGTGGCGCCGCCGCAAGTCGATCAATTTGGTCTGGGGCCGCGCGTGCCGCTGCTGATCATTTCTCCCTACGCTAAGACAGCGTATGTCTCGCACACCGTCTACGACCACACGTCGGTATTGAAATTCATTGAGACGCGTTACCTCTTGAAACCGCTGACGTCGCGCGACGCAGCGGCAAGCAATATGTTGGACAGCTTTAATTTTGCGCAGGCGCCGCAAGCCCCGCTGCTGCTACAGCCGCGCGCTTGCCCGTAAGGCGTCTATACGGGCGTGCAGTCATCAATCTTCTTCTTGAGGAGTTTCGATTTCACCTCCATTTCTTACCCCTACGAACAATACGAGGGGGTAGCCATCAGGTGCGGTGGTTGCGAAACCGACTAACGTTTTAAGACAATTCTTCAGAGCGAATAACTACACCGGAAAAATCGCAATGAAACGTCCTTTTCAAGTCACGGTGCTAGGCTGGCTGTTCATAGTTGTGGGGATCCTAAGTACGACCTATCACCTTTTGAAAAGTCCACCTGAGCATCCGTATAAGAAATATGAGTCGCACCCATTTTGGAGCCGGATTGATAAGGGATCTCGGACCTCGTTAAAAATCAAGATTTGGTGGAATGAGAAGCACGCCCACGCTCGTTCAGGCGTCGATTAGGGCAAATTGAATTTAGTCGTTCTCCGCGGCAAATTTATGGCTTCCCTTCAACTGTTACACGGAGGAGACAACTTGTTGACAAGAACTTGACTTGACCAGCGAGGGCCCAAGCAGAAAACTTAGTCCGCAAGATTGTCCCCGGGAGTCCTTTACTTACTCCCATCCAGTGCCATGCACCAAGAGAAAGGAAGAGCCATGAATCCCCAACCTCGCTCTGTGATTTTCGGGCTCCTGATTGCCGCGGCTGCGCTCACTACCATTGCCAGTGGCGCGCTCGCTGACGATGGCGACGGCGAGTTCAACGAGCGCGGCAACTATCTCATCACGGACCAGTTCAACAATCGTGTGATCGAAGTCGAGCCCAATGGAAAGATCGTTTGGCAATTTGGCGGGGGACCGGCGAACTTCTCGACGAATTCCATCATTGGCGTCAACGATGCGCAGCGCGTCGGCGAATTCACATTAATGGCCGGGACTGGGACGCCCCCCAATCAGCCCGAGGCGCCTAATTGCAAGAACTCAGCCGGGTGCCTGGACAATCGCGTGTTGTTGGTGGACCGCGAGGGCAACATCGTCTGGCATTATGGGCAATTCGGCGTGGCAGGTGCCGGGCCCAATCAGCTCAGTACGCCGGTGCAAAATACCTGGGTTCCGGTGGATGACGAGCAAGAAAACAATAAGGCCAGCCGGAACGAGCGGAGGATCCCGCAAGGACACGTGCTCATCACCGACCAGGGCAACGGCCGCATCATCGAAGTGCGCGTTCCTGACAACCACATTGTGTGGGAATACGACGGCCTGAACAATCCGAACTGCGCGGAGCTTTTGAAGAATGGTCACATCCTCATCTGTGACGAGAACAACAACCAAGCCCTTGAGGTCACGCACACCAAGCCAAGTACCGTCGTCCACACCTACACAATCGCCGGGGGAATGCTCTTTAGCGGAGTGGCCTTTGCCAGCCGCCTTCCCAATGGGCACACGCTGATCACCGACTCCAACAACGCCCGAATTGTGGAAACGGATGAAAACGGCACCGTGTTCTGGCAATACTTCACCAACACCGATCCAAAAAGCAATCCGCGTTGCATCAATGGCACATGTACTGGTCCTCTGCCGACACGCGCCCTGCGCTTGCACAATGGCAACACACTGATTAGTGATCAATATAACCACCGGGTCATCGAGGTCAGCCCAGATCTTCAAATCGTGCGCACCTTCGGCAAGATCGCCTCGCTCGGCTACAACATCAAGAACGTTGAAAACGGGGGGCTCAACTCTCCCTACGACGCCAAACGCATCGGGGATTACACCGGCATCACGCCACCGTTCGAGCACGATTAGGGCCGCCAGCTTGTGGTTCGATGGCCGGCGTCGCAGTCCGTGAACCAGGGCGCCATCCCCGCGCTCGCGAATCCGAAGCAGCATTCGCCGCACCGGGCGGTCGGTTACCTTCAGCCGCTCAGCTGCTGCTACCTGCGAAAGATGCTTCTGCGGTACCTCGTGCAACACTTTCCATCGCTCCCGTTCGCGTTGGCTCAAGGCCATGCGCTCCGTTGCCATAGGGCCCTCGACCACCTAGGAAAGCGGACATTTCTACTTTGCTCAAACCGGACATTCTCATTTTGCAGCGACACCGTTGGATTCGTTGGATTGACTTGCCTCCTGGCCCCAACCTAAGATGGCCGCGAAATGCCGGACTCCGCATCCCTTATCGGCCAAATCATTTCGCATTACCGCGTAGTAGAAAAGCTCGGCGGCGGCGGCATGGGTGTGGTTTACAAGGCCGAAGACACTCGGCTTCTTCGTTCCGTGGCTCTCAAATTTCTACCAGACGAGGTTGCCCGCAACCCCCAGGCGCTATCCCGTTTCGAGCGTGAGGCGCAGGCTGCTTCCGCCTTGAACCACCCGAACATTTGCACCGTCCACGAGATTGGCGATGAGAACGGGCAGGCCTTCATAGTGATGGAATATTTGGACGGTGTGACGCTGAAACATCGCATCGAAAGCAAGCCGATACAGCTTGAGCAAATTCTGGACTTGGGAATCGAGATTGCCGACGCGCTCGAAGCAGCCCATGCCGGAGGGATCGTCCATCGGGACATCAAGCCAGCGAATATCTTCGTGACCAAGCGGGGTCACGCCAAGATTCTCGATTTCGGTTTGGCGAAGGTGGTCCATGCCGGCCCGAGCGTCGGTGTTTCGAAGATGCCCACGGCCACAGCGGTAGATGTCTTGACCAGCCCCGGCACAACGATGGGCACGATAGCTTACATGTCTCCAGAGCAGACGCGGTGCGAAGAACTCGATGCCCGCACGGATTTGTTCTCGTTCGGTGCGGTGCTCTACGAGATGGCGACGGGCCGGATGGCGTTTCCTGGCAACTCCACCGCAATGATCTACGAAGCGATTCTGAACCGCGCGCCTACTCCTATGGCTCGTGTGAATCCCGACCTTTCTCCAGAGCTGGAACGCATCATCACAAAGGCGCTGGAGAAAGACCGCAAGCTTCGCTACCAGACCGCTGCCGACATCCGCACCGATTTGCAGCGTCTGAAGCGCGACACCGATTCAGTGAGAATCGCGGCAGCGAGCACGGCTCCTGAGGCAGTCGTTAGCACCGCTCCACGGATCGGAGCGAAGCGCTGGAAATTGCCGCTACCCGCTGTGGTAGTGGTTGCTACGCTGGCGGCAGGCGGCGTGTACTTCTATTCCCACCGTAATCCGAAACTCACGGATAAGGACACCCTCGTCCTCGCAGATTTCTCGAATACAACCGGCGACCCCGTATTCGATGATTCCCTGAAACAGGCGCTCGCTGTTCAGCTCGGGCAGTCGCCATTCCTGAACATTCTTCCGGACGAAAAGCTGCAGCAAACCCTGCGGTTTATGGGGCAGCCGTCGACAACACACGTAACGCAGGATGTGGCGCGAGAAATCTGCCAACGGACGGGCAGCACGGCCGTGCTGGCAGGCTCAATCGCGCAGATCGGCAGCCATTACAATTTGATCCTGAATGGCCTGAATTGCGCGAATGGCGTATCGCTCACAAGTTCCGAAGCGGAAGCAGACAGCAAGGACCATGTCCTCGATGCACTCGGCAGAGTGGCTTCGGACATTCGCGGTAAGCTCGGCGAATCGCTCGCCTCCATTCAGAAATTCAACGCACCCATTTATGAAGCAACCACTAGCTCCCTTGAAGCTTTAAAGGCTTACACGCTGGGGAGAAAAACAATGCATGAGCAGGGCGACGCCGCTGGCATTCTCCTAAATAACCTTGGCGGAAATCGACATGTCGGGTAGCCCGACTCTCCAGAAACTTGTTGATAAGTTCTCTGGAATCAACAAATCGGTTCGGACAAGTTTCTGGCACCAGGGACGCGTCCAAAGACGCGGTTAGGGCTTACCAGGAGTTAAGAATTTCCCTCCGTAAATTCTGCGATAAAACTGGTTCGGTTTCTAGATTTTGCAGTCAATCGCTTTGCTCGGCTTTTGGGCAGACCCAGGGCCAACTACGAGTAAAGTCGTAAGAAGAAAAACAAGGGGACGATATTCAGAGATTCGCATCTGTGCCACCTGATCGAAACAAGCGACAGTTTACACCTCAACAGTGGGTCAACTCCTGACGCCGTAATCGGATACTTGGGTACTTAGGACACTATTTCCCTATTTCTCCACTTCGTTTTGGTTTTTCGACAACGTCGTTTTCCTTAATGCTATTCCACAACTCCGGCTCTTCTTCCATCGTCCACTCTTCTACCTGCCACGTCTTCGTGTCCTCCAGAAACTTTTCCGCAGCCTCCCAAGCCGAAAAGTATATCGTTTTGTGTCCTGCTCTAATGACGGCTTTCGGTTTGCTCATGTTCTTCCCTCTCTATAAATCAACGCCACTGAAAAAGTCAACGCACCAGGAGTTTTCCTCCGCTGAGGGAATGTATCGCTGTGGCCCACGAAGGCAGAAACACCCTGGCCATGCTGAAACGTCGAAAAGGTGAATCTCTGGCACAGCTGCTGTCCCGCCTGGATCTCGCCATCGCCAGGGCTCAGACAGACGACATTTTCACGGACGAAATTAACCCGCCAACAAACTCGAAGCGCGTCCCTAACAATTTGTATCCCTTCACTTCACGGCGGCGAGAAACAAACGCTAGATTGAATCGGTGTATGCTTTTGAACCATGTTTGAAAATGTCTCCGAGCCACATGGCAACGAAAAAACGTACCATTGCCCCTGCTGCGGATTCAAAACGCTTCACGGACGTGCTGGATTTGAAATGTGCCCAGTATGTTGGTGGGAAGATGATGGTCAAGATGACCACGATGCAGATCAAGTGCGCGGCGGGCCAAACGGCACACTAAGCTTAACGCAGGCTCGGTCGAACTTCTTAAGTTGCGGAGCGTACGACCCCAAGTTCGCCAGCCGCACTCGGAAGCCACAAGACGATGAAAAGACGGTCTCCGGCTGACGCTTACGGAGACGGCCCAATTGCCCATTTATCTGGCGAGCTCAAGCCTTAGCCTTTTTCGTGCATCATCGAAGCTAAGTTCCACACGGCTGAGTGGAAAGGACGATCTGTCTTTTGCTGAAGTCTCAAGCGTAACCCAAAACTGATTGCATTCCACGACCCACTGTTTTGTCGTTCCATATCGTTTCATAAGCTGCCTGGTTCTGAACCATTTGCCTGTTTACGACCGTAACCGCCATATTTTTATACGACAAAATCTTGTTTGCCTTACTATTTCTCTTTGCAATCAATTCTAAAAATTCGCCTTCCGACGCCTCAAATGTTTCTGAACCTTTGCAAATATAGGAAGGTCCAGTGAAATGAGGGCGCTGTTCGCTCCCAAAGACGACAACAGCAAGAGCTTGTAATCCGCGCTCTCCGATGATCCTCGGTAAATATGTAACGGCGGGATAAGCCTTTTGCAATTCTCGATTAAGGGTCTTTTGCAAAGTATCTAGATTTACTTGAGGAGTTTCGATTTCCCCGCCATTTTTTACACCGATGAACAATACGCAGGGGTAGCCATCGGGCGCGGTGTTTGCGAAACCGACTACCGTTTTAAGACAATCTTTGAGGTCGCCTGATGTTTTACGTTCGACAAAATGATCCTCAAAATTGTGCGTCCTCGAGAGCAATTCTTGTTCAGTTAATTCAATGACCATTTTTTTCCAAATTAGATCAAAAATGCAATGTTTGGGGACTTCGAATCATACCAATTAGTGCGAGGGATCACTTTCCCCTCCCCTATAGCCTACCCCGGGGTTTTCTTGACCCTTTGCGCAGGCGCCAAGTACACTAAATAATTCAAGATGCTGCCGTCGAAGCGGCAGTGCGGCTCGACGAGGCGAACTCCAAAGCCATGGTGGCACTTGGCGTGAGCTGGCAGCATGAAACTGCCCGGGGGCGGCCCGTGTCGTGTCCGCGCGCCGCAGGGATAGGACAAGGGGGATTGTTTTGCCAAAGCGTACATATCAACCGCGCAAGCGGCGCCGCGCCAAAACGCACGGATTCCGGGTGCGCATGAAGACCAAGGGTGGCCGCAAGGTGCTTGCAGCGCGCCGCAAGAAGGGGCGTCATCGCCTTACGCCCACCGAGAAGTAGGGAGAGCCGCCGGTGAAACCGGCGCAACAGGGTTTTGGCTTTCCACGAGAAGCGCGATTGGTGCGCAAGAGCGAATTCGACGCCGTGTATAACTCCGGAAAACGCCGCTCGAATTCCCACTTCACTGCGTTTTTTCGCGCCAACGAGCGGCCACTGAGCCGCTTTGGTTTCAGCATCAAGAAAGCGCTGGGCGGCGCAGTGGTGCGCAATCGCATCCGGCGCCGGCTGCGCGAAATCGTCCGCTGCCACCGCCAGGAGATACCCACGGGATGGGACATCGTTATTCACCCGAAAAGCAAAGTAGCGCGTGCTCCGTTTGCGCCGCTGACGCAGGAATTTCTGCAGCTGATGAAGGGCTTGTGAACCCCGCCGCGGCGGCAGCTTCGCGGAAGAGCGCGGCGGTGCGCGCGGCGCTATTCGCTCTCGATTTTTACAAAGCCTACGTATCGCTGTGGTTTGCGGGAAGCTGCCGGTTTGAGCCGACCTGCTCGCGTTACATGTATGAGGCGATCGAACGGTTTGGCGTACCGCGCGGGGTGTGGCTTGGCGGCAAGCGTTTACTGCGCTGCCAGCCGTTTTCACGAAAATTTGGATTGGATCCGGTTCCGGAGAAATGGGAAGAGATGCCAGCAAACGCAACGACGACAGCTAACAGCCACGGGGTGCGCTCTTGAGCACCCCTCCGATGAATCCGTTTCCCCCGATCGGGCCACAAAAAGGAAAGCTCTCCCCGGAGCTGCGCTTCATGCTGGCGTCGCTGCTGTGCGTGCTGGTGATTCTCGGCTGGACGGCGTACTTCGGGCCGAAACCGCCTGCGAATGCACCGAAAACGAGCACGCCGGGAACGACGGCACCCGCGCCTTCGACGAATTCGGGCGCACAGAATCCGAACATGCTAGCGCCGCAGGCGCCCCCTACGGTTTCCGCGGCCCCGACTGGCCCGGTTTCCGCAACAGCGGATTCCGAGGAACGTACGATCGTGGTGGAAAACGCGTTGTATCGCGTGGAATTTTCCAATCGCGGCGCGGTGGTAAAGAGCTGGCAGTTGAAGAAGTACAAAGACGATTCAAAGCCGCAAAAACCTCTGGATTTAGTGCACTCACAAGCCGCACAACAGACCGGCGCTTGGCCTTTTTCTCTCTCGATGAACGACCCGCAGATGGAAAAGGCGGCGAATTCGGGCCTCTACAAAGTTTCCGGTAACGCGGCCAATTTGACTGCCCCGGCGGAGCTGACCTTCGCCTGGAGCGACGGGCATCTGGAAATCACGAAGACCTTCCACTTCGATCACTCTTATGTGGTGAACGTCGATACCACCAGCAAGTACAACGGCACGCCGGTGCTCGCGGGACTCGCGTGGCGCGGCGGATTTGGCGACCTGACGGTAACGAATCCCGCGCCGGTAGAAACGGTGGACACATTCTTCAGCGAAAATGGAAAAATAAAAACGTTCGCGTACAAAAAGTTGGATGGCCCGGATAAGTGGGGCACGACTTGGGAAGGCGGCAAAACTTTCGCGGGGATCGAAGACCGTTATTTCACGGCCGCGTTCCTTCCGCCGCTCGATTCGATTTCGACGCCACTGGAAACGCGGTACTGGAAGACTTTTCATCCCATCCAGGTGGATGGCCAGGAGAAAGCAGAAGCAATTCCGGAAGTGGCGGCAACAACGGCAGCGCAGCCGATGGTGTTGCGGGTGTACGTGGGGCCGAAAGACTACGACGATTTAAAGGCCATGAGGCCACCGTTGAACGGACTGGTGCAGTTTGGCTGGCTGGAATTTATCGCCGATCCGCTGTTCCATGGATTGAAGTGGCTGCACAAGTACATCCCGAATTGGGGATGGGACATCGTTGTTTTGACGCTGGTCATTAATATGTTGCTGTTTCCACTTCGCATTTCCAGCTATAAGACATCGCTCAAAATGCAGCGCGTGGCTCCGGAAGTCAAACAGATTCAGGAAAAATATAAGAAATATAAGATGAATGATCCGCGCAAAGCGGAGATGAACAAAGAAGTGATGGCGATCTATTCGCGCGAAGGCATCAATCCGGTGGGCGGGTGTCTGCCGATGCTGCTGCAAATGCCCATCTGGTTCGGGCTAAATACCGCTTTGCGGTATGCGATCGAACTGCGCCACGCAGAATGGCTATGGATCCACGATCTGGCATCGAAAGATCCGTATTATATTCTGCCAGTTGTGGTGGGCCTTGCGACCTATTTGGTTTCCAAGATGACGCCCATGACCACGACCGATCCGCAGCAGGCACAAATGATGAAGATCATGCCGATTACATTCTCGGCGATGTTCATCTTTTTTCCGTTTTCGAGCGGATTGGCGTTGTATATTTTGACCAGCAGCGCCGTGGGTATCTTGCAGCAGTGGTATCTGAATCGCACGCACCCTCTCCCCGCCCCAGCCAAGGCAACACGCGCGAAGAAGTAAGCGCGCTGGATCTTGGGGGGACAGCCGGGCGGAACGAGAAGCCAATGAAACGGGGATTCATACATGACGGGAAGTTGGACAGCGCTGCGGCGACCGATGCGTTGCGGCAATTTCTTGAAAGTATCGTGCGCTTGAGCCACTTTGATCTTGCCGTAAAGGTGAAGACCGCCGCCCAGGCCAGTGAGGGCGAAGCGGAAATATTTGCCGATCTCGATGGAAGGGATAAAGAAATTCTGCTGGCACGCGGCGGAGAAGTTCTGCGAGCTTTGGAACACCTTGCCTACCGTGCGCTTGGGTTGGAACCTGCATTTCACGAAAAAATCCATATTGATTGCGGCGGTTATCGCGCGCTGCGCTTTGAGGAGTTAAAGATGACCGCGCGGGTGGCCGCCGAGCGGGTGCAAACTTCGGGGCAGGAATTCCGGCTGAATCCGATGTCGTCGCGGGAACGGCGGATCGTGCACCTTGCGTTGAAAGAGATGACTGGCGTTCGGACCGAGAGCGTAGGAACTGGCGAAGAGCGCCAGGTGGTGATCCATCCGGCAAAGAGCGGGCCGCAAACGAAGAAGTAAAGCATGGACTGCCATGCCGAGGAGCGGCTAAGGTTTGACCCAACCTTGCGTGAGAACGCGGCCGTCCGGTGCGAAACGAATTTGATATGTAAATGAAGACGTGCGATCCGGCCGCAACTTCGCAAAACGCAGATCCGAAATCTCTACCACCGCTTCTGCACCCTCCTTGCGAAAGTACGTCACCGGAAAACGATCGAACCATAATATTTTTTGCACCTCCGGCAGATTCCGCGCTTCTTCGATGAAACGATTGGGGAATGCGTCCGGGAAATAACTGTGCTCGATAACGTTCGGGTCGGTGTAACTGGCGTCGAACAAGCCGTGCTGCAGCAGACCATCGCTCAAATCCATTTTGTATTCGTAAACGCCGCGCGGGGCGCGCACCAGTCCATCCCAGTGCCAGAGCGAGGGAGGCAGCGGGAGTGCGCCGACGGCTTGGGGCTGCAGGTTTAAATTCCGCGCAAATCTCTCGACCCGTTCGAGAGCGACGCAGTGCGCACCCGTAGCCGCGAGCAGATACGCACAGGACAGAGCGAGACCTGTGCGATTCCAAATAGGGTATCGAACGCGAAGGCCCCAGCCTTCCACCGCGGGAAGCAGAAAAAGAACAGCAAAAAGAAGGGTGGCGAGGAGAACCGTGATGTTCGAGATGGGTGCGCCGACGATACGCGCAATGCGGGAGATGAGCAACGGCACGGGAGTGAAAATCAACCACATGAGGAAAGCACGTTTGCGGTGATGTTCAGGAACCTCGTATGCCCAGGCGAGTAGCTGCGGTATGAGCAGGACGGCGGTAAACGTAAAGTCGACGATGAAGAGGATGTCCCAGGCAGGGCGCGACCATTCAAGCGGTGACCAGATCATGGTGCCGAAGGTGGTGACCAGGTCCAGAAAAATGTGGCTGAGGATGCCGATCGCATAGAGCCCGCAAAGGGTAACAAACGGTGGGGCTTGCCATTTGCGCCAGCGGCAGACCGCGACGGTGATCCAAGCGAGAAGAGCGGACCACATCGGCAAGCAAAGCAGGGAGTGCGTGATGCTGCGGTGCCAGGTCACTATCAGAAGGTCGTTTTTCGAGACCAACTCGCGCAGAACGTCAGAGTCTGGAAAAATCGCGCCGAGCATGAGCGCCCAGGTGATGACGCGATCTTTTCCCATAACCCGCGCGGGAAAAAGATCGCGGCCGCCAAAGACGGCCTTGCCGAGAAGCGCGCCAGCTATGCCGTGAGTGATGGTGTCCATACAATCTGGAGAGTCCCTAAACGACGCTCAGTAGCGTAGACGTCTTAGGTAACGCAGCGCCGATGCTTCGTGCGGTGACGCCGTGGCGCGCAAAGAGTTGAATTGCAAGGTTGGCCTGCGCCGGATCCAGGGCGACAAGGAGGCCCCCGGAGGTTTGCGGATCGAACAAAAGGGCGCGAAGTTGGTCAGGAATATTGCTTGCAAAGGAGACGCACTCGCCAAGGAAATCGCGATTGTTCTTGAGGCCGCCGGGGATCATGCCTTCGTTGGCTGCTTCGAGAGCACCGGGCAAAAGAGGAACCTCCTTCGACTGAATTTCTAGCGTGACAGGGTCAATACTGGCGGTGGCGTCTCCGAGCGCCATTTCGCGAGCATGGCCAAGAAGCCCGAAGCCGGTCACATCGGTTACGGCGTGAATCGAATGCGCCGCCGACAAGGATTCGAGTTCGTGAAGTGCATCTGCAGCGGCACGGTTGAGTTGGGACATAGAAGCTATGGCGGCATCGAGCGAGACCTTTGAGACGCGATCATTTTTCAATGCGGTGGATATAACCCCGGTGCCGATGGATTTTGTGAAAAGCAGAGTGTCTCCCGGGCGGGTCCCAACGTTGCGCCAGATTTTGTGCGGATTGATGCTGCCGGTGACCGCGTAGCCGAACTGAATATCTTCGTTGCGGATGGAATGGCCACCGATGACGCTGCACTTTGCCTCGTCCATTTTGTTGAGGCCGCCGCGAATAATCTGTTCGAGTATGCCGGGATCGCCTTTCTCCGGAAAGCCAACAATGGAGAGTGCAGAAACCGGGCGACCACCCATGGCGTAGACATCGCTGAGCGAGTTCGCTGCGGCGATCTGACCGAAGGTGAAGGGGTCGTCCACGATCGGCGTAAAGAAGTCGACGGTTTGCACCAGCGCGAGATTTTCCGCGAGCAGATACACCCCTGCGTCGTCGTTGGTGGAGAAACCAACGAGCACCTTCGGATCAGACGGCCGCGGCAAACGGCGTAAGACGGAGTCCAGAATCCCGGGACTCAGCTTGGCCGCTCAACCAGCTGCCTTGACCATTGCCGTGAGTTTCACGGAATCGGCCAAGCTACACCTCGCTGTACTGCACTTTGATTATAGCGGCGCCGGCCCGTTCGTGCGTGGAACACGGTGAAAATTGATCCGAGCGGCGCTTGCGCTGTTGCCGAGGAAAATGTTCTTATCGCTGAATGCCTTGGGATTTTTGGTTGGTGTTCCTTTTTCTCGGCGTGGTAGTTCCCTGGCGCGGGTCCGTCCGAATGAAGAAATTGCTCGCGAAACCCGGGACGTCTTCAAGGGAACGCATTTCGCTTTACGGGTCCACGATGATCATGCAGTGGGCAATCACATTATTTGCGTTTTGGCGCGCGACCGCAAGAGGGCTATCGGCTTGGGATCTCGGGCTGAGGGGCGGCGAGCTTGTGAAAGTTGTCTTGGCGTGCCTTGTCGGCGGACTCTTGATGGGCGGTCTGCACTGGAGAAACCTGCGCCGGGTTGCCCGTGTCGGGGGGCGCGGGGCTGAGCGAATGCGCGCGTTAGGAATGCATATTCTTCCGCAGAGCTCGCTAGAGTTGATTCCCTACTGTGCGCTGGCGGTGACGGCCGGAATTTGCGAGGAATTTCTATACCGTGGTTTTGCATACGCGGCCTTAACCCATGTTGGAGTACCGATCGGTTTGGTGGTATTCGTGACGTCGATCTTGTTTGGTCTGGCGCATGTTTATCAGGGACGGGGCGGAGTTTTGGGAACCAGTATCTTGGGATTACTGTTTGGCTGTGCACGCGTTCTGTCGGGTAGCTTGGTGCCGCCGATTGTGTGGCATAGTGTCATTGATCTTGTGGCCGGAATTGCCGGGCCCCGATATCTTTTGCGCCAGCCGGAAACAGCTCTGAAGTCTTTAAATACATAATGTTACATTAAGTTTACTCATATGATAACAGAAGTGCCAAAGCCGCTTTCCGATGCCGTCATCCAACGCGCGCTGAAAGAATTTGGCGTGCAGGTCGACAGCACTCAAGTACAATTGATTCAACAATATATCGGCATTTTGCAGCACTGGAATGAGAAGCTAAACCTGACCGCGATCCGTAACCCGCTCGAGATACTATATCGGCACTTCTGTGAATCTATGTTTGCGGGAATCGCAGTTCCCCTGCATAAATGCCGGCTCGCTGACATTGGCGCAGGGGCCGGGTTTCCAGGCATTCCGCTCAAAATTCTGCGGCCGGAAATGGAGCTGATCTTGATTGAATCCAACATCAAGAAAGGAACCTTCTTAGCAGAAGTTGTTCGAGAATTGAGACTTAGCGGCGCACGTGTGTTGATCAGCCGTTACGAGGAGCTAGGTGAAGAGTTAGCCCCCCTCGATTTCGTATGTTCACGGGCACTCGGAGAGTTTGAAACATTCCTGAATTGGGCTGGCACGCGGGAGGTTTCTGCACAAGGTGCGATGCTTTGGATTGGGGGAAGGGATTTGGCCGAAGTGAGGAGCGTGCCAGGATGGGAGTGGCGGGAGGCCATCGCGGTGCCAAATTCCCTGCAGAGATACTTACTCGTAGGTGAAAAAAAGGCGCAAATGTCGGCGGTCTGACATTTGCATAGGGGAAAGTGAAATTTGCGAGGAGATTTTGAGGAGGAATGCGAAAAGTGTTCCACGTGAAACGAAATGACAGTCGATTGTGATCGGCTTCTGGTTTTCTTCTAGCTCTTCGCGCGGTGAAACGGGATTTCCCGCCGTCTGAATGTTCCACGTGGAACGTAGCAACGTTCGCGCAAGCAGCTGGCGGACGAAGCGGAGTTCGACCAGATTTCAACAAGAAAATCGACTAGATCCAATTGGGTGCCTTGAATCAACTTGCACCGGAGATGTTCCTCTGTTAAGTTCGCGGAGTTTGGGGGAGCATTGGCACGAATTATTGCAGTTGCGAATCAAAAAGGCGGCGTCGGAAAAACTACAACCGCAGTAAATTTGGCTGCTTGTCTGGCTACCGCCGAACAGGCTACGCTGCTCATTGATTGCGATTCCCAAGCCAATGCTACCGCGGCAATCGGCTTCCCCAAGGATCCCGCACGCAGAACCCTCTATCACACCCTGATTCTCAGCGAGCCCTTTGAGAAAATCGTTCAAAAGTCCCAAGTTGAGGGCCTGGACGTATTGCCGGCCGACAAAAATCTCGCGGGTGCAGCCGTAGAACTAGTTGTTGCCGAGAATCGCGAATATAAACTGCAGGGATTTCTTCAGCCGATTCGCGAAAAGTACAAATTCATTATTCTAGATTGTCCCCCAGCCCTCGATCTTCTGACACTGAATGCCTTGGTTGCCGCGGATGCGGTTTTGGTGCCGATCCAGTGCGAATATTTGGCTCTCGAGGGAGTATCGGAGTTGCTGGATACGTTGATGCGAATTCGAAGAACGCTCAATCCGAGCTTGGAAGTGGAAGGAATTCTGCTGACCATGTACGACGAGCGGACAACTCTATCTAGACAGGTAGCGACGGATTTGCGAAGTTTCTTCGGCGCACAGGTATTTCAAAGCGTGATACCGAGAAATGTTCGGCTGGCGGAAGCACCAAGTTTTGGTAAACCTATTATTTTCTATGATATCCATAGCAAGGGAGCTGAGGGGTATACACAGCTCGCCCAGGAGGTGATCAACAATGCCGAGAAACGCACTGGGACGGGGACTCGGAGCGCTCATTCGGGAGCCTGAGCCGCAGATTCCTGAGAAAGTAGCCGCAAAACCAGACGCAACAGCCCCTGCAGCGTCGCAGGCGACAGGCGGAGCCGCCGCTGCAGCTGCGCCAGCCATGCAAGCGCCGGTCGCGGGACCTCTGCAACTGGACATCGATTTGATTGACCCGAGCCCGTATCAGCCGCGTACGCGGTTTCGGGAAGAATCGCTCGATGAGCTGGCGAGATCAATCCAGGCAAGCGGAATCATTCAACCGCTGGTGGTGAGGTCAATCGGAAATCGCTACGAGTTAATAGCCGGAGAGCGCAGGTGGCGCGCGGCGCAACGCGCCGGGCTGACCAAAATTTCCGCGATCATTCGACAGGTGCCCGATGCATTAGCACTGGAAATGACGCTGGTAGAGAACATCCAACGAGAAGACTTGAATGCGATTGAAGCGGCGCGTGCGTTCGAGCGGTTGATGGGTGAGTTCGACATGACGCAAGAATCGGTCGCAGAACGTACCGGCAAGGACCGCACGACCGTGGCGAATGCTGTTCGGCTCTTGAAACTCGAACCGATGATTCAAGATTGGATTGAAGAAGGAAAACTCACTGCGGGACATGGGCGTGCGTTGCTGGCTGTGGCAGATCCGGCTTTGCGAATGCGATACGCGCAACGCGGGGCACGCGGGGGATTGACGGTGCGGCAAATTGAGCGCTTGGGTTCACGGCGAGCGCGAATGGCGCGAATCGCTGCGGAATCGCCGGTTGATCCGAACGTACGCGATGCGATTGAAGAATTGCAGCGGCACTTGGGCACAAAAGTAATTCTGCGGCAAAAGACGAAGTCACATCCGGGGCACCTTATTCTGGAGTATTACGACGACGGCCAATTGATGGGAATTTACGACCGGCTGATGAAGTAGACCTCGGCGGCAATTCGAAGCACACTGCTCTCTCGTTCAGGCGGTTCATACGACACTTTTCACTCCTGATGGCGTTGACTTCTTGCGCCCAGAGGATACATTTACAGCAGCAGTGTTAGGGGGAAATGTGTATGGCGTGGCCGTGGCTGGGTGGAGCGAAAAACGCAACGGGCGAAGAATGGACGGGGTTCATTGATCAGGGCGTATCGTTGGAAGGCACCCTGTCGTTGACCGGTACGTTCCGCGTCGACGGGCACATCAAGGGAAACATCATTTCGGAGCAAACGGTGATCCTCGGCGAGAATGCAAAGGTCGAGGGCCAGATTGAAGGAAACCGCGTGGTCATTGCGGGGCGATTTGATGGTGTCATTTTCGCGAAGGGCCGCGTGGAGATTCAGGCCAAAGGAGTGGTGACCGGGGAAGTTCATTCGCCGTGCATGGTGATTGACCCCGGAGGAATATTCGATGGCCGTTGCCACATGCTGGCGTCATCGGACATGACGACGACGGTGACAATTCCGATTCGAGCCGTGAGTCATGCGTCTTGAAGAAGCATTCCTAGAGTAGAATTCCCTCGAAGTATGCGTGAATTTGCTGCCATTCAAGGCAGGACAAACCGAATTTCTCAATAACCATTAAATACGTATAAATAGGTTAGTGGACCGATTAGCACGCCGTTTCGGCCTAGCCACTCGGGCGGCCGAGTAAACCCATTCGGAAAGACTTCACTGCTGCGAGCGATTGACAGCAAGAAGGACGGCGCCTATTGTTCGGCTTGGTGAACGGGAGGATGGTCGCATGAAGGTATTGGTGATTGGTGGCGGCGGTCGCGAGCACGCGCTGGTATGGAAGTTGAGAGAAAGTCCGTTGGTGGAAAACATATGGTGCGTACCGGGCAACGGGGGAATTGCCGGCGAGGCCGAATGCGTGTCTGCGGATGTGGCTGATCCGGCAGGGTTGGCGGCGCTAGCGGTGCGGCTTGGTGCGGACCTGACCGTAGTCGGCCCGGAGCTGCCGCTGGTGAGTGGGGTCGTCGACGAGTTTGCGAAGAAGAAACTGGCGATCGTGGGGCCGAATAAAATCGCGGCGCAACTTGAGGGAAGCAAGATCTTCACCAAGAAGTTCCTCGAAAAGCATGCAATCCCAACAGCGGAGATGTACGGAGCCTTTGATTCGCCGGGCGATGCATACGCGGCGCTTTGCGCGGTGGATTGGCCGGTGGTGCTGAAGGCGGATGGATTGTGCGCAGGGAAGGGAGTTTTCCTGGCCACCGAGCCGGATTTGGCCACAGATTTCATCGAGCGGCTGATGGAGAAAAATGAACTGGGTGAAGGTGGAAAGCGCGTAATGCTCGAAGAAGCGCTGGAGGGTGACGAGCTTTCCTTCATTCTGCTGACCGATGGGGAGCGCTACGGAACTTTCGTGCCGACGCGGGACCACAAACGGGTTTTCGACAACAATCAAGGACCGAACACGGGTGGTATGGGGGCTTATTCGAGCGACGAACTGATGCCGGAGCAACTGCGGAGGACGATCATTGAAAAAATTGTGGAACCAACGTTGCAGGGATTGGCCAAGGATGGGATCCGGTACCAGGGATTCTTGTATGTGGGATTGATGCTGACGAAAACCGGGCCGAAAGTGCTGGAATTCAACTGCAGGCTGGGCGATCCGGAGACGCAGGCGATTGTGGCTCGAATGGATTTTGACCTGGCAGGGGTGCTTGTTGAGGCAGCCGCAGGAAATCTAAAGCCGGAAAGACTGAAGTGGAAGCCCGGAGCGAGCGCGTGCGTCGTACTGGCGTCTGGCGGATATCCGGGAAAATTTGGGAATGGATATGAGATCCGCGGGCTTAGGGAAGCGGAAAAATTGCCGGATGTGAAGGTGTTGCACGCGGGAACAAAGCGCGAAGGGAACACCATCGTGACAAACGGAGGGCGGGTGCTGGGAGTGACCGCAAGCGGGGAGACGCTGCCGGCAGCGCTAGAGAAAGCGTACGCCGCGATCGAGAAGATTCATTTTGACCGGATGCACTACCGCAAAGATATTGGAATGCACGCGCATCAAAGCAAGGCGGCGGGGGACTGATGGGAGAAGCAAAGGTGTTGCATTTGTTTCGGGCGCCAAACAGGCGCGTGCCGATGGAAGAGTTGGCGGAAGTGCGCGTGAAGGAGAATGCCGGTTTTGCAGGGTGCGCGCACGCACGTCCGGGAGGAAAACGGCAAGTGCTGCTGGTAGATGTGGAGACTTTGCGAGCGATGGAGCTGCGACCAGGCTTGATTCGAGAGAACATCACTACCGAAGGACTGGATGTGAATGGGCTGAAGATTGGGCAGCAAGTAAGGGTGGGAGAAGTGGAGTTGCAAGTAAGCGCGGTGTGTGATCCGTGCGAGCTGATTGAGGAAATCAGGCCAGGATTGCAGGCGGCGATGGTCGGAAAACGCGGAATGTTGTGCAGGGTGTTGCGCGGCGGAGTTGTGAGACCGGGTGATGGGATAGGCGTGGAAGACAGAAGAGAACGGTTCACCGCAGAGTTAGCAGAGGCGCCGCAGAGTTCGCTCGAGAAGAGCTCAGCAAGGGAATC
>Ga0209526_10000775_pt1 | contig 21023 bp, 13 predicted proteins | sample JacPinW_OM2H0_M1_FD_188566 | JGI IMG/M metagenome (GOLD analysis project Ga0209526, IMG submission 188566) | Forest soil microbial communities from Algoma, Ontario, Canada - Jack Pine, Ontario site 1_JW_OM2H0_M1 (SPAdes) (version 2) | ecosystem: Environmental > Terrestrial > Soil > Boreal... | reverse complement strand
AGCAAGGCGAATCCAGAGTGGCTGCCCGATAGAAAAACCAATACTGCAAACGGGAACAAAGAAAAATCAGCCAACTCACCGCCGAATCGACTATCGTGCAACACCTCGTGAGAAAGGCGGGTTAGTGCCCAGTTCTCTATTCTCGCTTCGTTGACCGCCCCGCCAGCCTCCCCTATACTATTAATGTTGAAATGGTTCTGAAGCCCGCCGAATCGCCGCAGAGTCATTCCTGAAATTGCCTCCGAAGAGCGGGATTAACACCGGACAGGTGTACTTTTTGACGTACAATGCGCCGCGAGCGCACGGCCATAGCCGGACTTACTGACCACAAGGGAGAATCAAACATGGCGGAAGCAACTTGCCGGAGAGAATTGGATCTGGAGATCCCGGCGGAAGAAGTCTCCAAGGCCACAGAAAAGACCGCCAAGGAATATGCGCGCATCGCTCGCGTGCCGGGTTTTCGTCCTGGCAAGGCCCCCATTTCCCTGATCAAGCGCCGTTTCGCGGAAGAGATCAAGGGCGAAATCCTCCAAAAGCTCGTCCCTGAAAAAGTGGAACAAGCCGTCGCCGAACAAAAACTCACACCCGTCTCCCAGCCGCAAGTCGAAAAGCTCGAATTCAACGAAGGCCAGCCCGTGAAGTTCACCGCAACCTTCGAAGTGCTGCCCGAATTTTCCCTCGGCGAGTACAAAAACCTTGAAATCGAAATGCCGGAAATGGCCATCACCGACGAAGACGTCGCCCGCACCCTCGGCGAAATGCAGCAGCGCGCAGCCACTTTCGCCCCCGTCGAAGGCCGCACCGTCGAAAACGACGACTATGTCCAGGTGAAGCTGCTCGGCACGCCCGAAAGCGGCGGCGAACCGCTGCAAGCTGAAAGCGTCCTCTGCCACGTAGGCGCCGAAGAAACCATGGCCCCATTCAATGAAAACCTTCTCGGCGCAAACGTCGGCGATCACAAGAATTTCGATGTGGCCTATCCCGCCGACTATCCAGACGCCAAGCTCGCCGGCAAAACCTTCCACTACTCCGTTGACATCCTCGGCATCAAAACCAAAAAGCTTCCCGACCTAAATGACGAATTCGCTAAGGATGTTAGCGATGCAACCTCTCTCGATGAACTAAAGAAAAAGATCCACGAGAGCCTCGATCACGAGCGCGACCACCGCCAGAAAGATCTGCAACGCGAAAAGGTGATCGCCGAATTGGTGAAGCTCCACGACTTCCCTGTCCCGCAATCTTTAGTCGAACACCAGATGGATATCCGCCTGGAACGCGTCGTCCGCTCCTTGGCCCAGCAAGGCGTCGATCCCCGTGCCGTCAACGTCGATTGGGTCACCCTACGCCGGGGCCAGGAAGAACGCGCTAAGGATGACGTAAAGGCCGAATTAGTCATCGATCGTATCGCCACGGAAGAAAAAATCGAATCGACCGATGAAGAACTTCAGCAGGAGCTCGAACACATGGGCACCCATAGCGGCGAGTCCGCCGAAGCAATTAGCGCTCGTTTGACAAAGGAGGGCACGCTCGATAGGATAAAAGCGAAGCTGCGGAGTGACAAAACCATCGACTGGGTTGCGCAAAACGCTCGGATCAAAACTGTAGCCGCAACCGCCAAGTGACTTTGACCCCGTTCCGACGAGCAGACTCTCACTCATGAAAAACTACGACGAACCGGAATACCGCGGCACAACTCTCGTACCCATGGTCGTAGAACAGACCAGCCGGGGTGAGCGCGCCTACGACATTTATTCGCGCCTGCTGAAAGAGCACATCATATTTATCGGCACACCGATTGACGATCACGTCGCCAATCTGGCCACCGCCCAGATGCTTTTCCTCCAGGCCGAAGATCCGGAAAAAGATATTCAGCTGTACATCAATTCCCCGGGCGGCTCGATTACCGCAGGCTTCGCGATTTACGATACCATGCAGTTTGTCAAGCCTGATGTGGTCACCACCTGCGTCGGCCAGGCAGCTTCCATCGCGGCCGTGTTGCTCGCCGGAGGCTCCCCCAAGAAGCGCTTCGCCCTGCCCAATGCGCGCATTTTGATCCACCAGCCGTGGATGAGCGGCCTCGGCGGCCAGGCCACCGACATTGACCTGCACGCAAAAGAAATCTTGCGCATGCGCTCCACCATTAACACGATTCTGTCCAAGCACTCCGGTCAGCCAGTCGAACGCATCGAAAAAGACGTCGAGCGCGACTACATCATGAACCCGGAGCAGGCCAAAGATTACGGGATGATTGATGAGATCATCTATAAACACCGGTAATTTCCCGATTTTTGTTGGGCTGTTCTAATGTGTTACCTAAACGACCGCCGTTCGCAACTCGCTCGAAGAAAGACGGCAAACCGTGTGTTGCGGATTATCACAGCCTTTACAGTTTCCTACTTGCCCAGCGGAGATTTCAGCCTAGAATGGTTAGTAAGGGCTCCGGCAAATGACCCGGGGACGAGGCCTTCAACCAAGTGAAAAAATATAGCCCAGACGAGCCGCTTCGCTGTTCCTTCTGCCATAAAACGCAGGAGCAGGTGGAAAAGCTGATTAGTTCGCCGTCGGACTATCCACGCGCCTACATCTGCAACGAGTGTGTCGGCGTCTGCCAAACCATCCTGGAAGACGAAAAGCGCGAACAGGCCACCGCCCCCGCAAAGCGCCTTCCCCGCCCGCCGGAAATCAAGCAGTTCCTGGACGGCTACGTCATCGGACAGGACCGCAGCAAGAAAAAGCTCGCGGTGGCAGTCTACAACCACTACAAGCGCATCTTCCTGAACAAACAGCCGGGCGAAATCGAGGTCAGCAAGTCCAATATTCTTTTGATCGGGCCCACTGGCACCGGCAAGACGCTCCTCGCACAAACCCTCTCCCGCATGCTGGATGTGCCCTTCGCCATCGTCGACGCAACCACCCTCACCGAAGCAGGCTACGTGGGCGAAGACGTCGAAAACATCATCTTGAAGCTGCTGCAGTCGGCCGACGGAGACGTCCAGAAAACCCAGCAAGGCATCATCTATATCGACGAAATCGACAAGATCGCCAAAAAGGACGAAAACCCCTCCATTACGCGCGACGTCAGCGGTGAGGGCGTTCAGCAAGCCCTCCTCAAGATTCTCGAAGGCACCGTCGCCAACGTGCCTCCCCAGGGCGGTCGCAAGCACCCCCACCAGGAATTTACCCCTGTGGACACTACAAACATCTTATTTATATGCGGCGGCGCCTTCGTTGGCCTCGAGAAGATCATCGAGAAGCGCGTTGGCCGCAGGTCACTTGGCTTTCACACAGAGGCCGGTGCAACATCTGCGCAACGACGGAACACCGAACTCCTGGAGCAGGTTCAACCCAGTGACCTGATTCGCTACGGCCTGATCCCCGAATTCGTCGGCCGTCTCCCCGTTGCAGGGGTGATGAGCGACCTCGATAAGGGCGCGCTCATGAAGATTTTGACCGAACCGAAAAACGCGCTGCTCAAGCAGTACCAGCGCCTCTTCGAGTTTGAAAACGTCCGCCTGCGCTTCACCGACGATGCTTTGGAGACCGTCGCGGAGTTGGCTCTTCAGCGCAAGGTTGGCGCGCGCGGCTTGCGCATGATCCTGGAAGACCTCATGCTCGAACTTATGTACCACCTCCCGATGCAACGCAAAGTGCGTGATTTTGTGGTCACCGCCGAAATGGTCCGGGGGCACGAAATCAATTGGAGTTTGCTCGAAAAGGCCGGATAACACACACCGGCTAGTTGAGGGATTCAGTTCAGGGGCCCCATGTTCAATCGAGAAAAACAGGAAACAAAACGCGTGCCGATGATGCCGGTGCGCGATATGGTCATTTTCCCGCAGCAGATGACGCCGTTCATTGTCGGCCGGGAAGCCAGCGTTCGCGCACTCGAAGAAGCACTGAACGGCGACAAGAAGATTTTCCTGTCCACCCAGCATGACGCTTCCGTGGATGACCCGAAACCCGAGGAGATTTACGCTGTAGGAACGCTCGCGAACATCGTCCAGAGCGTGAAACTCCCCGACGGCAACATAAAAGTTCTCGTCGAGGGCGTTGAACGCGCTCGCGCCATTTCCATTACCGGAGACGAAGGCTTCTTCCGCGCCAACATCCGCCTTCTGAGCGCAAAAATCGAAAGCACCCCGCAGGTCGAGCAACTGGTCCAAAAAGTCACCGGTCTATACGAACAATTCATCAAGCTTTCCCAAAGCCTCAATTACGACACCATGATTGCCGCCGCGCGCGTCGATGATCCATCGCGCCTTTCGGACACCATCGCCGCCAATCTCCAACTACCGGTGGACGAAAAGCAGGACCTCCTCGAAACCGCCGACCCGCTCGAGCGCCTGAACCGCATCTCCGACATCCTCGAAATCGAGCTCGAAAAGCTGAACGTTGACCGCAACATCAATACCCGCGTCAAACGCCAGATGGAACGCGCGCAAAAAGAGTATTACCTCAACGAAAAGTTGAAGGCCATCCAGAAGGAACTTGGCCGAGGCGAAAAGAACGAATCTGAAGAGCTGAAGAAGAAGATCGATGCGGCGGGCATGCCCAAAGACGTGCATGAAAAGGCCACCACCGAGCTCAAGCGTCTGGAGCTGATGCCGCCGATGTCCGCAGAATCCACGGTCAGCCGCAACTACATTGATTGGCTGCTCGCTGTGCCTTGGAAGAAGCGTTCCAAAGAAATCCGCGACATCAAGGCAGCCGAAGAAATTCTCAACAAAGAGCACTATGGCCTGGAAAAGGTCAAGGAACGCATCCTCGAATTCCTCGCCGTCCGCCAGCTCGTCAAGAATCCCAAGGGCTCCATCCTCTGCTTCGTCGGACCTCCAGGCGTAGGAAAGACCTCCCTCGCCATGTCTATCGGACATGCCACGGGACGCAAATTCGTTCGTGTCTCGCTGGGCGGCGTGCGCGATGAAGCTGAAATTCGCGGTCACCGCCGCACCTACATCGGCGCGCTGCCCGGCCAAATCATCCAGATGATGAAGAAAGCCGGCGCCACCAATCCGATTTTCGTCCTCGATGAGGTGGACAAGATGTCCACTGATTTCCGCGGCGACCCCTCCGCAGCCCTCATGGAAGTTCTCGATCCCGAGCTAAACCACGGCTTCACCGACCATTATCTCGACGTGGAATACGATCTTTCCAAGGTCATGTTCGTCTGCACCGCAAACGTCCTGCACACCATTCCGCAGCCGCTCCAGGACCGTATGGAAGTTCTGCGTCTTCCCGGATACACCGAGCAGGAAAAGCTGGAAATTGCCAAGCGCTTCTTGGTGAAACGTTCCCTCGAAGCCACAGGACTCACCGAAAAAAATCTGACCTTTACGGATGAAGGACTGCTGCACCTCATTCGTCACTATACCCATGAAGCCGGCGTTCGCAACCTGGAGCGTGAGATTCAGAACATCGCACGCAAGATGGCTCGCCGCGTGGTGACCGATGGCCCAGCGATGTCCGTGGAAATCACGCCGGCAAACGCTAACGAATTCCTCGGCGTACTGAAGTATCGTGAATTCTGGCTCGAAAAGCAGAACGAAATCGGCTTGACCACCGGCCTCGCCTGGACGGAAGTTGGTGGTTCGGTGCTCGCCACCGAAGCCACACTTATGGAAGGCAAGGGGCGTCTCACCCTCACCGGAAAACTCGGCGACGTCATGCAGGAATCCGCGCAAGCGGCAATGAGTTATGTCCGTTCGCGTACCGCAACGCTCGGCTTGGAAAAAGATTTTTACCGCACTCGAGATATTCACGTCCACGTTCCTGAAGGCGCGATCCCGAAGGATGGCCCTTCCGCCGGAATCACGATCTGCACCTCCATCGTCAGCGCACTGACCCGCATCCCGGTTCGCTGCGACGTTACCATGACCGGCGAAATCACCCTGCGCGGCAAAGTGCTGCCCATCGGCGGCATGAAAGAAAAACTCCTGGCTGCCCATCGAATGGGCTTGCGTACCGTCATCCTTCCGAAGGATAATGAGAAGGACCTAGCGGATATTCCCCAGGAGATTCTCTCCAGCCTCAAATTGCATTTCGTGGAAACCATGGACGAAGTTTTGCAGATTGCGCTGGAGCGCCCGATTGTGCCTATCGAGCATCCCGGGGTTGCGCCCGTAGCAGAAGCTTTCACGACCGGCGCCGATAAAGATTCGAGTTTGACCAACTAGGTAGCGTTGGAAAGGCCTCAGCCTGCACCTGCGGGTTGCCATCAGAAATTGGCCCGGCGCTGCATCCGGTTGCAGACAGTTTGGTTTGCCCACCCTGGCGGGGATTCCCTCCGCCGGTAAGGTACACCACCACGCAGTCCATTCCGGGAACGATGGGTCAGGCACTACCACCAATACAAAAATTGAAAAAGTCAGGACATATGGCAAAAGAGACGAGTACAGAAGGCAATAATCAAGTCAGCGTCAGCTTGGCTGAGCTCAAGGAAAAGAACATCACCGATCTCGCGAAGATCGCCAAGGAATTGAATATTCCCGGCGCGAGCGGAATGCGTAAACAGGAGTTGATCTTCCAGATCCTCCGCGCACAAACGGAAAAGAGCGGTCTGATCTTCTCGGAAGGCGTATTGGAATGCCTCCCGGATGGTTTCGGATTCCTCCGCGCCCCCGAATACAACTATCTCCCCGGTCCGGACGACATTTACGTTTCCCCGTCGCAAATCCGCAAATTCGATCTGCGTACCGGAGATACCGTCTCCGGCCAGGTGCGCCCTCCGAAAGATGGCGAGCGTTATTTCGCCCTTATCAAAGTCGAAGCCGTCAACTTTGAAGATCCCGAAGTCGCCCGCAACAAAATCTTCTTTGATAACCTCACCCCGCTCTACCCGCAGGGCCGGCTAAAGATGGAAACCACCAAGGAAAATTTGACCGGCCGCGTGCTGGATCTCCTCAACCCCATCGGCAAGGGCCAGCGTGGGTTGATTAACGCACCGCCGCGCACTGGTAAAACCATGATGCTGCAGTCCATCGCCAATTCCATCACCGTCAATCATCCGGAAGTCGCGTTGATCGTGTTGCTCATCGACGAGCGTCCGGAAGAAGTCACCGACATGCAGCGCACCGTCAAGGGCGAAGTCATCAGCTCCACCTTCGACGAACCGCCCCAGCGCCACATTCAAGTCGCCGAAATGGTCCTCGAAAAGGCCAAGCGCCTCGTCGAACACAAGCGTGATGTCGTCGTGCTGCTGGACTCCATCACCCGTCTCGCGCGCGCCTACAACGCGGTCACTCCCCCCTCCGGCAAAGTGCTCTCCGGCGGTATTGATGCCAATGCCTTGCAGCGCCCGCGCCGTTTCTTCGCCGCAGCTCGCAACGTGGAAGAGGGCGGCTCGCTCACCATCATCGCTACCGCGCTGATTGACACCGGTAGCCGCATGGACGACGTCATCTTCGAAGAGTTCAAAGGCACCGGCAATATGGAAATCTATCTCGATCGCCGCCTCGCCGATAAGCGCGTCTTCCCGGCTATCGACATTCAGCGCTCCGGCACCCGTAAGGACGAATTGCTGCTCCCACCCGACGAGTTAAGCCGCATCTGGGTGCTGCGCAAGGTTTTGAGTCCGCTTTCGACCGTCGAGGCAATGGAGCTGCTCCTGAGCCGCTTGTCGAAGACGAAAGCGAATATGGAGTTCCTCAACTCAATGTCGGCTCCCGTTTGAGGACTTCGTTTTTTAACCGCACGGCCGTCCCATTTGCGGATTTCCCTTCTGTCCGCTTCCCCGCGCCGCACGGCATTTTCGTTGGTTTTGCGCGTGCCTTTTCATAACGCGCTTTCGAACCAAGGGATACCGGTTCATGCACGAGAAGTTCATCGCTCGTCAGCCTATTTTCGACACCCGGCTGAAAGTGTATGCCTACGAGCTTCTTTTTCGCGGTGGTCCCGAGAATTTCTTCCAGCCGCGCACTCACTCTTCTGCCAGCGTGATCACGGACGCCACCACGCTCTTTGACCTGGACATGCTCGCGAGCCACGCTCGCGCATTCGTAAACGTCGATGAACTGGCCTTGCGTCTCGGTGCGGCTCGCCTGTTTTCCCCGGACCGCATCGTCGTGGAAATTCTAGAGACCGTCAAACCCACCAAAGACATCGTCGAGATCTGCCAGGAACTTCGCGCTGCCGGCTACCTGCTGGCCCTGGACGATTTCGTGGACGATCCTTCCTACGAGCCCCTGGTGAAGCTGGCGCAGTTCCTGAAAGTGGATTTCAAGCTGACCGGTCCGGACGCCCGTAAGCTCATCGCACAAAAGTACCGCTCGAAGGACATCTCGCTGGTCGCTGAAAAAGTGGAAACCGCCGCGGAACTCCAGGAAGCTCGCAATTTGGGTTTCTGCTACTTCCAGGGATATTTCTTCTGCAAACCCGCGATGATTGAAACGCGCGAAATTCCGGGAAACAAGCTGATTCAGCTGCAACTACTTGCCGCCGTGGCCGGCCAGGAGTTGGACTATGCCGCTATCGAAGGGCTGCTAAAACAGGAACCTTCCCTGCTCTACCGCCTGATGCGTTATTTGAATACCCCAGCGGTTGGCGTTCGCTCCGAGGTGCACACCATTCGCGATGCAATGCGGCTTTTGGGTGAGCGGGAATTCCGCCGTTGGGTTTCCGTTTTCTGCGTCATTGCCATGAGCGGTGGTAAACCCCCAGAGATTGTTCGCACTGCGCTGACCCGTGCGTACTTTTGCGAGTATTTCTCTCAACCCGCCGGTGTTCCGGACAAGAGCAGCAGCTTGTTCCTGATGGGACTTCTTTCCATCGTCGATGCCTTGCTCGATAAACCGATGGAGGAAGTCCTGCGCAGCCTCCCCATTTCGCAGGATGTAAAAACCGCCTTGAACGGCGGAAAGAACCGCTTCCGTGATATTTACGAATTGCTTATCGCCCTCGAACAGGCCGAGTGGCCACAGCTTTCCAACTTCACCGAAAAACTCGGCTGCGCCGAAGAATCCATCCCGGAATCCTACAAAACCGCCCTGCAAAAATCCGCCGCCATCGGCATTTAAGAACCGGCCTGGGGTCCGTTCTTGGGTCCGCCATTACTGTAGCGCAGGGTGGGTGCGGGAGCTCTAGTCGTTCCTATTGCGGCCGTTCGCCAGCAAAACAATCAATCGTGCGGTCTCTTCCGCATCCATCGCCGTATTGTCAATCAGCACCGCATCCGCGGCTTTCACAAGAGGTGACACTTTGCGCTTGCGGTCTCGCTCGTCCCGTTCGCGCACTTCCACCAGAACTTCCGGCAATGTGAGCCGGTCCCCTTTTTCTTCGTGTTCCAGCCAGCGGCGTTGCGCGCGAACTTCCGGCGAAGCTTCCAGAAAAATCTTCAACTCCGCATGGGGAAACACAACCGTGCCGATGTCGCGCCCTTCCATGACCACCCCCCCGCCTTGGCCGGCTCGTTGCTGCTCTGCGACCAGCACTTTACGCACGCCAGCGATCGTGGCCAGCCGCGAAGCGGCTCGTGCAACCTCCTGCGTCCGAATCTGATCGCTCACTTCCCTGCCATCCAGAAACACGCGATTCTTCAACCCTGCCGATTCCTGTTCGGGTGTCGGCGGCTTCAGTTCGATGTGCGTCTCCCGTGCGATTGTTTCCAATCGTGCTTCATCGTCGACAGGAATCTTCAGGTCCAGGGCCTTGAGCGCCACCGCCCGGTACATCGCCCCGCTATCCAAATACAGATAGCCAAGCATTGCCGCAGCGCGTCGCGCAACAGTGCTCTTGCCGGATCCAGCCGGTCCATCAATAGCAATCGTCAGTCGTCGCATAGCAGTCTGGGTGCCAACGCGTTTCGGTGCAGGCGCTTTGCTTTAGCCAGGCACTCTTCGTTGTCTTTTTCATTTCTAGCGGCCGCTTTCTGAGGTGGGCGACGCTTGGATTTTCTCGCTATCGCTTCTTTCTCTTGGAAGCCGGAGCTTCAGCCGCGGCGTTGAGCCCCGCAGACCGATGGGCTATAGCTCCTGAAGCATCCCGATAATTTTCACGTCATTTCCGGGATACCGCACTGCTTATTCCTCAAAACCCCATAATGTTGTAGCCGCAGTCCACGTAAATCGTTTCGCCGGTTATACCGGAGCTGCCTTCCGATAAGAGAAACACTGCCGTCGACCCGACCTCGCCCGGGTCCACGTTGCGCTTCAAAGGCGCGCGCTCCGCATGCGATTTCAGCATTTCGCCAAGTTGCGAAATTCCGCGCGCAGCCAGCGTCTTTATGGGTCCGGCAGAAATGGCATTCACGCGAATATTTTTCGGACCAAGATCGTTTGCCAGATAACGCACAGTAGCCTCCAGCGCCGCCTTGGCCACACCCATCACGTTATATTTCGGCACCACCTTTTCCGCTCCGTAATAGGTCATCGTTATGATGCCCCCACCCGCCGTCATCAGCGGAGCAGCCGCGCGTGCCACCGCGATCAATGTGTACACGCTCACGTCGTGCGCAAGGCGAAATCCCTCGCGCGACGTATTCAGAAACTCTCCCTTCAGTTCTTCCGCTGGCGCGAACGCGACGCTATGCACAATGCCATGCAGTACGCCGTAATTCTTCTTAAACTGCTCGAAAAGCCGCGCCACTTGATCATCGAACGCAAGATCACACATGTATCCCTGCGCGCCCGGCAGGTCGACGATCAGATCTTTCGCTTCCTGCTCCAGGCGCTCGTTCTGGTAAACAATCGCCAGCCGCCAGCCGGCTTGGTGCAACTTCTGCGCGATGGCCCAAGCAATGCTCCGCTTGTTGGCCAGCCCAAATATCACCGCTGTTTTCTGTGCCTCGTTCACGTTTGCCTCAGTTGAGAAATTTTTCCATTTGTCTTGAGGAGCTCCGGACCTCAGCCCCGGCGCACGGCATTCGCATTTTACGGGCTTTCGCGCCTTTTTGCGTCCCGGTTCTTTTTGCCTGGAAGGTACGGAAACATCCGATAGATTTTATTGCGGGACCCGACCCACGCCTCCGCCGAGAAACTGCCGAAATTCGCCTACTGCCTTTCTAGATCCGGTGGAATGCACGCTCGATTTCTTTCACCGAATAGCGAAGCACCACCGGACGCCCGTGCGGACAACTCATCGGGCAGGCGGTCTTGGCAAGCGCGGCAAGCAGCCATTCCATCTTCGTCTGATCCAATGGCATGTTCACCTTAATCGCGGCGTGGCAAGCCGTCGATGCCGCAATCTTGGCCTGCAAGGTATCAATCGAGATCGCCGCGTTTTCTCGTTCCAGCCCATCGAGTATCTCGGTCAGCAAGTGCTCCGCATCATTCGCAGCGATGCCCCCCGGCATCGACTGAATCGCCACGCTCTTCGTCCCCATCGGCTCAACTTCGAATCCATTCGCGGCCAACTCTTCTGCAATTTTCTCGTAGATGACCAATTGCCGTGGTGCCAGTTCCAGGATCATCGGCATTAGCAGCCGTTGCGACCCAACCCTTCCCGCGCGGCGCGCCTCCAGGTGCTGTTCGAAAAGCACGCGTTCGTGCGCTACATGCTGGTCCACAATCCATAGCCCGTCGCCATTCACAGCAACGATAAAGCTCGAGCTCAGTTGGCCCAACGGTTTCAGGTCCGCGATTTCCTCCGGCCGCGGCAAGCTCGCAGGCGCATCGGTACTGGCACGAGAAAAATTCTCGACCCAGTTTGGCTCTGGCCTCGAATCGCCAGACGCGAACGGCGGCATCACTCCCGGAGAAAACGATCCGCCTGGCTCAAACGGAAATCTTTGCGGCACCGGCTGCAGCGGCGCGGAGGACAAGTCGAACCCATTGCCCGCCGAATCGTCAGAGCCAACCCCCGACCCCACTCCAAGCTGCTCGACATACCCGCTGTCGAACGAAGCGGGCGGTGTAACCGGACTGGGCGCGATCACGCCAGCGGCAGCGGCAAAACTTGAAATCGGTCTCACGCTCAGCAACGCCTGCCGGATCGCATCACGCGTGAAGTCGTGCACAAACTGCGATCTCCGGAAACGCACCTCGATCTTCGCCGGATGCACGTTCACATCCACTTCGTCGTACGGCATTTCCAGAAACAGCAGTGTCGCGGGAAATACATTTGGCGGCAGGATATTCCGGTACGCTTCGTGAATCGCATGCAGAATCAGCCGGTCGCGCACCAGCCGCCGGTTCACGAACACATAAATCCCATTGCGGTTGAGCCGCTGCACGGTCGGCTGCGATGTGAAACCCGACACTGTCAGCGTGGCGGACTCTTCCCCCGTTTCCATTTCCGGCTCGGTAATCGCCGCGCGAAACGCCGCGGAAACCGCAGGTATTTCCACCAATTCGTCCAGCGCCTGCTTCCCAAAAAGTTGGTAAACCCGATCCGCAAGTTTTTCTGCGGGCGGACAATTCACGATGTCCTGCGTTGGCGTCGTCAACACAAACTGCTTGCCGGGATTTGCCAGGGCGTAGTGCGTCACCAGCGAAGCGATGTGCCCCAGCTCCGTAGTATCGGACTTCAAAAATTTCCTTCGCGCCGGCACGCTATAGAAAAGATCGGCCACGCTGATCGTCGTCCCGGCAGGCAGCCCAGCGGGCTTCACGCCAACCAGCTTGCCCCCGGTAAATTCCACCCGCGTACCTTCAGCCTCATTCGCGTCTCGAGTTTCCAGCAGCAAGCGGGAAACTGCCGCAATCGTAGGTAGCGCTTCCCCGCGAAATCCCAGCGTCGAGATGGACAGCAGATCATCCGCGGTGCGCAGCTTGCTCGTAGCATGGCGCTCGAACGCAAGCAGCGCATCGTCATGGGTCATCCCGTGGCCGTCATCAATCACTCGGATCATGCGCTTGCCGCCCACTTCCGTCTCCACACGCACGGAACTGGCACCGGCATCCAGCGCATTTTCCAACAACTCTTTAACCACCGAAGCCGGCCGCTCCACCACCTCACCTGCGGCAATCTTATTCGCCACCGCCTCCGGCAATATCCGAATCCGGCTCATTCTGTCTCCACACTTCCCTCTTTAGCCGCCCCGACGCACCATCACTTCTTCTTAATCTGAATTCCCAATTGCTCCAACTGCGCCTCATCCACTTCGCTCGGCGATTCCGCCATCAAATCCACGGCCGCCGTCGTCTTCGCAAACGCAATTACTTCACGAATCGATTTCTCTCCGGTCAACAGCATCACCACACGGTCCAGTCCAAGCGCGATCCCACCGTGCGGAGGCGTGCCATACGTCAGCGCATCCAGAAAAAATCCAAACCGCCGCCGCAATTGCTCCTCGCTTAACCCCAACGCCTTGAACAATCGCTCCTGAACATCCTGCCGGTGAATTCGAATACTGCCCGATCCCAGCTCAACACCATTCAGCACCAAGTCATAGCCCTTCGACCGCACTTCCCACGGCGCCGTCTCCAGCTTCTCCAGATCCTCGTCCACAATTCCCGTGAACGGATGCTGCGCGCTAACCCAGGTCTTGTCGGTCTCGCTCCACTCAAACAACGGAAACCCGGTAAGCCACAAAAATTTCCACTGCGTCAAGTCTATTTGGTTCAACGCTTCGCCAAGCTGCATGCGCAGTTGCCCTGCGATCAGCGCCGCCGCTTCCGTCCCCCGAATTTCTTCCTTCGCCGAAACCGCAACCACCAGATCGCCAGTTTTCGCGCCCGCCTCGTCGGCCAGCTTCTTCACGTCCTCCGCGCCGATCAGTTTTTCCACCGTGGACGTGGTGCCCTCGGCCGCAAGCCTCACGAAGTACGCGCCACGCGCACCCAGGCTCTTGGCCTTCTCTGTCAATTCATCAAGCTGCTTGCGGGAATACCCTGCAGCTCCCGGCGCCGCCAGCGCAAAAACGCTGCCGGAAATCTGCAACTTTTCCTTCGCTTCCGCCGGAAAACAGTGCGTCACTTCGTGCAATTCCATACCGAAGCGCAGGTCCGGCTTGTCGCTCCCATACCTCCGAATCGCATCCTTGTACAGCATGTGCGGAAACGGCGCCTTCACTTCAATCCCAGCCACTCCGCAAGCCCGCAACATCACATTTTCGATCACACTAAAAATATCTTCCTGCAGTGGGAAAGACATTTCTAGGTCTAGCTGCGTAAATTCCGGCTGGCGATCTGCGCGCAAATCTTCATCGCGGAAACACTTCACGATCTGGAAGTACCGGTCCAGCCCGCCAATCATAAGGATCTGCTTGAAAATCTGTGGCGATTGCGGGAGCGCATAAAACTTGCCATGATGCACGCGACTGGGCACCAGATAATCGCGCGCGCCCTCGGGAGTCGAGCGCGTCAGCATCGGCGTCTCCACTTCCAAAAAGCCCATTTCGTCCATCACCTTGCGGATTTCCAGCAGAATCTTGTGGCGCTGCGCAAGATTGCGGTGCGGCTTTGGCCGTCGCAGATCCAGATACCGGAATCGTAAACGTGTCTCTTCCGCGGCGTTGATTTCGTCTTCAATCGGAAATGGCGGCGTCTTGGCCGTGTTCAGGATGTGCAGCTTCTTCGCTACCAGTTCGATTTCGCCGGTAGCCAGCTCGGGATTGGCTTTTCCGCGTGCAACGATCTGTCCCTCAACCGCCACCACAAATTCGCTGCGCGCCTGCTCAGCCTTAGCGTGCGCCGCTGGCTGCGTCTCTTTGTTGAACACTACCTGCACTATTCCGCTGCGATCGCGCACATCCAGAAAAAGCAAATTCCCAAGGTCACGCCGGCGATGCACCCAGCCCATCACCATGACCGTGCGCCCGGCATCCGTGCCGCGCAGCACCCCGCAATAATGTGTCCGCTTCAGGTCTCCCAAAAAATCCAGCAAGTTCTTCTCTCCTTCACAAGCACGAACTCTTGCTCATTCGTTTCCAAGTCTGTCTCACCCGCACTTGCCGGTACTAACGCCCCTTGTGTAGAGGCGGCTTTAGGCCGCCCTCTTGGGTTCCCCTTGGTGTAGCGACCGCCTCCTGAGCCGGTTCGCCAACTTCACGCTAGCTGCCCTTGCTCTTCTCCGCGTCCCTTCTCGAATCACGCGCTTTTCTTCCTCTTCAAAAACGCAACCAACTCCGCCTCGCTATACTTCGTCTGCGTCCCATCCGCCAACGTCTTCAGCGTCCATTGTCCAGAGGAAACCTCGTCTTCGCCAAGAACCAGCGCAAATCGCGCGCCAAGCTTGTTCGCCTGCGCCAGAGCCTTCCCAAATTTCTGCTCCACGGGCGGCAACTCCACGCGCAGACCGGCTTCTCGCAACTCCTGCGCCGCCCGAATCGCTGTAGCCAAAGTCTTCTCGCCCATCCACGCGACATAAACGTCGCGTCCCTGCGAAACCGCCGCCTTCCCAGCTTCCTGCAACGATAGAATCAGCCTGTCCTCACCAATCGCAAACCCGATGCCCTTCGTTGGCGGCCCGCCAAGCAATTCCACCAACCCATCATAACGCCCGCCGCCGCAGACTGCATTCTGCGACCCCAATCCCTTCGCGGTGATTTCAAATGTCGTGCGCATGTAATAGTCGAGCCCGCGCACCAGCCGCCAATTTTCGCGATAAGCCACACCACGCAATCCCAGTTGGCGCTTCACCTCCGCATATTGTTTCGCGCAGTCGTCGCAAAGATGGTCCACGATCCGCGGCAGCGTCGCGATAATCGCTTGTTCCGATTCCAGCTTGGAATCCAGCACCCGCAAAGGATTCGTCTCAATCCGCCGCTGGCTGTCCGGCCCAAGCTTGTCTTTCACTTTTTCCAATTCTGCCTTCAACTTCTCCACATATCCGGGGCGGCACTCCGGCGCATTGTGCCCAATCGAGTTGATATGCAGCTGCGCGCCCTCCAGCCCAATCCGCGCGAAAAACGCCATCACCATCTCAATCACTTCGGCATCAATCGCCGCGTCTTTCGGAATATCCTTCGCCCCGCCTTGTCCCCGCTGCAGCGCCTCTAAAACCTCCGCACCAATCTGATAAAACTGCCGGTACCGCCCCTTCTGCGGCCGCTCCCGCCGGAACATCGGCCCCATGTAATACAGCTTCACCGGCTGCGGCAGCGCGTGCATATTGTGCTCAATGTATGCCCGGCAAACGCCAGCTGTCGCCTCGGGACGTAACGCGACGTCGTCTCCGAGGGTAGTAGTCTGCAGGACACGGCTTACGATTCGAACTGTTTCCTCGAATTTTCCTTCAGTCTGCAGCACCGGTCCCGGACTGCTCGCCGAGTTCTCGATCTTGGCGTCGAATGGTTGTAGGTTCTCCACAGTTTTTACTTTCTGCCAGGCAGATATTTGCCCCTCTACGTCACGAAGCGAATTGAACAAAGTTTTCCCCGATTGCTCATTCTCCGGCGTCCGCGGTACCTGACCGGAATCGTATAGCCGTTGGAATGCTGAGTGAAAACTCCTCAACTGCTGAAGGAACCAGCGACCATCGTCAATTGAGGGTTGCCAAGGCTCCCAAAGCATGAGCGCGGAACGCAAGCGAGCAAGATCTTCGTGATCGTGATCTTGAAAAGAGTACATTTCCTTGGAAACCACATCCGTATCGAGACCGATGGAGCGAGCGAATAATTCAGTGGGCTCAAAAATAGGGGGCCGAATTTCCCCAAATCCGTACGTCTCAAAAACCTCGCGCGCCGTCTGTTCCACGCGGTTCCACAACTCCGTCTCCGGCGGCAACAAATCGCGCGTCCCCTTAATTGCCTGAAATTTCCGTTTTTCTGCCATGCCTCAGTGAGGCTCCCAACCCTGAGGAGAAAGTAGCGAGTGACGAGTGGCGAGTGACGAGACAGAAGTCAGCTTTCGCCGAAGCGCCACGAACATCTTCTGTAACTCAGTCTCTCTCAAACTCGCCGCCGCTTCCGCCTTCGTGCAAAATCCCAAGTCCAAACTTACCAGCCCTTGGGTCTCGACTTCCGCGAGCGACCCTTCCGCATGTGAAAGAAATCGCTGCAACTTTCTGGTTCCCTGCCGCGCTTGACCTTCCGCTATATTCGAAGGCATGGAAACACTGGCTCTTCGCAATTGAGACACCAGTCCGAATTTCTCTGCGGCCGGAAATTTTTGTGTCAGCCGGTAGATGATCTTCACCAGGGCCAATCCCTTCTGCCAAACCAGCAGATCCTTGTCATGTCTTGGCTTTCATTGCTCCGTCATTTGCCTCTCGCTTACTCTTTGCCCTATTTAAGGGTCGTAGCTCGACCGAGGATTCATCTTGGGCTTGCTCGCCACTTCTTAACCCAGCCCGCTCCAATCCACTCTCTCGCCGCGCCCGGCCGCTTCCTCGCGATAGACATCCTTGTATCCGGCATAACGTACGGAGAACTGCTCAATAGAAACTTGATCGATCGCCGTAAGTTGGCGCTTCACTTTTCCAGGCGAACCCATCACCAAACTTCCCGGCAGGATCACCGTCCGCTCCGTCAGTAGCGCCCCCGCGGCAATAATGCTGCCGGCTCCAACCGTCACTCCATTCAAAATAATCGCCCCCATCCCGATCAACACGCGCGATTCAATCGTGCATCCATGCAGTGTCACCGAATGCCCCACGGTCACATCGTCGCCCAACACCAGCGCATGCTCATCGCGCATAACGTGCAGCACACAACCATCCTGAATATTGGTGCGATTCCCGATGCGAATCGAATGCACATCCCCGCGCACCACCGCCGTCGGCCAAACACTCGCATGCTCGCCGATCACCACGTCCCCAATAATCACCGCCGCCGGATCGATATACGCCGTCGCGGCAATTCGCGGCCAAGTCCCGCGAAACGCTCGAATGTCAGGAACGCGATTCAAGAAATCCCATTCTCTTCGTAAGTTATTGCAAGGGAAAGACATATGCGCGTAAAGCAGTCACACGCAGCCCGCCAACGCTTCACACAATATCATCCGCTTCGCCCTACTGACAAGGAGAGGGCTGTCGCCAGCCCGATTGGTTGGTCGCCAATTGAGAGGGTGCATGTTCGATCGATTGTTCGAGAGCAAACAGCGGTCGGACGGAAAGGCAAAGCTCTGTCCCGCAAGTTCCTAAGCTCGGAACTCACGCCGGGCAAAATGAAGAAGGACCACCGATGCCAGTGCGCGAAAGACGAAAATAGCCAAAATCGTGAAGCTATATGCCGCCCAGCCAAGTAGCCAATGATTTGCATGGCGTTTTGTGTCCGGACCTGGTTCAAGAGATAAACTCAGAGTTCCAAGGATTGGTATAGAAGCAGCCAGCAATGCAAACGCACCACCGGATAAGCCCGCGGCCAATCGAGTGATGGTTGCTTTTACACACGTTGCAAAGCTGTGCGTGCGAATCTTAATCAATCTGCACAGTCGGCCCGCTAGCAGTCGTGCTGACCTCCTGCAATCGCTTCGCCACAGCGTGCGCCATGCGATATAGGCTCTGCGCCGCAGGTGCAGATTCCCCCTGCGCCGCCACGGGCATACCCGTATCGCCACCTAAACGAATCCGCGGATCAATTTCAATCTCGCCAAGCACCGGCACGCCATAAGCCACAGCCGTCTTCCGACCTTCGCCATGCCCGAAAATATCAATCGCTTTGCCGCAATGCGGGCAACTGAATGTGCTCATGTTCTCCACTACGCCAAGCACTTCCACATTCACCTGGCGAAACATCTCGATAGCCTTGCGCACGTCGGCAAGCGCCACCACCGACGGCGTCGTCACCACCACCGCGCCCGTAACCGCCACGGTCTGAATCAGCGTTAACTGCACATCCCCTGTCCCCGGCGGCAAATCGATCACCAGATAATCCAGCTGGCCCCATTCCACACTTCGCAAAAATTGCGTGATCACGCTGTGCAGCATCGGCCCGCGCCAGATCACCGGCTTGTCGCCAGGATTCAGCAACCCCATCGAAATCATCTTCACACCCTGCGCTTCCACAGGGATGATGCGTTGCTGTGCCGTAGCCATCGGCTCCGCGGTGGACCCAAGCATAATCGGCACGTTCGGCCCATAAACATCCGCATCCAGCAATCCAACCTTGTGCCCCATCTTCGCCAGCGCCAGCGCAAGATTCACCGCCACGGTCGTTTTCCCAACTCCACCTTTTCCGCTCGCAACCGCAACGAGATTTCTCACTCCCGGAATCGGGTGGCGTTCTGGCATCGGGCTGGGCATCGTACCTGGAGGCATGTTTAATTCCTTTCAAAAAACTCTGAGGAGAATCACCTACCGATGCGTCAGGCGTTCGCGCCGTGGCACTTCTTATACTTCTTCCCCGACCCGCATGGGCAGGGATCGTTGCGTCCCACTTTGGCGCCAGCCCGCACCGGTTTCGGCGGCTCGGCCTGCGCAGGGCCAGTCTGATACTGCAAATCCTTTTGCTGGCGCTCTTGCTTACGTTCCAGGGCTCGCGCAAAATCCGGCAGCTTCTGCGCCCGCGTCTCTTCTGCGCGCGCGGCTGCACTTGCAGCAGCGGATTGAGCGGCAGGCAGCGCTGGCTTCGGCGGAACTTCGGGTTGGCGTGCCGGCGGGGGCGGCGCTTCTCCCTGCTGAATCTGCACGTGAAACAGATACCGCACCGTCTCATTGTCAATGCGCGTCATCATGTCCTCAAAAAGGACAAACGCTTCCTTCTTGAATTCCACCAGCGGATCCTTCTGCCCATAACCGCGCAGACCGATGCCTTCCTTCAAATGGTCCAGTGAAAGCAAATGGTCTTTCCACTGCGTGTCCACAACATCCAGAATGATGCGGCGCTCTAACCACCGCAGCAGATCTGGGCTGAACTGTTTCTCTTTTTCCGCGTAGCGATTCTTTACCGCTTCCACGGTAGCTTCCGCCAGTTGGTCGTGGTTCAACGTCGTGGGGTCAGCCCCTGCAGCCTTCGCATCGACACCGAATTGACTATGAATTTCCGCAAGAAACTGCGTCGTATTCCACTGTCCCGGATGCTGCTCCCGCGGGCAATACGTGTCCGTAATCTCCCGGGCCACATCTTCCGCAATCCCCAGCACGTAGTCGCGCTGATCTTTCCCCTCCAGCGCGGACCGCCGTATGGCATAAATCGTCTCGCGCTGCTTGTTCATCACGTCGTCGTATTCCAGCAAGTGCTTGCGGGCATCAAAATTCTGCGCTTCGACGGATTTTTGTGCGTTCTCAATCCGACTCGAAATCAGCCGCGATTCGATAGGAACCCCTTCCGTCATGCCCAGCCGAAACATCAGTTGCTTCACGCGCTCACCACCGAAAATCCGCATCAGATCGTCTTCGAGCGAAAGAAAAAATCGTGACGACCCCGGATCGCCCTGGCGTCCCGCGCGCCCGCGAAGTTGATTGTCAATGCGCCGCGCTTCATGCCGCTCCGTACCCAAAATGTGCAGTCCGCCAAGCGCCACCACTTCGTCATGTTCGGCCTTACACTGGTCCGTGAACTTGTCGTACACCGGCTTCCACTGATCCTGCGGCACCTGAAAAATCTTCCCCTCATGTTGAAACAGCACCATCGGCACCGCGGGCTGGGTGCCATTGCCGCTCGCGCCGTCCACCCCGATCACCGCCGGAGCCGCCGCGTAAGGCATGGCCATCTTGTTCTTCAGAAAATAATCGCGTGTCAACGCGTCCGGATTTCCGCCCAGCAGAATGTCCGTGCCGCGCCCGGCCATGTTTGTCGCCACCGTGATCGCGCCTTTGCGCCCGGCCTGCGCCACGATCCCCGATTCCCGCTCGTGCTGCTTGGCGTTCAGCACCTGGTGCGGAATACCCGCCTTCTTCAGCAAGTCCGCAATGGTTTCCGACTTTTCAATCGAAATAGTTCCGACCAGCACGGGTTGCCCACGCTCGTGATAGTGTAGAATACCATTCGCGAAGGAATCGTCCTCCTGTAAAATGCCGTTGACAACTGCCTCGAATTTTTCCTTCTCCGTGCGATAGACGACGTCGCGGTTTTCCTTCCGCACTAGTGGACGATTGGTGGGAACCGCAACCACATCCAGGTTGTAGATCTTCGAAAACTCCGCTGCTTCCGTTTCGGCCGTACCGGTCATGCCGGCAAGTTTCTTGTACATGCGGAAATAATTCTGGAAAGTAATCGTCGCGAGCGTCTGATTTTCGCGCTCGATCTTAACTCCTTCTTTCGTCTCCAC
>Ga0209526_10000774_pt1 | contig 21070 bp, 21 predicted proteins | sample JacPinW_OM2H0_M1_FD_188566 | JGI IMG/M metagenome (GOLD analysis project Ga0209526, IMG submission 188566) | Forest soil microbial communities from Algoma, Ontario, Canada - Jack Pine, Ontario site 1_JW_OM2H0_M1 (SPAdes) (version 2) | ecosystem: Environmental > Terrestrial > Soil > Boreal... | reverse complement strand
CCTTCCGCAAGGATCTCTATTTCCGATTGAACGTTGTGACCGTGCACCTTCCCGCCTTGCGCGATCGGCGCTCCGATATTCCCATGCTCGTGCACCATTTTCTCGACCGTTACGCCCCGGGCGCCAACATCCAGGTAACTTCCGCGGCCATGAAGAGCCTGCTTCATTACGATTGGCCCGGCAACGTCCGGGAACTGGAGAACTGCGTCGCACGCGCGGTCACCCTCGGCGACCACAAGACCATCGACGTGAGCGACCTGCCTCCAGCGATCCGCACCGAACAGCCCTCTGCGGTGGCGATGTCCCCGCAGGACGCCGCCTCGCTTTCCACCACGGCGCTCGCCGACATGGAGCGCATGACCATCCTGCGCGTGTTCGAGCAAGCGAATGGCGATAAAGCGCTCGCCGGCAAAATGCTGGGCATCAGCCGCGCCACGCTGTATCGCAAGCTGAAGCGCTACAACATTCCGGTGAAAGCCAGCTCGTCGCCCGCAACTCCGGAGCAGCAACGCGCCGCCTCGCGCTAGCCAGCGCCCGTCTCATCCCGCCCAGCCGCGCCGCCGTGGCAGTAGGAGCTGAGACGCAAGCGTTTCACGCTGAGACATCTGCGCCATGGGTACCATGCAGGAAATCCGTAACCCTCGCTGTTTCAACTGCTTCACCACGCATTTCCGCAAATCCGTTTTGGTGTCCGACGTGCATTCCTCATCGCCGGGGCAATGCGTTTCGCTGAGCTACGTGTGTGCAGGTCCGCGAAATAGTGAGCCGCTGGGTGAGCAAGTCGAGAGGCCGCGTGAAGCATTCAACCGAAGTCGCCGTCAGCGAGCACGAACTGGACTGCGCCGAGCAACTGGCGCGCTTTTTCCCGGGTTCGACGGCGGTTCGCGTCCCGGTGCAGGTGACCGCGCTTCGCGGCGGAGGCGCCAAGCTGCGCGAAGCCACCGTTCTCGAATTTAGCGGCGCGCAACATGCGATTTTTCTGTCCACGCTGCCACTGGAATTTGAAGACCATGTGCGACTGCAACGCAATTCGCAGGCTGGCGCCGCGGCTGACGCAACCGTTGTTGCTGTGCAATACCACGAAGGACGCAAGGCTGTGGCCGTCAAATTCAAACAAGGATTGTGCGATTGGGTGATGCAGCCGTGAACAAAACTCCCACCACACTCAACCCGGCTCCGGCGCGGCCAGAAGCCACACGGCAAGAACAATGGGAAGAGCTTCGTGCCGCCTTCCCGATCTATCTGGCGCTGGCAAAGCAATTGGAAATCGCCATTCCCTTTCCGCAGGATAAGCGCAACCTGCCGGAGAAACCGACGCTCGAACTCCTCAAGCAAGTACAAACTTGGCTGGACGGGCTCGATTCGCACGTCCTGGTGCACCAATTGCGGCATCTGCTGCAGCAGACCACGCTGAACGCCAGCGAAAGTGGTCTACGCGCACTGATTCAGCGGCACCTGCGCAAACCTTCGAAAACAAATATCGATCGTGACAAGATCGATTTTCTCCTCGTGCAGTACTTCGCGCTCTGCGCGCCGGCTAAGATCTATCACAAGCAAATCGAGTTGGAAGACACCGCCGCTGTGATGAAGCCGGTCCTCGGCGAAACGGACACCGCGCCGCTCGCATGGTGCGAACCTCTGGAAAAAATGATTACCTCGTTGCGCGCGTTCCGCAGCCTGCGCGACATGTTCAAAAACAGTTTCATAGCCGAAGGCCGCAAAGTGAAAGAGGCTGCCGGCGGAATGTTTTACGACCCTTCGGCTCTCCTTACCTTCATTCGCTTCAATTTTCTGCTGCGGCGCACGCTGATTGAGTTGATGCATGCCGACCTTATCGCCATTCGCTCCGGCGTGCAGCAGCTTGAGGCCGCAGGCGCGCGCACCATTGACTGCCGGCAGTCGGGCCTCACCAACGCCGAACCGCTCGCGAAAATCGCACAATGGGCGAATGAATGGAAGCAGCCGTTTCAAAAGAACTACACCGAACGCACGGTCAACGAAACCTTCGAAAAACTGCTGAGCTTTCGCTCCGATGTCGAGAAAGCGCTGGAGCAGGTGGCCGTGAAGTCCGGGGCATCCGCCGGTTCGCATGCTCCCGCGTCCACCGCCAAATCCGCGTCCACCGCGACGAAAACACCCGCGAAAGCGGCGAAAGCGCCGGAAAAGCCAGAGGAGCCGGAAGCCGATCCCGGCGTGGACTTTGAGAATTGCCTTGAGCAAATCTGGGAACAGCTCATTGCCACCCCTCCAACCCGCGGACGTTCCATGACCACCGTAAAGATCGGGCGCGCGCGCATCCTGATGTCTTCGTGGGAAGTCACCGCGTTTGTGAGCGAAGACGGCCCGGCCGCCGACGATTTGCGCCGCGCGGTAGTGGCGCGCGCCATGCTCAGCGGCGCAACAGAGGCCGCGAAGGAAACCGGGAATGCGACGGGGCTCGACCGTGCCCTCTCCGTAGCTCGCGTGGAAGTTTCGCGGCTGCAAGAACGCGTGGACGTAGCCAAGCAAGCCAAGGACACCGAAGCAGCGGTGAACCTGGGGATCAGCACGAAGCGTTTACTTTCTGCGCTTGACGAAGCTGAGAAATTGTAACGAGAACCGCGGCGGAATGCGGTCGCCGAAAAATTCTTTCCGGGGAGCGGGCCACTTTTGCGAAGCGCAAGCGTACTGATCCTGAGCGATGAAACGGATTTTGCACGGCTGCTGACGGCGTGCTGGCAAGCGGAAAAGCATGCGCCGGGCATCACTGTACTGGGCAGCGATGTCTGGAAAGATCACGAGACGCTGCCGCACGACCTCGTCGTGGTGGGACCGCTGCGCGACGGCAAACTATCCGAGATTCTGCGATCGCTCGAGCCGGCCAAAGCTTTGATCCTGTGCGCGCCCGCGGACTCACGCGAACTGAGCCGTCTTCGCGGCAGGTATCCGCGCCTCGTGCACGTGCCGTTGCGTGAGGATTGGACGCAAACGCTCTTGCTCGTTGCTGGAGAATCATTGCGGCGCACCGAAGCTTTGCGGCTGGCGCGGCAAGCCGAGAGCAAAGCTTCACGCTACGAGCAGCACGCCACGCTCGGCCGCTACATGACGGACATGAAGCACAGCGTCAACAATGCGCTGACTTCCATGATTGGCAATGCGGAATTGCTGCTGCTCGAGCCAGGCCAGCTCTCGAAACAATCCCTGGCACAGATCAAAACCATTCACAGCATGGCCCTGCGCATCAACGAAGTGATGCAACGTTTCTCATCGCTGGCCAGCGAGATGAAGGACGCTGAGAATGCTTCTCAAGCTGAGACGGAAGAGGCTCCAACTGCCCCGACGCGGCGCCGCTAACGAACCATCGCGAAGCTCGTAAGCTACTCATTCCCAAAGGTATATATCAATCCGATACCACAACATCCCACGCCCTGTCCCTGGCCGCTGACGTGCACCTCTACTCTGCGGAGAACTCTGGGGAGAAGTCTGCCGTGCTGAAAAAAGTCCTGATCGTTGACGATTCGCCGGCGCAGGTAAAGCTGATTCAGGCTGTTCTCGAACCTGAAGGCTACCCTTCCGTCGGCCTCAACGATCCCAGACGCCTCGAAGAAACCATTACGGCGGAGCGCCCGAGCGTGATCTTGTTGGACGTGGTAATGCCCGACCGCAACGGTTTTCAAATTTGCCGCGAGTTGAAGAGCAGCACGGAGTTCAGTGCCATCCCGGTGATCCTGGTGACCTCGAAGGACACGGCCAGCGATCGCTACTGGGGGCAACAGCAGGGCGCCGACGGTTACGTTACAAAGCCTTTTACCCGCGAGGAGTTACTTCGCGCCGTGCGCAGGTTTGCATGACCACTTGAATGAACAGTGAAGCGAGAGCAACGAAGCTATGAATGAAGATTTTCATCTGACACCGTTGGCCGCCGACGCAGACGCCGCCGATTTGCTTGAGGCGCTCGGCCCCCTCGAAGAGCGTCCGCCGGAATCGCAATTCTGCGTTTTCCGAAGCGGCCGCGAACGCTTTTGCTTTCCGGTTCTGGACGTCGAGGAAGTGTTGGATTGGCCGCTGCTGACCAGGGTGCCCCTCGCACCCGCCTACCTGGTGGGAATTTTCAACCTGCGTGGAGTGATCGTGCCGCTGATCGACATCGCGATGACCGAAGGACGCAGGCCGGGGCTTCTGCCCAAGCACGTAGTGGTGGCTTCGCTGCGCGGCGAAGGCCAACACGAAGACGTGCGCATCGGGATTACCGCCGATGAAGTTATCGGCACCTATAGTGTGACGTCCGAAGATTTGCTGGAGCAAGCGCCGGAAAATGTGCCGCACTGCGTCGGCATGCTGCGCCACGACGACCGGCTCGCTCTGCTGATTGATTTAAGGAGATTGCTCGAGGTATTTCCGGGCCCCAGCATTTGAGTGCGGCAGCCGCATCAACCCGCGGTGCGGCAACCGCCACAGACATTTGGAGGAAGTATGAAATCGCGATTGAGTTCAACAATCTGGACGCTGGTCCTGGTCAACGGACTGGTGCTATTCGGCGTACTGTGGCTGGCGTATAGCGCCGGCCGGCAGTCGAATGGGGCGTCCATGCTGGATTTTGCCGCGCTACCGAGCGGAGCCAGCGGGTCGGTGCTGATTGCCCTGTTTCTGGTGCTGGGCGCTATCGTGTTCCTGGCCTGGCGGCTGAACAGCTCGTTTGTCGGCCCAGTGCAAGAGATCGCACAATTTTCCGAGCGCCTTGCAGCCGGCGACCCGCGAGCGCGCGTTGAGGTCAACTCCAACGACGAGCTTGGCTACATCGCTGAAAACTTGAATCGCGCCGTCGCTCGCGTGTCCAAAGCCACCAGCAATCAGGAAGCCAGCGATCATCTACAGCGCAGCATCACTGAGTTGCTCACGGTCATCAACCAGGTGGCGCGAGGCGACCTAACCCTGCGCGGCAAAGTCACCAACGACGCGCTCGGTAACGTCGCGGACTCCATCAACTACATGCTCGATAACTTTACAAAGGTTCTTGAGCGCGTCCGCAAGGCCGCCATGGAAGTTACCGCGTGCTCGAACAATATTCTCGTCGCCGCCGACGAAATGCAGGCCGGCGCAACGCAGCAGGACCAGGAAATTACGAATACATCGAGTGCCGTGGAAGAGCTCACCGTCTCGATGAAACAGGTGTCCAACAACGCCGAAGCTAGCGCGGAAGCTGCACGCCGCGCACTCGACGCTGCCGAACAAGGCAACCGCGCCGTGCGAGATACGCTCGAAGGCATGCAGCGCATTCGCGCGTCTGTGCAAGCGACCGCAAAGAAAATCAAATCACTCGGCGACCGCTCGCTGGAAATTTCAGAAATCATCAACGTAATTAACGACATCACTGAGCAGACCAATTTGCTGGCGCTAAACGCAGCCATTGAGGCGGCGCGCGCCGGAGAAGCCGGCCGCGGTTTCGCCGTCGTTGCCGACGAAGTGCGCAAGCTGGCGGAACACTCCCGCAGCGCCACGAAAGATATCGCAGCGCTTATCAAGGCCATTCAGGCCGAAACCAACGAGGCCGTCGTGGTCATGGAAGAAGGCACCAAGGAAGTGGAAGGCGGCGCGACGCTGGCCGATCAGGCGGGCCGCGCGCTCGATGCGATTTCCAGCGTCGTCCGCCAATCCGCGGAGTTGGTGCAGGAAATTTCGCTGGCATCGAAGCAGCAGGTGCGCGGCACGGAAGGCGTCGCTCACGCCATGCAGATTATTTCCAACATCACGCGCCAGACGTCGCAGGGCACGCGCGGTACGGTGGCGACCGTCAGCCAGCTTGTAAAGCTCTCGGACCAATTGAACGAAGCGTTGGCCCAGTTCCGTGCCATCAACAAGCAAGCCAATGGCAACATTGCTTCGGAACTATCCGAGCGGCCCGTCCCGGCAGGCGCTCTGCGGTAAGCGGTCGATGATTTTTTGCTTCGGCCAGGCGCCGGAGCGGGAACGTTGGCACCATGAGCGAACGCCAAGGACCGGTGGCCGGTCTGAGCGAACACGAATTGAGCGAGATCCGCATGCTGATCGAAGAGCGGACCGGTATTTGTTTCGACGAATCGCGAGAGCGTTTCTTCTCCACGCGCGTGCGGGAACACCTGCGCGCGAAGCAGTTCGCTCATGGAACGGATTTGCTGCGTGCGATGCGCAAGGCCAATGTCGAATACGAAGCCTTGCTGGAACGGCTTCTGACTCAGGAGACTTCGTTTTTCCGATATCCGGCAGTCTACGAAACATTTGAGAAGCGCGTGCTGCCGGAATTGCACGTGAAGAAATTTTGGAAGAACCCGCGAACGCTGCGCGTGTGGAGCGCGGGATGCTCCACCGGCGAAGAGCCCTATTCGATTGCGATCACCATCGCCGATGCGCTTTCGTTCTCCGAGGCGTGGAATGTCGAGATTCTGGCCACCGACGTGGGCCGCCAGGCACTCAAGCACGCCGAGCGCGGCGTTTACTCCGGCCGCTGCCTCGCCAGCGTAACGCCTGCCCAGCTCGCCGCGCACTTCACTACGGTTGAAGGCGGGCACCAGGTTAAGCCGCGTTTGAAGAAAATGGTCACCTTCGCGCAAATGAATCTCGCCGCCGCGGTCTATGTCGGGCGCATGGACCTGATTTTCTGCATGAATGTGCTGATTTACTTCTCCGAAGAGCGCCGCCGTGCCCTAGTACAACGCTTCTACGACACGCTCGAGCCCGGCGGTTACCTGTTCCTCGGCCACTCCGAATCGATTTCAAAAATGCCCGTGAAGTTTCAAGCGATCGTCCTCAACGATTGCATTCTGTATCGCAAGCCAACCGCCGAAGAATTGCAGAAGCCCGAACTCGTCACGGAGGGACGCGCGTGAGCATGCCAGACCGCGAAGCCGTCGAAATCTTCCTCCAGGAAGCCTCGGAGCACCTGCAGTATTTGCGGGAATACGTTAGCGTGCTGCAGGAAGTCGAGCCGCGCCGTGAAGATCTCGAGCGCCTCTACATTGCCGCGCACACTCTGAGCGGAACTTCCGCGAGTTACGGCTTCCCGCGATTCTCTGAAGTTGCCGGCAAGCTGGCGCACGTTTTTCAATATGCGCTGAACGCCACGCTGGGAAGCGATTTGCACGGGCCACTCACCGAATTCCTATCGGACGGTATTTCGGTCCTCGAAGCCGACTTGCTGGAGATCAGCGACACCGGCGAGGAAAGCATTGAAGACATCGCGGCTTTCAAGGAACGCTATCGCTTCGCCTTTCCAGCCGAGCCGGTGCGCTTGAACTACGGCCAGGAAAACATTACCGAGCAGCGTGGGCAGGAAGCCGTCGAGGAGGCGTCCACCGGCTCCTATTTCGACGCGTTGCCCGCCGACGACGAGGTTCCCGACGAGATTCTCGAATTCTTTCAGCCGGAAGCCGAAGAACACCTGCAGGTGGTAAGCGACTGCCTGATTTCGCTCGAGGGCAACAATAATCCCGAAGAGGTCAATCGCCTCTTCCGTGCGATTCACACGGTGAAGGGTTCCGCTGCACAGGTGGGATTGAAGCGCCTGGGCGGCATCGCGCATCGCGTGGAAGACTTGATCGGACGCCTGCGCGACGCGGAAATCGAACCGTCCGCCGCCGTGGTGGATCTGTGCCTCGCCTCGGTCGATGTGTTGAAGAAGACTTTGCATCGCCAATGGGCCGACGAATCCGAAATGCGCGCTGAAGTCGATTCCCTGCTCGGCCGCATTGCGGAATTCGCGCCACTTGAGGAAGAGGAACTCGAGGCTACTCAATCAGCCCTTCAAAACATGAACGCTGCGGAGGATGAGAGCGCAGCGCAAGCGCCCGCCATGACGCGGAAGGCCTCGAAGCTTCCCGTCGCAGCCAATGCCGCAAAATCCGTGCGCATCGCGCTGGAACGCCTTGACCACATGATGAACACAGTCGGCGAACTGGTTATCAACCGCACACGCATGGTTGGCCGCGTGGCAGAGCTGGAAAAACTCGTCGATACATTAGGCTTTTCCAAGGAGCGCCTGCACGGCAAAGTTTCCGAGTTCCAGGAAAAGTACGAATTCAATCGCATCAGCTCTTCGCGAAACCCCGGGCCTTGGAACCCGGCAACCACTCCCCAGCGGCTTAGCAGCGCCGCAGCCGGCGACACCTCGTTCTGGTCCGACTTCAGCGAACTCGAAATGGACCGGTACGACGACTTCAATATTCTCTCGCGCTCCATGGCGGAAATCTCCGCCGACGTCAACGAAGTGTTAACGCAGCTCCAAGGCTACATCGGGCGCGTCGAAGGCGACATTGACGAGTTCACAAAGCTCGCGCATCACTTGCAGGACGAATTCACCGCCGCGCGCATGGTGCCCATCGGCACGCTCTATTCGCGGTTATCACGCGCCGTGCGCGACGCTGCGACGTCCGCCGGTAAGCAGGTCGAGCTCGATCTCACCGGCAGCGAAACCGAACTGGACAATAATATCATTCAGCAGATCTCCGACCCGCTCGTGCATCTGGTCCGTAATTCCGTCGCGCACGGCATCGAGCACGTCGCCGAGCGCCGCGCCGCCGGAAAATCCGAAGCTGGTAAAGTTTCCCTGCGCGCCTACCATCGCGGCAATCACATTTACATCGAAGTCGAAGACGACGGCGGCGGCATCGATTACGATCGCGTGAAGCACAGCGCCATTGAGCGCGGCCTCGTCTCGCCTGAGACAGCGGATCGGCTCACCGATCGCGATTTTCGCGAGATGCTCTTCCATCCGGGTTTTTCCACGGCGCCGGCGAAGACCGAGCTTGCCGGCCGCGGCGTCGGTCTTGACGTCGTGCGCGCCAATCTCAACGTGCTAAACGGCGAAATCGACATCCAAAGCACGCGCGGCCAAGGCACCAAGTTCACCCTGAAAGTTCCTCTGACATTGATCATCTCCCCCGCTCTCTTTGTGCGCTGCGGCGGCACCAGCTTCGCGCTGCCCCTCGCCGTAGTTGAGGAAATCCGCCGCCTCCGCGCCGACGAAATCGAAGACGTCGGCGGCAAGCTGCTCACCAAGGTCCGCGACGTGGTCACCGAAGTTATCCGCTTGGACTCTTACCTCGGTCTCCCGCCGCTCGAAGCCATTAACGGCTACTTCCGCATGGTTGTCGCCAATGCCGGCAATCGACAGATCGGCTTGGTCGTCGAGGAAGTTCTCGGCAAAGATGAAATCGTCATCAAAAATCTCGGCGAGTACCTGCGCCGCGTCAAGCTTTTCCCCGGCACGACGATCGCTCCGGACGGCAGCTTGATTCTCCTGATCGACTTGAATCGCATGGTGGCTACCGAACCAAACGAACGCCGTACCTTGCAGGCAACGGCCACGGCCGCGCGCGTCTTCGCTCCGGGATCCGCAGCCGTCGCTCGCGGCACAATTCCCGCCGAAGCGATTGATCGCGTCGAACAAGAGCGCGTCATTGTCGTGGCCGACGATTCCATCAGCGTGCGCAAGTTCGTGGGCCGCATGCTCGAAAAGAATGGCTATCGTGTGAAGCTGGCCGCCGACGGCCTGGAGGCCGCGGAACTTGTCGCGCAGCACGGCTGCCACTTGGTCATCACCGACCTCGAGATGCCGCGCATGACCGGCTACGAACTGATGGTGCAGTTGCGGCAAAGCCCTTCTACGCGCCGCATACCGGTTATGGTCGTCACGTCGCGCGCCGGCGCCAAGCATCGCGATCGCGCCATAAAAGAAGGGGCCACTGCTTTTCTGACCAAGCCCGTGCAGGAAGATCAATTGCTCGCCGCGGTCGAACAACTCATAGGAACGGAGGCGACGCGTCCGGTTGTACCGGTGGCGTAGAGAAGCGATGGCACCCGCGGCAAACAAAAAGTTTCGCGTCCTGATCGTCGACGACTCTGCCTTCATGCGCAAGGTCCTGGAGACGATTTTCAATGCCGACGACCAGCTCCAGGTCGCTGGCCACGCCAAAGATGGCCGCGAAGCCGTCGCCATGGCCGAATCGCTTAAACCTGACGTCATCACCATGGACATCAATATGCCGCACATGGACGGCTTGCAAGCCACCGCGCAAATCATGACTACGAATCCAAAGCCGATCGTGATCGTCAGCTCCGAATCCAAAGAAGGCGCCGCCAGCACACTGAAAGCGCTCGAACTCGGCGCCATCGAATTTGTCGCGAAGCCTTCAAGCGGCATCGACCTGGACATGCAAAGCGTTAAAGAAGACCTGCTACGCAAGGTGCGCATGGCCGCGAAGGTGCGCGTTGTGCGCACGGCGTCAAGGCTGGCGCTGACGGTTCAAGGCACAAACGGCAGCGCTGCGCCTGCGAAGCCAACTCCGCCCGTTCGCACAGCCCCGGTCATTCCCGCGGACCAGCGCTTCCCCGTCGTTGTGTTGGGCGCGTCCACCGGCGGACCCGCCACCGTGATGCGTCTGGCGCCCGGTTTCACGCGCGACTTCCCTGCTGCGGTTTTCCTGGTACAGCACATGCCTGCGTCCTTTACCACGCAATACGCGGCGCAGCTCGCTGAATTCACCAGTATTCGCGTCAAAGAAGCGGAAAATAACGAGGCCGTGCAGCCTGGCACACTTTACATCTGTCCCGGCGCGCAGCATTTGCGCGTGACCCCGATGGGCCGCATTCAACTGGACAACACCTCCGGCCGCATCAACGGTTATCTGCCCAACATCGACGTGACCATGGAAACCGTCGCGGCTTACGCCGGCGCCATGAGCATCGGCGTCGTCCTCACCGGAATGGGCAACGACGGCGCGAACGGCGCGAAAGCAATCAAGTCCGCCGGCGGCATGGTTCTCGCGCAAGACGAAGCCACCTCGGTAATCTTTGGCATGCCCGCGGAAGCCATCAAGCTCGCCGCCGTTGACCAAGTCCTCGCCATCGACGACGTCTACGCCGCCATAGAAAAGCGCGTCATCGGAATCTGCAAAACCACGCCGGTGGGAGTGAAATAGTGCGTCCTTTGTCTCCAACTCCGAAGACCCCGGCTGCGCGCTCCGAGCAGATTATTTTGTTTCGCGTCAGTGGACAGATCTTCGCCGTCTCTTCGGCTTCTGTGCAGGAAGTTCGCGGTGTGGATAGCCTTTCCGGCGCCGCCAAAGAGATTTCGCATCCCGGCTTGCGCAAAGTGAAGCATTTCGTGCGTCGCGGCGAAAACTCCGTTTACGTCGTGAATGCCGCCATGCACTTTGGTTTGCCGCCCGCGCCGCCGGCTCTCGTTTTCGTCCTGCGGCGCACGCGCACGGCCCTGCTGATCGACGGCATTGAGAAAATGACGAGCATGACGCGCTTGCAGGCTCTTCCCCTCGCTTTTTGCCACGAAGAGCGCGACTGGTATCGCGGGCTCACCGCCCTCGACCAAACCGTCGTGCCCGTCGTGAAGCCGGACGGCTTTTTAACTCCCGAGGAGCTTTTCCTGTTAGACGCTTCGCTATCGCAAGAAGCAGAGGCAAAGCGTGAAGCAGAGCGCAACGCGCAAGACGAGCCAGATACGAGCATCACGCAATGACCTTAATCACCGAAACCGAGCCGCAATCCTTCGTCCTGCTCCGGTTGGGCGACCGCCGCTTTGCGGTCAGCGCCAACCAGATTGCAGAGCTGGTCGCGCCGAGCCGCATCTTTCGTTTTCCGCACCACACCAGCGAAGTTGAAGGCGTGATTCTTCGCCGTGGCCGCATTGTGCCCGTTTGCGATGTCGCGGAGAAACTCATCGGCAAGGGTTTGAAGTCGCGCCGCTTCTATTTGATCGCCCAGCGCCGCTACGGCGCGCAGACCGAGTGGGTCGCGCTGCCGGTCACCGGAGACTGCGAACTCATCAACGCGGAGATGACTTTGCCCAGCGACACGGACGCGCCGCACGTTTCTGGCTGGCTTTCACATGCCGGCGACGTCATCGAAGTGCTCAACCTGGCCGCGCTGACTCCCGGCCCGGGCGAAATCGCGCTAACCGCCGCGCCTCTGCCGCCGCAGGAGGCCCGGCCATGATTTCCAACGGCCGTCCTGCAAAGATTTTGCTGATCGACAGCAATGTCTATTTCGCCAAGAAGCTCGGCGATGCGCTGAAGCGCGAAGGCTTTGAAGTGATTTCCAGCACGCAGGCGGCCTTCGCCCTGACCACTTTGGAATACGACGCGCCGGCCGCCATTGTTTGTGCTACCAACCTGCGCGAAATGGGTGCTCTCGAAATCGCTAAAATTATCCATGCAGATCCAAAAAATTCCGCGCTGCCCGTAATTGCCCTCGGCGACGGGAGCCAGCGCGCCCTGATGGAAGCCTTTCAGGCCGGTTGCGACGACTATATCGACCGCCGCCGCTCGCCTGCAATCATCGCTTCGCACATACGCAATATCATCACCAGCAAGGCGGAGGGCTTCCAACCCACACAGATGTTGGCGCAAGCCGACACCAGCATGAGCGGCAGTCTTTCCCACACCGATCTTCCCGGAGTTCTCCAGATGCTCACTCACGCGCATCAGACTGGCGCGCTGCATATCAATGCCGCGAACGCCGACGCGGTGCTTTTTTTCGATGCCGGCGAAATCCGGCACGCCGAATGCGGCAGCCTCTTTGGCGACGAAGCCGTCGTGCACATCGTGAAGAGCGTTCACGGAGGCGGCTCCGGCGTCTACAAATTTGTCTATGGAAGCAGTTCAACGCAACACACTGTGTTGCGTAATGCCACGGATCTCATGCTCGATGCCATGCGCGAATTCGACGAAGGTGCTCGCGACATGGCGGATAAGGAAGCGCTATGAGCGAAGCCATGACCATCCCTCCCCTGGCCGATGCGCCGGCGAAGCGCACGCCCACGGTCTATTTCATCGACGACAGCGCGACGATGCGCGAAGTCATCAAGATTGCGTTTCGCCGCGAGAGCATCAATATCATCACTTGCGGTGATGCTGCGGCGGCGCTCGCGCAGTTCGCGCAGAATCCGCCGGACGCGGTCATCACGGACGTCATCATGCCGGACCAGGACGGCTATTCCGTCTGCACGCAAATCAAGCAGCACGCGGAGTATGGCTCGGTTCCGGTCATACTGATGTCCGGAGTTGTAAACAAAACCGTGGCCGACAAAGCCGTCGCCGTCAAGGCTGACGAATTGATTCGCAAACCGTTTCAGCCTCAGGAACTGATTGCCCGCGTAAAAAGTCTGCTGGGGCCGAAAATTGCCGCGCCTGCGCCCGAACGTCGCATCGGTGCCAGCTCGCTGCAAAGCTTGTTTGCGCCGCCACCACCGCCTCAAACAATTCCAGCCCAGCAGCCAATTCAGGCTCTGCCACCTGCAATGCCGCCGGCTCCACCAGCGATGGCTCCGCCCGAAAACGTGTGGCCCCGCGCCTTGGCGGAAGCTTTCACGCCCAGGCCAACCGCACCCGCTTCCCCTCCGGAGCAAGGTTTCCGCGCACCCACCGCAAGTCCAGATATCATCAAGCTGAAAACCGAAATCGCACGTCTCGAGCTCCTCGTCAAAAAACTCCAAACCGAGCTTCAAATCGAGCGCCAGTACAACCAAGCCCTCGACCAACACGTCCACAACTTGACGACCACCGAGTAGTGAAGTGTTTCACCTCAATGGAAGCTAAGCGATGGGGTTTTGCCAGCGGAGCCCGGGGAAACGACTGAAATCGCGATCCGAGGTGTATAGAACGCCCCCGTACTCAATTGTGAGCGCCGCTAATTGTGCGTCCGTAATCAGAGGGCCTCTGGCTTGGCCGTCGATAATCATTTGACGAAGAAAACTCCAGTGATGATCCCCTGGGCCCAGCAGACGAACGTTAGGTTGCTCAATCCATTGATCCACTACCTCGATCACCTCGGCGACGGTGAAACGCTTTCCAGACAATCTTGGATTAGTGACGATCCGGACGAACGCTGTAAGAGTTTGCCACGGAAGTCCGACTGGACCTGCTCCGGACAATGTCTGCTCGAGCCAAGCACGGGCCTTCGTGTGCTGATCTGAAGCCGCGTCGTACGCATACAAAAGAATGTTGGCGTCGAGAACAATCACTTGTGGGCAGGGCCTTCCAGAGCTTCGAGCAATTCCTCGACATTGTCGTAACTCATGCCCTTCGGCAGGCCCAGGGCCCGAGGATGAACAACGAACTGCTTTCGTTCTGGTTTGCCGGCGACCATAAGTCCCAAGCGCAGAAAATGATTGACGGCTGCCTTTAGAGAAGCGCCCGAGCGCCGAATCTCACGGCGTAGAAGCTTAGCTACATCCTCGTCAATGGAAAGAGTCGTTCGCACACCATGATGCTCTCATGACAGGCATCATGATGTCAACAGCCATGCCCTCGCATTTGAATGAAAATAGAAACAGGTCCATTCTGAGTAGTCCCATCTTGTGATGCGAGGAATTTTATGCGTGGGTTCATTTGGCTGGCTATAGCTCTACTGCTGCTCTTTGCGTGGATAGGGAGCTTCGTTATGTACCATGTGGCGGGCTTTCTGATTCATCTGCTCTTGATTTTTGCGCTTATCTCCCTTGTCATTCATGTTTTCACGGGACGACGCGCCCCCCGCGGCGGCTAGCGCCCTTCTCGCCATAGGAATAACCGCCGATCGTACGCCCGAGTTGTTCTTCCTTGTGGTCTACCGGTGTTTTCGACTATAAAGCGGGTTCGCGATGTAGACGCGCGCATCACCAGCCGCGTGCCTGCGATCGCCACTCGAGCATGGACACCCTCCTGAAGGTTGGACGCTTGTGCTTCGCCATCTCCATCGCCTTTTTTGGCTTTCAATATCTGCTCTATGGCCGCTTCATGGGAGGACTCCCGCCGGTTCCTCCGTGGACGCCGGGCGGTCGCGTATTGGCCTATTTGATGGGAGTGGTTCTCCTCGCTGCGGGCCTAAGCATCGCGACTCTATGGAAGGCGCGCCTCTCCGCAATCGGATTAGCCGTTCTCTTTTTGCTGTGCGTACTGTTCTTACATAGCCTGCACGCCTCTGCCATTCTCTACGATGGCGTCGATCGCACGCGCGCGTTTGAAGCTCTGGCGTTATCTGCTATGGCTTTCGTGCTCGCAGGAATTCTGCCTCTCGAAGTTGGCTTTTTGGAACCGCGCAACATTTTGAATAAGGTCGTCACGTTCGGCCGCATGCTCTTCGCGATTTCCATGATCGTCTTCGGCGTTCAACATTTCATGTACGCGGGCTTCATCACCTTCCTGATCCCGTCGTGGATTCCTGGACATCTTTTCTGGGCCTATTTCACCGGCAGCGCGTTTATCGCCGCTGGACTGTGCATCGCAACCAGAATATTCGCGCCGCTCGCTGCCACGCTCCTGGGAATCATGTTTCTTCTCTGGGTACTCGTTCTTCACGCGCCGCGCGTAGTAGCCCAGCCACGCAATGGAGACGAATGGACCAGCGCCTTCGTGGCGCTCGCTTTTGCCGGCGGCTCCTTCATCCTGGCTGCCGCGCTCTCAAAAAATGACAGTTGAATCGGTGGGATGGTCACACCAAACGAAAAGGCGGGCTACAAGGCCCGCCTTTCGAGAAACCAAGAAAGTAACAACAAACACCTAGAAACAGCGCCTAAGCCTTCGCCGTTTTCGCTCCATTGAACGCCAGCGACAGGCGCGATTTATACCGGTTGCCGGTATTTTCGTGCAGCACGCCCTTGGTGATAGCCACATCGATTGCCGACATCGTGGGCTGCAGTAAGTTTCCCGCCGCGGTCGTGTCGCCCGCGCTAATCGCCGTGCGCAGCCGCTTCATCAATGTGCGCACACGCGTGCGGTTGGCCCGGTTCACTTCTGCGCGTTGACGAGCTTGCGCCGCGCGCTTTAGAACGGACTTCTTCTTCTTCTTTACTTTGGTAGCCTGTCCCTGGGCCATCTATTGCTCCTTTTGCATGTTCCGGAAGCTTTTAACGTTAAACGAGGCATTTCCCTTTGTCAAACGAGCCAAAAGGCATTTCGTCGGCACAGACTCTGACACAGGCACCGGGCGCGTCCGCTTCCGGGCCGGCGAGACTCGCAGCCCCACGCCCAAATAAGCACGATGAGTTGCGTCTGCTCGTAAATTCGCGCCACCCCATAATTTCGGCAGAAACTCCGGAGGAAGAGCGTGTCGAGCAATTGCTCCTCGACGTTGCTGCGGAGCTTGCCGTTCCGCTCTATACCTGGAGCGTCACCGCAGGCTTGGCGAAGGCACACGGCGCACCCATCTACAACACGGATACCCCCGAGCAAGCTCTCGCCAACATTGCGCTGATTCAAGGCGACGCCATCTTTCTCCTGAAGGATTTTGCGCGCTACTGCGACAACGATCGCGTGTGCCGCCGCTTGCGTGAGCTCGCGGAAAAATTCCGCGCCGAGCGCCGCTCCATCGTGATTACCGCGGCTGCCTTGCAGTTGCCGCCGGATTTGCGCGGCGATTCCGTGCCATTTCAACTGGGCCTGCCAACGGCCGATGAACTGCTTCCCGGGGTAAAGAGCGTGCTGGCGGAGATGAACCGCACGCAACAGATTCCGATTGCTCTTGATATCACCGGAATTGGACAGCTCGCGCAGAATTTGGTCGGCCTGCCGCAAGAGGAGGCCCTGCGCGCATTGCGCATGTGCATTCTCGCTCGACGCCGCGTGGATGCGGGCCTCCTGGATGCGGTGCTGGATGCCAAGCGCGACGCGTTGCGCAGCGACGGCTTGCTCGAAACCGTGCGGCGCGATGCATCGTTTGCGGATGTCGCGGGATTGCGGCGACTGCGCGAATGGATTGCCAAGCGCAAAAGCGCGCTCACTCCGGAAGGCCGGCGCTTCGGGCTCGAGCCGCCCAAAGGAATTTTGATCACCGGCGTGCAGGGATGCGGTAAGAGTCTCGCCGCGCGTTCCGTAGCGGGCGAGTGGGGCTACGAAATGGCGCGCCTCGATGCAGGCGCTCTCTACGATAAATTCATCGGCGAGAGTGAGAAAAACCTGCAAAAAGCCCTTCAGCTCGCGCAAAAACTTGCGCCCATGGTGCTGTGGATTGACGAAATCGAGAAAGCATTCGCCTCCGCGGGCAGCAGCGGCGATGCCGATGCGGGCTTGTCGCAGCGCTTGCTGGCCACCCTGCTTACCTGGATGCAGGATCGCGAGAGCGGCGTCTTCCTCGCTGCGACATCGAATAACATCAGCGCGTTGCCGCCAGAGATGCTGCGCAAAGGACGCTTCGACGAGATCTTCTTTGTGGACTTGCCCAGCATGGAAGTGCGCAGCGCGCTATTTGCCCTGCACCTGAAAAAGCGCGGACGCGATGTGGCGAGTTTCGAGTTGCCCAAGCTGGCGGCCGCAAGCGAAGGCTTCAGCGGTGCAGAAATCGAGCAAGCCATCGTAGCCGGCCTGTACACCGCATTCGCACAGAAGCAGCAGCTCACCACCGATATTTTGCTGGCTGAAATCCGCGGCACCCAACCACTCAGCGTCACCCGCGCCGAAGACATCCAAGCCATTCGCGACTGGGCGCGGAAGCGGGCCGTACCAGCGGACTAAGCTAGCTTTAGACTTGGGTCGGCGTTGAGTGAAGTGTCGGCGAATTCATTCGCACGAAAACGGAAATAGGCGGCGGCGGCGATCATGGCGGCGTTGTCCGTCGATAATGCGCGGCTAGGGAAGAAAACTTCGAGGCCTTTGCCTCGCGCGCGCTCTTCAAATGTGGCGCGAAGCTGGCTGTTGGCCGCGACTCCGCCGGAGACGAGAATGCTTTCCGTGGATAGTTCTTCGGCCGCACCTACAGTGCGTTCGACCAAATCGCGAACTACGGCGTTCTGAAATTCGCGCACAAGAGCCAACGTTTGCGGCGTACAGAGCGGCAGCAACTGCTCGTATTTGCGTTCGCCTCGCGCCAAGGCTTCTTCCCTGCTGCGAATTTCCGCTGCGTATTCGGGGTGCTCGCGCACGTGATACAGGACCGCGGTCTTCAGACCGCTGAAACTGAAATCGTACGGATTGCCGCGCGTCTTGATCGAGCCGAATTTTACGGGAGCGGGAACGCCATTTGTGGCGGCAGCAAGGCGGTCTAGAATCGGACCTCCCGGATACCCGAGACCAAGCAGCTTGGCAACCTTGTCGTAGGCTTCGCCCGCCGCATCGTCACGCGTCTGGCCGATCTTGCGATATGCAAACGTGCCAGCCGATTTGTCCGGTTTCACTTCGTATAAAACGGTGTGGCCGCCGGAAACAATCAGGCAGACCGCCGGCAATTTCGGTTCGCGGCCGCTCTTGTGCGCTTCGAGAAAAACGGCGTGGACGTGACCTTCCAGGTGATTCACCGGTACCAGCGGCTTGTGCAGAGCATCGGCAAGCGTCTTTCCGTACGTGATGCCGACCAGTAAGGCACCCACAAGACCGGGACCGTGCGTCACACCGATCGCGTCGATATCGGCGAACTGCATTTTTGCTTGTTCCAGAGCCTCGCGAACTACCGGAACGATTTGACGCAGGTGCTCGCGCGATGCCAACTCCGGCACCACCCCGCCGTATTTCCGGTGCACATCAATCTGCGAAGCCACCACGCTGGACAGGATCTCGCGCCCATCGGCGACGACGGCCGCAGCGGTTTCGTCGCAGGAGGATTCGATGCCTAGAATGCGCACGCCCATGAATTTATTCTGCGCCAAGCTCGCACAAAGCTGCAAACGCCAGCCGTAGCGCCAGCACCTTGTTTGCCCTGAGCCGCGAAGGGCTGGCGCTTTCATCTCCGTCCGCGCGGGCACCCTGGCTTGTACTCACCAACGTTTTCACCAACAGGTGTTTTCCGCCTTGCGCTACAGCTTCCACCGTATTTTCTCTTAGTCGTGGATTGACAATTCTATTGCGACGCGTCTACTGTGCGAAGGGAATGCTGCCAAACCTCCCGTCGAGCTCGCGATAAAAACGAATGACTACAAACGACTCGCAGTCGTCTCCGAACTCTGTTCCCGTGCGTAAAGTCCGAAAAGCAGTTTTGCCGGCCGCCGGTCTGGGCACTCGCTTTTTGCCGGCCACAAAAGCCCAGCCAAAAGAAATGCTCACGGTGGTCGATAAGCCGCAGATCCAATATGTGGCGGAAGAATGCGTGGCCTCCGGGATCGAGCACATCATCATCGTCACGGGCCGTGGCAAAAGCTCCATTGAAGATCACTTCGACGCTTCGCCATTTCTCGAAGCCTTTCTCGAGAAGCACGGCAAGAAACAGCAAGCCAAAATGGTGCGCAACATCGCCGACATGGTGCAGGTCAGCTATACGCGCCAGAAAGAGCCGCTCGGACTCGGCCATGCCGTGCTCGTTGCGCGCGACTTAGTGGGCGATGAACCGTTCGCCGTGCTGCTGGGCGACGTCCTGATTCCCGGCGAAAATCCCGCGACGAAGCAGCTCATCGAGGTTTACCAAGCGACCGGTGTTGGCGCGATCGCCGTAGAGGAAGTGCCCAAGGACCGCACGCATCTTTACGGCATCGTGGCAGGAGAACCTGCGCCGCAACCTCCGTTCGGCGCGCGGCTGCTGCGCATACGCGACCTGGTCGAAAAACCCAAGCCGGAGAATGCGCCGTCGAACTTGGCGATTACCGGCCGCTACGTTTTGCCGCCGGCCATCTTCGATTGCCTGGAACGCACCACACCTGGAGCCGGCAACGAAATTCAGCTCACCGACGGCTTGCGCATGCTGGCGCAAGAGCAAGGTCTGTGGGCCTACATCTACGAAGGCATTTCATACGATGCCGGCGACAAGCTCGGCTTTCTGAAAGCTACCGTCGAACTCGCGCTCCAAAACCAAGAATTAGGCCCCGATTTCCGCACCTACCTGAAGACCTTGAAACTTTAGGCGCGATCGCAATCTCTGACGTTTATTTTTTCTTCTCTGATTTCCCTGACTTCTCCGATTTGTCGGTTTTTTTCTCTTTGCTTCCGGAATCTTTCGTCGTGGAATCCTTTGCACCAGAGTCCTTGGAACCCGATTCCTTGGCCCCCGATTCTTTTGACGAATCTTTCGATTCCGCCGCCGGCCTTTCATCTTTCCCTGCATCGCTACCGGACTTTTTTCCGCCGTAGTCTGTTACATACCATCCGGAGCCCTTGAATTGAATCGCGGGCGCGGAAAACAGCGCTTCCACTTTGCCGCCGCAGTGCGGACATTTCTTCAGGTGCGGACCGGCCATATTTTCGATTTTTTCCGTCTTCCGGCCGCATTTCAGGCATTTGTACTCGTACAGAGGCACAGAGGCTCTCCTTTGTTGGTGCGGAATCGCTGATTATACCACGCACGCGACAACCTCTTTCCCCGCGCATGCTAGACTCCTAGCTATGTCTGTAAAGCGCAACGGGCACGACCCTGACGAGCGGGTGTCGCCTTCCGCCTTGAGTGCGGCTGCTCCGAGGGGGTGTCTCTATATCGTAGGAACGCCGATCGGCAACCTCGAAGATATTACGCTGCGGGCGTTGCGCATCCTCAAAGAGGTCGACGTCATCGCGTGCGAAGATACGCGGCACACGCAAAAGCTGCTGAACCACTACAACATTGAAAAGAAGCTGGTCAGTTACCACGAGCACAACGAGATGACGCGTTCGCCGGAGTTGCTGATCCAACTGGAGCAGGGCGCCAAAGTTGCCCTGGTCAGCGACGCGGGGATGCCGCTCGTCTCCGATCCTGGCTACCGGCTGGTGACGCTTTGCGTGCGTCACAAAATTGCCGTTGTGCCGATCCCTGGCCCTTCCGCGATGCTGGCCGCCCTCGCCGCTGCCGGGCTGCCGAACGAAGAGTTCTTGTTTGTCGGATTCCTGCCGGCGCGCAGCGGCGAGCGGCGGCGCATGCTGGAGCGGCTCAGGATCGAAGAGCGCACCATGATTTTCTACGAGGCGCCGCACCGCGTTGCGGAAAGCATTGCGGACGCGCGCGAGATCCTGGGCGACCGGCCGGCTTGCATTGCGCGCGAAGTCACCAAGCTGCATGAGGAGTTCCTGCGCGGCAAACTCGGGCAACTGGCAGAGTCACTTGCGGAACGTCCGGCGCGCGGCGAAATAACCCTTGTGGTCGGTCCGCCGGAGCCGTCCGCGGTGAGCGGGCAGGCGGATTCCGCGCAGAGTCTGTCGGATCGCGTCGAAGAACTAATCCGGCAGGCCAAGCTGGACCG
>Ga0209526_10000773_pt1 | contig 21078 bp, 14 predicted proteins | sample JacPinW_OM2H0_M1_FD_188566 | JGI IMG/M metagenome (GOLD analysis project Ga0209526, IMG submission 188566) | Forest soil microbial communities from Algoma, Ontario, Canada - Jack Pine, Ontario site 1_JW_OM2H0_M1 (SPAdes) (version 2) | ecosystem: Environmental > Terrestrial > Soil > Boreal... | reverse complement strand
ATTCGAACCCCTGATCGGACCGAGCTGTCCATCCCGAATGGTTCGCTGGCCACAATGAACGTGGAAAACTTGAGCCGGCGGGACAAGATCTTATTCAATCCCAAGCTCGGGCTGCGCTACGAGACTTCGCCCGACCAGCTACGCTACGTACTCGCCCAGGTCCGTCGCTTGCTGTACGAACATCCCAAGGTGGAAACCGATGGCGCTCGCATCCGCTTTGTCGGATTCGACCCAAGTTTGCTGAGCCTGGAAGTATTTGGCTACGTGCTTACCCGGGATTTCAGCGAGTTCCTGGCTATCCGGGAAGACCTTCTGTTGCGGATCATGGACATTGTGGCTGCCGCCGGCACCGGTTTTGCCTTCCCGTCCCACACCGTCTATCTGAGTCGGGATGCCGGTGTCAACAAGGAGAAAGCCGACCGGATCGCTCAGGAGGTCGAGAAGTGGCGGGAGAGCAACCGCCTGCCTTTTCCCGACTTCGCCCCTGCCGACATCTCGGATTTCAGCAATTCGCTCCCCTATCCGCAACCCGGCTCAGCACTGGGAAGCAGAAAGTGAAAGTTTGGCTAGAGGCAGGAGCATAACCATAACTATGCTGGCGATTTTTGAAACAGCGGGGTGGGGGCGTTCCGTCGACCCGGCTGCTCGTTTGGTTCTACTCACAGCCGTCGTCACCATTCTTGCACCGCAAGTTTATTCCCGGGAGGCATCCATGCAAAGTTCCCTGGCAAGCCCGGCGTCCGCGGCCGAGGTTTCGCCTTCATGGTCAAAGGATTCCGTCGCCAAGGTTGAAGGCGAACTGATGGTTAAATATGGGAGTTCCCAGCGCGCACGAATTGAGCGAGGTCTCAACCAAGTGGCCGAGTTCTGGCGCACAGAAGACGGCGACGCGGCCGCTTTCGAAGATTTCGTCCGCGCTCACTTCGCCGGGGATCAGGCCAAGCTGGATACGATGTTCAATCGTCTCGAGCGCCTGCTAGAACAGCTGGGCGGACACATGCACGAGATCAACCGTGAGTTTCGCCAGCAAATGGATCTCGATCTTGGCCCAGTCCTTCCCTGGGACGAAATTATTGGCGGCTACGATCCCGCGGCGCACATCGCGGATGATTTTTTTCAGAATAAACTTGCCTTCGTCGTATTGTTGAATTTCCCCCTCACCACGCTCGACGAGCGTCTCAAAACTGGCCCGTCGTGGTCTCGTAGGCAGTGGGCGGAGGTACGCCTGGCGCAGGGTTTCTCCAAACGGATTCCCGCGGCTGTAAATCTGGGCATCGCGCAGGCCGAAGCGCAGGCCAGCCAATACATATCGGAGTACAACATTTGGATGCATCATCTGGTCGATTCGCGAGGACAACGTCTGTTCCCACCGAAAATGCGCTTGCTCAGCCACTGGAATCTGCGTGATGAAATCAAGGCGGACTACGCCGACCCGTCCAATGGTCTGGCCAAGCAGCGCATGATCCAGCAGGTGATGGAGCGTATCGTTACCCAAACTATCCCCGCCGTCGTGGTCAACAATCCCGCGGTTGATTGGAATCCATCGACAAACGAGGTGACACCTGCGGCGGTGAAAGATTCGGACGGGCCGGCGGCAGCCACGAAACCCGACGGCGCGCGCGAACCGGACACCCGTTACGCGATGCTCGAAAAGACATTTTTCGCGTGCAAAAAAGCCGACCCATACTCCCCGACGGCGCCCACGTTGATCGCTCGCCGATTTGATGAAGATCGCGAGATTCCCGAAGCGCGAGTTCGTGCCATGCTGGAGCAAGTGGTGACTTCGCCTTTGGCTCCGCAGGTGGCAAAGCTCATTGAATCGCGGTTAAAGCGCCCGCTTGAGCCTTTTGATGTCTGGTACAGCGGCTTCCGGCCAGGCAGCCAGTACAGCGAGGCCCAACTGGACGAGATGGTCGCCAGGAAATATCCGACCGCACAGGCCTATCAGCAAGACATTCCCAACCTTTTGATGAAGCTCGGGTTCTCTTCCGAACGGGCGCAACACGTGGCCAACAATATTGTGGTTGAGGCGGCGCGCGGTTCCGGCCATGCCATGGGTGCGGAAATGCGTTCGGAGAAGGCCCACTTGAGGACTCGCGTGGAAAAAGGCGGCATGAACTACAAGGGCTTTAACATCGCCGTCCACGAAATGGGGCACAACGTCGAACAGACCTTCTCCCTCAATGACGTCGACCATACCTTGCTGAAAGGCGTGCCCAATACGGCGTTCACCGAAGCGTTAGCCTTTGTGTTCCAGGGACACGACCTCGAACTGCTTGGACTTCCGGCACCCGACGCCCGAAGCCAAGCGGAAAAAACACTGAACGATTTCTGGGCGACCTACGAGATCGCTGGAGTCGCATTGGTGGATATGGCCGTGTGGCATTGGATGTACGGCCATCCGCAGGCCACACCGAAAGAACTGAACGATGCCACCGTCGAGATGGCCAAACAGGTTTGGAACCGGTACTACGCACCAGTGTTTGATGAGAAGGATGTCGTGCTGCTCGGCGTTTACTCCCACATGATTGATTCATTCCTTTACTTGCCCGACTATCCGATCGGTCATTTGATTGCATTTCAGATTGAAGAGCAGATGGGGAAGGCAGGAGCCATCGGACCCGAGTTTGAGCGCATGGCGAAGATGGGCGACGTCACCCCGGATTTATGGATGGAGCACGCTACGGGGCGCCCTGTCGGTGCAGGAGCCTTGCTGGCAGCAACCCAGAGGGCGCTAACGACGGTCGATGGAAGCCACTAATTTCCCAGACTGGTTCCCTCTAGCGGTCCACCACTGCAACGCCAAATGTGATGGCCAGTACACCAGCGCCGGCATGATAACCAAGTAACCCAGCAAATAGATCGATCCCGGCACCAGGTGTTGCTCCCGAAAGAATGGCCCGCGAGCCCAGTTGACATCCTGCTCCGGCCGCCAGAAGTAATTAATCGGCACCACCAGCCACGCCGTGAGGGTCTGATATTTCCATCCGCGCGGGTCGTAACCCAGGCGCCGGATGGCCCAAAGCAACAGCGGCGGCGTAACCAGATGAAACAAACTCAGAAGGCGGACACGTAGTGGCACGCCGCTGTCGAACATGTATTCCGTGCCGCCGATGAGGTGCCGCCCGCTCAGGAGGGCGCCTAGTAAATCGATGGTGTAGAGACTTTGGAACAGAAGCAATCCGGTAGCTTGCCAGGAAAAAAGCAGCGGGCTTTCCAGCCACAGCGCCGCGGCGATGAAGAAATTCCCTAGATCGCAAAAGTAGAGGAAATTTTGCGCTCCATAGTGCTGCCAGTAGAATGGCGCCCACGTCGCAACCCAGACGGTCCACAACATCTTTAGCCAGAGCGGCATGCGCATGGCCGCCATTGTACCTGCCAATTACCTCAGTAACTTGCTGGCCCTGAGCGCTCTACCTACCATTGACTGCCATGAGTTATCAAGCGCTATTGTTCTGTCCGGACGAAAAAACGGCCCGCGTAGTCAGCCAGGTGTTGAGTGAACTCGATTTCAGTGTCGCGCCCTGCAACGAGCCATTTGCCGCAGTCAAGAAACTGATGGCCCAGCACTTCGACGCGATCGTGGTCGACTGTGACAATGAACAGAACGCGGCCCTGCTGTTCAAGAGCGCGCGTAATTCCAGTTCCAATCAGGCTTCGGTGGCAGTCGCCGTGGTTGAAGGACAGACTGGGGTCGCCAAGGCCTTCCGCATCGGTGCCAACCTGGTTCTGACCAAACCAATTCATGTAGAACAGTCCAAGGGAACCCTCCGCGTCGCTCGCGGTCTGCTGCGCAAGGGGCAAGCAGCCAAGCTGTCAGGAGTCGTATCGAACCCGGTCGAAGCAATCGCAGTTCAGCAACCATCCCTGCCCGCTCCTTTTCCGGTGCCGCAGTCAACTGCACTGCCTCCTGTGGCCAGCGCTTCCGCCTTCGAACTTGATGCGGAACCGACTCCACAGCCCGATGCGGCTGAAGCCACATTGCTCGAGTACATGCCCGATTCTGCGGTTTCGGCCGACGACAATTTGCCTCAGCCTGCACCCGATACCAGCCAGTCCAAGCAGTATCCTTGGCAACCGCGCTCCAAGCCTCAGGCTGAGCCTATGGCCTCAGCCCTACGACGGGCCGCTGAAGCGGCGGGAAAATCTGGGTTTGAGGCTTCGGCACTAAGTCAGGCCACCGCTCCCGAAGCCAAGAGCGGCGCCGCAGCAGCGCCAGTTCAAGCGAAGGAAGTTCCCCAAGCCAGCGCGACGGCAATCGAATTGAAGCCGGCTATAACAGAGACTCCGGCGCGCCGCAAATCAGAACTCAAAAAGAGCCAGGAGCCAGTTGCTACCGAACCCTGGGGCTCAAACTCGGCGTTGCAGGCAGCCGACGGCGTCTTGTTTTCCTCGCTGGGCGGAAAACAGGACCAGGCAGCCTCCGATGCCGGGGGCAGCAGGAAGCTCCTGCTGGCCGCGGCTATAGTCCTCGGCGTTGCCACCATCGGTTACTTCGGTTGGACCAAGATGCAGTCCGCGCATACCAAGCCAGCGGCCCAAGCGCCAATGGCTGCAAGCTCGGGGACGGCGGCACTGCCCCCCCCGCCTGCCGCTTCAGCCCCCGTGTCTCTACCAGCAGCGAACGAGGTTCCTGAGCAACCACAAGGTTCAAACGTAGCAAGCCCTAATCCTTCTTCCAAACCTTCGGCTGCAATCGTGGGGGAAATTTCTGGGATCAAGACGCCGGTGCCGGCCAAGACGGTCACGGTCGGGAATGACGGCTCCGTCACCAAGATGCAACCTCCAGCTAAGCCGGAAGTGTCACAGCCACTGGTCGTAAAGAAGGATCTCCCTGCCCCGGTGAAGACCGAGGTCGCGGTGCAGGAACCGGAGCAGGCTCCGGCTGCAACCAGCATCGCGACAGGCACAGACACGAGCGCGCTGTCCGCTCTTGTGAACACGAATGCGAATGTTAGGAAGCCGCCGGCTCAGCAGATGCTAAGAATTTCGCAGGGCGTTTCGCAGGGTCTCATTCTCAAGAAAGTCCAGCCTGTCTATCCTCCGCAGGCCCTGCAAATGCGGCTCGAAGGCAGAGTCGAACTGCAGGCGAATATCTCTAAGGTCGGCAGCATCGCGGGCGTCAAGCAGTTGAGTGGAGATGCGGTTCTAGGACGGGCAGCGATGGATGCGGTCCGGCAGTGGAAGTACAAGCCTTATTATCTGAATGGCGAGCCGATCGAAATCCAAACTCAGATCACGGTAAACTTCAAGCTTCCCTAGAACACCGTTCCAAGCGAAATATAGTCTGGCGGCGCCAGGATGCACTCCTTGCGCCTTTTTTTGCGGGTTCTGGCTCCAAGAGTGTTTTCCTCGCCGAGTTATAATCACGAGATGCCGGGTCGTCGAAATTCCTTTCTGATTTGGCCGGGCCAGGAATTGATTTGGCGATAGCGAACGATACGAATTGGCCATGAAAGCCAGCTGCTAGCAGCGGGAAGGTTGCCATGGACTTCAAGTTAATCAGCGATTACAAGCCGCGCGGCGACCAGGCTACAGCCATCGAGACCCTGGTCAGGGGTGTTTTCGACCGCGAACAGCACCAAGTTCTGTTGGGAGTGACCGGCTCCGGCAAGACTTACACCATGGCCAAGGTCATTGAGCAGGCAAACCGGCCTACCATTGTCATGGCGCACAACAAGACCCTGGCGGCACAGCTCTACCATGAATTTAAAAGCTTCTTTCCGCGCAACGCAGTGGAATATTTTGTCTCTTATTACGATTATTACCAACCGGAGGCCTACGTGCCCGCCGCCGATCTTTACATTGAAAAGGAAGCCACGATCAATGATGAGCTGGACAAGCTCCGCCTCTCGGCCACCCGTTCGCTCTTCGAGCGGCGCGACTGCCTGATCGTGGCTTCGGTGAGCTGCATTTACGGCCTGGGCTCGCCGGAAGCATATTACGGTATGCTGCTTTTCCTCGAGAAGGGCCAGAAGATCAAGCGTGAGGACATCACCCGCAAGTTGGTCGAGATTCTCTACGAGCGCACGGATGGTGAGTTCCGACGGGGCACGTTTCGCGTGCGCGGCGATGTGATCGAAATCTTCCCCACCTACGATGACATGGCCTACCGAGTTGAATTGTGGGGCGACGAGGTGGAATCGTTAGCGCAGATTGATCCGCTGTTTGGCACCGTGAAGCAGAAATACGTACGCCTGCCTATCTATCCCAAGACCCATTACGTCATGAAGCCAGAGACCCGGGCCGCGGCGGTGCAGTCGATTCGTGAAGAGCTGGCTTGGTGGGAAGCAGAGCTGGAGAAGCAAGGCCATCTGGTCGAGTCGCAGCGAGTGCACCAGCGCACCATGTATGACCTGGAGATGATCAAGGCGATGGGCTACTGCCATGGCATCGAAAACTATTCTCGCCACTTTACCGGACGGCTGCCGGGGGAGCCCCCGCCGACCCTGCTCGACTACTTTCCTCGCGACTACCTCATGTTCATCGACGAGTCGCACCAGACCGTGCCGCAGTTGCACGGCATGTATCACGGCGACCGCTCACGCAAAGAGACGCTGGTCGAATATGGCTTTCGTCTGCCCTCGGCGCTCGACAACCGTCCCCTGACGTTTGAGGAGTTCGAACACCGGCTGAACCAGATAGTCTACGTTTCCGCCACGCCGGGTCCGTACGAGCTGACCAAATCAGCGGGGGTGGTGGTGGAGCAGATTATCCGCCCGACCGGCCTGGTCGATCCCCCGGTCGAGATACGGTCGGTTAAAGGACAGATCGACGACTTGCTACACGAAATCCGGGAACGTGTGGCCCGGGGCGAACGGGTGCTGGTCACCACGCTTACCAAGCGTATGGCCGAAGATCTGGCCGAGTATTACAGCGAAGTGGGCGTAAAGTGCCGCTACATGCATTCCGAGATCGAGACCCTCGAGCGGGTAAAAATCCTGCGTGATCTGCGCAAGGGCGAGTTCGATGTACTGATTGGCATTAACCTGCTGCGGGAAGGACTCGATCTGCCCGAGGTTTCCTTAGTGGCCATTCTGGATGCCGACAAGGAAGGTTTCCTGCGCTCGAGCGGGTCACTGATCCAAACCATTGGCCGCTGCGCCCGCAACCTGAACGGCCGAGCCATTCTCTATGCCGACCGCATGACTGACTCGATGAACAAGGCCATCCATGAGACCGATAGGCGGCGTGCCATCCAGGCAGCCTACAACGAGGCCAATGGGATCACGCCCGAGTCCATCGTGCGCCCGCTTGAAATGTCTTTGGCCCGGATCATCGAAGCCGATTACGCCGATCTAACCGACGTCGAGGCAGAAGGGCTACCCGAGTTTAAATCGCAGGAAGATCTGGATGGCTACATCGCAAAACTCGAGAGCGACATGCGCGAAGCTGCCAAGCGGTTTGAGTTCGAAAAGGCTGCCAAGTTGCGAGACGCGATCAAGGGGCTGAGAACAAAGGAGTTTCTATCCGCCTAGGACACGGCATTCGTGTTAACGGTTTTCGTGTCATCGCGCCGCTTACGAAATGTAACTGTCACTCTGAAGAAGACGTCGCGCCGTGGGCGCCAATTGAGGCGGCGCGTCAGCAGACCAGCGATCTCCCGGTTGCTGGGAGCGTTGCTGAAGGAGCGCATGTCAGCCCAGGAAGGCTAGGAGCGGGCCATGCGCAGGGCGCAAGCCCGTTCTCCGCGGCGACAATCGCCACTTGACGCGCCGGGGGGCCCCGGTCCGCGACCTCCCTGGTGGATCCAACCACCGTGGATTCGCCTGTTTGTTGATTCAAATGTGTTCTCGGGTGACGACGCAAAGCAGGCCAAACAGCAGGCGGCGCAAACCTGACGCGCAGAATTGGGGAACCACCGAGGGCGGGTCAGCTCTCACGTCCTCGGGGAATTCTACGCTAGTTTATCGCGTGAGAATCGAGCCAGCGGCCCGCGACGAAGCGCTCCGAAGTTCGCGATCTGCTGGGGTGGAATCCGTCGTCGCAGATGCGGCCTTACTGGAGCGCGGATGAAGTCTACAGTCCGGAGACTTTCTAGGCAGGCAATAATAGCCGGCACGCAGCAAGCGCCTGAGCAGATTGCCCAGTACCGCGAGTGTAGCGATCACTGCTGGTTCAGCGGGGCATTGCTTGAGATCCCAATGTCCCTCGGACGGTCCGATCGAGCACTGATTGCGTCGTTTACAGTAGCCACCCGCTTGCTTTGAAGCTCAGATTGTAAGGCCCTTGGGATGCTGTACGGGAAGGGAAACAGACCGGATTCAGCTAAACGCCGTGGTTGCGAAGAGCTGAACGGAAGCTTCAGTGTCGTGGTGACATAAGGCCGACGAAGGCACCTTCGCCGAGGGGCCCACAAATCGTGGGATAGGCGGATGTGTCGATGAATCTAGCCGACGCGATTAAAAGATGCAGCCGCAGTTCTCAGGAGGGGCCGGAGACCCGGTCGGAGGAGTTGAGCAATCAGGAGCTCTTGGTTTGCGGGAAAGGTTAAAGTCCGGATTTTGCCGCCGCCGCCAGGGGCTTCCGATACATCGTGTAGTCCCGGTTCTGTTCACGATTGAAGGTCACCTCCGCCGCGGGAAGCCTCTCTTCCGCACCCAGAAATAGGTATCCGCCAGGCTGCAAATACAAATGCAGACGTTCGACCGACGCCGATCGCTGGGCGGTCGAGAAATGTGGCAGCACGTCCATGCAGAAAATGCAGTCAAACTGTCCCAGGAAAGCGGGCCTGGCCAGATTCATGTGCGAAAACCTGACCAGATTGCGCAATCGAGGCTTTACCAACAAATGCCCGCCCACTCTCGAAAAGTAAGCTTCGACCAACGGACGCGAAACGTGCTCGAGGGCCATTTGCGGGTAGAGGCCGCGCTTCGCGAATTCCAGTGCCTGGCGGCGAATGTCGCTGGCCACAATATTGACGTTCCAACCGCCACCACTCGAATTCACGACCTGGCACACTGACATGGCGATGCTGTAGGGTTCCTCCCCGGTGGAGCAACCTGCGCTCAAGATACGAAGGCGGCGAGGATCTTCTCCCGACTTGCGCGCTCCCAGGTCCGGAAGCACTACTTTGGCCAGCGATTCGAACGCCGCAGGATAACGGAAGAAGCGAGTCTCGCCGTGCAGCAGGTGCTCGGCGAGAGGCTCGCACTCTGCGTCGGACGAACGTAGCCGTTCGAGCAGCACACTGGTTGAAGCGATGTGTCTCGACCGCAGCACTTCGGACACAACCTGGGCAAACTTCTCCGTCGCGGTGTCGAGCAGAACTCCAGTTTGGCGCTCCAGAATCAGACGAAGTTCGGAGAGTTCGTGCTCCCGGACTTCCTTATTCGCACCAAGCTCAGGCATGACAACCCTCCCCCGCAATCAGCGGGATCCCACGCGCGGTGGCTCGACCCTCTTGCGCTTTCGGGGGAGCTGATGTTCCGTCCTGCTAGGAGTTCGCGGCAGCGGCCCGGAAGTTGGTTCTGGCGTCATTCTCCGCCTGTTTCTCCACCACGCTAAGTTCTTTTTCGATCGAGGAGAAGCGCTGAAGGATTTCGTGCATGCGCGCGGCCATGTTGCGAATCGTTTCAATTTGCGAGCGGGCTCGAGCGGAGAGCGACCCAGGTTCAAGCAGCAGCAATTCGGAATTCCCTAGAACGGAGGTCAGCGAGTTGTTCAGCGTGTGCCGCATGTCCAGGATGTAGCGGCCTAATGTCGCCTGCTGTTCCAGCGCCTTGCCGGCCACTTCGGCACGATGGGCTCGCGCCAGGACTTGGCCAAGCTGTAGAACTTCTGACGAGACCAGCACCAGCGCATCCAGCCATCCTTCTTGCTGCTGCAGGACCCTGACGCCCGGATGCGTCGCGCGCGCCTCCAGGGCGGAGCGCTTCTCTTTACATACAAACAATACTGGCTTGCCAGCCGGATCGAGGGCTTTGAATACTGCAGAAAGAACTGCCGGACGGACACCCCCCACGATGGCGATATCGAACCCATCTGCATCCAAATCCTGGCAGAGGTCGCCTCTCATCAGGGTAAACGCCGGCGCATTCTGCTCGCCCTGCCAACGAGACATGACGACTCGCGAAAATTCAGGGTCGTCGGAAATTATTAATGCTCTGGCCTGATCCAAGCTCTGGTCTCCGTTCCCTTGGTCGTTGACCTAGACGATCGTGCGCCTAGACTTGATTGTCTTCTTCCGTTTCCTGGTGAGCGGCAGAATCTTCATCCCACTCGGGGACGGCGTTCACCTCGAACTCCGGGGTATCGAAGCTGGCCGGACCAGGCTGGGCTCCCGCCGCCGCTGCCTTCACGCGTAGGAAAGGCGGCTCAGACGGCCGGCTAGCCGCCTTCTTTTCGGTGCGTGTCAGCGCCGCATCCATCACATTGCGCAGATCCACCAGCATGCGCAGGGGCTGACCTGAGGAGTACTCGGCGTGGAACATCACTTTCCAGGATTGGCAAATCATGCGCAGCCGGGTCACCGGTTCGTCGGCTGAGAATTGGGCGGAGCGGCAATCCAGGGTCTTGATCCCGCGCGCTTCCAGTTCTCGCAATCCGTCCAGAATGGTATTCAAATCATGGTGCATGAGCCGGAAGAAGACGCGTCGCATCAGGAAGCTGAAGCGGGTGAACGCCACCATCGCGATGGGCTCGAAGTAGTCTTCGCCCGCAGAGATTTTGAGCTTTCTCCCTTTTTCCAGGGTACCGCTGGTCAGGAGCTGATTTAAGGTACGGCATCCATCAGCGGTCTGGATGAAATCCTCAAGCGGCTGGAGCCAGGAAGGCAGGTGCAAGTCCATGCTGCCCAGAACCGGATCGAGCATCTGGGCCACGTAGTCCAGATCCAGATCCGCCTCTTCCAGGCGTGAGGGAGCGCAATGGGAAAAGAACTGGACGAGTAGGAAATCAATTTTGTCACGATCCGAGTCAAGACGTGGAGCCCTTTGCAGATGGTGCTCCAGCAGTACCTGCAGTCCTTCCTCGCTGGTCAGGCTTGTGGTCTGCAGAAACTGGCGCAATTGATGGACCTGGATTTTCTGGTCCATGTCCTGAAACCATTGGCGGGCTTGTTCCACCGACTCCTGCAGTGGATCGTCGGTACCGGATTCCAGATCGACGCAGGACGGCACGTCGATCACAAACTCCCGCGCCAATGCGCTATAAAGTGGATGCAGCAGGTGCGCATCGCGCCACTCCGCAGCCAGGTCCTTCTTCTTTTTTGGTCTAACAGTCATGGTTTCACGATCCAGTTGGAGACGTCTTGTGTAAAGCGGGCGGCTACCGCCGTGCGCCCGGGGGTATATTGCAGCGCAACCACGGAGGCTTCGGCATCCAGTGTGCCGTCGGAATTCTCGAGCCGCAGCAAGTCCGCAAATTCCAAGGGCAAGGTCGAAGAGAACAGCACTTCGCGGGGCGTACCGAATTCAATCACCGTGCTTTCGGTGGAGACATTTCCTTCGCCCGCCACCCGGGTCAAGCGCACCGGAATACGTACTGGACTAGCTTCCGGAAAGAACTTGGCCAACTTGGCGGTCGAGCTTTCCTGCCGGACGCGTGCTCTGCCGGTGGCCTGTGTGGGCACTGCGATTCCTCGGCTTGTCGAGAGTCGACGCGGCCTGGGTCCCCGGGCCTGCCGGTTAGCATGGCATGGGCACCCGGACCGCATCTAGCCATAAGAATGCACGAGCGCAACCAAAGTCCCGGCCGCGGTTCATTTGCGTTAAGTTGCTGATTACTCGAATAGTTTATTCAGCTTGGCAGGATCGACGTCGGTGGCGGAGCGGGCTTTTCGTCTCACAATGAAACATTGTCTCACCCGAGTCCGAGCCTAGGCCGCGGTCAGAAACGAAGGACCCCTACTGGAGCGCCTGGCTGGTCGTTACCCCCTCGCGCGCTCCGATGTTATAACGCTTAAGCTTGCGGTAGAGTGTCGCCCGGCTGATGCCTAGCATCTTTCCCGCCAGTGCCTTGTCACCCTTTACCTGCTCGAAGACGCGCTGGATGGTAGCGCGTTCGATGTCTTCAAGATCGGTGGTGGTAAGCCCGGAAGATGCCGAGTCGGTCCCCTGATCCGCTCCCGGGATAGCGGACGTGATCGATGGGGGCAGATCATTGAAATCGATGATCCGCCGATCGCCTAGGGCCACAGCGCGCTCAATACAATTCTCCAGTTCGCGCACGTTCCCCGGCCAGTCATACTGCAGCAATGATTTCATGGCTGCGGTCGTGACCTGAATCGCTCCGCCGCGAGCGTGACGTTCCAGAAACCAATGAGCCAACATCGGGATATCCGAGCGGCGTTCGCGCAGAGAGGGCAAGTGCACGGTCACCACGTTAAGCCGGAAGTAAAGATCCTTGCGAAATGCGCCGTTGCGATATTCCGTTTCGAGATCGCGATTGCTGGCGGCAATCACACGCACATCCACCTTGACCTTCTGATTGCTGCCCACGGGACGAACTTCTTTCTCCTGCAGAACGCGCAGCAGCTTGGCCTGCATCTCCAGCGGCAACTCGCCGATCTCGTCCAGGAAAATTGTTCCCCCAGTGGCCGATTGAAACAGTCCCGTCTTCGATTTCACCGCCCCCGTAAACGCGCCCCTTTCGTAGCCAAACAGTTCGCTCTCGATCAACGTGGGGACCAGCGATCCGCAATCCACTGCTACGAACGGACGGTTGGCGAGAGAACCGCGGAAGTGAATCGCCCGTGCCACCAGTTCCTTGCCGGTACCGCTCTCTCCGGTGATCAGGACGGGAGTATGGGTGTCCTTCAATCGCGAGATCATGCGCAGCACGTCCTGGATTTTCGCCGACGCGCCCACGATTCCGTGCAGCTCGGTCTCTGTATCCACGCGCTCGCGCAGAAACTCGTTTTCTTCCACCAGGCGTACTTTTTCTGCCATCCGCCGCAAGAAGAGTCGTAATTCCTCGAGGGGAGAAAAGGGTTTGCTGATGTAGTCGTAAGCGCCGAGCTTCATGGCCTGTACTGCGGTTTCCACCGATCCATGACCGGTCATGACCGCAACCTCGGCGCGGGGCAACATCTTCTTCACGCGTTCCAGAAACATCAGCCCAGACATGTTGGGCATCACCATGTCGGTAAGAATGATGTGCGCGGGCTGTTCTTCCAGCAGCGCGAGGGCCGACTCCCCACCGTCGGCCTCCAGGCATCGAAACCCGAGGGCCTCGCCCACGGTCATGCAGAGCTGGCGGATGCTCTGTTCGTCATCTACGATCAGGAGGCGGATACGTAGGTCTTCACTCACAGTGCCTTCCCCATGGTTTTTTCGATTACGGAGAGAAACTGCTGCACCCGGAATGGTTTCTCGACGCAGGGGGCGCCCGTCTGGCGTAGTGTCGCCACCGTCTCTTCATTGGCGATGTCGCCAGTGATAAAAACGATCCGAGGCACCAGTTCGGGGCGGTATTGCGCCAACCAGGCATGGACATCGGCTCCGCTCACTCCGCCGGGCGTACGCATGTCGGACACTACGCCCAGAAACTCTCCCGATTCGAGCAGCCGCAAGCCCTCGGCGCCGGAATCGGTCGAGACTACGGAGTAGCCGCTACGTTCCAGCGTGGCTCGAACGTACGCCATCACCGCGGGCTCGTCCTCGATGAGCAATACGGGCAAGGTCGCCGACTTAGTGACAGGTTGTATGTTCATCGTTGTATGACTCCTGCGACGGCCCCGACGGAAGCCGTTTCTGGCGTTGCGGGAAGGCGGACAATGAATGTCGCACCCTGCCCGCCGGTGTTGTTGTGACAAAGAATCTCGCCCCCGTGCTCGCGCACAATGCCGTAGCAGATGCTTAAGCCCAAGCCGGTTCCCTTACCCACATCCTTAGTAGTAAAGAACGGATCGAAGATGCGATCGGGGTGCGAGATTCCAGGCCCGTTGTCGCGAAAATAGATCTCAACCGAGGTGCCCATGGGTGCGGTCGCGATTTCAATGCGCGCTGGGCGCCCGGTTTCGCCGACAGCGTCGTAGGCGTTGTTCAGGATATTGAGGAACACCTGCTGCAATTGCTGCGAGTCCCCAATCACGCTGGGCAGTTCCGGATTTAGATGCTCGACGACTTCCACCCCATGGCTTTGGAAGTCGTAAGAGCGCAGTTGAACCGTCCGCCGCAGAATAGGGTTCAGTTGCAACGGCTTCCTTTGGGGCGGCATTTGGCGGGCAAAGCTGAGCAGGTTCTGCACGATCTGCTTGGTGCGTTGGGCTTCCTGCAGGATGACCCGCAGGTCCTTGCGTGCGCTCTCCGGCAGCTCAGGATTTTCCATCAGGAGGTCAGCAAAACCGAGGATGGCGGTAAGGGGATTATTGACTTCGTGGGCTACGCCGGAAACTAACTGCCCCACCGCCGCCATCTTTTCCGCGTGCATCAGCTTCGATTGCAGGCTGGCGGCATCGGTGACGTCGGTCATGACCACAACCAGACTGATCACGTGAGACTGCTCATCGCGCATAGGACTTAGGTTGACTGAAAAATGGCCTACCCTTCCGTCCCCGCGCAGGATCTGTAACTCAAGATTATCCACTTGGCGCCCTGCCAGAGTGGCGCTCAGCGCCTCGCTCAGGATGGGGCGCCGGGCCGGAGCCACAAGCTCTCCCAGCGGTCTTCCCAGCAACTGCTTCTGCTCGTAGCCCATGTCGTACCAGCGCCGATTGGCATAACTGATCAGCCCGGCGGTATCCGCCACCAGGATCAAACTCTGTGTGTTGTTCAGGATCTTTCCGGAGAAGTCTCGCTCGCGCTGTAGTTCTGTCTGGAAGTTCTTCAGCCCGCTGATATCAAGCATCAGGCCCCGGTACTGAGCAATCCGGCCCTGGTTGTCGCGCACGGCAAAGGCGTTGATTAGCACATAGACCGCAGATCCGTCGCGGCGGCGAAGCGTCTCTTCATGGTTCCGCACCACGCCGTGCGACTGCATCTGTCGGGCAAGATCCTGCTGCCGGTCGGCCGAGAAATAAACCTGGGTACGAACATCTGCCTGCAGCAGCTGTTCCCGGGTGCTATAGCCGAGCATGCGGACCAGGGCGTCATTTACCTCGATAAATCGCCCGTCCGGTGTGGAGAAGAACAGTCCCTCCTGGATGTTGTCGAACAGCTCCCGGTAGCGCTGTTCTACTTCCCGGCGGTCGCTGATGTCCTTGAGCACGTGGATGGTCTGCATCCCCTCGCTGCTGGCGCCGTGTACCCGCGAGGTGGAAACCAAATATGTGCGCTCCAACACCGGGTGCACGTACTCGTCATCTCCCTCGCCGGTGCTGCGGCAAAAGGGGCAAGAAGGTAGCGGCGGGGCGTCGCCCATGGCCAGCAGAGCGGACATGTTGACCCCAATGAGGGCCTGCGGTTCCACCCCGATGAAGTCGGCCAGGGAGCGGTTCACTCGCAAAACATTGCCTGATTCGTCGTGGGCCACGATGAAGTCGCTGATGGCATCGAAAATTTCGATCCAATGGCGGTTTGCCTGATCCATGCGGGTGAACAAGCGGGCATTTTCCAATGCCACGGCCGCGTGCCCCGCGATGGCTCGCAAAACCTGTTCATCCTCTTCACCTAGGGGCTGTCCACGATCGCCGAGGCACAGTACACCGACCAGATCTCCAGACGCTCCGAGTAGCCGCAACAGGGTGCAATCGCTTCCGCCCAGTTCCGAGGCCAGCGCTGGACCAAATAATTCCGTCATGGTGGCGGAGACAATCGCCCCCTGCTGTCGGGCAAGGGCTTCTTCCATGGCATGGCTGAAGCGTCGCAACAGCGAGCGTTCCTGTAGCTCCTGGCCGTCACCACCCTGCAAGACCAGTGTCTCCAGGCCAGTGTCCTGCTTGACTGCGAGCGCAGCCCGTTGCGCGCCCATCATGTGCGCGGCGCGGCTGACAAAACTCCTGGCAAACTCGGGCAGTCTCAGGTGGCTGTTGAGCTCGAGGGCCAGTCCCATCAGCGACTCGGCACGACGACGGTGCTGCTCGGACTGGTGAAGATTTCGAGTAACCTCGAGCGCGACTGCAACTTGCGCCGCCAGCGCACGAGCGCGACGAATCTCCTCCTGCGAGATGCCTGTCCCATCCAGCCGGTCCACCACGCCGAACATACCCAAAACTTCGCCCTCAGTATCGAGCAGGGGAACACTCAATAATTGCCGCACATTGAACTTGGCCAGAATCTCCGCGTTTGCGCCAGGAACCTTGCTGGGATCGTCGGAGCAGAACACCTCCTTGTTAAGCAGGGCACGGCTGGCGGGGCCAGCGGGAACCAGAAAGTCTGCTCGCTCGGGCAGACCGTTTTGTGCGCCCCAGCGCACGCGGAAGGCACCGTTTTCCAGGAGTCCAATGAAGCCGCGCCCGAAGCCGAGGAAGTCCGCGGCGCGCAGTGCAAATTGCTGCAGGAATTCATCCAGCTGGCCGATGGAGCCGAGGTCGGCCGAGATGTCCAGCAATTGGTGCAGTTCGTGAGCTTGGGCGCGGGCCGTGTTGTAAAGCTCGGCATTGGCAATGGCCACTGCCCCAAAACCGGTGACCACGGAAATCAGCGACTTCTCCTCCGCGCTGAAGACGCCTTCCTGACGCGGATATACCAGGACTGCTCCCTGGGTGACGGAGGTGCGGAAGGGCGCGGCAATCAGCATACCGGGGGGAATCAGATCACCCAAGGCGTGGGTGGCAGGATCGATGGCCACGCTGATGGGTTCGTCCGCCGATACCGCCCTGCTTGCCAGATCGGCGGCGAACTGCAATCCCCGGCGATCATGCCGAGCCCTCACCGAAGCGGCCAGCTGAGGAGACTCGGCAGCGACGGCGCACAGGCTGAAGGCAGTGCCCTCCCGCAGCAGCATGCAGACCAGGCGGGTACGTAGAAGGACGCGGAGCCTGTCGGCAACGGCCTCAACTACCGCGGTAGACTCCGGCGCGGAGTGCAACGCGTGCGCCACCTCTGCCAGAATCTCAGCCCGACGATGCTCCTCGCGGGAGACTTGGGTGAGACGACTGGCCTCAAGCAGGCTACCCAACTGTCCGGCCAGGATGGTAGCCTTGGCCGCGAGGTCATCGCTGAAAAAATCCGGATCCTGACAATGCAGGAATACTGCGGCTCCGATGGCCTCATTGCCGACCACCAGAGGCGCCGCCATCATCGAGAGGGCATGAAACTCAGCCGCCATAAGGTAGCGGGCAGGATCTAATCGATTTTTGCAGACGGTCTTCCGCTGTTGAAAAGCTTCGATCGCGACCGCGCTCTGGGTGGCCCTCAGCCTCGTGCCCCGAAAGCGGTCCGCCATCACCCCATCGGCCTCGGCTCCCACCAACTCGTCCGCGGAGACTCGCTGCCAGAAATATGCGCCGTCTACCTGAAAGAACTCGCGTGTGGTCTGGCAAAATAAACGAATCAACCCTTGGGCCGGGATTCCTTGCGCGGCGGCGGCGGAGAATTTGAGCAGGAGTCGTTGAAAAGCGTCATCAGACCGCGGCCTGTTCCCTCTGACTGCGGTCGCATCTCCAGCTGACATGGTCAGATTGTCCCCGCTCGCCCAGTGTCAAAATCTACAAGTAGTTGATATACAGCAAATTAGCCTGCAATCTCAATTTGAGTCAAGCAAATAAGGGGGTGGGTTGTCGAGTTGTAAAATCGCGACCGGCTGCACTCTTGTTGTCTCAAACTGAGAGATCAAGCGGCGGATGAGACGCTTTTTAGCTTTGATCGCGCCTTGTTCAACGCCACGATCCAAGAGATAACTACATTCAAAATCAGGTAGTTACATTCGGAATACACTTTCCCGTAGAGGCCCGCGATGGCTGGCAGGGGCATTGCACTTGCGTGAGTGGGAATACTCTGGCTCGGAGAGAGACCTGTGTCTTTATCGACGATACGACAATGGGCAGTCACGGGGGTCTTGGGACTTAGTGTTGTAGGGGGAGGCTGGGCGATCGTTTTTCCTCCGCCGGCGATGGCGCAGGGGGAAGCGAAGATAGAGGAATTATCGCGAAAAGCCAAGACCAAGGTTGCGCCTGTTTATCCCGACATTGCGCGCCGGATGAGCATTACGGGCACGGTGAAGCTGGCCGTGGTGGTGGCAGCGAACGGCGCGGTGAAGAGTTCGAAGGCAGTAGGCGGGCACCCGGTTCTGGTGAATGCGGCTATGGACGCGATCAAGCAGTGGCGATTCGAATCCGCCCCGACAGAAAGCACCGGAATTGTGGAATTCAAGTTTCAGCCTCAAGACTAGAGGGAAATTGTGGGGGTTCGTACCGCGGCCCAGAAGCGCGGCAGCAGAGAGCGGAGGAATAGCATGACGATCGGCAAGAAACTTTATCTAAGCTTCGGAGCCGTCCTTGCGATGGTCGTGGTGCTGTTTGCAATCAATCTGGCAGCCGTGTACCGCGAGCACAGCGCCAAAGCCTCCGCCTCCCGGGCATTGGAACTGGCCGACGCCACCGACAAGATCAGATTCCAGATGATGCAGAACCGCCTCTTTCTGACCAACTATTTGCTCAGCGGTGACAGCCGTGAAGCCGACCATGTAACCGAGGGAGTCCGGACCTTTGCGGATCGGATGCAGAGCGCTTTGGCTCTTGCCACCTCGGACCAACAACGAGCAGCCCTGGCCAAAGTACAGCAGACGGAACAGAACTGGGGCCGGGAATTCGCCGAGCCGTTGATGCAAAAACGGAAAGAGGTGGATCAAGGAAACTCCACCGTAGCGGAACTGCAGATCTTCTATTTGCAGAAAGATGCCGCGACCTGGGTGAAGACCGCGACCGAGTATCTCGACCTGGCCGACCAGGAAAGCAGGCGAGTGCTTGAAGAACGGCGGAGGAGCGACGAGGGGGCAAGCAACTGGACCATCGGAATCGCGCTGCTCAGCACCCTGGCCGCTCTGAGCCTGGGCATAATCATTGCCTACCGCACGGCCAAGTCCATCACGGAGCCGCTTACCGACCTGATGAGGGTCACCAAGCAAATCGGTACTGCTGGCGACCTGGATCATGAGATTGACATCAAGCGGAAGGACGAAATCGGCGACCTGGGCCGAACCTTCAACAGTATGGTGGCCTACCTCAAGGAGATGGCCTCGGTCTCGGAAGCCATCGCGGGCGGAAATCTTTCCGTGGTGGTCAAGCCCCGCTCGAAGGACGACACCCTGGGCAACGCTTTTGTGCGCATGGTGGACGGCCTGCGAAACCTGGTGCGTAACGTGCGCGATGCCGCTTCCCAGGTGGCCAGCGCCTCCAACCAGGTGGCGGGTGCTTCCGATGATTCGGCCAAGGTCAGCCTGCAAACGGCTTCCGCCATCGACGAAGTGACCAGCACCATGCACGAGATCAGCGTCAACGTGCAGAACATGGTGAAGAACACCCAGACCCAGGCCTCGAGTGTAAGCGAGACCTCTGCATCCATCGATGAGATGGTGGCCTCCATTCAGCGTGTCGCTGACACGGCCAAGGTTCTACTCGATATCTCAAATCGTTCGCGGGAGGAAGTCCACAGTGGCATCGCCACTATGGAAAAAGCCACCGACGGACTGAACAAGATCAACGTCACCATCCGTTCCTCGGGTGAAATCATTGATGTCCTGGGACAGCGGGCCGATGACATCGGCAAAATCATCGAGGTCATTGACGACCTGGCCGAGCAAACCAACCTGCTGGCACTGAATGCAACGATCGAAGCGGCGCGCGCCGGCGAGCACGGTCTTGGTTTCGCGGTCGTTGCCGACGAAGTCCGCAAGCTGGCGGAAAAATCCGCGCAATCCACCAAAGAAATTTCCGAGCTGATCCAGAGTATTCAGAAGGAAGCGCGCAAGGCGGTCGAGAATATGGAGCGCAGCACCGGCATCGTAAACGACGGTCTCGGCCTGGGCCAGGAATTGAATGGGGCCCTGCACAAAATCTCCAACGTGGTGACGGAGGTTTACAAGTTCGCGCAGGAGATCGGGGCCGCCACCAACGAGCAGTCCCACGGCTCGTCGCAGATCGCGCGCGCGACCACGCGATTGAACGAAATCACGCACGAGATCAACTCGGCCGTCGAGGAACAGGCTTCGGGCGCAACCGCCGTGGTCAAAGCTATGGAGCGCATGCGCGAACTGGTCCAGCAGACCACTTCGGGTTCCACCGAGCTGGCGGCATCGGCGGAGCAAATGTCGAAGATGTCCCGCGACTTGCTCGACTCCATGCATCGTTTCGCCCTGGAGCACGCGGAGCAGGCTCCCACCCACTACGAGGAGCGTGCGCCTGGCAGCGCCCGACGCGCCGCCGCCGGCGCTGGCGTCTGAGGTCGAGAGAGCGGCATGAATCAAGAATTGCACATTGTCGGTTTCAAGGTGGGCCGCGAAACCTACGGCGTACCCATCACTTCTCTGCACGAGATCGTGCGCGTGCCTGAGATCACAGCCGTGCCTGATGCTCCTGACTACATGGAAGGCGTGATCAACCTGCGCGGCAAGATTGTCTCGGTCATCGACCTGCGCAAGCGCTTTGGCGAACCGAAGACGGCGTTGAACCGACGCAACCGCATTCTGGTAGTCGAACATGGCGGACGCCTTTCGGGATTGATCGTCGATTCCGCTTCTGAAGTGATCAAGATTCCGGTGGCCGACGTCGAACCTTCTCCGACCGTATTACAGGACGGCGGACTCAACTGTGTGACCGGATTGGGGAAGTATCACGGACGGCTGATCGTGTTGCTGGATATGGCCAAACTGCTGGAAAACAGTGAAGGGCGGAAGGACGAATCGGCGCCAGGAAAGGGCGAGGCCCGCAGCGCGGTCGCTGCCAAGTAACGATCGTCTGGCGAAGGAACGCGGACCAACAGAAACTCATGGGCACATTCATTGCGGCGCCGTTCACCGAGGCTGAACTCAAGCTCTTGCAGGCCCTCGTCTACCAGGAATGTGGCATGTATTTCGACGAACGGCGCACCCATTTCCTACAGGATCGCCTGCAGCGGCGCCTCAAAGAATGCCACCTGGACTCTTTCTATAGCTACTATCGTCTCCTGATCAGCAAAGAAGGCAAAAATGAGCTGGCCCGGCTGCTGGAGAACCTGACCATCAACGAGACCAGCTTCTTCCGCAACAAGGCCCAATTGG
>Ga0209526_10000772_pt1 | contig 21082 bp, 18 predicted proteins | sample JacPinW_OM2H0_M1_FD_188566 | JGI IMG/M metagenome (GOLD analysis project Ga0209526, IMG submission 188566) | Forest soil microbial communities from Algoma, Ontario, Canada - Jack Pine, Ontario site 1_JW_OM2H0_M1 (SPAdes) (version 2) | ecosystem: Environmental > Terrestrial > Soil > Boreal... | reverse complement strand
AGTGGGGCCTCGCGCTGGTAGGCATGGGGTTGCTGCTGCGCGACGGGAGGGCCGCGGCCTACCTGGCGCTGCTCGCGCTCGTGCTGGTCCGGCTGCCCCTCTATCTCCGGGCGCGGCCGGCTCTGCTCCAGCGCGCTCCCGGCCGCCTGGCGACGGCCAACGTGCTGGTCGCCCTTCTTCTCGCCGGGGTCGCGCCTTTTTCCGGCTTCCCGGTTCGACTGCTGGCGCTGCGGGCCGCGACCCAGCTCTCCTGGCAGCTGGCCCTGGTGCTCCTGGTCCTGCTCCTGCTCTCGGCGGTCAGCTCCTTCCGGCTTGCGCGCTCGCTCGGCCATCCCCAGGGGAGGGAGGCCGTAGGGCTCGGCCTGGTTTTGGCCACCAGCCTCGCCCTCGGCCTGGCTCCCGGCCTCTTTCTGGCCGCCGGAGGGTTCTGACCCGTTGCCCTGGAGCGAGCTGGCACTGAACGGCCTGGCGCTGCTGCTCTATCCGGGGCTGCTCGCCTGCGCGCTCCTCGGATTGGCCGCGGAGCTGGTCACCGCCCGGGTCCTCGGAAGCAGACCCTCCATCCCCACCCGGCTCTGGCCGGCTGTGCGCGGTGCCGGTCTGCCGCCGCTGGCGGCCGCGGCCGCCCTGCTCACCCTGCTGGCTTCCTCGCAGGTCGCGCTCCCTTTCAACCCCGTCCCGGCCTCCGAGCGGAACCTGCTCGTGGCCGCGGTATCCCTGATCGGCGCCAGCTGGCTGGTCTGGGCCTGGGGCTGGAACCGGCCCAGGCTCGATGCCCGTCTCGTGCTCGGCGCACAGGCCTGCTGGCTGGCGGCGCTCCTCTCCCCGGCGCTGGTTTCCCAGAGCCTTCGTCCCCAGGTGCTGGGCGCCGTCATGGTGGTCGAGGAGCTGCCGCTCAAGGTGGTCGCCGCGCTCGTCTTTCTGCTCTGCCTGCCCGTCCTGCTGCAGCTGGTGCCGGAGGCGGCGCCGCAGGGACCGCCGGGCGGCCGCCAGCCCGGCGACCTGGAGGGATCCGGCTTCGTCGCCGTCCGGATGCTGCTCTGGCTTCCCCTCTGCGGGCTCTTCGTCTCGCTTTTCCTGCCCCCCACCCCTGACGATGCCTTCGGCTTGCTACGCTCGGCCGGCGCAACGCTGGCAGTGGCGGCAATCGGAGTCCTGACCGCCGCAGCCCTGAGCCGCTGGCGCCTCCTGCCGGTTCGGTCGCTGTACCTGCGGATCACCGCGCCGCTGGCCTTGGCGATGGTGGTCCTGGCGGCGCTGAGCGCGGCCTATCCGCAGGCCCTGTAGTACAATTCACGTTCGTGCCCAACTCCAGCGGACCACTGACGGCTGTCGTCGTCAGTGGCGGCAAGCAGTACCGGGTGGCTTCCGGCGACCGCATCCTGGTCGACCGCGTGGCCGCCGAGCCAGGCTCACAGCTGAGGCTGGAGCGGGTGCTCATGCTGGTGGAGGGCGACTCCGTGAAGCTGGGGCCGGAGGCGATCGGCGACCGGATAGTCACGGCCCGGGTCCTGGAGCACAGGCGTGGCCCCAAGATCGACGTCCTTCGCTACAAGTCGAAGAAGCGCGTGCGCGTGCATCGCGGCGCGCGCGCCGACCTGACAGCGCTGGAGATTGTGTCCGTCGGCCCTCCCGTGGAGGTGGAGCCTCGCAAGCCGGAGAAGCCGGCCAGGGAGCGGAGGCAGAAGGCCACCGCCGAACCGGGGCCAGAGGACGCCGCCGCCGGCGAGGCGTCTGCCGCCGAAGAGCGGGCCGCCGAGCAGCCCAGGGCGGAGCAGACCGGTGAGCCTGAGGCCCAGGCCGGCGAGACAGACGAAGAGACAAAAACAGAAGCGCGAGACAAAGAGTAGATGGCACACAAGAAGGGCGGCGGCTCTTCCCGCAACGGCCGCGATTCCAATGCACAGCGACTGGGCGTGAAGGTCTTCGGAGGCCAGTCGGTCACCGCCGGCGCGATTCTCGTCCGCCAGCGCGGCAGCCACATCCGGCCTGGGGTCGGTGTGGCCGAAGCCCGCGACCACACGCTCTTCGCCCTGGTTCAGGGCCATGTCCTGTACGAGCGTGTAGGCAAGGACGGCCGGCGCGTCTCGGTGACCACGGCCCCCTAGCCCTTTCCCAGGGGCGGTCATGCCGCCTTCCCGGGAGGCACCTTCCAGAGGCTCCTTCGTCGACTCGGCGAGGATCCACGTGCAGGCCGGCCACGGCGGCCGGGGCGCGGTCTCCTTCCGCCGAGAGCCGTACGTACCCCGCGGCGGTCCGGACGGCGGCGACGGCGGCCGGGGCGGCTCGGTGGTGGTGGTGGCCGCTCCGGACCAGAGCTCTCTGGCGGCGTACGCGCGTAGGCGCGACTGGCGGGCGGAAGCAGGCCTGCCCGGCGCCGGCGGACTCAAGACCGGACGGGGCGGCAAGGACCTGAGGCTGCCGGTGCCGCTCGGCACCGTGGTCTACGACGACGGCGACGGCCGCGTGATCGGGGACCTGGAGGAGCCCGGCACCGAGCTGGTCGTGGCCTCCGGCGGCGCCGGTGGGCGCGGCAACGTCCACTTCAAGAGCTCAGTCAACCGGGCACCGCAGTTCGCCGAGCCCGGCCTGTCCGGCGGCGAGCTCTCGATCCGGCTGGAGCTTAAGCTGATCGCCGAGGTGGGCGTGATCGGGCCGCCGAACGCGGGCAAGTCCTCACTGCTGCGGTCGATCTCAGCAGCCACGCCGGAGGTGGCCGCCTACCCCTTCACGACGCTCGACCCCCAGCTTGGCGTGGCGGAACTGCCCGGCGGCCGCCGGTTGGTCGTCGCCGACATCCCGGGCCTGATCGAGGGAGCGGCGCAGGGCGCGGGCCTTGGCCTCCGCTTCCTGCGTCATGTCGAGCGGACCCGTGTTCTGGTCTACCTGGTGGACGGCTCCGGTCCGGATCCCTGGGCCGACCTGGCGGCGGTGCGCCGGGAGGTCGCCGAGTACTCCGCCGAGCTGGCCGAGAGGCCGTCACTGGTCGCGGTGAACAAGGTCGACCTGCCGGAGACCCGGGCGCTGCGCCGCCGGAGCCGCCGGCGGGTGCACTGGATCTCCGCCCGCACGGGCGAGGGAGTCGCCGAGCTCATGGACGCGGTCGGCGAGGAGCTGGCCGCCGCCCCGCCGCCCGCCCGCATCGAGGCCGAGCCTCCGGTCGTCCGCCTGAAGCGCCGGCGCCGGCGCTCCGAGCCCCCTCTCGTGGAGCGGCGCTCCTGGGGTTTCGAGCTTCGTGGGCCTGCGGTGGACCGTCTGGTCGAGCGCGCGGACCTGGACTCCGACCACGGCCTGCAGCGATTCCAGTCGATGCTGGACCGGATCGGCGCTTCCGCTGCGCTCGAGGAGGCCGGGGCGGAGCCGGGAGACACGGTCCGGATCGGCCAGCTCGAGTTCGAGTATCAGCCGTGAGACAGCTGCTCCGCCGGCGGCAGGGCAGGCGCCTCCGATGAGGATCGGGGTGGTGGGGGGGACTTTCGACCCCATCCACCTCGGACACGTCGCCATGGCGGAGGCGGCCGCCGACTGCGCCGATCTCGACGAGGTGTTCCTGGTCCCAGCCGCCGTGCCGCCTCACAAGCCGGGGGCGGCGGCGCCCGCCGAGGACCGTCTGGAGATGTCCAGGCTGGCCATCCGCGGGCACCGAAGGCTTCGGATCTGCGACCTGGAGCTGCTCCGGTCCGGAAGGTCCTACACCGTGGACACGCTCGAAGAGCTGGCCCGGGAGCGTCCCCATGACCAGCTCTTCTTGGTGCTCGGCTGGGACGCCGCGCGGGAGCTGCTCACCTGGCGAGAGCCGGAGCGTGTGCTGAAGCTGGCCCGGCTCGTGATCGTGAACCGGCCGGGCCTGGACGCGCCGGAGCCGGACGACCTGAAGGCCGCGGGGCTCGAACCCGCAGAAGCCATCGTCTGCGACGTCCAGACCCCGGATATCAATGCGACCGAGATCAGGCGGCGGATCGAGACGGGTGGCAGTCTCGAGGGGCTGCTCGACCCGTCGGTCGAAGCGTACGTCCGGCGTCGCCACCTCTACTCAGCGAACCCGGGTCCATCGCGGCATAATCGATCGTATTGAGCACGCTTACGCCTGAGTCGCTGGCGACGCTCCTGGTGGACGCCGCCGAAGACAAGAAGGCGTGGGACCCGGTGGTGATCGATCTGCGGGGCATGACCACGGTGGCGGATTACTTCGTGATCTGCGATGGCGAGACGGACCGTCAGCTTCGAGCCATTGCGGACGCGATGCTGGAGCAGGCGCGGGAGCGCGGAGTGCGGCCGCTCTCGGTCGACGGCTACGACGGGGGGACCTGGATCCTGCTCGATTTCGACTCGGTCCTGGCCCATGTCTTCCTTCCCGGAGAGCGCGCGTACTACGACCTGGAGGGCCTCTGGCAAGCTGCCGAGAAGAAGCGCGCGAGCAAATCCTCCAGCTCCGCGCAGCGGTAACCTTGCCTTCTCCCGCTGATTACTTGATACGATGACAGTCAGTTGTACCTGATGGAGAGATGGTGCTTTGACTGACGATGTACGGGTACTCTTCGTGGAAGACGACCCCACGGTTGCGCAGATGTACAAGCTCAAGCTGGAGCTCGACGGCTACCAGGTGACGATGGCAAAAGACGGGGAAGAGGGCTTGCGGCTGGCCTCGGAGCTCAAGCCGGACCTGATCTTCCTGGACATCCGATTGCCGAAGATGGACGGGCTCGCGGTGCTCGAGAGCCTGCGAGCGTCGAACGACAGCAAAGAAACGCCGGTGGTGATCCTCTCCAACTACGGCGAGAGAGAGCTTGTAGAGCGCGGCCTCAAGCTCGGCGCCCGCGAGTACCTGATCAAGAGCCAGACCACCCCGGCCAGGCTTTCCGGTGGCGTCGAAGGATGGCTCAAGGAGTGAGCATGGCTTCCCGACCCCGCGGCTCCCTGCAGTCGGGTTTCGATCTGGACAAGCCCCTCTACACGATCAGCGTCGCCTCCGAGATCCTGGAGACCCATCCCCGCACCCTCATGCTCTACGAGGATGTCGGGCTGGTGGAGCCGTTCCGGACGAACACCAACCGGCGGCGGTATTCCCAGCGTGACATCCGCAAGCTCCAGGTCATCCAGCACCTGACCCGGGAGAAGGGCGTGAACCTGGCAGGCGTGCGCCACATCCTGTCGCTCTTCACTGTGATCAAGACGTGCGACCTCCAGCCACCGGCCGATCTGGAGGAGGTGTTCAGCCGCTACTCCGAGATCATCTGACTGCTTTTCCAGAGCGATCTCAGATGCGAGCTTGACGGCCGCGAAAAGGCCAACGTTAGAATGTGCGAGGCCTCCGGCAGGGGGCCCCAAAATCTGCCCTCCCTCCTTTCTTGAGGGTCCTCGGCGCCGTTTGCCGGGGACCTTCTCTTATTAAGGCGCGAGGGAAACCGTGCCGGTTTCCCCCACGGGCCCCCTTCCGCCGCAGAGTGACGATGGAGTCGTTTGGATGAGGGACTCATTCAGGGCAGCAAAGCCGCCGTTTTCCCCTGGCGCCTGTGTCTGTTCTTAGCGTTGGCGTAGATCTGACCGCCTGCTGGCGGGAGCGGATTGGGATGGTCACTGTGGCGCTCGAGCTGACCTCGCACCTGCTGGAAGAGGGGGGTGACGGGCGTAGGCTGGCGCTCTTTTGTAGCCGCGAGAGGCCCGCGGGTCTGGAAGAGGCCGAGGCCCGGTTCGTCTTCTCCCCGCATCGCCACGAGGTCGCCAACAAGCTTCTCTGGCTGCCCGACGTGGAAGGCAGAGCCGGTCTGGACGCCGTCCTGTATCCCTACTGGCCCTGTCCACCTCGACGCCAGGCGGGGGCGCCACCGGCGGCCATGTTCGTTCACGACCTCGCCTTTCGCGTCAGGCCCCAGGAGGTGCCCTGGCAGCAGCGGGCCTACATGGGCAGCGTCCTGGCCCCGGCCCTGCGCCGGGCGGCCGCGGTGCTGGTGCCGTCGGAGGTGACGCGCGACGATCTCCTCACCCATTACCCCCTTCGGGGACTCGAGCAGCGTGTGCACGTGGTGCCTGTGGGCTCCGGGCTGGAGCACGTGAAGCCGGGTCCGCTGCCCGAAGGCCTGGCTCCGGGCTTCCTGCTCGCGGTGGGCACCATCGAGCCCCGCAAGAACTACCCGCGGCTCCTCGAGGCCTATCGCCGGCTCAAGAGCCGTGGCGTCGAGGTGCCGCTCGTGGTGGCCGGCCGGGTCGGCTGGGCCTATGGCTCAGCCCTTGACGACCTGCGGCGCGAGCCCGGCGTCCGGCTGCTGGGCCACGTTGACGACCCGACCCTGCGGGCGCTGTACCAGAGCGCGGGAGCACTCGCCCTGCCGAGTCTCTACGAGGGCTTCGGCCTGCCCCTGCTGGAGGCGATGGGGGAGGGCCTGCCAGCCGTTGCCGGCGCGGCGGGGGCGCTCCCAGCACTGGCCGGAGACGCGGCGCTCCTCATCGACCCCACCGACGTGGGGGCCATCGCCGACGGCCTGCAGCTGGTGCTGGAAGACGGCGAGGTGCGCAGGCGGCTGTCGGCCGCGGGCCGCGAGAGGGCGGGACGCTACAGCTGGAGGGCGGCCGCTCAGACGACCTGGCGCATCCTCGACGGGCTAGCATGAAGTCTCCCGTGGCAGAGTTCGAGCCGGTCAGGCTCCTGGTGCATCGGACCGGCGAGGCAGAGCCCCTCCAGGACCTGCTGCGCTTCCTCGAGCTCACCGGGCGCTTCCGGGTGGATGTCGGCCGCACGGTGAGACCGGGCGCCCACCAGGTGGTTCTGGGGCTCGGGTCGCGGGCGCCGGAAGAGCAGGAGCTGGACTCACTGGAGCAGCACCTGCGGGCCGGCGGTGGCCTGGTGCTCGCCGGCCGAGCGCTGGCGGCATGGAACCAGAGCCCGCGGCTGGCGGCGCTCCTGGGCTGGGCGCCCGGAGAGCTGGCGCCGGCCAGCGAGCTCAGGCTGCAGCCGGTCCCGGGTGGCCCCATCTCAGAGCGGCTCGGTCCCGAGCTGCGGCTCCACGACCGCCTCTTCCTGGGTGATCCCCCGCCCGACGATTCGACGCCGCTCCTCACCGTGCCCTGGCACTACGCAGAGCGGGTGACGGCTTTCAGCCGTCGGGTGGGGGCCGGCCGGTACGTCTACTGCGGGGTCGGCGTCGAGCCCGCGACCTGGACCGCGCCGGCGTTTCACAGCCTTCTCTATCGCTGCCTGCGGGTTGCCGCCGGCCTGCAGCCGGCCCCACCCCTGGGCGTGGGGCTCTACGGGTTCGGCGCCATCGCACGGGAGCACGCCCAGGCCGCGCAGACGGTCGAGGGCCTGGAGCTGCGGGCGGTCTGCGACCGGGCCGCCCCCCGGAGGACTGAGGCGGCGGCCCTCTTCGACGTCCCGGCCCACGCCCGGGCGAGCGACCTTCTGGCCGACCCTGAGGTCGATCTGGTGGTGGTCGGCGTGCCGCCCGCCATGCACTCCCAGGCCGTGCTCGAGTGCCTGGAGGCCGGCAAGCACGTCGTCTGCGAGAAACCGTTCGCGCTTCGTCTGGAAGAGGTCGACCGCATGCTGTCGGCCGGCCGCGAGGCGGGCCGCACGCTCACCGTCTATCAGAGCCGCCGCTGGGATCCTGACTTCGTCGCCCTCCGCCGGGCGGTCGCCTCGGGCGCGATCGGCGATCCCTTCTACATGGAGGCCTTCATCGGCGGCTTCGGCCACCCCTGCAGCTACTGGCACAGTCACGAGCCGATCTCCGGCGGCACCATCTACGACTGGGGCTCGCACTACTTCGACTGGCTGCTGCAGCTCTTCGGGGACAGGGTCAGGAGCGTGAGCGCCCTCTCCCACAAGCGGGTATGGCACGACGTCACCAACGCCGACCAGGTCCGGGTCGACCTCACCTTCGCCGGCGGCCAGCAGGCCAGCTTCCTCCAGTCCGACATCGCCGCCGCGCTGAAGCCGAAGTGGTACCTGCTCGGCACCGGCGGCGCCGCCGTGGGCGATTGGCGTCAGGAGGCGGTCAGGACGCGCGCCTGGACCGGCGACCTGGTGGAGGAGCGGCTGCAGCCCTCCGAGGCTCCCTCGGTCGTCTCTCTGCACCGCCCGAACGGAGCGGGAGGCGTCGACGTCGAGGTCCTGGCGCTGTCCCCGCGGGAGGAGGATGGCTTCTACCGCAACCTGGCCGACCATCTCCTGCTCGGGGAACCTCTCGCGGTCCTGCCTGAGGAGGCCGGTCGGAACGTCGCCGTCATGGAGGCGGCGGCCCGCTCGATCGCCGCCGGCGGGCGGCCCATCGAACTCGACGTGTGACCGGAAATGAGCTGCGTTGGGGGATCCTGGGGGCCGCCGATGTCGCCGACAAGGCACTGATCCCTGCCATCCAGGCAGCGGACGGCAGCCGCCTGGTCGCGATCGCCGCCCGGGACCCGGAGCGGGCAGCGGCCATGGCCCGCCGTCACGGTATCGAAAGAGTCCACAGGGACTACGCTTCGCTGCTGGCCGACCCCGAGCTGGACGCGGTCTACCTGCCGCTCGCCAACAACCTCCACCGCGAGTGGACCCTGAGGGCCCTCGAGGCCGGCAAGCACGTGCTTTGCGAGAAGCCGCTGGCCCTGAATCTCGCCGAAGGCGAGGAGATGGCGGCGGCCGCTCGTTCCAGCGGCCGCCTCCTCATGGAGGCATTCATGTACCGCTTCCATCCTCGAATGCGGGAGCTGGTGGCCTCGCTTCGCTCCATCCCCATCCGCCACGTCAGCGCCAGCTTCGGCTTCACCATGGCGCCCTCGGACAACTACCGCCTGCGGCCCGAGCTGGGCGGCGGAGCCCTCTACGACACCGGCTGCTACGTGGCCGACGTCACCCGCTGGCTGCTCGGAGAGCCGGAGCGGGTCGAGGCGGTCATGCGCAGCGACGCCGTCGACATGTCGTGCTCGGCGGTGCTGGCCTTCCCGGGGGGTGCCCAGGCCAGCCTGTACTGCAGCTTCGAGGCCCCGGAGTACCAGGAGCTGATCGTTGTCTGCGAGGACCGCGTCGTAAGCGAGGACCGCCCTTTCAGCCGCTGGCGGGACCCGCACGATCCCTATAAGGTCATGGTCCAAGAGTTCGCGGCGGCAGCTCGCTCAGGCGGGACCGCTCCGCTCCCCCTCGAGGACTCCCTGGCCAATCTCCGGCTGCTGGACCAGATCCGAGCCGCCGCCCTCTAACTCCTCCCCCCGCCCGGGGTGGAGAGGACGAGTTTATGGGTTATCACGTCCTCCACCCGCGCTTGCGGGGGGGCTGCCGGGAGGGGGGCTGCCGGGCGGTGGGGTGTCTTGCCCGTCCGCGGAACGGCGGCGCCTGAGCAGCACCAGCAGGACCACGAGAGCGATGAGCAGCAGCAGGATTATCGCGATCAGGATCGGCACCAGCAGGCTGCCCAGGAGGGTCGAGCTCTGCGCGGCCGGGGTCGCGGTGGGAGTCGGGGTTGGAGTCGGCGTGGGCGTAGGGGTGGGAGTGGGAGTCGGGGTCGGTGTGGGCGTGGAGACGGGGGTCGCGGTTGCCGGCGGGGCGCCGAGGATGGTGAACGGCGCGCTGGCCACCGGTGCGCCGCTGTTGGGGATATAGCCGAATATCTGGTGTGCGCCCGGGCTCCCGGAGACCGGGAACGTGAGGATGGCGGTGCAGGTGGATGGGTTGAGTGTGGTGCTGCCGAACTGGTGTCCGGCGATGCTGTCGAGACTGAAAGCCACCGTGGACGCGGCTCCGCCCCCACAGCCGGGAGCAGAGTAGGTCGCGGTCACCGGCGTGCCCGCGGCCCCTGAGGCGCGGCTCAGGACGACGCTCGCCGCTCCCGCCGCGCTCACAGCCGTCACGGACACGAGTGGAACTGCGAAGCAGAGCAGGGCGACCGCCGATTTCAACCTCAAAGCGGCCGAAGTATGCGCGATGCCCGACCGGGACGACACTGGGCAAAACGCATCGCGCCGGCCGGTTTGTTCGGCGCTCTCAGGTCGGGGGCGAAAGGGATCCTTTCCGTTCGGCCCGCTCGGCACGCAGGAGAGCGGCGAGCGCCCGGTCGCGCGCCTCTCGGAGCGTGTGCAGCGTCTCCGCCTGCGGGAGCGGCATCTCCAGCATGGCCTGGGAAGGAACCTCCTGGTGGAGTCGCGGCCAGAGCTGCTCCGCCACCGCCGCGAAGGTTGCGGGGCCGCCGAGGGCGACCGCCTGGAATGGACCCACCAGGCTCCAGCGCCTGCCCAGGCCGCGGGTAAGGATGAGGTCGATGGTCTCAGGGTCCGCCTCTCCGGCCTGGACCATACCCACCGCCTCCCGGAGCAGAGCCAGCTGCAGCCGGTTCCAGATGAAGCCCGGGATGTCGGGCGCCCGCACCGGCTCCTTGCCAAGCCGCCGGAGGACCGCCTCCACGCTCTCCAGGACGGCTCGGTCGGTGCGCGGCCCCGCGACCACCTCGACCAGCGGCATCAGCGTGGGCGGGTTCCAGTAGTGCGTCCCCAACGTCCGCTCCTCGGCGCCGAGCCGCCGGCCCAGCTCGCCGATCGAGAGGGACGAGGTGTTGGAGGCGATCAGGACGTCCGGCTCCGCCTGGACCGCCTGGGAGAGAACGCCGACCTTGAGGTCCATGTCCTCGGGCAGCGACTCCACGACCAGCCAGGCGCCCTGAGACGCTTCAGCAACGGATTGGCCAGCCTGGAGGCGGGCCTCGGCGGCCTGGGCGGCGGAGGTCGCTGCCAGCCCGGACCCCGCAAGGTGTCGCAGAGCCGCGCGGGCTCTCTCCACCGATCTCCGGGCGGTCTCCTGGGAGCGGGTGACGAGCACCACCTCATAGGCGCCGAGCGCGTACTCGGCGCCGATCTGGGCGCCCATCAGGCCGCTCCCAACCACCGCCACCCGGCCCGGCCGCGCTTCGGTCACGCGGCTCCCGCCTTGGTTCGCTCGTGGTGGCGGCGGGCCTTGGCCCGGTTGCCGCAGATCTTCATGTCGCACCACCGCCGTGTGCGGTTGCGCGAGGTATCCAGGAAGAGCCAGCCGCAGTCGCGCCCTTCACACACTCGGATGCTGCTCAGCAGTCCTGCCGTCAGGAGGTCTGCCGCCGACCGGGCCACCGGCCAGAGCATGGAGTCCAGCGCCTTGCCACCCTGCGCCCAGACCCAGGTGAAGCCGGAGTCCGTGGGCAGGACCTGGGAACGGGCCATTGCGCTCGCCAGCTCCTCGTTCAGCGCCTCCAACCACGCCGGCCGTACCCGCTTGCCGAGGGCTATCGCCGTGAAGAGCCCCTGGAGCGCAGACCGCAGCTTCAGGGCGCGCTCCCAGACGGCGAGTGCCCCGGTCGGGTTGCGGGTGGCCAGGCGGTCGAGCCGGGCCGCCTCCTCGGCGTTCAGCACGCCGGCACGCCAGGCCCAGCCCACCACATCCGGATAGGACGGAAACCGCTCCTCCGGCGCGCCGCTGCGGCTTCCATGCGTGTTGCAGAAGTCCAGGCAGAGGCGGCCGCCAACCAGGTCGAAACGGGGTGGCGTCCGGGCGCCCATGGTTCGCACCAAGTTTGGCATCGATGCACTGCACAGCCGGACCCCGTTAGCTCTGGCTCAGTCTCCGACCACCACTGTGGTCCCGATCGCCGCCCAGTTGTAGAGCCGCTGCAGCGTGCCGGAAGGCACGTGCACGCACCCGTGGCTGGCGAAGGGCCCGTTCTGCGAACCAGCGCCATAGCTGGAGGCCGGCTGCCACTCGGCGCTGTGGATGAAGGTGCCGTCGCCCACGAACTCCATTGCGTTGTAGACGTAGGTGTCCGGGTACCAGAAGGGGCTGGGCTTCTTCCACGGCGAGACCATCTTGTAGACGGGGGTCTTGTAGAAGATGTGAAAGGTGCCCCGGTCGGTCGGAAGTGCGGAGCGGCCGGTGGTGACCGCCGTCTGCAGCCAGGGACAGCCGTTGTTGTAAGCGACCAGCTGCTGGGTGGCCAGGTGGATCACGATCAGCTGCGCGGGCGCCCCGTCCATGCAGGCGCCGCCCACTGACGGCGGGCTGGGGGCGGCGGCCGCCAGCTCCTGCTGCCGCTTGGCCCTGGCCGCGTCAAGCTCCCTGACGAGCCCGCCGCTGGATTGGACGGCGGTCGCCAGCTGCTCGTCAGTGTGGGCTGAAGTCAGCTCCTGCCGGCCCTGATCGAGTCGGCCGCTGAAGCCGCCGTCGGCGCCTCCCAGCCGCCTCAAGTCGCCCAGCAGGCCGGCGGCCGTGTTCAGCTGGTCGTCGGCCTGGCGGCGCGAGTCGACCCGCTTCTGCAGAGTCTCAGTCGCGGCGGTCAGCTCCGTGACCACCGCTTGATGCTTGCTCACCATGTCACCGGAGGGCAGGCCGAGGTAGAGCTGGGCGTCTGCGATGGTGCCGCTCGCGGGCTCGGGGGAGAGGCCCGCCGCGAGCGCCGAATCCCGGAGCTGTCCGAGGTGCGTGGTTGCGTCCGAGACGTCCTTGGGCAGTCCCTCGCTGAGACCGCCGGAGACCTGGCCGAGCTGGTCCTGGGTGGCCTGGAGCTGCTGCGTCTCGCGTGTCCAGCGGGTGACCAGCCGCTCGATGTCGGCGGGGCCCCTGGCCCCTCCCAGCTGAACCTGGGCGTCGTAGTAGCCGCGATAGTTGGGGCCGCCCGCCTGACGCAGTGCCTCCAGCGCGGCCCGCGCCTTGCCGCGTTCATCCCTCATCGCCTCCGCGCGATCGGCGGCCGTCATCTGCTCGACGTGGCCGAAGGGATCGACGAAGGCGGCGCCGGAGGCGACGGGATAGGGCACCGGGCCGATCCAGCGGGAGCGCATCGCCGCCAGCTCCGCGCGGGGGCCGGCCAGCCGGACCGAGGAGACGCCCGCGGCCTCCTCCGAGCGCCAGTCGCGCTCCAGGGCCGCCGCCCGATCTCCAAAGGCCATCGCGTTGCCGGCACCGATCGCCACGCCGGCCAGCAAGAAAAGGCCGGCGGCGGCCAGCAACAGCTGTTTTCCCCCTACTCGCACCAACCCTATTCCTCCTGCACGGCGCCTACGCGACGAGTGACTAACTCATGCAACGAGTGCCGGCACGATATGGACACAGCGAGAGGACTGGGCAAAAAATCCTACGCCGCACCAAAGGGCCGGCGGCGACGAGCTCAGTCTCCGACGACCACCGTGGTGCCGATGGGCGCCCAGTCGTAGAGCTGCGCCAGGGGGGCGTCCACCACGTGGACGCAGCCGTGGCTGGCGTAGGGGCCGTTCTGGGAGCCGGGGCCGTACGAGGCGTCAGGCTGCCAGTCGGCATTGTGGATGAAGGTGCCGTCGCCGATGAACTCCATCGCGTTGTAGACCCAGGTCGGTGGGTAGTGGAAGGGGCTTCCGTCCGGCCAGGGCGAGACCATGTGGTAGCTGCGCGACTTGTAGAAGATGTGGAAGGTCCCACGGCCGGTGGGAAGCGCCGGGCGGCCCGTGGTCACCGGCGTCCGCAAGTACGGGCACCCATGCTCGTAGGCCACCATCTGCTGCGTCTTCAGGTGGATCGCGATCTGCTTCTCCGGCGCGTTGGGGATGCAGGCGATGCCCGTCAGCGGCAGGCGGCCCTGGTTGGCGCCGTCCAGGTCCTTGACCAGCGCCTCCGCGCTGTCTGCGACCTTGACCAGGTCATCGTCCCCTCGCGCCAGTGCGAAGCTCTTCTTGAGCTCGTCGGCCTGGCTCGAGTACTCGTCGCCGATGCCGTAGCGGAGCGCGCGCGGAAGCAGCTTGGGGATCTGCTCCAGGTCCGACTCCACAGTCTTTCGCGCGTTGACCCGCTTCCCCACCACCGAGAGCGCGCCGTTCAGCTCCTGTGCCACGACCGCGTGGCCCTGGAGCAGGGCAGGATAGGGACGCGCCAGGTAGAGCTGGACGTCGACGCTGGTCTGCCAGGCTGGATCGCTCGAGATCCCCGAGCGGGAGGCAGACTCAGCAAGAGCCTTGAGCGCCGCCAGGCCTTCGACCACGTCCTTCGGCAGGCCCTCCGAGAGGCCCCCAGAAGCGGCGGCCAGCTGGTCGCGCGCACTCTGGGTGCGGGCCGCCTCCTCCTCCCAGCCAGCGCTCAGCCGATCGAACTCGCCAGGCTCGCGAGCCCGACCGAAGGCGACCGCGCCGTCGTAGTAGGTCTGCTGGAAGGGGCCGCTGGCCGCGCGGAGCCGGTCGAGCGCGGCCAGGGCCCGCGCTTGCGCCATGGAACGCGCCTCGGCGTGGGCCCGGTTCGCCTGCGCCTCGGGTTCCGTGAAGGGGTCGCGGAGGGCGGCCCCGGAGATGGCGGCGTAGGGCAGGGCACCCACCCACCGCACGTCGAGCGAGCGAAGCGCGGCGCGGGGTGACTCCAGGCGGGCGCCGGGCACTCCCGCCGCCTCGGCCGAGCGCCAGCTCTGTTCCAGCTGGAGGGAACGGAGGTAGAAGACGGCAGTATTGGCGGTGCCGACCTGGGTGATGAGGCCGGCCGCGACCACAAGAACCAGCACCGCAGCCTTCATTGATCCGCCTGATCAAACGCGCTTGTCCAACCGAGGTTACGGTCGTCCCTCGCCCTTTTGGGGAAGGGTGCGGGAGGGGTGTGTCTAGACCCGGGCGGTCTCGGGTTGGGCGGGGGTGGGAGTGGCGGGGGCCACGGCCGGGGCGGCCTTGGGGACCACCTGCCTGAAGGTCTTCAGGGCGGTTTCCCAGTCCGCCAGCAGCTCGGCCGCGCGCCTGCTCCCGGTCCGGGCGTGATGTTCCTCGACCAGGTCCCTGAGCTGCGCAGCATCCTCGGCGGGGACCGGCTGCGCCGTCACGCTGTCCGGGTTCAGCTGCCGCCACTGCGTCACGTAGGCAACCCCTCCGGTCATACCCGCCCCCACGTTCCAGCCGACCGGCCCAAGCGCGACCGCCACGCCGCCGGTCATGTACTCGCAGAAGTGGTCGCCGGCGCCCTCCAGGACGGCCACCGCTCCGGAGTTCCTGATGCAGAAGCGCTCGCCGGCGCGCCCGGCCAGGAACAGCCGCCCCCCGGTGGCGCCGTAGAGGCAGGTGTTTCCCGCCAGCACCGGGTCCACGGCGCCGTCCTCCGCGAATGGCCTGATCACCAGCACCCCACCGCCCATGCCCTTGCCCACGTAGTCGTTGGCCTCGCCCTCCAGCAGCAGCTCCACGCCGTCCGCCAGCCAGGCGCCGAAACTCTGTCCCGCGCTTCCCCGGTAGCAGCGCCGCTCATCCTCCAGACCGGCGCCCACGGCGCGGGAGGAGTTGTCTATGCCGCCGCTGGGCGGCGCCGGCGCCGGCGTCTCGCCGTTGCGGGCCCACACCCGCCGGCGGGGAGCCTCAGGGTCGGCGGGTGCCTGCAGCGCGAAGCTGAGGTCGAGGTCCAGCCCATCGCCCTCGCTCGGCAGCTCGCGCATCATCTCGACCCGGCCGACCACCTCATCGATGGTCCGCGCCCCGGCCAGCGCCAGGTGCTGCCGGACGTCCTCGGCGATCAGCGTCAGGTAGTTGACCACGTGCTCCGCCTGGCCCTGGAACTTCGCGCGCAGGTCGTCGCGCTGGGTCGCGATGCCCGTGGGGCAGGTGTTGAGGTGGCACTGGCGCGCCATGTCGCAGCCCAGGGCGACCAGCACGCCGGTCCCGAATCCGAACTCCTCGGCGCCCAGCATGGCCGCGATCACGATGTCCCGGCCGTTGCGGAGGCCGCCGTCGACCCGCACCGTGAGGCGCTCCCGCAACCCGTGGTCCACCAGCACCTGCTGGGTCTCGGACAGGCCCAGCTCCCAGGGCACGCCGGCACTCTTGATCGAGGAGAGAGGCGAGGCTCCCGTGCCACCCGAGTGGCCGCCGATCAGCACGTAGTCGGCTCGCGCCTTCGCCACGCCCGCCGCGATGGTTCCCACCCCGGCCTCGGCGACCAGCTTCACGCCCACGCGGGCCCGGGGGTTGACCGCCTTCAGGTCGTAGATCAGCTGGGCCAGGTCCTCGATCGAGTAGATGTCGTGGTGGGGCGGCGGCGAGATCAGCTGCTGGCCGGCCTGAGCATGGCGCAGCCGCGCGATCAGGTCGGTGACCTTGAGACCGGGCAGCTGGCCGCCCTCGCCGGGCTTCGAGCCCTGCGCGATCTTGATCTCCAGCTCCTCGGCGCGGCGCAGGTAGGCCGGCGTCACGCCGAAGCGGGCGGAGGCGACCTGCTTCACCTTGTTGTCACGCCGGGGCCCGTCCATGGTGTAGAAGTCCGGGTCCTCACCGCCCTCACCGGAGTTCGACCGGGCGCCCATCATGTTCATCGCGACGGCGAGAGTCGTGTGGGCCTCGGGCGAGAGCGCACCCAGCGACATGGCGGTGGAGACGAAGCGCTTGCGGATCTCGGTGGCCGGCTCGACCTCCTCCAGCGGGACGGGATGATCCGACCGGCGGATCTCGAGCATATCCCGCAGCTCCTGGGGACCGCCCATGGTCGAGAGCTCCTGCCAGCGGGCGTACTCCTCGGGATCGGCACCGCGAGCGGCCTTCTGCGCAGCCCGCACCGCGATCGGGTTGTAGGCGTGGAACTCGCCGGCCTTGCGGAAGCGGATGCGCCCGTAATCGGTCAGGGCGTCCTTGCCGGCCGGCTCCTCAGCCGGCCCCCAGGCCTCGGCCTGCCAGCTGCAGAGCTGGCGCTCGACGTCGTCCAGGCTCATGCCGCCCACCCTCGAGGGAACGCCGGGCAGGCATAGCTCCATCACCTCGGCGCCCAGCCCGAGAGCCTCGTAGACCTGCGCGCCGCAGTAGGAGCTGACGCAGGAGATGCCCATCTTGGCCATCACCTTGAGCAGCCCGTGTTCCAGGGCGTGGCGGTAGTGCCTCTGCGTGTCATCCCCTTCCTGTAGCTCGGCGGTGGCCAGGGCCAGGTAGGGATGGACGGCGGTGGCGCCGGTCGTGATCAGGCAGGCAAGGTCGTGCACGTCCAGGGCGTCACCGGCGATGGCCACGATGTCCTTCTGCATCCGCTCCCCGGAGGCCAGCAGCGCCTCGTGCACGGCGCCCACGGCAAGCACCATCGGCACCGGCACGCGCCGCCGCCCGGCGCTTCGGTCGCTCAGCGCCACCACACCGGCCCGGCTCTCCAGCGCTTCACGACGCAGGCGGAGGAGGGCGCCACGGAGGCCCTCGCCTTCACCCACCGTGGCGTCGAGCACTGTCGCCGACTCCAGCACCCGGGCCAGCTCCCCGGGTCCGAGCAGCGGAGACTCCAGCTCCAGCAGCGCCTCCTCGTGGCCGATCGTCGCCGGATGCAGGCGGCGGCCGAGGTTCCGGCCGGCGGCGTTTTCCGGAGCCAGGGTCCGGCCCCGGCTACCCAGCATCACCCGCAGCGACATCACCGACTTCTCGCGCAGCGAGTCGATGGCCGGATTGGTCACCTGGGCGAAGCGCTGGCGCAGGTAGTTGTAGAGGCGGCGGGGCGTGCGGCCGAGCGCGGCGATGGGGGTGTCGTCGCCCATCGACCAGGTCGGCTCGGCGGCGCTCTCCGCCATCACCTGCACCACCATCTTCACGTCCTCGGCTCCCCAGCCGTGCATGCGCTGGAGCCGCGCCAGGTGGGCCGGGATCTCGGGTGCGGTATGCCGCCGCTCGACCGGAAGCAGGACCCGGTCGGCGAGCAACCCGTAGTCATGCCGGGAGGCGACGTGCTCCTTGGCCTCCGCGTCCCGGTAGGTGGTCCCCTCCCGGAGATCGACGAGCAGCAGCTGTCCGGGTCCCAGGCGGCCGCGCTCGACCACCTGGGCCGGCTCGAGCGGCACCACCCCGGCTTCGGAGGCGGCCACCACCAGCCCGTCGCGGCTCATCGCGTAGCGGAGCGGCCGGAGCCCGTTGCGGTCGAGTGCGGCCCCGGCCAGCACGCCGTCGCTGAAGGCCAGGGCGGCGGGACCGTCCCAGGGCTCGAAGCGCGTGGACTGGAAGCGGTAGAAGTCGCGCACGCGAGGCGCGAGTCCGCGCCCCTCCCAGGCGTCGGGTACCAGCGTCATCAGCGCCTCGGCGGCGTCGAAGCCGCGCCGCACGAGCACCTCCATTGCGTTGTCGAGCGAGGCGGAGTCGGAGCCCTCCGCCCAGATCACCGGGCGGAGCTCCTCGGGAAGCTCGACCTCGCGAGCGCGCATCCAGGCCAGGTTGCCGCTGACCGTGTTGATCTCGCCGTTGTGGGCCAGGAAGCGGAAAGGCTGCGCCAGCCGCCAGTCCGGCATCGTGTTGGTCGAGTAGCGCTGGTGGAAGACGGCCATCTGGCTCTCCACCTGCGGGTCCTTCAGGTCCAGGTAGAAATTGGTGAGATGAGGGCCTGCCAGGAGGCCCTTGAAGACCATGGTTCGACAGGAGCAGGAGGGCACGTACATGCGTATGCCCTCCTGCTCGGCCTCCTTCTCCGCCTGTCGGCGGGCTCTGAAGAGCAGCTCTTCCCACCGCTCCTCCGATGCGTCCGGCCTGCCGATCACAGCGTGCCAGATGTTCGGCATGCTGCCCCGAGCCCGCTCCCCCAGGGCCTCGGGGTCCAGCGGCGGCTGCCGCCAGTCCTGCACCCGCATGCCCTCCGCCGCGAGCGCTGACGAGAGGACCTGCCGGGCACGGTCGTCCCACTCGAAGAGGACGGCGACCGCCACGTCGGAGCCGAATATGCGGCGCGGCACCTGGATCATCAGTCCGGCGCCGTCTCCGCTCTTGCCGTCCGCGTCCAGGCCGCCCCGGTGCCCGAGGCGGCTGAGGGCGACAGCGCCCAGCTCGACCACCCGGTGGCTGGGCGGCGCACCGGGCGCGGCGACGAAACCCATGCCGCAGGCCGCCCGATCGGCGCGTAGCTGACCCGGCCAGGCGGCACGTGGGGACGTTGAAGAGATCGGCGGAAGCATCCGACTGCCGAGCCTAGGCCCGGGAGGGGCAAGGATCCTAGTTCAATGGTTCCAAAAATTTTCGCCTGCGCTCGTGAGGTGTCTACAAGCCCAGTAGGCTCTGGACGCGCAGCGCCACCGCCAGATTGAGCCTCGTCTCGCCGTCGTCCAGCTCGGCGCCCGACACCTCGCGGATCCTGTCGAGCCGGTAGCGCAGGGTGTTCGGATGGATTCGCAGCCGGCGGGCCGCCGCCTGCTGCTCACCCGCCTCGAGGAAGGCTTTGAGCGTGGGGACCAGGCTGCCCCCGCGGTTGCGGTCGTGCTCGGCCAGGGCGCCCAGGTGGCGCTTCACGAACTCCACCAGGCGGTCGTCGCTGACTCCGGCCAGGAGGCCGGTGAGGCCGACCTCGGGGACCGGCACCACCTGGCCCCAGCGCTTGAACCGGGCCAGCGTGTCCAGCACCGCGCGCACCTCCCGGTGTGCCGTCTCGACGCCTCCCGGAGCCGTCACGGGCGCGCTGAAGCCGACCGAGACGGTGAACCCCGGCTTCCACTCCGACACCACCTCCCGAGCCTGGAGAGCCAGGCCGTGCACGCGGCCGTACTGATCGGCGGCCTCGGTTCCCAGGGGGAGAAGGGTCAGGACCTCGTCCGAACGGGCGTGCAGGAGGGCGCGCGGGAAGGCGGCGCGCACCGTTCCGGAGACCCGTCTCAGGAGCTCTCGCTTGACCGCCTGGACGGCGTCTTCGCTGATCTGGCGCTGGCGCTGGAAGCCACGAAAGTCGTCGACGTCCACGACCATCAGCACGTGCATTCCGGCCAGCGGATACCCGAGGTGGCGCGCCCGCCGCTGGGCTGCGGCATCGTCGCCGTAGGTGTGCTGGATCAGGTCGTCGAGGTACTCCCCGCGGAGGCGCCCCTCGACCTCGGTGACCTCGCGCTCCTTGGTCAGAGCCAGCGCCATCACGATGCCGGCCTGCTCGACCGCCATGAAGGCGAGCTCCTCGTTGTCGGGCGGATGGTCCAGGATCGAGATCACGCCCAGCAGCTGATTGGCGGCCACGATCGGGGCGATGATGCGCTCCCGGTGCATACCCAGATGGGGGTAGGCGGGCACCTTCACCGGGTGGCGGCTCTCGGTGACCTCGCGCAGCATGCGCTGGATCTGAGGATCGAAGAGGACCCGCGGCGGGGTTCCCTGGCGGGCGATGGTCTCCCGGCGGTGGGGGTCGCCGGCGCCGCCTCCGGCGTGGGCCAGGAGGTGGAAAGAGGCGTCCTCGACGGAGACCGCGCTCTCCAGCAGCTCGGCCAGCGTCCGGCATATCTCGTTCACGCCCTTGCCGTCCAGCACCAGCTCGGTGAAGCGGCTGTGGATCTCGAGGGAGCGCTTGAGGCGCCAGTGCTCCGCGTTGATGATCCGCTCCAGGAGCGGCTCCATCAACTCGCTCCAGGCCACCTCCTGCCGGATCGTGAAGAGCGGCAGGGACACGCGGTCGGCCTCCTCCGCCATCTGGTCGGGCAGTTCGCTGAGGTAGCGGCCAAGCTTGACGACCAGGCCCGAGCCACCGCTCCTGGTCACCGTCTCCACCAGGTTGACCTGGGCCGCCCGGTCGTCCTTTATAGGGAACCCGGTGGTCAGGAGGAGCTCGTTGGGGCGCAGCCGGCGCGCGGTTTCCGGCGTCTCCATGATGCGGACCCATTCGACGATCCGGTCCAGGCCTTTCCGGCCGGCGATCAGCTCGGCTTCGGCGAAACCGCCGAAGCCCATCGCCTCGCGCACCGTCGGCGGCGGGACCTTCTCGTGAAGGGAGGGCTGGCCAGCCTCCGCAGTGGCCATCCGCCCATTATCTAATGTGTGGAGTCACCAACTCCACGGGCAATTCTTTTGTGATGACATGACTAGTGCAAAAGCCCCGGGCGCCACTAGTTTTGGAAGGCTATGGTTTGGGAGGAGGGTCCCATCTGTCCGCGTCACCCCGGAGAGGTCCACATGCGGCTGCGCACAATCCATTCCGAACACTCGAGGCCCGACAGGCTGCTCGGCCTCTACGAGTGCCCTGAATGCGGGTTTGAGCGAAGGATGCCGATCGACCCGGGGGACCAGGCGGTGCCCGCCTAGGCCTTTGGCATGAGGTACGAAGAGGAGAACTTCGAACAGGCGGACAAGCGCTTCCCTGAGCTCGACGAGGCCGCTCGCCGCCGCGCCAGGGCCCGAGTAGCAGACGGCGTCGAAGCCCAGGCCGCACTGGCCCAGGAATCCGTCATGACCCAACTCGTAA
>Ga0209526_10000771_pt1 | contig 21084 bp, 19 predicted proteins | sample JacPinW_OM2H0_M1_FD_188566 | JGI IMG/M metagenome (GOLD analysis project Ga0209526, IMG submission 188566) | Forest soil microbial communities from Algoma, Ontario, Canada - Jack Pine, Ontario site 1_JW_OM2H0_M1 (SPAdes) (version 2) | ecosystem: Environmental > Terrestrial > Soil > Boreal... | reverse complement strand
CGCGACGGTCCGAAGCCGCGGGTGGCCATTCCGGCATCGACTGCGGCCGACATGGTCGGCATGATGAGCCATGTCGTCAGCGAAGGCACCGCGCGGCGCGCGGCGCTGGACGGCATTCCGACCGCGGGCAAGACCGGCACCACCAACGCTTATCGCGACGCCTGGTTCGTCGGCTATACCGGCAACTTCGTCTGCGCCGTCTGGTACGGCAACGACGACTACTCGCCGACCAACCGCATGACCGGCGGTTCGCTGCCGGCGCAAACCTGGCACGACATCATGGCGGCGGCGCATCAGGGCGTCGAGGTCAAGGATATCGCCGGTTATCCGGCGGCGGGCCCCAAACCACCGACGCCGGTTGCGTCCGCGACGGTTGCCGCGTTCGGCCAACCCAAACCACCCGAGATCAAGCCCGGACCGCCGCCAATCCTCACCAAGCGCGGCGCGGACATCCTGGTGCGCGTCGAGAAGCTGCTCGACGACGCGGCCAAGGCCGCCGCCAAGACGTCGTCGTCTGACGATCAGGCCAAACCCGGCAAACCGGTGTCCTCGAGCGCGCTGGCATTTCCCGATAGTTTTGCGGCGGCGGCGCCGAACACTGCGGCACCACCGGCGCCGCGCAAGAACTAAAAACCGTGCGGCTGCTCCTCATCACCCTGCTGGCGCTGTTGCTTGCGACCGTGGTCGGCGTCGGCGCGACCTGGATGACGGCAACGCGCGGCACCGATCTCGGCACGCTCACGATCGGCGCCTGGACCGCCCGGCCCAAGACCGGCACCGCCGACGTCGATCCCTATTCGCGCGCCACCATCGTGCGCAGCGGCGAGCTGCCGATCGGAACCGGCGACGGCGTGGCGTTTTCGGCAACGACCGATGACCGCAGGAAGCCGCTCGACGGCCGCTGCGACGTAGTCGTCAGCGGCGTGACTCCGGCGGCGCGGTTCTGGACGTTGACGCTCTATGACCAGAAGGGGCGCCTCGTTGCGAATTCCCTGCAGCGTTACGGTTTCACCAGCCAGGAAATCATCCGCGGCGCGGACGGCGCATTCCAAATCCGCGTCGCCTCGCGCTCGCGTGCGGGAAACTGGCTTCCGACCGGCGGGATCGAACGCTACGCGCTGATGCTGCGGCTGTACGATACGCCGGTAGGGGTCGCGACACGGACCCAGCGTGATGCGCCGATGCCCTCCATTGCAACAGTGGGGTGCCCGTGATCCGCCTGTTGTTCACGATCATCGCGGGCGTGCTGCTGGGCGGCGTGGTGCACCTCGTCAGCGTGCTGGCATTGCCGCGGATCGCGACCCAGGACGCTTATTCGCGGCTGACGCCGATGACCAAGCTCAACGGCGTCACTCCTCTCGCGCTTGCCGACCCATCCAATTCGCCGATGCCGTTCATGGATCCGGCGTTCGCGATCGCGATTTGCCGCTACGACCTTTCCGGCGGGCCGCTCAAGCTCGCGGTCCCCGTCAGCCAGGCCTACACCTCGGTATCGTTCTATACCCGCAACGAGGTCGCCTATTACGCGATCAACGACCGCTCCGCCGGACGCAAGGTGATCGAGCTCGATCTGATGACCGAGGCCCAGCACAACGAGTTGCCCGAGGATGAGGACGTCACCGCGGCCGACCGGCTGATCATCGATTCCCCGAGCGCCACCGGATTGATCGTGCTGAAGGCCCTGGCGCCGGAGCCCGGCCTGATGCCGCAGGCGCAAGCCGCGCTCGCCGCATCGAGCTGCAAGGTGCAGACCGATGCGCCGGCCAAGCAGGCGGAAGCGCCGCGCGGCAAGCGCTAGCGTTTTCCACGGTCGCCGCCGGCTTCAATGCCGGCCGCAACGGCAATTCTCATAGTCGACGGGATCGTGGCTGTTGAAGATCGCGACTTCATGGCCATGGTTTGCCTTTAGCGTCCGCAACCGCTCCTGATTGGCGATGCGCGCGGCGCGATCGATATCCGCCCGGCGCTGAAACCGGCCGAGCACCAGCGGCATCGTGGCCTGCGCCTGCAACTGGCCATGGAAGAAATAGCTGTCGCCGGCGTGCAGCAGCCAGTTGTCCTTGCCGCGCACCGCGATGCCGCAATGACCGGGCGTGTGTCCCGGTAGCGGAATCATCAAGATGTCCGGCTCGCGATCGCCGAGTGCCCGCACGCCCTTGAAGCCGAACCAGTCCTCGCCGCCGTCGCCGTAGAATTTCCAATCGGGCCCGTGTTGCCATTGCCCGCTGATATAGCGGCCCCTGGGCGGTGCGGGCTGGCCCAGCACGGCCATCTCATGCTCGCGCCGGTGGACGTGCACCTTGGCAGCTGGAAAGTCCGCAATTCCGCCGGCATGATCGCGGTCGAGATGCGTCAGCAGGAGGTGCCGCACCTCGCCCGGCGAATAACCCAATGCCTTGATCTGCTGAAGCGCCGTCTCGGACGGATCGAGCCGCGGCGCCGTCTGCCGGACCCATCTGCGACCAAGCCGCTGTGGCGCTGCGATGTCGTCGAGGCCAAGGCCGGTATCGACAAGCGCGAGACCATCATCGGTCTCGATCAGCAGGCAGTGACAGACCATGCGCGCCCGCTGAAAGAAACTGCCGGTGCCGTTCACCAGACGCCGCCCGATCGGGCACATGGTGCCGGTATTGAGATGATGGATGCGCATGTCGTGCCCTCCGCTCGCGAACGACGCCGTGCTTGCCATCTCCTCCAGCATAGGTAAAATATTGATATCTTATATCATCAATAGGATAGACCTATGGATATCCGGGAGCTGCGGTATTTCAACGCGGTGTTCAGGGAGCGCAGCCTGACGGCCGCCGCCAGGCGCTGCTTCATCTCGCAGCCCTCGATCTCGGCGGCCATCACCAACCTCGAGGCCGAACTCGGCACCGCGCTGTTCATCCGGCACAAGAAGGGCGTCGCACCGACGCTGTCGGCCGAGCAATTCCACGCCGTCGCGTCTCGCATCATCGATGAGGCGGATGCGGCGCGAAATCTGTTCCGAAAGCCCGTCGCACGAGGCACGTTGACGCTCGGGCTGATGCGGACACTGGATGTGACCCGGACCATGGCCTTGCTGAAGCCGTTGACCGGCAATCCTGACGTGGCGCTGCGTCTCGTGGGCGTCCAAGACACGGCGGATGCGCGCATCATTTCCAAAAACATCATCGATGATGACGAGCACTTCGTTCCGCTCTGGGTCGAACGTTATGTCGCAGCATTGCCCCCGTCGCATCCGCTGACGCTGAAAGATCGCCTTCGCACCTCCGACTTCGCCGGCGTCGCGATGATCGACCGCTGCCATTGCGAGCAAAGCGAACGGTTCGGCCGCGCCGCCTCGCCGCGCAAACCCGCAGCGATCGCGGAATCGGAGGATTGGGCGATGGCGCTGGTCGCTGCCGGCGTCGGCGTTGCCATTGTCCCCGAGGGCGTGGCGCGCGCCAATCCGGATGTCGCCGTGCGCGAGATCGACATCAAGGTCAAACGCCAGGTCGGGCTAGCCTACAACGCCGCAAAGCCTCCTTCTGACGTGCTGAAGAATTTCATTGCAAAACTTCAGAAACATCGGCCACGCGGAAGGCGCGTCAATAACACGGCCGGAACCAGGCGATGAGCTTCGCAGAACGAGGTTGCCTCAGCCGCGGGTAGAGAGCGCGCGGCCGATTACGGGCGCGACCGCAACCGGGGGGTTGGCGGTCTGCGCCGCAAGCTCGCCGATCAGGCGGTCGGCATCGGCGGCCATGCCGTCGGGCGCCTGGATCACCAGCCGCTCGAGCGCCCAGCGGTAGGAAGAAACCCGCCGCTCCAGGCACTGCTGCACCCATTGCACGATCAGCGTGTTCTCCCGCATGCGCGCGACCGCATCGTCGCGTTCGCGCGGCGACAGTTCCGAGACACGGGAGAGGCTCGCGTTCCGCTTGCGGTCGAGATCGAGCACCTTGACGGCGCTGGCGAAGAACGGCTCGAAGCGGGTGATGTCGTCGCGCACGTCGTCGATCAGGTTCGAGTAACGCGAGGAATGCGAACGGTGCGGCTCGTCGATCAGGGCGCGCCCGTAGGCCGTGCGATCGAACACCGGCGCCTGCCGCCATGGCGAAGGCAGCGGCTGGTAGTCGCCGAACACGCTCTTCCAGGCGGGGCGCGAATGCGGCGGCTCGATCAGGGGATAGGCGAGATCGCGAAGCTGCCGCTCATTGTCGGTGAGCTGAAATTGGGACGGCGGCAGGCCGATGCTCGAGGTGGCCTCGGCACCTAGCCAGCGATGCATGTCGTCGCTGCGGAAATCCTCACGGGTGCGGCCGAAATCGCCGCCGCTGCAAGCCCCGAGCGCGATGCCTGCCAGAAGCAGCGTCAGGGCCGGTGACATGCACCGGATCGAACTAGACGTGTCCGGCATGTTGAGATGCCGTTTTCTTAACGCCGGCGGCGACGTCGCCCCGGAGCCGTCCCCTCTTCCGGACCGCGGCCGCCGCTGGTTTCATCGGTTTGGCGGTCGATCCGGACGACGGGAAGAATCAGGACGGTGCCCATGCCATCGCGCGGAGCGGCGTCCATCGCCGAGCCCGCCCACCGCGACGCCGGAAAATCAACGATAATCCCCATGTCAGTTCTCTCTGATTGCTGCGGTCCGGCAGCACGCAATCATTAAGATCAGCACGTGGTTAACGGCATCTTAATTTGGTTTGGGCAAACCGGTTTTGCCGTAGTTGTCGGGTGCCGCGCGTTGCCGCCCGACAACACCCTTCCGATATTGCCGGCAAATCTTCACCAATTGTTTTCCTTAACGACCTGTTAAAGCGAACAGGCTTAGGCTGCCGCGAAGGATGAATGATGTCGCGTACGCCTGACATGACCACACCTCCATTGCTTCCAGGCCTCGATGGGTTATTGACGCTCTCCCGCCGCGAGGGCGTCGATATCCGCCCCACCTTGCTGCGCGTGCTGACCGATCTTTATGTTCAGGCGAGCAAGCATTCCAGCGACGAGGAGCGGCAATTCGTCGAGCTGACGTCGCGGCTGATCGATCAGGTCGACGATGCGACGCGCGCGGCCGTGCGCGCCCGGCTTGCGATCTACCCGAACGCGCCGGCGGAAACCCTGAGAAAGCTCGGGCTGAAGCCGGCCAATCCCGCGCACAGCGTTCCCGTCGCCAGGGAAATCGATAGGGAAATCCATAAGGAAATTCCCTCGCCGCCCGCAGCGCCAGTGCAGCCCGGCCCGCTCATCGAGGCGCAGCTGCGGATGCAGGCTAATCTGTCGATGCAGCCCAAGGACGCCGCCGAAATCCACGACATGTTCTTTCGCGCCAGCGCCAGCGAGCGAGCGCTGATCCTGCATAATCTCGCCGAGACCCCGCTGCGCGCCTCGGCGCGAATTCCCGCGGCACGCGCCGCCCGCGCCGTCGAAACGCTTGAGATGGCCGCGTTCGCAGCCGACGTCGAAAGCTTCACCATTGAAATCGGCGAGTCCTTGATCCTGCCGGCGCGGGTGGCGGCACAGGTCGTCAATGATCCCGGCGGCGAGCCGCTTGCGTGCGCCGCGAGGGCGCTCGATATGCCGAGCCCGGTTTTTCAGCGGGTGCTGTTGTTTTTGAACCCCGAGATCGGCACCTCGGTGCATCACGTCTACCGGCTGTCGCGGCTCTACGACCGCTTGAGCGAACGCTCAGCGCTGGTCATGCTGGCGGCCTGGCGCGGCTCGACCATGGCGGTCACGCGCGCCAAATATCGTCCGACGCTTTACGACGACGAACGCCAGCGTGCGCGCGCTACGCCTGCGCAAGCTCGCCCGGCCGCGCAGCCCGGCCCCGCCCCGATGCCGATCGTGCGCACGGGTAGCCAGGGATCAGGGCGCTAGGCCAACATTTTGGCGCGTAATCTTTTCAAACCGCGCACACTTTGGCGAATCATGCGCGTGCCAGATCGAGGAAGTGGCGCCCTGCCCGGTCCTCGGTCTCGACAATCCAGGCATCGGGATCGAAACGGATTTCCTTTGTCAGCCGTTCTTCCACCGACTGCTCCGGCACCGGCTCTTTTGATGTCGGCGTGAAAATGCGCTCAAACGGCCGGCTGTCGTCATAGACGGTCTGCGGCGCCGGCACATACAGCATCGCATGCCCGTTGAGCAGCCCGACCTTGACGAACACCGCGCCGGCTTCTTCCGCGCCGCGCCGGCGCACCGCGCCGAACACGCCCTCGCTCTGGCAGCGCCGCAAATAGGCCGCTACCCAAATACTCGATTTCAATCTCATGTGTCAGACGATAGGCCAGCGGATATTTTGAAGCTAGGGCATGATCCACAAAGCCTGCCCCGCACCTGGATAGCGGGGCGGGAACCGTTCTTCCGAAAAAGATCATGCCCAAACAAAGAGATGAGATCATGATCCGATCCAATCTGATCGGATCATGATCTAGTGTCCGGTATCAGAAGTCCGCTCTATGTTGCAATCTTCATTTGCGAATTTTTGATTCGAGAAGGCGCAAGCACGATCGGCACGCTCGTAGCTATCGCTCACAAAGGACTGATCGCGCGCAATGACGATTAACCGCTCTGGAGCCAGCGTCGCGGCCGTCACCGTCGCTCGTTCGGATTTGTCTTCCTCGGAGCGGCTGGGCATCTTCCTCTATCTCGGCACCCTGATCGTCCTGTTGGCCTTCGGTGGCCCGTCGGGAGGCCTGATCGACATCCCCATCAGCTTCCTGCTCAAGAACCAACTGCATTTGACGGCGCATGAGGTCGCCAATTTCCGCCTCATGGCCGCCATCCCGCTTTATCTCTCCTTCGCGTTCGGATTCATCCGCGACATCTGGAACCCGCTTGGAATGAAGGATCGCGGATTCATGCTGGTGTTCGGCAGCATCAGCGCCTTGCTGTACGTCTTTTTTGCATTCACTCCCCTGACTTATGTGACGCTATTGGCGGCGGTCGTGCTGCTGACGGCTTCATTCCTGTTCGTCGCGAGCGCGCAAAACGGACTTACTTCGACGATCGGCCAGCAGCATGCGATGACCGGCCAGGTCAGCGCGGTCTGGAACATCTTCCTGTCGGTCCCGACCGTCGGCGCCCTCTTGATCGGAGGCACGCTCAGCGGAATGCTCGAAGACAAACACCCGGACCAGGCGGTCCGCATCCTGTTTCTGGTCGGCGCCGCCATCATGGCGACGGTTGCGCTTTATGCGCTGTGGAAGCCGGCCGAGGTATTCGACAATGTCCGCGCCGAAGGCGGGGCCAACGGTCGTCCGCTGCAGGATCTCAAGCGGCTGGCGCGGCACTGGCCGATCTATCCGGCGATGCTGATCTGGCTGCTATGGAATTTCGCGCCCGGCTCGACCACGCCGCTGCAATACTATCTTCAGAACACGCTGCACGCCAGCGACGCCCAATGGGGACAATGGAACGCGATCTTCGCCGCGTCCTTCATTCCGACCTACATCGTGTACGGGCTGCTCTGCCGCAAGTTTCCTCTGAAAACGCTGCTGTGGTGGGGGACGGTTCTCGCCGTTCCGCAGATGGTCCCTCTGCTCTTCATCAATACGGTGACGCAAGCCCTGATCGCCGCGGTGCCGATCGGGCTGATGGGCGGCCTTGCCACCGGCGCCTATCTCGATCTGATCATCAGATCCTGTCCACGGGGCTTGCAGGGCACGACGCTCATGATGTCGAGCAGTCTCTACTTCGTTGTCGTGCGATTTGGCGACGTGCTGGGAACCAACCTTTACGATCGCTACGGCGGCTTTACGGTTTGCGTCATCGCGATCACCATCGTCTACGCCCTCATCCTGCCGGCGCTGCTGCTGGTGCCGAGGCATTTGATCACCACCGCGGACGGACAAGCGCCGGACGCCGGATAGCTGCAAGCGCAAGCCAGTTTCGCCGCAGTGGCCGCGACAATGCTTCCGCTAGCTGCTATCGTCCCCCCAACAAGAAACGCCAGGGGGAGACTTCGAATGACCTCGCCGATCGTTCGCGCCACCAGCCGCCGCCGTTTTCTGCAATACCTCGCCGGAAGCCCGCTGTTTGCAGCTGGCGCTCTGTCGGCTTACGGCAAGGAGGCGTCATCCAAATTGCCCGATCCGATGATTTGGGCGCCGGCGGGCGGCGAACTGATCAACAGTCCAAAGGACGCCATCAACGTCTTCGATTTCGAGCCGGTGGCCCGCAACAACGTGCCGCCCGCCCATTTCGGCTACATGGCCTCCGGCCTCGACGACGAGGTCACGCTGCGCGCCAACCGCGAGGGGTTCTCGAAATTCCAGCTGCTGCCGCGCCGCCTCAACGACGTCTCCAAGATCGACACCGGCGTGGAGCTTTTCGGGACGCGATATGATTCGCCGATCTTCATGTGCCCGACCGGCGGCAACATGTTCTTTCACCCCGACGGCGAGGTTGCCGTCGCCAAGGCGGCGCGGGCCGGCAATCATCTGCAAATCCTCTCGACGTCCTCGAACTATTCGGTGGACGACGTCACCAAGGCGCGCGGCGCGCCGATCTGGTTCCAGCTCTATGCCTCGCCGCGCTGGGAGGTGGCGCAGGCCCTGATCAAGCGGGCCGACGCCGCGGGATGCCCGGTTCTCGTGGTGACGGTGGATCGCGTCGCGGGCCGCAACCAGGAAACCCTGTTCCGACTGATGCGCACCGACACGCGCGAGTGCTCGGCGTGTCATGATCGCAGCAGTTTTGCGGCGCGGTCGGTGCGAAGGCACAATTACGACGGCATCGATCTGACCAGCATTGCCGGAAGCGGCGAGTCCTCCAACCTGTCCTGGGACACCGTCAAGCGAATGCGCGACATCACGCGCATGAAGATCGTGCTGAAAGGCATCGTCACGCCGAAAGACGCGGATCTGACGGTACAGAACGGGATCGACGGCATCCTCGTCTCCAACCATGGCGGCCGCGGCGAGGACAACGGCCGCTCGACGATCGACGCGCTGCCCGAGATCGTCACCGCGGTGAAGGGACGAATTCCCGTAATCGTCGACAGCGGTTTCCGCCGCGGCACCGATGCCGTCAAGGCGCTCGCGATGGGCGCGCAGGCGGTCGGCATCGGCCGGCCCTATCTGTGGGGGCTCGGAGCCTTTGGCCAGGAAGGCGTCGAGCGGGTGCTCGAAATCGTGCGCACCGAGACGCGCGCGGCCATGCAGCAATGCGGCGTCCGCTCGGTGAAAGAACTCAATCCGGGCTTTGTCCGCCGGGCGGCCTGACGCTAATCGATCGGGTGGCCGACCATCGCGATGAGCTCGCGCACCAGGCGATCGGACATCTGCCCGGTCGGCGGCATCTTGTGCTCGCGCTCGAACTTCTGGATCGCGGCCTGGGTGTCCGAGCCGATCGTGCCGGTCGCCTTCAACTGTCCATAGCCGTATTGGGTCAGCACGCGCTGGACCGCCGCGACGCGGCGGGAGCCCGTGATTTGGCCGGCATCGCCGTGGGAAACCATTGGAACAGGCGCTGGCGGCCGCAACACGTTCGACGGCGCGATCGGCGCGGCAACGGTTGCCTTGACCAGATTGGCCAAGGGATCCGCAGATTTGGGATCCGCGGATTTGGGATCAGCCACCTTGGACTCGGAAGGCTTTGCCTCGGAAAGCCTGGGCTCCGAAGCCCTGGATTCGGCGGGCCTGATCTCGATGGGCCCCGGTTCGAGCAGCGTTGCGTCGGCTTCGACCGGGCGCGGGCGCGGCAATGGATTGGCACCCGGCAACGCCGCGGCGGGAATGGCGACCGACGAGCCGAACATCGGCGCCGGATGGCGTCCGGCCTGCAGGAATAGTGCATTGGCGATGATGGCGCTGACGGCTGCAAAAGCGAGCGCACCCGCAACCACGTCCTTCGGACTACGCAACAGGATGCGCATGAAAAATCCGCGCTCGGCTTCGACCGCAACCGCCTTGGCACCACGGCGGCGGCGGCGCGGCAACTCGTCATCGCTGGCAATCTGTCTAGGCACTTTTCTTCACCTGAGTGGGTTGCTCTTGTGATGGGGAACGCGACACCGGCGTCAGCGTCGCGATGTTGCTCGATGGCTCTCGCACCGCCGGCGCGGTGAACGCCAGCGGCAGCGCGACGGTTACCACCGTGCCTTCGTCGACCTTGCTCTGCACGGTCATTTCGCCGGAATGCAGGCCGACCAGGCTCTTGACGATCGACAGCCCAAGGCCGGTGCCTTCGTGCCGCCGTTGATAAGTCTTGCCGGCCTGGAAGAACGGCGCGCCGATCCGCTTGAGATCTTCGGCCGCAATGCCGACACCGGTATCGCTGACGCGCAGCACCAGCCGCGACCCCTCGACCGCGGCCGATACCGTCACCTTGCCGCCGCGCTCGGTGAATTTGATGGCGTTGACGACGAGGTTCAGCACGATCTGCTTGAACGCGCGCGGGTCACCGTTGATATCGGGCAGGTCCTGCGGCGCGCTGGTGACGAGATCGATGCCGTTTTCCCGCGCCTTGAGCGCCAGCAGGTTGCAGCAATTGACCAGGGCCGCGCGCGGCGCGAACGGCTCCGGCGAGATTTCGAAACTGCCGAATTCCATTTTCGACATGTCGAGGATGCCGTTGACCACGCCCAACAGATGATGGCCGGAATCGTTGATCAACTGGGCATATTCCTTGCGGCGCGCCGCATCCAGCATCAAGGTGTCTTCCTGGGCGATCATTTCGGAGAAACCGATGATCGCGTTCAGCGGCGTGCGCAATTCGTGGCTCATGGTCGCCAGGAATCGGGTTTTTGCCGCGTCGGCCTGCTCGGCGGCGCTGCGCGCCAGATCGAGCGCCTGCTCCTGGATCTTCCGGTCGGTGACGTCGCGCATCACGGCGACGACTTCGGCCTCAGCCGACATCGCGGCCTGCGAGGCCTGCTCGAGCGGCCGGCAACGCATTTCGACCCAGACGAAATCAACCTGACTTCCCTGCCCGCGCTCGCCGCCACGCGGCGTGTCGCGCCTGAGACGGAATTCGACGCTGCCGGCTTCGCCGCCGCGCGCGGCGTCCGACAACGCCGTGAGGTAGGCGGGGCGATCGGCGACGTGGACGCGGTCGAACAGGCCATGGTCGAGCAGACGGGTGACCGGCGTGCCCAGCATCGTCTCCGCCGCGGGCGAGATGAACTGCACGGCGCCGTTGCGGCGGTGTCGCGAGATCACGTCGCTCATGTTTCGCGCCAGCAGGCGATAGCGGTCCTCCTCAAGGTTGAGCAAGGCTGTGCCGGTGCGCGCCAGCGATTCGGCGCCGAAGGCAAGGCCCGCGGCATAGAGCACCGCCGAGGCGACGCCGAAGCCCATCAGCGTGCCGCGCAGGGCCGCGCTGGTTTCGGCTGGCGGCAGGATGTCGAGATATCCGGCCGCGATCAGCAGCGCAGCGCAGGACAGCGCGAGCATGGACGCCAACGCGACCACGCGGCGCGACGCCGACAGCGCTGCTTCCAGCGGAACCACGACCAGCCAGATCGCGGCAAACGAAAAGATGCCGCCGGTGTTCATCGCCACCATCATGACGAGACCGGCAAGCGCCAGCGACGACAACACATGCGCGCCCTCGTAGCGGCCGGTGCGCGACAGGAACCATGACAACAGGATCGGGGCAATCAGCCAGGCGAAACCCGTGACCTCCAGCGCGCTTGGCGCGCCGCGCATCGCAAGATAGATCGGGAATACCGCGAAAGCGACCAGGCTTCCCAATAGCCGCGGAGCCATGAAGGCGCGATGGCGCGCGCGCGTCAGCGCGTCATAGCGCGCCGACGGATGCAGCAGCGCGTCAAGGCAATCGCGGATAGTACTCAAAATACTCACGGCTCTCGCGCCTCGGCTTGGTCGTCGATCAGACGCGCCGGAACGCCTCCTTTATCGTTGCGCCACCGTGTCAGAGCGGAATTAAATGAACGCTAAGGCGCGCCCGCCCGCGGCAAAACACCGTATATTCGCGGCCATTTCGCGCATGCTGCACGCTGCATTCGACGCAAATGGTGAACGTCGGGTTTCCGAAAAATTCCGCATATGGTTTCGAAATGGTGGACGCGAAAGATCCATGCCGGCGATCGCGCCGGCGGCGCGTCAATCGAAAATTTACGGCGAATCGAACCAGTCCGATTTTTCGCTAATTTTCGCCGAATTAAGCTCAATGCAATCACTTGCGATTTATCGAGGACTGTTAGTTGAGAACCATTGCGGGATCGATCGCAACAGGTTCGAAAAGAGACAGGTCGCAAGATGTTTTTTCTGCTGCGCATGGCGTTCTGGCTCGGGCTGGTGCTCGTGCTGCTGCCGAGAGAAAAGACGCCTGAATCGGAGAAGCTGCCGCAAATCGGCGCCTCGGAAGCCGTACAGGCCGCGACCGCGGCGATGTCGGACATGACCCAGTTCTGCAAGCGCCAGCCGGCGGCCTGCGAAGTCGGCGGCCAGGCCGCGACCGTGATCGGCCAGCGCGCCCAGGACGGCGCGCGCAAGCTCTATCAGATCATCACCGACAAGAAGTCGCCCGATCACACTGGATCCATCGGCGGCAACGCAGATGTCGAACCGCCGCCTCTGGACCTGGCGCCGCGCGACACGCTGACGGCGGACGATCTCGCCCTCGAATGGCACGTTCCGCCAACGCCGTGACGGCAATTTAGGCCGGAACCAGCAGCATTTTCACCGATCCGTATCGCTTTCGCCCGCCCGCGATCCTATATAGGGATTTGGGATCGGGACGCGGGCTATTATGACCATCGACGAGATCAGAGAGAATTTTGCGCTGCTGGACGATTGGGACGACCGCTACCGGTACGTCATCGAGCTCGGCCGCATGCTTGCGCCAATGCCGGCAACCGAACATTCCCAACAGAACAAGGTACAGGGCTGCGCGAGCCAGGTTTGGCTTTCGAAGCGGATCGATCGCAAGGGCGGCGATGAAGCCGTTCTGAATTATCTCGGCGACAGCGACGCGCATATCGTGCGCGGGCTGATCGCGATCCTGCTCACGCTTTATTCCGGCCACACGCCGCAGCAAATCCTTGCAACCGACGCCATCGCGTTGTTCGATGAATTCGGCTTTCGCGAGCATTTGACGCCGCAGCGCTCCAATGGCCTGCGCTCGATGGTGGAGCGGATCCGCTCGGATGCGCGGCAGGCGCTGGCCGCCGCCTCCTGAGACGACACGGACAGGCTGCAACCCAACGTTCACGCCGCCGTGATCGATGGCTCTTTCGTGTCTGTTAACCCAGCGAACGCCGCGAGCAACCGGCCTTTAAACGATTTAAAATGATTTGCCCGATCATCCCTCGGCAACTGAGGGTTGACGGGATGAGTGAGCTTCCGCCGTTCTGGCGCTTCATGCGGTCGCGATCCGGCCGCGGCTTTCTGTTGCACCTCAGCATCTGCGCTGCGCTCTCCCTGACGATCGGTTGCGGGTTTTATTATTTCAGCCTGGACTGGTTCAAGGAGCACAAGGGCAGCGAAAAGATCATCGCGCTCCGGCTGGTCGACGCCTTTGTCGCCAACTATTCGGCAATCCGATCGCAGTTCGGAAAAGATTCGCCGGTTCCGGCGTCATTCCGGGCCCATGCGATCGAGGCCTTCAACAAGCAGAACGGCGATAATTCAGACTTTCGCCTGGCCTCGGTCGGCCGTCCGGGACGCGAGATCCTGACGCCGCCAAGTGACACCCAGATGGCCCGTACCGTCGAGGCCTTCGCGGCGACGCCAAACCCGAAAGCGGTATCGGAGCTGCTCGAGGTCAATGGCGAACGGGTGTTCCGCACCGTCTATCCTACGGTCGCGCGCGAACAGAGTTGCGTCAGCTGTCACAACGCATTGCAAGGCGAGGCGCCATGGCATCTCAACGACGTCATGGGCGCATTCGTGATCGACGTCCCGATCTCCCCCTTCCTGCACACCGTGATGTGGCAAAGCGCCGGAATCGGATTGGGGCTGTTCCTCGCACTCGCCTTTGCGGGGCTGACGATCTCTCTGATGCATTTCCGTCAGCTGGAAGCGCTCAACACATCCGCTGCAAAGCTCGGCCGCACCCAGAACTTCCTCGACAGCATCATCGAGAACATGCCGGTGTCGGTCGCCGTCAAGGACGCGCGCGATCGCTGCTACGTGCTCATCAACCGCACCGCCGAGACCATTTTCGGAATCGCGCGCGGCGACCTGATTGGCAAACCCGCCTACGACGCACGCGGCAGGGAGGTCGCGAACGACTTGTTCCCGCTCGCGGGCGAGGCCCTGCGGACGCGCGACCTGCAAACCATCAGCGAGCACGTCGTTCACACCCCGCACAACGGCACTCGCATCCTGACGACCAAGAATCTTGCGGTACCCGACGAGACCGGCGAACAGCGCTATTTGCTCGGCCTTGCCGAAGATATTACCGAGCGCAAGCAGGCCCAGGCGCGTATTGAGCATATGGCGCATTATGACGCGCTGACGGATTTGCCCAATCGGACCGCCTTCGTCGAGCGTCTCACCCGCAGCATCGATGCAGCGAGGCTCGCCCGGGAATCGTTCGCCGTGCTGAGCATCGACCTCGACGGCTTCAAGGAGGTCAACGACGTGTTCGGCCATGCCGTCGGCGACGACGTGCTTCGCGAGCTCTCGCAGCAGTTGCGCGCGTTCGCCGGCGAGGCCTACCTTGCGCGTCTTGGCGGCGACGAATTCACCCTGATCACGGCGAACGGCGATCATCCGGCGCTCGCCGAAATTCTCGCCCGGCGTCTTCATGCCGGCGTCGCCACCGAGCTTGAGCGAAACGGCCAGCATTTGCGCGTCGGCATCAGCATCGGCATTGCCATCTTCCCCGCCGATGGCACCGATGCAACCGCACTGCTCAACAATGCCGATGCCGCACTCTACCGCGCCAAGGCTGCCGGCCGCGGCAAGACTCGTTTCTTCGAGATCGAGATGGACAATCGCTTGCGCGAGCGGCGCGCCATTCAGAACGAACTCTCATCCGCCATCACGCGAAACGAGCTGCGTCTCCACTATCAGCCGCAGTCGAGGATCGACGGCACCGTGATCGGGTTCGAGGCCCTGGTCCGCTGGCACCATCCCCAGCGCGGCATGGTTTCGCCCGGAACCTTCATTCCGGTTGCCGAGGAAAGCGGTCTCATCATCCAGATCGGCGAATGGGTGCTGCGCGAGGCCTGCCGCGAAGCCGCATCCTGGTCACGCCCGCTGCAGATCGCGGTCAATCTGTCGCCGATCCAGTTTCGCCATGGCGACCTTGCCGGACTGGTTCATTCGTTGTTGCTGGAAACGGGCCTGGCGCCGACGCGGCTGGAGCTCGAAATCACCGAGGGCGTGCTGGTCGAGGATTTCTCCCGCGGCCTCTCGATCCTGCGGCGCTTGAAGACGCTCGGCGTTCGCATCGCGATGGACGACTTCGGCACCGGATATTCGTCGATGTCCTATTTGCAGTCGTTCCCGTTCGACAAGATCAAGATCGACCAGTCGTTCATCTCGAACGTCAAGAGCAATCCGCAATCGGCAGCGATCGTGCGCGCGGTCATCGGGCTCGCGCACGGGCTCAATCTGCCGGTGCTGGCGGAGGGCGTTGAGACGAAGCAGCAGCTTGATTTTCTCGCAGCCGAATCCTGCGATGAAGTGCAGGGCTACCTGTTGGGACGGCCGCATCCGATCGCGGAATATTCCGATCTGATCGGCCACGACGGCGCGGCGGCAGGAAAGCGGCTCAGCGCCTGAATATTCCAGTCTATTTGCGGCGCGGCCTCTACAAATTATCTCCGCCGCGGGCGCTAGTAATTATTTCCGCCGCGGGCGCTGTTGCCCGAGCCCCATTTTCTTGGCGAGCTGTGAGCGCGCCACCGCATAGTTCGGCGCCACCATCGGATAATCCGCCGGCAAGCCCCATTTCTCGCGGTACTGCTCCGGCGTCATGTTGTATTGCGTGCGCAAATGCCGCTTCAGGGATTTGAAGCGCTTGCCGTCCTCCAGACACACCAGATAGTCCGCGGTCACCGATTTCTTCAGCGATACTGCGGGCCTTGCCGGCTCGAGCGGCGCCTCGGTCCGCCCGGTCGAAACCCGCAGCAGGGCCGCGTGAATCTGGCTGATCAGGTTCGGTATCTCGGACGCCGGCGTCGGATTGTTCCTGAGATAGGCGGAGACGATATTTGCGGTCAGATCGATGAAATTCTTGCCGGCAGCATCTGTCATGGACTGGACCTTTCGAAGACCGTCTCGCGCCATGACGTGTCGTCATCGCGCGCAGTATTCCGCTGCAAAAAACGCCGCGCAGAACCTTCCGCTATCGTCCAATTATGAGCGAATTACTGCAGCCATGACAAGAACGGCAGTATTGCCTCACAAAAGACGGCTTCGGCGAAAGTAAAGTCCGGGTTCAGGGACGGTGGTCGAGATGGGCGCGCAATTCGTCGATCGAGGCAAACCGCATCATGCCCTCGGGCATCTGCGCCTCGATCGAACCGTCGGAATACAGCGAATAGGCCATGCCATCGACGACGCCTGATTTCAGCACCGTTACCGGTGGCGGCTGGTCTTCGCTGCGCGCGGCGCCTTCCGGAATGGTCGGGGGCGTCCTGCCGTTGCGCCGCTGCGGCGGCACCTCCGCACCCCGCGCGCGCTCGGATCTCGGCCAAGCGTCATCGAATGTCGCGGGCGGCGCTTCGGCCGGTTCCGGAACAGGCGGTGGCACCGGAGGCGCAGGCGCCGCGGTCGGCGGCGCGGTCGGACCGGCCGCACGCGCCTGGGCGCGCTCGCGCTCTTTCCGCGATGTCGAAGAAAACAACAGATTGCGCCGCGGCTTCGGCCCGGGCTCGGCTGCTTCCGGCGCGGTCGACGCGTCAACGCGAACGCGCGAGGCGGATTCGTCGCGCCACGGTGGCGGCGAGCCGTGCGGGACCGGCGCTCCCGGCTCGCCGTTGCCGGCATTGTCCGCCGCGGCCCGGTCGCGGCCGAACGCGAATTCATCGTCGCTGCCAGCAGCCATGCCGGGCTCCACAGCGCCCGGCACGATCGACGGCAATACGGTTCGCGCGCGCTGATCCGCCGGCCGCAACCGCTGCGCAATGATCTTCAACTCGCGCACCATCAGCCACAGGCCGAGCAGGATCATCCCGGTACAAGCCGCGATCACGCCGACCAGGATCAAGGTGTTGCCGAAACCGAACTCCTTGATCGGTATCCCGAAAGCGATCGCCAGGAGACCGGCCAGCACGGCGCCGATCCCCGCGATCAGCAAGACGATCATCATCAAACTTACCCCCTGGTGCGGTGATTCAGCCATTCCCTTCTGTCCCTCCGCGCGCCCGCTGAGAGAACTTCTGAACCAAAACCGCACCGCCTATGCCACGATACCGTCATAATGTGCGTAGCGCCAACGGCCAAATGGGGAAGGCGTTCCTAAATCGGTGGATCAAGGATGCCGCCGCAAATCCGTGGGCTTGCCGGCGCCCAACCTTGCCGGAATTTCACCCAATCGGGCCTTCTTGCTGCATTGCATCAGGAGAATTAGGCCACAATTCGCAATTACTTGGAAATGGAACTGCGCTATATGGATGCCGGGGAACGAAGGCCCAAAAGCGCCAAAGCTGGGCCAGAGGGGACACCGGGTTACCAATAGCCATGTCATCCATCACGACTTCGGCCATCGATACGCCAGCGCGGCGCTCGGTGGAACGGACTTGCGACGACCTCGCCACCCTTGTGCTTGCGGTGGTTGCCGTTGTCGCGGGACTGACGTTCCGTGATTACGGACTGGGCTGGGACGATTATACCCACGCCGAATATGCCGACCTGCTGCTCAGGATGTACGGCTCCGGGTTCAAGGATACCGGCGCGCTGTCATTCGCCAATCTCTATATGTATGGCGGCGGCTTCGACATGGCCGCGGCACTTCTGCACAAGGTCATTCCGCTCGAACTGTTCGAGACCCGCCGGCTGCTCGGAGCGATCGTCGGCGTGATCGGGCTTGCGGTGACGTGGCGGCTTGGCCGCCGCGTCGGCGGGCCGCTCGCAGGCCTTGCGACGCTGCTGCTGCTGGCGCTGTGCCCGATCTTCTACGGCCACATGTTCATGAATCCGAAGGATGCGCCGTTCGCGGTGGCGATGGTGATCCTGGTGATGGGTCTCGTTCGCCTCGCCGAGGAATATCCGCAACCCTCGCCCCGCACCATTCTGATCGTAGGCCTCGGTGCTGGCCTTTCGATCGGCTCGCGCATCCTCGGCGGATTGGCGCTGATCTATGCGCTGGTTGGCTTCGTGCCGTTGTTCATCGATGAGGTCCGCAACGTCGGCGCGCGCGAAGCCCTCCACCGCTTCGTACATGTCCTCTATGTGCTGTTGCCCGGTCTCGTGCTCGGCTACCTCATCATGGGATTGATCTGGCCGTGGTCGATCATCGAGCCGGACAATCCGTTCCACGCCCTCACCTACTTCTCGCACTTCTTCGAGAAGCCGTGGAAGGAGATGTTCGACGGCGCGCTGGTGTCGGTGCCCGACATGCCCTGGTCGTATTTGCCGACGCTGTTTGCGCTGCAGCTTCCCGAAGTGCTGCTGGGGCTGACCATCGCCGGCGTCATCGGCACGTTCGTGGTGCTGCCGCGCAGCGACGTCCCCGCGCGCCGCAAGACTATCTTGCTGATGCTCACGCTGGCCGCCACGTTTCCGCTCGTGACCGCGATGCTGAAGCGCCCGGCGCTTTATAACGGCATCCGGCATTTCATTTTCGTCATCCCGCCGATGACCGTGCTTGCAGGGCTCACCTACGCCTGGGCGATGAACTGGCTCAAGGAAAACCGCAGGAGCTGGCAGCCCGCGGCCGTTGCGGTGTTCTCGTTCGGCCTCTTGCTGGCGCTCGGCGAGATGATCCGGCTGCACCCCTATCAGTACACCCACTTCAACCATATCGCAGGCACAGTACGCGCCGCCGACGACCGCTATATGCTGGATTATTGGGGCCTCGCCCTGAAGCAGGCTTCCGACGGCCTGCGCGAACAGCTTGACGAAAAGCAGGAAACCCCGCCCAAGGGGCGCAAATGGAAGGTCGCGGTATGCGGCCCGCAGCGCCCGGCTCAGGTCGCGCTCGGCCCCGATTTCACCATCGGCTGGGACAGCCACGCCGCCGACTTCGCCATGACGCTCGGCGAATTCTACTGCAAGGGCCTGACCGCGCCGGTGATGGTCGAGATCAAGCGTGATGACGTGGTGTTCGCGCGCGTCTACGATATCCGCGGGCGCAGCATCTCAAGCCTGCTGTCGATCCCGGCGCCGTAAAGCCACGCCGGGCATACCTGCCAACCCTGTCCCGCGCCTTGCTGCAAGCCGGGCACGGGTCTAGGTTTACGCTCGAAAATCAACCGTTCACGGGAGAAACCGGACATGTCGCCAGCGGAAGCACGCCTGAAGGAAGTGCCGTCCGGCATGACGGATGCCGAATGGAACCAGCGGATCAATCTCGCCGCCTGCTATCGCCTTGTGGCGCTCTATGGCTGGGACGATCTGGTCGACACCCATATCTCGGCGCGGGTGCCCGGACCGGATCATCATTTCCTGATCAACCCTTACGGGCTGATGTTCGACGAAATCACCGCTTCCAGCCTCGTGAAGGTCGATCTGCACGGCAACCAGCTCACAAAGAGCGACTACAGCATCAACCCCGCCGGCTTCACCATCCATTCGGCGATCCATGAGGTCCGCGAGGACGCCGGCTGCGTGCTCCATCTGCACACGGTGGACGGCACCGCCGTCTCGAGCTCGATGGAGGGCTTGCTGCCGCTGAACCAGACCGCCCAGTTCGTCACCCACGACCTCGCCTATCATGACTACGAAGGCGTGGCGCTCGATCACGACGAACGTCCGCGCCTGCAAAACGACCTCGGCAACAAGAACCACATGCTGCTGCGCAATCACGGCACGCTCACCGTCGGCCGCTCGGTCGCCTCGGCGTTCGAGCGGATGTACCATCTGGAGCGGGCCTGCTCGATGCAGGTGCGCACCCGCATGCTCGGGCCGTCGGCCTATCCGATCGAGCAGGCGGTGATCGACAAGAACACGGAATTGTTCGGCAATCCCGATCGCGCCGAATTGCGGTCGACCAACCTGGTGTGGCCGCCCTTGCTGCGCAAGCTCGACCGCGTCGATCCGAGCTACAAGACCTGACGCGCCCCGCGCGCGGGCGAACAATGCGAAAGGCGGAAGCTGCGTGACGGTTCTGGTGACCGGCAGTTCTGGTCATCTCGGCGAGGCGCTGGTCCGCGTCCTCAAGGCGCAACGGCGCGAAGTCATGGGTTGCGACCTGCTGCCTGGCGCATTCACCCAACTTGTGGGGTCGATCACCGACCGCGACTTCGTGCGCCGCTGCATGAGGGGGGTTGCCACCGTGCTGCACACAGCGACGCTGCACAAGCCGCATCTGGCAACCCATAGCCGCCAGGACTTCGTCGACGTCAACATATCAGGCACGCTCACTTTGCTCGAGGAAGCCGCCGCCGCAGGCGTCGCGGCGTTCGTCTACACCAGCACCACGAGCGTGTTCGGCGAGGCGTTGGTGCCGCCGCCCGGCGAACCGGCGGCCTGGGTGACGGAGGACGTCACGCCGGTGCCGAAAAACATCTACGGCGTCACCAAGGCTTTCGCGGAGGATCTCTGCCGGCTGTTTGCCCGCAACCATTCGCTTCGCACGATCGTGCTGCGCACCTCGCGCTTCTTTCCCGAAGAGGATGACGATCGTCGGGTACGCGAGGCCTATGCTGACGCCAACGTCAAGGCCAACGAATTCCTGCATCGCCGCGTCGACATCGAGGACGTGGTCAGCGCGCATCTTCTGGCGGTCCGTCACGCGCAATCAGCCGGCTTTGCGAGATACATCATCAGCGCCACAACGCCGTTCACGCGCGACGACACGGCGCAATTGCGCTGCGACGCGCCGCAAGTCGTCCGCCGTTACGTGCCGGACTATGAGGCAGAATACGCCCGACGCGGCTGGACGATGATGCCCGGCATCGATCGGGTCTACGTCAACGACAAGGCCCGTGCCGAGCTCGGCTGGCAGCCACGCCACGATTTCCGCGCGCTGATTGCCCGGCTCAAGGCCGACGAGGATATCGAGAGCCCGCTCGCGCGCGAGGTCGGCAGCAAG
>Ga0209526_10000770_pt1 | contig 21094 bp, 29 predicted proteins | sample JacPinW_OM2H0_M1_FD_188566 | JGI IMG/M metagenome (GOLD analysis project Ga0209526, IMG submission 188566) | Forest soil microbial communities from Algoma, Ontario, Canada - Jack Pine, Ontario site 1_JW_OM2H0_M1 (SPAdes) (version 2) | ecosystem: Environmental > Terrestrial > Soil > Boreal... | reverse complement strand
AGCATGGCGTAGACGATGACCCCGCTGACCGAGACGTAGAGCCAAATCGGGAAAGTGAATCGGGCCAGGCGCCGGTGCGCGGGAAAGCGACCGCTGAGCGAGAGAAAAAACGTGATGAGAATCATCGGCAAGGCCACGACCGAGAGACCGATGTGCGAAATGAGCAGCGGGAAGTAGACATAACGTATTCCGCCCTGGCCTTGAAAGCGCATGTCGCCGTGGAGGGCGTGATTGGTGATGTAGGTAACGAGGAAAATGGAGGAAAAGACAAACGCCGTGAACATGGCCGCCCGGTGCTGGCTAACACGCTTGGCATGGATGAAACAGAAACCGGTGACGAGGGCAATCGCGGAGAGGGCATTGAGCAGGGCGTTGAGTGCAGGCAGGAAGAGCAGGTGGGTGCCCGTAACGTCGGCAGGTGCATGATAGTAGACGAGCCAGCAGAGGAAGAGGCTGGCGACGGCGCTGATCGCGATAATGGCGGCGACGATACTGAGCGGGGTACGGTTCTCGTTGGTCGTGAGTGTCGTCATGGCGTTAAGGCAAAGATCATAGGTTTTCTGGTTTTTGCCACAGTTTGATTTCCTCGACCGATAGCTTAAGTCGAACTCAAGTATCGCAACGAACTAGTGTCGCTCGATCCAGGCCTGTCGGCTAAGGGGTCACATCCTAACAAGCAACATTCCTACCGGGCTTGCATTCCTTCGATTCAGTCTGTTCCCTTCGTCTCCTCTCATTCGGTCCACAAGCTGCGCATTTTGCGCACGGGGAATGTCGTTAGCAGGGTCGGTAGAGTCTTACGTCTAAACACTCAAGATACAATTTTTGTGTGTATTGAACATTTCGACGGCGGATTCGTGCCGATCTTCGTTTTTCTTCGCTACTGGCGGAAGAGGAATTTCTCCAGAGGGCATCTACGGAAAAACGACCTGAAAACATGTTTGAAAACTCCGATTGCGTGAAATGCGGCGATTGTGTTTCTTATGTGTCAATTGTGTGTCTTATTGATCATATCAATCCATCTGCTCTCTCTTACCGATCACACGCAATCGGTTCGATCTTTCACTCCTATCATTGAAAATGCCTGATGACTCAGAAGCTCCACGTCGACGAAGCCTCAAATTCACTCTTCGGCACTCGCTTATTCCGGTCGGGAAAATTGTCTTTGCGAACCGGTTGCTCCTTGGCCTTTTCGTTGTCGCCATCGCCGGGCTGTTCGTCCGACCGGTATTTCCGGGGAGCCCTGAAGAGGCCATCGTCACGGGGATATCCGTCATTCTGGTAATAGCCGGAGTAATTCTCCGTGCTTGGGCTGCCGGTTACGCCGGAAACCATACGCGCACGTCAAATATCGAGGCGGGCAAGCTGGCGACGAGCGGACCTTACGCCTTCGTGCGCAATCCGATTTATCTAGGAAGCATTGTCCTTGGAATCGGAATGGTTGGAATCATTGGCGACTGGCGATTATCGCCTTTGTGCGTTGCCACATTCACAGCTTTGTATTTCGTAATCATACCGGCGGAAGAGGAATTTCTACGGGGAGAGTACCCCTTGGAGTACAAGGTCTACTGCGGGAATGTTCGCAGACTCTTGCCACGTTTCATGCCGTGGGCTGGAGCCGAGCGAACATCGTTCGCCTGGCAACCCGCTCTGGGCGAATGGCAAACCGTGGTTATTCTGCTCTCGATATTGGCTTTCTTATATGGCATAGCGTTCTTGCGCGGCGCTGAACATTTTTAAGCGTGCCCAACGTTGAATTGGGCCTCGTCTAGGGGAATAACAAACATCCTTTTACGGTGTTGGATGTCTCGAGTCTTTAGAACGGCAATGGTTGCTGATCGACTCAAACAGAAAAGTCAGGAGACGGCTCGCGTATCCCCCACGAGATTGACGGGGCATTCACGAGTGGATAGTAAAGGCAGTATGTGGGCAGCTTACTCCAATCCGGCAATTCGCCATCGCTATCTGCCTTTCCGACTTTTTCAAATGGAATTCGCAATTTGGCTGTTACTGGTCATGACGTCCTTGATCTCGATGGCCGTTTCTGATTTTCTCAAGCACTCTTGAACCACATCTTTTAGTGGATTCATCGACCAACCTTTGATGGGTAGCGCCACTTCTTTGGTTTGCTAACTTTTTGGAAAAGCCCGCAAGCCAACCAACACTAAAAAGATTATGCCAGAAATCACGCTATCATCTGAAACATTGCAAGCCCAAGCCGCGGTGAACACCCACCAATACTTGGTGGCAGCACGGGAAGGTATCGATGACGTCTTCGGAGCCGGTTTTGCCGCGAAGAATCCTTCTATTGTCGGCGCTTACATGCAGACGTGCGCCGCAGATTTCGCCGCCAGTTGTACTCTCAGAGCAATGGAGGAGATCGCTGCAGCAATAGAAAACAAGGATTCACACGGTTAATAGGTGGTTAGCGCAGCTTCTTGAAGCCGTCCCTGAGCTCTTGGATAAAAAGCTCGGGTTGCTCGAACGCTGCGAAATGACCGCCTCTATCGAGCTCGCGCCAATAGATCAGCTGCGTGTAGTTCTGCTCCGCCCAGCTACGAGGAGCGCGCCAGATCTCGTGCGGGAAGACGCTGACAGCTACCGGAATGCCGATAATGCCCCCGGAAGGGCTTGCGGTCGTCCTGTTCTCCCAATAAATCCGCGCAGAGGAGGCTGCCGTGTCTGTCAGCCAGTAAAGCGAGATGTTGTCGAGCATCTCGTCCTTTGTGAATATGGTTTCTGGATCGCCATTGCTGTCGGTCCAAGCCTGGAACTTCTCATAGATCCAGGCTGCTTGACCTGAAGGCGAGTCTGCGAGCCCGTATGCGATGGTCTGAGGACGAGTCGCCTGCTCCCGGAAGTAGCCGTTACCGTCATTGAGGAATTCGGTGAGTGCGGTCACCGCCCGTTGTTCCTCGGGCGAAAGGCCTTCGGTGGGGATTTTTTCTGGGAACACGAACTGGAAATTGAGATGGATGCCAGCGAGGCCAGCCGGTTTCAGCTTGCCAAGCGCAGTAGTGACGCCAGCGCCCCAATCACCGCCTTGCGCTACCCAGCGCTGGTAGCCGAGCCGCTGCATCAGGACGGCCCAGGCCTTGGCAATCCGCACGACGTCCCAACCAGTATCGGTTGGTTTGTCGGAGAAACCGAAGCCCGGCAATGAGGGCACAACTACGTGGAAGGCGTCTTCGGGCTTGCCACCGTGTGCCGTCGGGTTCGTAAGAGGGTTGATAACCTTCAGGAACTCAACGATCGATCCAGGCCAGCCATGGGTGAGGATGACCGGCAGCGCGTCCTCGTGCTTTGAGCGCACATGGATAAAGTGAATCCCGACTCCATCGATCTCAGTGCGATATTGCGCAAAACCATTGATCTTCTTCTCCGCCCGACGCCAGTCATATTGGGTGCGCCAATATTCGACTAGTGCGCGCGCCTTCTCCAGTGGCACACCCTGGGACCAGTCCGAAACGGTCTGAAGGTTCGGCCAGCGCGTCAGGTCGAGACGACGCTTGAGATCGTCAAGGGCGCTCTGCGGAATGTCGATGGTGAACGGAATAATGGCGCTAGAGCCGGTCGTCGGGGCTGCGGCAAAGAGGTCCGCGGTCATACCGATACCCAGTGCGGTGAATGCGGCGCCGCCGGCACTGGTTTCGAGGAATTGGCGGCGTGAGATTTCTTTGCCGGCACCAAATACCTCTGGATTATTACTCTCTGCGATGTTGTTATTCATAATCACATTGCTGCTCGCCTTTGTTCAAATGACGAATGAGAGCCCGCGGTCAGGACAGAGTCCGACGCTTTTTTTGAGACGGATCAGATCCGTCCACCGGACGCGCTGATCAGCGGAGTGTTGCTGAGCTCGCCCAAGTGAGTTGGGGAGACACTTTAGTTTCGAGTGCCAAGGCAACAGAAGCCAAATCAAGGCACGCCGCTTTCCTGTCGCTTCCGGAAGAGATCACCAGAGTGATCTGAAAGGGTCTAAAAGGAATCGCTTCTAAACATTCAACACGCGTTTCTGTCTGTGTTGAATGTTTAGAAGCGACCCGATTCGCGGCGGGCACGCACACTTCGTCTTCTGGTTATCGTCTTTGATTTTTTGGACCTTCCAAGCCATAACCTCGTGCCCTACCAATAGGCTTCTCGTGCTAGTCTAAGCTTGTTAGAGCCTCGAGTATTTTCTGCGTCTCATCCCTTGTTATCGGTCTGTTGCCGTTTGCGCTATCTATGATGTATTCTACGGCAAAGCCGGTCTTTTCGGATATCGGTTGAGCACACCGCAGTACGTCTCGATATCTGCGTTTAAGTTCCGTATGTAGCATACAGCAACTTACCATGAAACGCGGCACAAGCTAGCAGACCCTGGTCAAGCCGCTTGGCACCGGAAACTACCCCGATTCACCCGTTATGGTGGTTGAGCTATCCTTGATATGCTTGTTTTAAGGCTTTGATGTCAATTTTGTCCATTTCCAGCATTGCCTTCCAGACCCTTTCTGATTTCTCGGCATCTTTTTCTTGCAACAGGTCGCCTAAAACAGAGGGAATGACTTGCCAGGACAGACCAAATTTGTCTTTGAGCCAGCCGCATCTTTGTTTTTCTCCGCCTTCCGAAAGCCTCTCCCACAGCTCGTCTACTTCTTGCTGAGTCTCACAGTCCACGAAAAACGATATGGCCGGCGTGAAGGTAAAATGTGGGCCACCGTTTAACGCCAAAAATTCTTGTCCTTCGAGTTGGAATGTTGCGGACATGACCGTTCCTTTCGGTCCGGGTCCATCTTCTCCAAATCGATTAACGCTCAGCACCTTTGAGTTTTTAAAGGTAGAAACATAAAAATTCATTGCCTCTTCGGCTTTGCCATCGAACCACAGGAACGGGGTGATCTTTTGCATATAGCTGTACGACGAATCGGCCGGGCATATTCGGGACAGCGGAAAGCACCGAGCGAGGAAATAAAGCCTTTCTCAGTATCAAGTTCGATCGGATTCGCCGTATCATCCAACATGAGGCCCTCACGCGTCTCTCTTCCTCTAACAACCATGCCAGACGGAAATCCAACGCTTTTGCAACGCGCCGAGGAGCACTTTCGGCAGAGGCTTTCACCCTCTGAAAGACAGCTCTTTACATTGGTGCCCGACGGAAAAGAGGTGGATTGCAAGCGATTCCATGGTCCCGACAAATCGATCAAGGCTGACCTACTTTTGTGGCTCTGTACTGATCCTGACGCCGTAGCCCAAGTAGCCAACCGAGGAATTTATATAACCGGTGCCACAATCGAGAACAAACTCAGCCTGGAATGAGCTACGATTACATTCCCGCTCAGATTTCACGAGTGCGCATTCACGCATGATATCGCTCTCCAAAGCAGTCGTCTGCCTTTCCTGCAGTTGTCGGCGACCTCGATCCAAGAATTGAGTGCGAAAGACCTGGTGGTTCGACCGGAGCGTTTTGTTGCACAATGGTTTTTGGGCTCAGAAACAGTCGATCTAAGCGGTAGCGATATTCGTGGCCACCTGGCGTGCGAGGGAGGTCGATTCCTGAACTTATATGGCTCGAATCGGTGGCTCGGTCGGAATGGGCGAAGACAAAGCCAAACCGAAAGACATTTACAGCGGCGGCGGGAGTAGATTTTACGGGGGCAACAATCGACGGAATCGTGAATTGCCAAGGTGGCCAGTTTAAGCGGGCGAACCAGTCTCCGACAGCGTTATCTCTTAATGGTACTAAGATCAAAGGTTCGGTTTTTCTAGGCGCCGGCTTTGCTGCCGATGGAACTGTGGATCTTCGGGGTTCAATTGTTGGGGAAAACTGGACTGTAGCGGAGGCGCGTTCAAAAGCGGAGGGGGCCATCTTGGACAGGATAACTACGGCTTTGCTCTCAATGCGGCGAGCTGTGAAATAAAAGGGAGTGTCTATTTCCGAAAAAAGATCGACCGGAACGTTGAAATCCAGGGCGAAGTCGGTTTCGCCTTTGCTAGTGTCGCCCGCGATTTTCAGTGGCGTGATTTGAGTTCGCCGAAAAAGGCGACGCTTGACCTTAAATATGCCAAAGTTCGAACCTCGTATAACGAAAGACGCTCCTGGCCAAGAGCATTGAGTCTAGTCGGGTTTGTTTATGAGCACATTGATAGTAGAGCTTCGATCTCGGCGAAGGATCAATTCTAGTGGCTTGATCTACAAACAAACAAAATCTTTTCTACCCAGCCGTACGAACAACTGGCGACGCTGTTCCATGCAATAGGACTTCAGGCGGATGAGCGAAAAGTATTGGTTAGGAAAAACCGAGCTTACGCCAAGCGGAAAAAGAACTGGAAAGAAGCATTCTGGGAATTTTGGTGGTTCGGCCTTTTCGGGCGAGCGATCGGCTCAAATCTTCAATCCAGAAGTTATGGGTTGGATTTTCATGGTCGTCACCAGCTACACGACAGGAACCATCGGGAATCATCAGATTCCTAAGACGATTTGGTTGCGCTTATGCCGCGATGTTAACTTCTATTCAAGAAAGTCTTCGTGCCCTTGCGATCTCTTGTAAAGAACGCTCGGAACTCTCTTGCGTCGGCAAAGCGGAAGCAAGAAAATCGATGAATACCCTCAGCTTGGCGGGAACAAAGCGGCGCGACGGATGATAGATGTAAAGTGGAAACAATTCGTCGGACCAATCGGGGAACAGATTAGCCACTTTTCCAGTTTGCAAGAGCGATTCAATTCCCAGATCCATGACCTGGGCAACACCTTGACCTGCCATGCAAGCTTCCAGATGGGTCAGGGCATCGTTCACGATAAATCGTCCCGTGACGGCGACAGTGAGTCGCTTTTTCCCCTGGTGAAATTCCCAAGGAAAAGGCTTACCTGTCGCCGGATCCCGAAAGAGAAGACATTCGTGTCGGTCCGCTTCCAGATCACGCGGCGTCCGGGGCCGTCTTCGGCGCTTGAGGTATACCGGAGAGGCGCAGGTCAAAATGCGGGCCTGCAGGAGGCGACGAGCGATTAGTGCGGAGGGTTCGGGATCTCCAAAGCGGATGGCGGCATCAAATCCCTCCGCTACAAGGTCCCCGATACTGTCCCGAATCACCAGATCAAGATGGAGATCAGGATATGCCTCCAAAAAGGATCCGATTCGAGGCGCCAAGAAGAGCCTGGCAAAGGTAGGATCAACATTGACGCGGAGGCGTCCCCGCACCCGCCCAGCGGCGTTCACCATCCCTTCCGCCGCTTCCTCTAGTTGAGCCATCAGAGGTAAAGCCTCCTGGCAGAACCTCTTTCCGTCCTCTGTCAGTCGCATCGTTTTCGAAGTTCGCTCAAAGAGGCGGACCCCAAGCCGCTCTTCCAAGCGCTGGATAGCGCGACTCACTCCCGATTGCGTCAGGCTGAGTGCTTCCCCTGCGCGCACGAAGGTGCCTGCTTCAAGCACGGCAGCGAGAACTGGAAGACCGGAAAGGAGGCGCGAGTCGAAGGCCATTAAGGATGATAATTTGTCAGCATTGGTATGATATCAATGCGTTTTTTGAATGAGACTCTCTTCTTTATTCTTGTTCCCATGAAAGCGAATCAGATCGCCTTGATCACTGGAGGAAATCGCGGTTTGGGACTACAAACCGCCCGCGAGTTGGCTCGTCTCGGAATCCGCACGGTCGTCGGAGCCCGCGATCTCGAAAAGGGAGCTTCCGCCGCCGCGCTACTGCAGACGGAAGGACTCGATGCCGAAGCCGTCCATCTCGATGTGGCTGACCCGTTAACCCATACCGAGGTTTATTCCTATCTCGAGAGCCATCACGGCAAGCTCGACATCTTAGTCAATAACGCTGGAATTTGGAAGGAGAGCGAGACATCGAGCAGCCATGCTCTCCGCAGCAATCGCACAAGTTCACTCCCAATGGAAATTCTGCGGGAGACTTTTGAGACAAATTTCTTCGGAACTGTCGCGCTGACTCAGCGGCTTCTCCCTCTCCTCCGTAAGGCATTCGCCGCGCGGATCGTGAACGTTTCCAGCATCCTCGGTTCTCTGACTCTTCAGTCAGATCCGAGTTCGAAAATCTATCCCCACAAAGTTTTTGCCTACGACGCATCGAAAACCGCCCTGAATGCTTTCACCGTCCACCTCGCCCATGAACTGCGAGATACCCCGATCAAGGTGAATGCGGCCCATCCCGGCTGGGTACGAACTGAGATGGGCGGCGAAGGAGCCGACCTCGACATTTCTGAGGGCGGAAAGACGAGTGCCTGGCTGGCTACTCTACCCGCGGACGCCTCGACCGGCGGCTATTTTCATCTGGAGCAACGGTTGCCTTGGTGAGGAACTCCAAACAACAACGAAAGGAAGGGAAAATTATGTACGCTATTATGGGCATCACCGGACAAGTCGGCGGCGCCACGGCTCGGACTTTAATTAAAGAAGGAAAAAGGGTGCGCGGGATTGTGCGCGACAAGGCCAAAGCAAGCGGATGGGAGGCTGCGGGAGTCGAGCTCGCGGTTGCCGATGCAGGTGACGCAGCGGCATTGGAAGCAGCCTTTCGCGGTGCCGAGGGTGTCTTCCTCATGGTGCCTCCCAATTTCGCGCCGGCCCCGGGCTACCCGGAATCCCACGCCATCGTTGCCGCCTTACGCCTCGCACTCGACGCCATCCGCCCGGACAAGGCGGTTTATCTTTCATCGATCGGTGCGCAGCGAAAAAAAGGGCTGGGCCTCATCACTCAGGTCCACATTTTGGAACAGGAACTTTGCTCCCTGCTGGTTCCCAACGCTTTCATTCGAGCTGCCTGGTTTATGGAAAACTCCCGATGGGACGTTGATCCAGCCCGTACACGAGGAGAGATCGACGCGTTCCTTGACCCGCTGGATCACCAGTTCCCCATGGTATCGACGGAGGACATTGGACGCTTGGCGGCGAAGACTCTTCAGCAACAGTGGAGCGGCAATCGCTACTTGGAATTGGAAGGGCCACGCCGTTATTCTCAACTCGAAGCGGCGGCGATCTTTTCTCGTCTCTTGAGCCGGCCCGTCCGTGCTAAGAAAGTTCCCCGCGCCCAGTGGGCAGTCCTATTTGAAAAGCAAGGCATGGCGCATACGGCGCCACGTATCGAAATGCTTGATGGGTTTAACACTGGCTGGATCGAGTTCGAGCGAGAAGGAACGGAGCACATCCTAGGAAACCGCACCTTGGAGGAAGCCTTTCGGGACTTGCTGCGGACGTAGACTGACGCGACCCATTCAAAAAAGCGACCCGTCCGAATGGAACGACTGACGGCTGCATATTTGTGTTTCACCAGCTAACTTCAAGTGATCCTACCTGAGATCCTTCAAACTGCGTCCCGCCTCTTCCAGAGCGTTTGGTGTGAGTTGGATATTGTTGAGTATGTAAAGCATGAAATGATCGATTGGCATCGAGTGCCGAGAAGCACTCGTTTTCTCGGCCTCTTCTTCGCAACCTGTGCAGCGAAAAATCGGCTCGATCACCGTTCCGGGCTTTGGGGTCGGAGTATCTAGCAGTGCAACTCCGTCGGCGTAATTCTCAATGACCCCTCCGCAGGAATCGCAGCGTATCTTTGGGCGTACATGGCCCTTGTCATCTACCTGGAATATAAGTGCCATGAACGTCAGACTACTGTCAGATTGACCGGTCAGCAAACCGCATCCGGGTCGCCTGAACTCCCCATCAAATATCTGTTTCTGCGAGCCGGATCTTGGGATTCTACGCGATTAGTTCGTCGTCCGTACTGCCGGCGCGACGTGAGGAAAGGCTTTACCCTTGAGTCCCGAGTGGTCGGGGCGGCGCTCGCCGCCACCGTCATCTTCTTAAGCTATCGCTTTGCCGGCGCCTTAACCCGAACCCTTGGAGAGATCGGTACCAGCGTCTTTCTCCGGCTTTCTTCGTTCATTCTGTTCTGTATCGGAATCCAGATTGGCTGGGGAAGGTCTCTCCGACCTCATCCAATCCTTGCACACTTGAGCCCCAAAAAAGACTCCAATCCACAGCACTCAGCCGCTGGCTCAATCATTTTGCTCACCGTTCTCGTGGTCCTCGTTCTTCTCTCGGTCCGCGGTATCCAAATCAACTCGCAGGATGTTACCGTTGCCTGCATCCACCTTTACTTCATGCAGTTTCTTGTCTGCGGAAACGAGCTCAACGTTATAAACTAAAAAACCGTCTTCATTTTCCAGTTCGACTCGCTGCACCGCGCCGTTATACCGGCTCACGGCGGCATTAACAGCCTGCTGAATGGATATTTTTGCCGACTCGACCAGAACGACTTCCCGATCTTGTGTATTTGACAGCCGGATCGTCCCTTGAATTGGTGTTTCTTTCGCATCTCCGGCCCTCAAAACGGCTGAAGTCGAGATTGCAATTGCGGCGCCAAGTGCCACGACGAAGCGGGTCGTACGGGAGTATTTCATGTCTTATTCCTCTGCGTTTTCTGGTTAGAACGATGATCGAACCGTGATGTTGATCTTTCCGCTCACAACCTGAGCAGGGCCTCATGACAAAAACATGAAAATGAAATGACAATACCCAGATTCTGAATCGCTTCTAAGGATTTGGCGTGAGGGTGTTTGTCAGGATTTGCTTGCTGGTTTGGCCGTTGCGGTAGGCGTCGCCGTCGAACGAGGTGTCGGGCTAGGCGTCGCCGTCGGAGTAGCGGCCGGCGTTGAACTGGGCGTAGCGGTGGGACTAGGTGTCGGTGTCGGCTTTGGAGTAGATGCCGGTGTAGCGGTGGATTCAGGCGAGGAAGTATTTCGCTGATCCTTGTGTTTGGGCGGAGGTCTGTGATGAGGCGGGCGCACGGGTGGCCGTTCGGGGCGTTCCTCGGGCTCGGGTGGACGTTGGCCAACCACATCCAAAACACCGATGAAAGAGCAAAAGGTAGCGACCAAAGAAATTATCAGAATAGAGAAGATGGATCGGTTCATCGGTTCGCGACGGGAAAGAGTAAGGAATCTGAAATCGCTAAAGCAAGCATTCGCTGTTGTCTTGCCAGAACGACGATACAAGCCAGAAAATATTAGACCCGTAAGAAGAATGAGCTTCAGCTCTCAGGAATCGACTACTTTACGGCGAGTGCATCTGAGCGGTCGTTTCTCGCGGTTAGAATTGGTCATTCGTCCCCGGTTTTCATCTGGTCAAACGTTTCAAACAGCGGCACCAGATCGATTACTTCGTTGGCTGCGCCCTTCAACCCAGTGCCCAGCGTTTGAGCGGTTGCCGCTACCTCGACACGAATCCCACGCCGCCGTAGCTGCAAAGCTAGATGGGCAAAATCTGCGTCGCCTGTCACGAGAACAACGACCTCCGGCCGGATCTCTACGGAAAGCTCGACCGCATCGATCGCCATCAACACGTCCACGTTTGCCTTGTAATGCTTACCATCACCCGGTGACCCTTCTTTCACTACTACGAGGAATCCGTTGGAGCGAAGCCAATGAAGGAACTTGTTCTTCTTGTCTCGTTCGATTTGCCACTCCGGCAGTGGAGGAGGCAACCCAACGTAGATGACCATCTCGATTAACCCCCGTCCTTCATCGGCATTCGCCAGATGGTGTCGCAGCTTTAGCCAGTCTAATTTTCGACCGAGCGCTCGCACCGAGCTGACGACGTTGGATTCATCCACAAAGACCAGCACCTTCGCAGTTCGCATACAGTTAGCATGCCTTCTGTCCTCTCGGAGGCGCAATTCGAAATAGATCGCCTCGATCCAATCTATGGTTTCGTCCAGTGATCTGGTATCTTCTATCCGATCGCCGATCATTTTGCCCAGGAACAAAAGCGCGCGGCATCAACAACGGATCCGGTATCATGAGTGAACATCGCCCCCCTCTTCCGAGCACAATTTTGGAAACCTGTCTGTATGTGACCGACCTGCCGAGGGCGCGCACTTTCTATGAGACGCTCTTTGGTTATCGTGTCATGGCAACGGATGACCGTTTTTGCGCTTTGGCGGCCAGTGATCAACAAGTCTTACTTTTGTTTCTTTGCGGGAGCGATCCGCACGGTTCGCTTATGCCGTTTGGAAATATCCCGCCCCATGATGGCTCGGGGCCGGTGCATATTGGCTTTGGCATTTCCTCCGAGAGCCTTCCGGCCTGGCGTACGCGGCTGGCCGAGCATGGCATTGCCATCGAGAGTACGATCACCTGGCCCCGTGGCGGCACGAGCATTTACTTTCGTGATCCCGACGGACATCTGCTCGAGCTGGTTACACCTGGGATTTGGGATATCTATTGAGCATCGGCGAAAGCCGCGACGTCGGATAGCCTAGGGCGCTACCGTACGCGCCCCAAAGCCCACCACCAACCCGCCGATGCGAAAGGAGGAAGAGCGTAAAGAGGCTATTCGCGTTAACTCATTGCCGAACCGAAGAGCCGAAGGAAATTCTTTTCGACCTGGTGCTGAAGTTCGTCTTCAGAGATACCACGCAGTGCGGCGAGCGCCTGGTAGGCGATCACAAGATTGCCGGGATGATTGAGCCGCTCCTTGGTCCCTATTGAAAAGCGTTCCTTTTCCGGCGGTAACAACATCGACGGAGCGTCCGTTTCGACCAACAGGCGCTCGTCCGGTATGGCCCTGAATGCTTCGAGTCGCTCTTCCATCCCTTCATTCAGAAAATAACCGGAAAAAGAAAAATAGGCACCCAACTGCGTAAGATGTTCGATCCATTTCGTGCCGCACGAATAGGGGTGAATCAAGAATCCGCATGCTGGTACCGGAACGCGCTCAAACACTTCGAGCAGATCGTCGACAGCGTAGAGACAATGGATGGTAATCGGACGATTCAATTCAACTGCCAGGCGCAAGTGATGTTCAAACACGATCTTCTGATCTGCGATATCGTAATTCGTTATATAGCGGTCGAGCCCGGCCTCACCTATCACCGAGCGGGTGGAAGCAACGATCCGCTCCAGTGATCGAGCCCATCCGGAAGTACGCGTGGCGGCAAACCAGGGGTGAATTCCAAAACAGGGAATGATCGAAGGATCGCTCGCCGCCAGAGCTTGAACCTGAGGCCAATCAGTCTCGGTAGTACCGTTCACTACCATGCATTTTATGTTCAGCGGTTTCAGGGAAGCGATAATTTCAGCGCGATCCTGGTCGAATCCTGGGTCTTGCCAATGATTGTGCGCATCGAAATATGCGGTTGATCGTCCCGGGTTCATAGGCTTGCGACCGAATGTATTCTAGCAATGGTCATGCCAACGAAGATTTTGTTTGGCAATCTCCCGTAGTCGCGAAGTCCACAGCGGCTCGGCAGGACTACGGTGTGCGCTCGCTCTCAGAGCCTACATACTCAGCGTGCCGCCGCGACGATATGTCCGGCCGAACCGTTAACGAAGGAGGAAGCATTGCGCGTAGTCGGGAGCCTCGTAGAACTGGGCCTAAACCTTGCTGCACTGTAATTCCCGTGGACGAAATACTTAGCGACCTATTTTCTTAGGTCCGATTCGCATCGGTCTCCGGTGATTCGCGTTATAAAAGCGAAGTGAACGCATGCGCCGATTGGTTGACCGCACGTTTTGAGCGAGCCGGACTTGACGCAAAGAAACATCCGACGGCAGGGCATCCCATCGTGGTGGCGCGCAGCCGGCCGCAAAAAGATCGAAAGACCGTGCTGATCTATGGGCATTACGATGTTCAGCCGCCAGACCCGCTCGAATTGTGGGAGTCACCCCCTTCGAGCCAACGGTAAAGGATGGCCGCGTGGTCGCGCGTGGCTCGGCAGATAACAAGGGTCAACTGCTTCCTCATCTCTTCGGTGTCGAGCGTGCGATCAACCAGAATAACTTACCGGTTAACATCATCTTCGTAGTGGAAGGAGAAGAGGAAAGCGGAAGCGGCAATCTAGAGCCTTTTCTGAAGGAGCATCGAGCTGCTCTGCAATGTGATATTGCAGTCATCTCGGATTCTGGAATGATTGCACCAGGTGTCCCGACGCTGCTCTACGGTACGCGAGGCGTAGTTTGCCTGGAGATTCGCCTGGAGGGACCCAATGTCGACCTGCACTCCGGAATTTTTGGTAGCTTAGTTGCTAATCCAGCCAATGCCTTGGCTCGTCTTGTCTCCAGCCTGCAAACTGCCGATGGCAAAATCGCAATTCCCGGTTTCTATGATCGGGTTCGACCGGTCGAACCTTGGGAGCGGGAGCTTTGGGCGGGCTTACCTAAGAACGACAACGATTGGCTCGAAATGACCGGTTCACCCGTGCTTTTCGGTGAAGCTGGCTTCAGCAGCCTGGAACGGATTTGGGCCCGACCGACGATGGACGTGAACGGTTTCGTCAGCGGCTATTCTGGAGAAGGTCCGAAAACAATAGTGCCGAGCAAGGCGTCGGCGAAGATCTCTTTCCGCCTGGTGCCGGATCAAGATCCCGACGAAATCCGCGCTCTAATTAGAGAACATCTGAGCAAGACCTGCCCGACCTCTGTCCGGCTGGAAATTGTCGACCATCATCAAGGTAGACCCTATCTGGTCAGATCTGATTCGCCGTTTGCGCTGGCCGCAAAACGAGCGCTCGAAGCTACCTTCGACAAACCCTTGGCTCTGGTTCGCGCCGGCGGAACTCTTCCCGTACTCCAGGTACTAAAAGATGTCTTGAGAGTAGACACTCTCTTGATTGGACTGGAATGGATGGATTGCCGCGTGCATTCGCCGAATGAGAACTTTCCAATCGAGAATCTCCGTTTAGGAGTTTCTATGAACCAGAACCTGCTAACCGAGATCGCCTCATTCTCGCCCAAGGCATAGAATGAGGCTACTGGCAAATGCTTGGCGGCGGGTCCCATCCGGTCAGCACATGGCGTCCCAGTTCCGCATGTTTCCAATCGACCGGATCATGAAGCGAGAGGGTTCGCGCATTCCGCCAATAGCGATCGAAGCCGTTCGTTCGCGCGGTCGAGCGTGTACCCATCAGAGGGTAGATTTCCGATACAGTCCGTAGAGAGGCGCGGGAGGCGGCTGCTTTCGCTGCATAGATCGTGACTGCCAGCTCGGTGCGGTCGATCAAGCCCCGTTCAAATTCATCTAACAAATCACCGGTTTCCATTGTGAGCGTATAGGCTGCGACCAGCTCAGAGACGAGCTCGCCCGTAAGCCGCTGAACATAGGGATCGGCAGCAGCATTATCGACGCCGGATGAAGGCCATGGACGGCTTCGTTGGTTGATGAAGGGTGTTGCTGCACGAAGCGCACCGATTGCGATTCCTAACAAGACCGCGGCAAATCCCGCTTGATAGCGCAGACTCGAGTGAACCAACGGCGCTTTCCCCGGTACGCTCGCGACATGTTCCGACGAAACTTTCACGCCGCTGAACGTAATTGTTCCGGAATCAGTCGCCCGTTGCCCCAAAGCATCCCAATCGCGATGAACAGTTACACCGGACGCCGATTTCGGTACTAGGTTAAGTTGGGCACCGAGCAACGGGTTTTGTTCGGTACCTTTGGCTTCGGGGTTAAAAGCCCAGACAGCAATGAAATCCGCTTCAGCCGAACCGGTCGTATAGATTTTCTTTCCGTCCACCATAAATCCGCTGTCGCTTTGGGGCATACAGATCGTTGTCCATGGGTTATCCACTTTTCGGCCGGCTTCACCGACTGCAACACCTAGGACAGCGTCATCCTGCTGCAGCCAACGAACGAGGTTCGGCCGAACTGCATCTGGACAGTACACCAGAATTTCGCGTACGAGTTCGTCGTGAATCTTAAAGATCTGTGCCACGGACGAATCTGCGATACCGATCCGGAGTTGCGCCTCCAGAGAGAATCGGTGCGAGAACCCGCGGCCCCCGAGGTTTTTCGGTATGCTTGTCTGCAAGACACCCGAACGCTTTAACGCGGAGATTGCTCGGGTCGGATATCGCCCAACGAAATCATGCTCTGCGGCTAAGGGAGCAATCTCGGTATCGAGGATATGTTGGAAGTCGGCAAGAAAAGCCAGCTCCTTGGCTTCGAGCCGGTTATGAGGAAAAGCCTTTCCTAGAAGAGGTGGCAACTCGGTCATTTCAAAGAAAAATACGAATAGAGGCAAATGAACGCGGAGGTTCAATCATGAACTAGTTGGGACCTGATTAAACAATTGCGGAAAGTCGATGGTGTATAGGTGACACCTATCTGTCGCCTGGTTCAAAGCCTTCATCCCAGTCAGCTAGTTCTTGAAGTAGTCGTTTCTTGGTATCCGCATCGGCAAAACTGGCTTCGATCGAGGTCTTCGCAACCGATTGAAGCTCGGATACAGACCAATTGAAGGCCGAAGCGCATTTCTGATACTCACTATGCAACGCCAATCCAAGTGGCGCAGGATCATCGGTATTAATCGAGACCGGAACACCTGCGCGACGCAATTGTTCCAGCGGATGTTGGTCCAGTTTCGGATATAGTCCGAGGGTTAAATTTGACGTCGGACAAATTCCTAGCGGTATTCCTTTTTCAGCCAAAATCTTGACCAGCTCGGGATCTTCAATTGCGCGAACGCCGTGATCAATCCGATCGGCATGCAAGAATTCGAGCGCGTCACGAACGCCTTGCGGACCACTCGACTCACCGGCATGGACTGTGCGCCGCAATCCTCCTTCCGCTGCTTTGCGAAACGCCTGCGCAAATCGTGGTCCGGTTCTACCGGCTTTTGCTTCGTCACCATCAATCGATAGGGCTACGACTCGCGGGTGGTTCAATTTTAGCAGGAGATCAACCAAATCGAGCGCTTCAGTACCACTCTGGGTTCGGAGCAAACTGATACAGAGGCCGACTGGTGGTAAAGCATCTTGCTCAGCCGCGACAAACCCTTTGGTGCAAGCCTTCAATCAGTTCCGGAATCCGGTCACGCCAGAGTCGCCAATGGGTCGGATTGACGATCGCGTCGCAGTATCGAACCCCGCTTTTGGACAAGCGTTGACAGAGGGAGTAGCCAGCCTCAGCCAACTGGCTCTGGGTGCGAACCAGTCCACAGGTCCAATCCAGGAACTGCAGAAAATCGCTGAGACCATCAAACTGAAAGAGCCGATCTCTAGGCCGGAGAAGCGGCTCGTTGACTTGACTCGCCAGCCGTTCAAGATCGGTCAGATCGAAACATCCTTCGATGTGGATGTGAATCTCGGCCTTTGGTAGTGCGACAATCGAATTGTTGGGAAATCGAGATGCAGACATGAAATTCAAGATTACCGACTTGAGTCTGCACTTGAGGAGGGCCCTCCGAGCCGGCGCATTTTCCTTTTCGTTTTTCGGAAATGCTCTCGCCACCGGAGATCCTTCTCTACCGTCTCGAACAATTGGAATGCCACCGGACTAGTGAACAGAACCTCTGCGACTTGCTCCCCGTGATTGAACCATTGATGCGGAAATATTGCATCGAATAGAAGAGTCTCCCCCGGTTCGAGGAGATACTCTTCAGTTCCCACGCAGCAAATGACCGTCCCTTGGAGCACCACACAGAAGTCTTTGATCGAGCTGGGAGCGCGCCGCACAGGAGTAAACCCATTCTTTTCCAGCCGAAGCAACAGAGCGGTAAACGTAGGAGTCAGCTCGGAGGGTAGCAATCGATACATTTTGGCCCTTGACCATTCCATCGCGACCTCGCATTCCTGTTTTCGCGGTGAGATTTTGATCGGCCGGTCGATCGGAGGTTCGATCCGAAGAAAATCGGGCAACGTTACTTCGAGTGCGTGACAGATACGCTCGGTGGGCCGGATCGAAGTGAGACACGATCACGGCTATAGCCATATCATGCTCTGCGATAGATACTTTACTTCCATTCTATCTGGCAAAAAAGGCGAGCTCAGAACCGAAAGTCAGAACTCGCGCAAAACTGATTGCAATTGCGGTGGCTCGTGGGCGAGGCTTGCGACGCCGTTAGCCACCAGCTCGAAGCGCGTGAACGAAAGATATTTGTGGGACAAAAAGTGGGACACTCCCCTCGATGCCCCTCGATAGAGCATCTGATCTTTAGTCAGTCTGGTGTCAGTCTGGTGTAAGTGATTGCAAAAAAGCGCCTTACAAAGATTTTTCGTGGTGCATTTTCGCCGCCGTGAAAGACAGAATGCCGCCCATCAAAATCGGGAAGAAACCTTTTAGGGCCACAATTTACCAACAGATCAACCGCATACGCTGGCTTACGTATTGTATCGTCTGGTATAAGCCAGTTGTTATCGTGCGCGGACCACTGGTTTGGCTAAAAAGACGAATCAAGAAAACAAAAACGTTGTCCGACAAGAGAGAAGCGATACGATTCGCCGAAGGCATTTATTCACGGCTCACGGCCCTAAGTCAGAACGGAAAAGTTTGAGAGAGCCATTTCTTATGATCACTGAGCGACAGTTAAGCAAGCGCCTCCGCAATATTGCGGATCATTTCGATATTATTAATGACCACGTCGATATTCTTCGAAGCCTTGACGGAATCATTGCAGAGCTTCAATCAGTTCGAGAAGAGGCGGTTAAGGAACAGGAGACGCAGAAGAGCCCAACGACATTGACAACGTCTTAACCCCGCCTGCGCGCCGAACGATGCCGGATGGAACAATATGGGGTTTAGCGTTTTTTGGGTTCTGAACCGCTCGGATGCGAAACAGCGGGCGTCACCAGATCTGAATGCCTCGACTTCTTCCGGCGCTGGTCTACGATGGGCGAGCTAAACGTTTTCAGTCTCGCATTTTAGCCGCTTATTTTTCGCCCATTCCACGCCCTGAGCGCTTCCTGATGGCTCTCGCGCTTCGGTCCGCTCGCTCCGCATTTCGGGCAAACGCCTTTTTGACAGAACGGGCAGAGCCGAGCGTCGTGTTTGTCGCTGAAGCGAAAAAGTAGCGTGCCCACCACCCGAATCCGAAGCTTGAAGTTAAGGATCGCGGCAATCGGTTTTAACCCCTATAATGCTCGATAGGATGAAGTGATGGCTGTGAATCTTCCATTCAACGAGAGAAAAGCGACCGAAGCTGCCGCGTACTTGCTAAAGCTTCGAGGGGGTAGGATGAGCTACATGAAGCTCATCAAACTGCTTTACCTGGCAGATAGAGAGGCCCTTATCGGCTGGGGGCGGCCGATCAGTACTGATCGATACGTTTCGATGAAGCACGGCCCCGTACTAAGCAATGTTCTCGATTTGATTAATTTTGGATCGTCGTCGGAAAAAGCCGGGAGTTGGTCGAGCATGATTTCCAATCCGTCCGACAATGATGTTTCTTTGGTGCGGGAGATAAGTGAAGAAGACTTCGAAGAACTCTCAATAGCTGAGCGGAAGCTTCTCGATGAGATCTGTCGCGAATATGGCGCTCTTGATGAGTGGACACTCGTCGATCGGTTGCACGACGTAGGAGAATGGCGAGATCCCCACGGTACTTCGGTTCCAATATCTTTTTCGGAAATTCTTCGAGCCGGAGGTCGGTCAGAGGATTTTATCGCGGCTGTCGAGGGAGAATTGAGCGCCGTGCCATTCGATCGTGAAAAGATGCCTCGATAAATGCTGTCCGCATACGCCCGAGGCTGTCCCGCGCTAAGAATTTCGAGAGTGATTCTTTCTTTCACGGATGAAGACTTCGGATCAGGTGTGAAATATCGTTCGAACGACCCGCCGGAACTGCTCTGGTCCAACTCCCCGCGTAATCCCCGGCATCCGGCGACCGCGTTCCCAGTCTTGCAAAGTTGCCTTGGCTAACCCCAGCCGTCGCGCTGCCATTGCTTGGGTAAGCGCCTTCCTCGCTCGCCACGCTTTGATGTCGTCGCCTGTTATCTCAGTGGCGCTCATCTCCCATTTGCTGGTCGTGCCCGATTGTTTCGCTCGGTAGTTTTTCTTGGTCAGGTTGCTCTTCACCGGTTGTCCCGCTCGATCAGCATCACGCTCACACAAGTTGAGGCGTTCTTCGAGCAGATCAATAACCGAGCGAGTAGCGAGCGGCATCACGCCAGATAACCAGCGCCACGAAGCTGACCAGGAGAGCAGCCAGGAGCAACGATAGAGCTTTCCAAGGTCGTCACTCGGCCTCCGGTTTTTTACGCCGCTGCCGGATGATATTCTTAATCGTGAGCCATTGTTCGAGACTCAACAGGCGTTCACCTCGAAGCCAAAAAGTTACTAGCGTCGGCGAAACATCCAGCCGACGCGCCAACTCAAGCTTTCTGCCTCGTGGCTCACACCAAGCCCGTAGCTCATTGAGCAACGATTCGTATTCATCGGATGGCACCGCCGAATCATAACGTTTTGCCCGTTTATACCTAAGCAATTTCGCAGTTTTGGCTAAACTCACGCCATCTAATTTACTAAAAGTAAAATATACCCGTTAATTACTATTTTACTTGGAGTAAAATTTATGTGCTATGGATCAAGCACCATGAAAAAACCAATCCCCCCACCACATGACGTAAGTGCCATCGAGGCCGAGATCGCTCGCCGCCGGGCCGGTCATCATCTTCACGATGCGGGATACATCCTAGGCGATGCGCTTCATTTCGCGCCTAGCATGGAAGCCCGAAAGGCCCTGACGGAAATCGTAGGACAAATTCAGACGTTTGAGAGTCGGCTGGTCGATCTGAAAGAGGCACTATGCCCGTCATCCTAAGCCGCTCGTAAAGCAGGAAATAAGAATTTCAAAGCAACACGAACCGTCTAACAGACTATGAAAATACAACCAATGTTGACTGCGGCAGCCGCTGTTTTGCTCGGCGGGTGCACTTCCTATACGACCCCTGGCTATACTACTCACGGTAGCCGTACATACGACGATGGGTATTACGGCCAAGGGCACTATCGTGATAGCGGCGACTATGATCGCGGCGGGTACGACGGACAGTACCACCGACAGGCTGAGGCACAGAGCGACACAGTAGTCGTCCATGAACACAACACGACGGTTAATCAAGCACAGGTTAGCCACGCGCAGGTTAGCCACAGGACCAGCGCCACGGTGAGCCACGGACACAATGGAAATAAAGTGGCTGTCGGCAGCTCGACTAAGCCCGCCAAGGTCCCGAGCGCTGGAAAACATCCTCCCGAAAAGACATCGAAATCAGAAAAGAAAACAGAAAAGAAAACGGAATAACACTTGGCTACTTAAGGGCAGCAAGGGCGGCAAAATCGGCGGACCAAAGACCTGCTGGCACGCCGACCGCCAAGGAGCGAGCGCGGAAGGCTGC
>Ga0209526_10000768_pt1 | contig 21138 bp, 18 predicted proteins | sample JacPinW_OM2H0_M1_FD_188566 | JGI IMG/M metagenome (GOLD analysis project Ga0209526, IMG submission 188566) | Forest soil microbial communities from Algoma, Ontario, Canada - Jack Pine, Ontario site 1_JW_OM2H0_M1 (SPAdes) (version 2) | ecosystem: Environmental > Terrestrial > Soil > Boreal... | reverse complement strand
AGGGTCCCCCGACTTCCCCCTCGCTGCCGATCGTGCTGGCTGCCATGGCCGATCGCTACGTGCAACGTGCCGACGACCAGCAGATCGCTCTCGCCCGAATGGGAACACTCAAAAGGGGGAGGGGGGAGGCGGGGGAGGTCCCCCTCCCCCGCCTGCCAAACGTCCTCTTTCGCTGTGGCGGGGACATCAGGCATCCTTTGCTACGTGGTTCCCACCTGGACGCTGTTGGCGGCCCTGGCCGCCGGGCTCATCCTGGGAGCGCTTGGCTCGCGGCTTTTCTTTCGCCCACCCGCCCCTCCGCCGCCGGTCGAGGACGTGGCACCGGTGGCGGTCGTTCAGGAGGCCGAGCCGGCCCCTCCTCCTCCTGCCCCTCCCCCGCCCCCCGAGCCGGCGCCGGAGCCGGCACGGATCTCCATGGAGGACGTGGTGAGCGAGCTGGAGCGCCGATACGAGGGCCGGCAGGCCGACGCCACGGGCGAGAAGCGGGCTGGCGGGCGGCGCCGGCGACCCGGCCGCTGACCGGACCGCCTGACGTCGGCGTTTCGCGTTCGGGCCGATCGGCCGGCGAGCGGCTGACGATCGCGCTCTCCTTTACCGTCGAACCCTGTCGATGCAGGGAGCGGCGAGACCATGATCTGGAAGGCGAGCGCGGCGGCAAGGTACGGAGCGGCGATGGCCAGGGCCGGCGGACACGCCGCTCAGGTCTCGCCGAGGCGTCCGCCTGGAGTACAGCTCAAGCTCCTGGAACGCCTGCTGCTCGAGAACCCCGAACCCTCTCCCGACTCCAACCGGCCGCGGGTCAGATCGGTCTTGGAGCCCTCAGCACCGCCGCGAGCTGAGCCGGCAGCGTCCGGGTGTCTATCGGCTTGGCGATGTAATCGACGCAGCCTGCAGCCAGGGCAGCCTGGCGATCTTCATGCCTGGCGTGGGCGCTCAGCGCCACGACAGGGATTCCTGCAGTGTCCGGGTTCGATTTCAGCAGCCGCATCAGGCCGAGGCCGTCCAGCCCGGGCAGCTGGATGTCGAGCAGCACCAGATGGGGACGCAGGCCTCGCAGCCGCTCCAGGGCCTCCTCGGCCGAAGCGGCGGCGACGATGTGGTACCCCTCCCTGTCCAGGATGGCCTCGACCAGCTCCAGGTTCACTGGGTTGTCCTCGACGACCAGCACCAGCGGCCGGCCGCTGTCAGCCGCGGGCATCGCCATAGGCCTGGTGGATGCCGGCCTCGGCAACCAGGCGCTCGTGCAGCTGCTGAAGGCGCTGAAGCAGGTGCTGCGATCCCTCGTCACCCCTGTCGAGAATGGCCTCGACACGACCGTTGAGCCGAGCCTTGTCGGCTTCGCTGAGGCCGCCGGCTGTCATCCCCAGGATCGGGATCTCCCGCGTCCGGGGGTCCGCCTTTAGCGCGGCGACAGCTTCGAAACCCCTCGTTTCATCACCCACCAGGTCAACCAGGACCAGGTCCGGCCGGTGATGTCGGGCCAGCTCGACTCCCTCGTCACCGCGCCGCGCGGTGAGCAGCGAGCAGCCCGGCCGAAGCTCCGCCTCCATCAATTCCAGGCTCTGTGGCTGATCGTCGACGATCAGCACCTTCAGCCTCTTCGACCTGCCCGTGGCCCTGCGAACATGCCGCTCCAGCGCTTCCAGCAGGGCCTGCCGGTCGATCGGCTTCACCAGGTAGTCGTCGGCCCCCAGGGCGATTCCGAGCGAGCGGTTGTCCACCACCGAGACGACGACCACCGGGATGTCCCGCGTCTCGGCACCGGCCTTGAGGGACCGCAGAACCTCCCAGCCATCCAGCCCGGGCAGCAGGACATCGAGGGTGATCGCGAGCGGCCGGAGCTCCTCGGCCTTCAGCAACGCTTCCCTCCCGTCCCGCACCACGCTGGTGCTGTAGCCGGCCTTGCGCAGCATGTTCGAGAGCAGCGCGGCAGCGGCCAGGTTGTCCTCCACCACCAGCACCAGCGGCCGGTCGGTCTGCCCCCCGGCCACCGCGCCCTCCTCGTCGCTCTCTAGCGGGCGCGACTCGAGCGGGAGCACGACATGAAAGCAGCTCCCCTGCCCCGCCTCGCTCTCCACCCAGACCCTGCCACCGTGCAGCTCCGCGAGACGCCTGGTCAGGGCAAGTCCCAGCCCGGTGCCGGAATGGGTCATGGCCTTGCCCGACTCGAGCTGCTCGAACTCGTCAAAGATTCGTCGCTGGTCTTCCAGCGGTACGCCGACGCCGGTGTCGGAGACGCTCATGAAGAGCATGCCGTTCTCAGCTCTGCTGCCCACCGTGACGCGGCCGTCCTCCGGCGTGAACTTGATGGCGTTGGAGAGAAGGTTCAGCAGCATCTGCCTGACCTTTGCCTCGTCGGCGAATACGGTTCCCGCCCAGTCCAGCTCCTCGGTGATGCTGATCCGCCTCTGGGCGGCCAGGGGTTCCACTGTCTCGATCGCCCCCGCGATGGTTCCGGCCAGGTGAAAAGGCACCTGGTTCAACTCGACCTGGCCGGACTCGATCTTGGCCAGGTCCAGGACCTCGTTGATCAGGCCCAGGAGGTGTTTGCCGCTGTTATGGATGTGGCCCAGGTAGCTTCGCCGCTTGCGCTGGTCGCTGACCTCGTGCCCCTCGTCCAGCAGCAGCTCCGAGAAGCCCAGGATGGCGTTCAGCGGCGTACGGAGCTCGTGGCTCATGTTGGCCAGGAAGCGGCTCTTGTGGTTGCTGACCCGGGTGAGCTCCTCGTTGGTGTGCTCCAGCTGGGAATGCAGGCCGGCGGCCTGCATGGTGGGGGCCACCTGACCGGCGAGCAGGCTGAGCCTCTGGACGTCCTCGCGAGAGAAGCGATGCTGCACCTCGGCGTGCACCGAGAGAGCCCCCACCGCCCGGTCGCCGGCCAGCAGCGGAACGGCCACAACGCTCTTGCCCCCGCGCCGCACCGCCCAGTCGTGGCTGTTCGGCCAGGTCTGGTAGTCCTCCACCACGACCGGGTGGCCGCTTTCGAAGGCGACGCCGGAGGCCCCCTCGCCGGGCGGGAAGGCCGCCTCGACCATCGGCTGAGGGTGGGTCTCCGCCAGCACGTGCAGAAGCCCGTCGGAGGCGTCGAACCAGCTCAGCGTCGAGTGGTGGCCACCGAGCAGCTCGCCGGCCTTTTCGGTGACCACCCGGGCCAGAGCGACCGGATCGAGGAGGCCGCTGGCGGCTCGCGCCGACTCGTTCAGGATGGCGAGGGTGCGCGCCTGCCTCTCCTTCTCCTCGAAGACCTGCGCCACGTGGACGGCAGCCGCGAGAGGGCCGGCGATGATCTGAGCGACCTGGGCGTCAGCCTCCTCGAAGGCTGGCCGGTCGCCGAATCGGATTGCAGTCAGAGCGCCGACCGTGAAGCCCCTGCTCACCATCGGTACCGAGAGCACCGGGCCGAAGCCCTTGCTGGCGCCCCAGCTCCGGGTCGGCACGCCCCAGCCCTTGTCGGCGTAGTTGCCGATCGTGGTTCCACCGTTGAGGACTGTCTGCATGGCGGGTCCTCTCTCGACCCAGGCCGAGATCGAGTCCAGCGGCGCCCGGCGGCCGCCGCTCGTGACCTCGAAGCCGCCCTCTCGGACCAGGAGCACGGTGACGTCGTCCGCCGACAGCACCTCGGCGGCCCGCTGGATTCCGAGCTCGAGGCACTCATCCAGGCCGAGATGGCTGTTCACGTCCACCATCGCCTGGGCCAGGCCCAGCCGCTTGGAGGACTCGTCCTGCCAGGCGGAGAGAGCGTCGGCCAGGTCACCCAGCTCGTCGCCGCGGTCCTTTCCGGGGATGGCCACGGAGTCCCCTCGAGCCACGATCCTGGCGGCTCGGGCGAGCGCCGTGATCGGATTCAGGATGGAGCGGATCACCAGCAGACCCAAGAAGAGCAGCAGCAGCAGGATCAGGCCGCCGACCACCGGCGTCGCGAGGCCGACGAACGAGGCGGTGCCGGCGGCCTCCTGAGCGTCATGCCTGGCGCGGTGATCCAGGTACTGGTCGAAGTGCTGGTCCGCGACCAGGTAGGCGTCCTGCAGCCGCCGGCCCTCGTCGCCGGCCCCGCTGCTCGCCGCTCCGGAGACCGGCATGCCGGCGCGGCGCTGCTCAGCGTATGCCTGCCAGCTGTGGGTGGCGGCTTCAAGCTGCCTCAGGTTGGCGCGGCCCGCGGCGTCCAGGTCACCTCGCTCGAGCGCGCTTTCGGCCTGCGCCTCTTGCTGGCGGCCCGAGTTGTACGGATCCAGGAACTGTGATTGCCCGGTCAGCAGGTAGCCCCGGAGCCCCGCCTCCTGGTTCACCATGCCGAGCTCCATGCCGTTCAGGTCGAGCTGCATCTGGCGATCGATCTCGGCCCGGCGGCTCGCCTCCTGGCTGGTCCATTCGAGGACGCCGATGGCCACGACGAGGCAGAGCACGGCGACTGTAGCCGTGCCCAACAGTAGTGCTGCTCGCCTTCGCAGCGAGCCGGAACGACGCAGCCACATGCCCGGTAAAGAGGTATGACGCGCAGGGCAGGCAGATCAGTCGATCCGGGCTGGGGAATCCATGAGCAGGTTCCACCGCGAACGGCCCGGAAGTTCTGGCCATAAGAGCGAGCTCGGATAGGGAACTTTGCCGGAGGGAGGCCCAACGGGTACACTCCTCCGCCTACACGCGAAGCGGCCGCTCGACGAACGTGGGTTGGCGGGGCGCAGGCGTGGCAGATGACAACTGTGATGGGTGCGGGTCAGGTCTTGGAAACCGAGGGACTGCCGACGGCGGTCGGTCACCGCGGCACCGTGCTGGTCATCGAGGATTCGCTGGAGTCCGCGGCGCTTCTCTCCACCGTGCTCGAAGAGGAGGGTTTTCGAGCCGTGGTCCGCTACGACGGCGGGGAGGGCCTTCGCGCCTTCGGCAGCGAGCAGCCCGTCGCCGTGCTGCTCGATTGGGTGGTTCCGGGAGGGCCCGGCCTGGAGATCTGCAAGCGGATCCGCGAACAGAATCGGCTGATCCCCATCTTCTTCGTCAGCGGCAGGGAGGACGAGGCCAGCATCAGTCGCGGCCTGGACGCCGGTGCTGACGACTTCCTGGTGAAGCCGTTCCGCCCCCGGGAGCTGATGGCGAGACTCGAGGCCAGCCTGCGCAAGGCGGCGGCCGTCCAGCCGGCGCCGGCCGGATCCGAGCCGAGTTCCCCTTCGCCGTCCGCCCTGCACAACCTGGGCGACGCGGAGATCGACCTCGACGCACGCGAGGTTCGGCTGAAGGGTGAGCCCGTAGGCCTGGGCCCGCTCGAGTTCAAGCTCCTCGAATACTTCGTCAGGAATCCCGGGGTCGCCCTCTCCCGCGACCAGATCCTGCGTGAGGTCTACGAGTACGACGCCGAGATCGCCACCGATCGCGTCGATCTGCTCGTGCGCCGGCTGCGCTCCAAACTCGGCTGGAGCGACCGCCTGGTAGCCGTCCCCGGCTACGGCTACCGCCTGGAACGCCGCCCCTGACTTCGTTTCTGTCCTCCGCCTTGCGGGACGGAGCAGCGGCTCTTTCTTCTTCTCAGGCCTGGCCGGTAGCCGCCACCACGTAGTCGTCGGGCGGCGGGCGGGGTGGTTCGCGTCGGGCGAGGGCCGCCTCGATCGCCCCGTGCAGGCGTTCCTGCTTGTCCTTCTGCCGCATCTCGTCGCGCTCCGCGAACTCCGGCATGACCTCCTGGGCGAACAGCTCCAGCGACTCGCAGATGTGCTCGTGGCGGTTTCTGCCCGCCTGGCTGACGAAGATCACCTGGTCGACGCCCGCCTCCTCGTAGGCCCGCAGAAACTGGCGCAGCTGGCCGGGCGTGCCGATCGCCCCGCGCAGGGAGCCGAGCTGTTCCTCCATCAGACGGGCGGCGAGCGGCTCCCCCTCACGAGCCGCGACCCGGCGATCGAAACCCAGCGCGGCGCGACGCTCCTGGAACTCGTCCCAGACGCTGGTCCGAGCCGGCGAATGCCGGCCGTAGACGTAGTAGTGGCCCAGCGAATAGCCGAAAAAGTGTCCCCCGTCGAGGCCGCGCTCGATCGCGGTTGCCTCATCACGGTGGCACATGAAGGGAGTGGTCACCGCGACCTGCGGGTTGACGCTGAAGCCGGCGGGGACGCAGGTCTCCGAGGCGATGGTCGCGTAATAGTCCGCCACCCACTCCTTCGCCGCCTGCGGCTCGATGAAGGAGAAGGAGAGCGCGCCCAATCCCTTGCTGGCCGCCAGATGAATCGTCTCCCGGCGGGAACATGCGACCCAGAGCGGCGGGTGCGGCTTCTGGTAGGGCTTGGGCACCACGTTCCGGGGCGGCATCTTCAAGTAGCGCCCGTCGAAGCCTGCGAACGGAGTCTCCACGAACATCCGGGTGACTGCGTCGAGAGCCTCCTGCCACTGCTCCCGCTTGCTCGCCCGCTCGACGTTGAAGCCTCCCAGCTCCATCTCGGACGACGACTCGCCGGTCCCCAGCTCCACCCGCCCGTCCGAGACCAGGTCGAGCGTCGCGATCCGCTCTGCCACCCGGGCCGGGTGGTTGTAGTTGACCGGGAGCAGCACGATGCCATGGCCCAGACGGATGCGCCGGGTCCGCTGGCTGGCGGCGGCCAGGAACACCTCGGGGGCGGAGGAATGGCTGTACTCCTCGAGGAAGTGGTGCTCAACCTCCCAGGCGTAGCCGATGCCCAGGCGGTCGGCCAGCTCGATCTGCTCCAGGGCGTCCTTCATCAGCCGGTGCTCGGACTCAGGCTCCCAGGGCCTCGGCAGCTGATGCTCGTAGAAGATGCCGAACCTCATCCTGTCGCGTCCGGCTCGCGCATCTCCGGCTCCTCCTCGGTCAGGTGAGTGGCGTCGGCGATCGACCTGACCACGATCTGCTCGTCCTTGACCGCCAGCACCGTCACGCTGGTGAACTGCGGCATCACCCGCAGCTGTCCCCAGCTGAGGCCGAGCACGCTGGAGACGTAGATTCCGATGGCGGCGTTGTGGCTGACCACGGCGGCTCGGGCCGGACTCCGCGGGCTCCGTACGAGCTCGGCCACCACGTCCGCCAGGGCGGCCGTCATCCGCCCCACCACCTCCATCTCCGGCTCCGGGAAGGGGTAGACGCCCGGCTCGTCGAGCTTCTCCTGGCGCCCCTCGTCCCAGTAGGTCCGGACCTCACGGAGTCGCGGGTCAACAGTCACCGGCAGCGCGCGGCCGCGCACGATCTCCTCGGCAGTCTCCTGAGATCGCTTTAGATCGCTGGCCCACACGCCATCCAGGGGAACCGCGGAGAGCCGCGCGGCCAGGCGCCTGGCCTGGTCACGTCCCCGGACGCTGAGGGGCGGGTCGACCCGCCCGTCGCTCAGCGTCTCCATGCCCGTGTAGGCGTCGGCGTGGCGGATCAGCCAGACCTCCTGGACGCCTTCGATGCCGACCAGATGGCGCGCGTGCAGCTCGTCGATCATCTGCAGGAAGGCGGCGTGGCGCGGGTCAGACAGCGCGGCCACCTCGCCAGTGGCCGGCGCGGACGTCCGCCACGTCCGTGATGGTCACCGCTTGAGGGTAACCTTGCCGGGGTGCGTGGGATCGACCCGGAAGGCCTCATCGCGTTCACCCAGGCCCTGGTCCGGATCCCGAGCGTCAACCGGCTCTCGCACGGTCTCGGCGAGGGTCCTGTCGCGGCCCTGGTGGCCGCTCAGATGCGCCGCTTCGGCTGGACGCCCCTTGTCGAAGAGGCGGCGCCTGAGCGCCCCAACGTGATCGCGCTGGTCGAGGGCGGCCGGCCCGGGCCCACGCTGATGTTCGAGGGCCACACCGACGTGGTGACCGAGGGTGATCCGGCCGCCTGGTCATACGACCCCTTCGGCGGCCAGATCGTCGGCGACCGGCTCTACGGGCGCGGTGCGGCGGACATGAAGGGCGGCCTGGCGGCGATGCTCTTCGCCGCGGCGGCGCTGGAAGCGGAAGCGCCTTTCCCCGGCCGGCTGCTGCTGGCGGCGCTCGCCGACGAAGAGGGAATGATGCTTGGGGCCAAGCACTTCGTCGCCCAGGGGCACGCGGCCGGAGTGGCGGCGGCCATCGTCTGCGAGCCGGAGGGTGGCGAGGTCTGCGTCGCACAGAAGGGGGCGATGCGGCTCTGGGTAGAGGCGCGGGGCCGGATGGCGCACGGCGCCATGCCGGAGCGCGGCGTCAACCCCATCCCGCCGCTGGCCGCCTTCACGCTCAGCTGCCGCGAGATCGAGGTGGAGCTTCAAGCCGAGGCCGGCGAGCACCGCCTCCTCGGGCGTCCATACGTGACTCCGACCGTGCTGGTGGCGGGTGACCCGGAGCAGCTCAACGTCATTCCGGATCGGGCCGGGCTGGGCGTCGACGTCCGCTCCACGCCGGCGGTCGATCACGGAGCGCTGGTGGAGCGCCTCCGCGCGGCCTGCGGGCAGGGAGTCTCGCTCAGTGTCCTGGAAGACCGCCCCGCCACCGAGACTCCCGCGGACCACCCCGTGGTCCTGGCTCTGCTGGAGGCGCACCGCCGCGTCCACGGGGCCACGCCCCCCTTGGGCGGCGTGCCCGGGGCCACCGACGGCACCATTCTCTGGCGCGACGCGGGGCTCCCCATCGTCACCTACGGCCCGGGCGACAAGTGGATCGCCCACCAGGTCGACGAGCACGTCGAGGTTGGGGAGCTGGTTTCCGCCGCGGAGGTCTACCTGGAGGCGGCCCGCCTCTTCCTCAGCGTGGGCACGGAGTCGAGCAGGGTCCGGGTGTAGTGGTGGCGCGGCGCGCGGAAGAGCGCCCTCGTCTCGGCCGCCTCCACCACCTGGCCGCGGTACATGACCAGGACGCGGTCGCACATCTGGCGCACCACGCTCAGGTCATGGGACACCAGCACCAGGGTCAGCTGGTAGCCCTCGCGCAGGTCCTGCAGCAGGTTGAGGATCTGGGCGCGCACCGAGACGTCGAGCGCGCTCACCGGCTCATCGGCAAGGAGCACCCGCGGACGCGGAGCGAGCGCCCTGGCGATCGCCACCCGCTGGCGTTGACCGCCCGAGAACTCGTGGGGGTAGCGCCGCGCGGAGCCCTGCGGCAGGCCGACCGCCTCCAGTAGCTCCCGCAGCGTCTTCTCCCGGTCTCCGGGCAGGTGGAGCACCCGCACCGGCTCGAGGATGATGTCCGCGACGCGCATCCGGGGGTCGAGCGCGCTGACCGGGTCCTGGAACACAGCCTGGACCTCCCGCCTCAGGCTCGCCCCGCGATAGTCCACGGTCCCCTCGTCTGGCCGCTCCAGCCCGAGCAGGAGCCGCATGAGCGTGGTCTTGCCCGAGCCCGACTCTCCGACCACACCAAGGCTCTCCCCTTCATGAAGCTCGAAGGTGACCCGGTCCACCGCCGTGAGGGTGGCCGGGGCGTGACGGAACGATGTGCGAGGCAGCCTGAACCGCCTGCTCACGCCATTCACCTGGAAGAGGGCCGGGCCGCTCACGCCACGGGGTGCCAGCAGGCAACCTTGTGCTGCTCTCCGGTGAGCGCCGGCATCACCTGGCAGCGCCAATCCGCCCGGGGACAGCGATTTCGGAATGGACACCCCTCCGGGAACTCGCCGAGCGCCGGCACGTTGCCCGGGATGGCCCGCAGGCGGCGCTCGGGGAGGTCCTGGTCAAGGGGCGGGATGGCGTCGACCAGGCCTCTGGTGTAGGGGTGGCGCGGCCGGTCGAAGACCTCCGCCGCCGGGCCTTCCTCCACGATGTAGCCGCCGTACATCACCATCACCTGCTCGCAGACCTGGGCCACCACGGGAAGGTCGTGAGTGATGAGCAGCAGCGTCGCGCCCTCCTCCTCGACCAGCCGGTTGATCAGACCGAGGATCTGGGCCTGCACGGTCACGTCGAGAGCAGTGGTCGGCTCGTCGGCAATCAGCAGGTCTGGAGAGCAGGCCATCGCCATGGCGATCATGGCCCGCTGCCGCTGGCCTCCCGAGAGCTGGTGCGGGTAGGCGCGCGTCTTCTCGGCCGCGTCCGGGATCTGCACCCTTTCCAGCAGCTGGACAGCCTGCCGCCCTGCCGCTCCGCGACCGGCCCCGCGGTGTATGCGGAGAGGCTCGGCCACCTGGTCGCCGACCCTCATGACGGGGTTGAGCGCGGTCATCGGCTCCTGGAAGACCATCGCCAGGCGATCGCCGCGCAGCCGGCACAGCTCCGCCTCTGCCATCTGGAGCAGGTCCCGGCCCTCGTAGAGGACGCTGCCGGAGGCGCCGAGACCGTCCGGCAGGAGTCCCATGACGGCCAGGGCGGTGAGGGTCTTGCCGGAGCCCGATTCCCCGATCAGGCCGGTGCGAAGTCCCCGCTCCAGCGTGAAGGAGACGCTGTGCACCGCCTCCAGGGTCCCCACGCGGACCCTGAGGTCGCGTACCTCCAGCGCAGGCTCTCTCATCCCTGGGTCTGGGGCAGCCGCTCGACCAGCCTGGGGTCCAGCAGGTCCCGGAGGCCGTCGCCGAGCAGATTGAAGCCGAGCACCGCCAGGGCGATGCAGAGACCGGGCCAGAGCGCCAGCAAGGGAGCCTGGTCGAGGTAACTCTGCGATTCGCTGAGCATCCGTCCCCAGGACGGCGTGGGCGGCGGCGTGCCCAGGCCCAGATAGCTGAGGGCTGCCTCGGCGAGGATCGCGACGGCGAAGGCCAGGGCGGCCTGGACGATGATCACCGCGTTCACGTTGGGCAGCAGGTGGCGCCAGAAGATCCAGCCGCCCCGGCTGCCGAAGGTGCGCGCGGCCGTCACGTAGTCCTGCTCCATCACCTGCAGGCCGGCCCCCCGCACCACCCGGGCGAAGATGGGGACGAAGGCGAGGCCGATGGCGGCCATGGCGGTGATCGTGCTGGGTCGGAAGACCGCTGCGAAGAGGATCGCCAGGAGCAGGGCGGGAAATGCGAGGAGGACGTCGGTGGATCGCATGGCCACCTCCTCCAGCGGCCCTCGATAGAGCGCGGCCAGGCCCCCGACCGGCACCCCGAGCGCCATGGCGATGAGAACGGTGACCACGCCGACCAGCAGGGTGTTGCGGGCGCCGGCCATGAGCAGGCTCAGCTCGTCCCTGCCCAGCTGATCGGTGCCGAGCAGGCTGCCGGCGTATCCCGGCGGCCGGAGTCGATCCGAGACGACCACGTGACCCGGGTCGCGAGGGGTCCAGAAAAGGGAGATCGCCGCGGCCGCCACGACGATTCCCACCAGGATTGCGCCCGCCAGAAGAGACGGTGGAAGCCGCCGGCGTCTCATCTGGCGGCGCGGATGCGGGGGTCGAGCAGCCGGTAGGAGATGTCGACCAGGAAGTTGACGACCAGCACGACGCTGGTCAGGAGCACGACCAGGTCCTGCACCGTGACCAGGTCCCGGTTGCCGACCGCCTGGAAGAGCAGGCGGCCGAGCCCGGGCAGGACGAACACGTTCTCGATCACCACCGCTCCCACCAGGAGGGAGGTGAGCTGGATGCCGAGCACGGTCACCACCGGTATCGCTGCGTTGCGGAGGCCGTGGCGGCGCAGCGCCTGGCCTCGGGTGAGCCCTTTGGCGCGGGCGGTCCGTATGAAGTCCTCACGCTGCACCTCGACCACCGCCGAGCGGACGAACCTGGTCAACACAGCAGCCTGGATCAGGCCCAGGGCAACGGCCGGAAGCAACAGCGACCGCAGGGCCGCCAGAGGGTCCTCGGACCAGGGCACGAATCCTCCCGCCGGCAAGAGGCGCAGCTTGATGGCGAAGACCGTGACCAGCAGGAGGCCGAACCAGAAAGCCGGGATGGCGATCCCACCGAGGCTGAGGGCAGAGATCAGAGAACCGCTCAGCCGCCGGTAGCGCACCCCGGCAAGCACTCCGAGCGGAAGCGAAACCGCCAGCGCGAGGGCGCTGGCCAGGAGCGCCAGCGGCCCGCTGACGCCCAGCTTTTCCAGGATGTCGGGCCCCACCGGCGATCGGGAGAGCAAGGAGACGCCGAAGTCACCGTGCAGCAGCCCTCCCAGCCAGGCCAGGTAGCGCTCCCAGGCCGGCTGGTCCAACCCCATCTGCTGCCTGAGCGCATGCAGCGATTGCGGCGTCGCGTTGGTGCCCAGGACCACCGTCGCCGGGTCGCCGGGAAGCACGTTGACGACGGCGAAGACCAGCACGGACGCCGTCAGCAGGCTGACGACGAGGATGCCCAGCCGGACCGTGACCTGCACCGCCATCAGCCGTGGAATCCCCTCTCCGTGGGCGGAGAGATGAGAGCGCCGGACATGCTATAGCGGCGGCGTGAATCGACCGTCAACGGCGGTCCAGCCGCCGTCCACCATGAGGCAGGAGCCGGTCACGTAGCTGGACGCCGGCGAGGCCAGGAAGACGACTGCTCCGGCCATCTCCGAAGCGCTGGCCCAGCGTCTCAGCGCCGGCTTCTCGGCGTAGGCGCGATACCAGTCCGGGTTGTTCTTTATCTGCGCCGTGAGCGGCGTCTCGACCACGCCCGGAGCAATGGCGTTGACGCGGACTCCCCGCTCTCCCACCTCGGCCGCCAGGGTCCTTGCCAGCTGCACGGTGGCCGCCTTGGTCGCCGCGTACACGGCCTGGCCCGGCTCCACGACCTGGGCCCGGATGCTCGCGAAGACGATGATGCTGCCGCTGCCGCGGTCCGCCATGGCGCGGCCGAAGTCCCGCATCACGCGGAAGATGGCCTTCAGGTTGAGATCGATAACGCGATCCACCTCTGCGTCGGAGATCTCGAAGAACGGCTTGCGGACGTTCACGCTCGGCGTGGCCACCAGCACATCCGGAGCGCCGGTCTTCTCGAGCAGGCCGGTCACGTCGTGGGCTGCGAGGAGATCTACCTCAGCCCCCTCCGCCGAGCCACCTCCCCGCCGGATGGAGTCGGCGGTCCTGGAGGCCGACTCTATGTCCAGGTCGCCACAGACGACATGCGCGCCGAAGGCGGCCAGTCCCATGGCGCTGGCCTCTCCGATCCCGCTGCCGGCCCCGACAACCAGCGCCCGCCGGCCGGAGAGGTCGAAAAGCTTGCGGTACTCGTCCATCGCGCCCAGAGTACGGCCACGCCGTTTCGCCGGGACGACGTCAGTCGGGTAGAGGCGCCAGCTCCAGGCGGATGGAGGCGATGCCGTCCTCGCTCGCCGGTATCAGGGCGGCGGAGCGCACTTCGATGCTGGCACGCGGGTCGGAGCAGAGTTCGGCCACCAGCGAGGAGCCATGCACCGGTTCCGTCCGGTTCGACGTGTAGGCCCAGACGTCGTCGCTGCCGAGCAGGAGGATCACACCGGTAGCGGTCGCGGAGCGAACCAGCATCGACCCCCGCGTGCCCCGCTGGTGGAGGAAGCTGAGGAGGCCGTTGATGTCGACCCAGGACGCCCTCAGCTCCTGGTAAAGCGGCTTGCCCAGCCATAGCCCGGGCAGCACGTCGACCAGCACACCGGGAAGCGCGACGGCGTCCAGCACGCCCTTTCCGGCCTCAACGTCCTGCGCTATGACCTCGAGGGCGGCTTTGCCACGGCTGACGACGCCGCCTTCATAGACCGCTTCCATGCGGCGGCCGTCGCGGAAGAACACCAGGCCCTGCGCCTGGTCGGTGATGAGGGCGAGATAGCCGGTGTGCCCTTCGGCCTCCAGCGACTGCACCAGGCGAGAGAAGCGGACGAGCGATGAGCGCAGCGACTCGAAGAGCGTCTCGCCTGCCGGGACCGGTGTGGCCCCTTCGAGCCGCGGACGCGCACGCGCGCTCAACGTCTGCATCGTTCGCTCACCCACTTGTACGGCGCCATCTAGCCAAATGACAGGCCCGGAAGGGGCCGCCGCCCACTCTTCGAGCCACGAGCCCCAAAGCCTAGCAGGCGAGGCCTTCTCGTGTGACATTGACTTGCGGCGCCGCGGCCGTTTCCGGTCCTCCGCGACCTGCACGGGGCCGGCTGAGCACACCCGACCGATCAGAACGCAACGGGCGAGCGTCTTCTTTGCCAGAGGACCTACCGTGATTCCTGGATTCATGTTCAAGCCCTCAGGTGAGAGCGCCTTGCGCGCACTGGCCAAAGAGGACAGGGCCTGGTCGAATACGCGCTGATAATCGTGCTGACCGCGATCGGCGTGGTGATCGCCATAAAGGCGTTCGGGACTCAGCTACAAACCGTCATAGACACGGTCGTAAACAACCTCAGCACCGCCTCCTAAAAGCGATTCCCTCCCCCGTGCGGGGAGGTCCGGGGAGAGGGTCGCTTTTTGAGGCAACGCTGCCCAAAGGGAACGTCTGACTACTTCGATAGGTGTTGCCAGACGACTTTGGATAAGCGGGCTACCAGGGCCCAGCCGGCGTCGCCGGCGATGCCGTCGGTCGCGATGGCCACCACGTACCTTCCCCTGGGCCCCATCACCAGGCCCGCGTCGATGACAGTGGTGTCGATCACACCGATCTTGTGTACGACCCGCGTCGACTGAGGCAGGCCGCCAGGGATCCCGTCTTCGAACGCCGTCTTGGTCAGCAGCGGGTAGAGCCACTGCTGAGCCCGCTGACCCCCGGCCTGGCCCTGCGCTTCGCTGGTCCAGAGCGCTGCCAGGTCTGAGGCGGTCGTCTTGTTCGGGAAGTAGAAGCTGGATTGCGTCGCTCCTCGGCTCCTGGCGTAGGCGTTGAGCGCCCTGGAGCCGCCGAGGTTGTCGATCAACATGCGCCCCGCCGTGTTGTCGGAGTACGTGCCGGCCCGGGCGGAGAGCGTCTGGCGCGTGAAGCATTCACCCGGATCGTAGTCGGCGAACCAGCCCTCCTCCGCCTGAGCCGGAGAGAAGCAGAGGCGATCGCTCGACTTCATCGTCCCGGCCGCTATCCGCTCCGCGTTCGCCATCAGCAGTGGGAACTTGTACATGCTCGCCGCGGTGAAGGTCCGGTTTCCGTTGAGCTCGGTGCGCACCGGCTGCGAGCCGCGCAGGTCTATCACCACCACCGCCACCTGGGCCCGCGTGCTGGCCGCCACCAGGCGGAGGTCGTTGAGCAGAATGCCTCCGGTCGCTGTCGCGATCGAAGGGGCCACGCTCGGCACCGGGGGCAGAACATTCGAGATGGCCGGCAGGTCGGCGGAGACCGACGGCAGGACGGCTCCTACGGACGGCATCGCGGCTTGCGGCCGGTGCTGGATTGCGAAGGTCAGCAGCGATAGCACTCCGAGCAGGGCAAGCAGCAGAAGGCTCAGCGGTCCCAGCGGTAAACGCCGCCAGAGGGGACGTCGCCTGCGACGCACGCGCATGGGTGGATGGACGTACCGGCTCACCGGATCTCCGCAACCCGGTCTGGGGCCCATGCCATCAAGAACACGTCAGCAGCGGCGTGGCTGGGTGCAACTCTGTAACCGCTCTATTGTGAGGCCAGCAAAGCCGCCGAGGGGTCCCGAGTGCTGGGACGGCGACGCTTGTCCCTTTCCAGCTCGAGCGGCTTCAAGGAAATGCGCCGTGCCGGACGGCCGCAGGCCGTCTGCGATCAGCTCGAGAGATGGGCGACCAGCAGCTCGTCGAGCTCACGAACGGCGGCGGCGTCACGGTGGGGCTGAAGCTGCTGACGAACATGTGAGATTCGCCGAAGTCCATCCCGGTAGCCGACCGGGTTTGCGAACTGAAAGGCGAGCGCCAGCTGCCGGCAGCTTTCGTCCACCGATCCCTGCTGAGCGTGTGCCCACGCCATGTCGGCCGCGATCTCCGAGTGGTACTTGGTGAAAGAGCGGTCTGTGATCCCACTCGCCCGGTCGAGCACCGCCAGAGCGCCGCCGGCATCGTCCAACCTCACCAGGCATGCGCCCTCGTATCCGGCTAGCCGAGCCTCGTCGAAGAAATCGATCCAGGCCGGCTCGTGGTCTGCCGGGGCGGCCCGGTCCATTGCCTGATGGGCGCGCTCCAGGGAGGCCCGCGAGCTATCGGCCTGGCCCAGGTGGGCGTATGCCTCCGCCTCGACCGAAGCGATCCACGCGTTGACCCTGGGCGCCAGCGCGTCGCGCGAACGGAAGGCCGCGCCGACGTAGTCGATGGCTTCCCCCGGGCGCCCCATATAGGTCATGAATTCAGCAGTGAAGGCGAGGACGTAAGCGCCCAGAGCCTGGTTGGCCGATTCGCTGGCCGCCTGGCTGGCGAGCTGGAAGTATCTGGCGGTGCTCGACGAGTCTCGGAGGTCCCAGAACGAGAGCCGGCCGGCGAGAACCGCCGCTTCTCCCATCGCCGAGATGACGCTTCCGCTATTGCCATTGGCGCCGGACAGATGAGACCGGATGAAGCTCAGGTGACTGGCGACCAGACGCAACAGATAGTCTCCGGGCGCCCGCCGCCGCAACTGTTCGAGGTGGAAGGTGACAGCGGTCACGTGCTCCAGAGATGCTGCCTCCAGCTCGACCCATCTACCGTCGACCCCGGGCATCGCGGCGGACAATGCGAAGGGGACGACAGCCGGCGTCTCGGTAATGGGCTCAAAACCGGTCAGTCCGATCCCGGTTGCCACTGAACCAAGAATGGCCTTACCGAATTGACGCCGGTTCGTGGCGATTTGCTCCGCGCGGAGTGTGCCATAAGCGCTGGTTTCAGCGGCGAGTCCGAGTTCGGCAGCCGGTAATCCAAGGCTGGCTGGAGAAGTTTCGAAGGCAATGCAAAGTAAGTAGGCGTGGTATGGATGGGGAACGATTCCTCGCTCCCAGCGGCTCACGTAATTGGCGTCGAGCCCCTTCGGCTCAGGTAGCGCACGACTGAGCGCGGCTCGATGCATCCGCTCCACGACGTCGTTCTGCGTCCAGCCGCCGTTCAACCGCTGCGCTTTCAGCCGGAAGTTGGCCTGCCGCTCTTTCCCCATTCCAAAGCCACCGTCGCCCACCGCCCGCACAGTGACAAGGCAAATGCCTAGTTCAGTGCCGTTCCGTCCGATAGATGTTAGGCCGTTTAGTACGGGGCGTGTTTGAGAATGTCGATGCGCTCTGAGAGCCCACCCGCTGACCAGGATCTCCGGACCATCTGCGAGTTCGAGATCGCGCTCAGGAATGTGCTTCCCTGGCGGGAGCAGGTGCGCCAGGTGGTCGATCACCACAGCGGCGCCAGGCAGGCTGCCATCGACCTCGCGATTCTCGACGGGGCTCTCTACGACATAGGGCAGCTCGTGACGGCTGTCGCGGCCTTACGGGACAGGCTGAACGCCGAAAGCAGCGCTCAAGCCGAGCTCCGCGAGGTCGCTGGCAGGGTGTAGCCGCGCTCAGCCGCCCGCCGGGCCACCGCCCTTACCGAGCTGACGGAGGCGGCGCTCGAGTTCTGGGCCCACCGGGCGGCGCTCGCGAAGGACCAATCCTGAGCCGGCCACGGCATCGCTGATACCCCGCGCGACGGCCCGGTCCGACAGGCCTCGGCGGAGCACCGACGCAGTCTCGTGAAGTGCGCCGCTGAGCGGCCGCCGCATCCAGGCGAACCAGAGGGCGTTGCGAGCCTGCTGCCGCCTGCGGCCGGTGTGATCCGACCGAGCTGGCGGATGGTGATGGGCGACGATCTCCGGCACGTAGGCAAGGTCCCAGCCGGCTGCGGCCAGGTCCAGCGCCAGCAGACTCTCCTCCCCTCCCACGCCAAACAAGGGGTGAAACCCTCCCGCCTCCAGGTAGGCAGACCGCCGCACAACTGTCGCACAGGCAAGGAAGCCGAGGACCGGGGTGCCGGGAAGTCCGGGTAGGCCTGGCAGCGGGCTGTCGCGCATCAGTCTGCAGGTGGGGTCTTCACGCTCCTCCTGTCCGACCAGGACGCGCCCGGCGATCAATCCGAGGCCGGGATTCAGGTCGAGCAGCTGCTCCGCACGGGAGAGCGCCCCAGGGCCCCACCAGGAGTCGTCGTCACAGAAGGCGATATAGGGCTCGCTGGCCTCGAGCACCCCGCAGGTCCTGGCCGCCGAACCAAGGTTGCGGCTGAGCGAGATGACGGTGGTCTCCGGAGCCCGCGCCCGGACCGCACTCTCCGTCCCATCGCTGGACGCGTTGTCCACCACCAAGACCCGGTGATTCTGCTCGGGGGCGCTGAGCTGGTCGAGCGTGTGGAGGAGTGTCCCGCACCGATTTCGGGTGACGATGACGATGGCCATCCGACTCCGCCCTTCCGCGCCCACGCTGGCCGAGCCTACCAACAGCGGCGGAGCCGGTAGGGAGTGCACGCACCCGAGCCCGGGTAGGCTGGTCCCGAATGCGGCAGACGTGGCTGGAGCAGGTGACCTCCATCGCGGAGCGCGGCCGGGAGATCCTGAGCCGCACCCCGGCAGCCCGGCGGCCGGAGACGACCGAGGCCCTCTGCGACAGGCTCCTGGCGCAGCGTGGAGAGGCCCTTGGCATCGCGCTGGCGAGTGAGCTGGTCAGCGCCATCCAGGCAATGGACGAGGACCAGACCGGGCGTTTCGCGAATATGCTGGCAGCCAGGTTCGGGGCCGACCCCGACCGGGTCGAGAGCGCCATCGAGAGATGGCATTCGCGCCGCGACGCCGAGTCCCTCCGCGGTCTCATGGCGGCCGCCGAGTCGCCCCGCCAGGAGCTCTTCCGGCGCCTCAACATCGCGCCGGGTGGCACTCAAGCCATGGTCGACCTTCGGGCGCGCTTGCTGAGCCGGCTGCCGGCGGAGCGCGAGCTGCAGGCGGTGGAGGCCGACCTCCACCACCTCTTCTCCTCCTGGTTCAACCGGGGCTTCCTCCAGCTCGAGGAGATCAACTGGCACACCTCCGCCGCGATCCTCGAACGACTGATCCGCTACGAGGTTGTCCACCAGATTCGCGGCTGGGACGATCTGCGACTCCGGCTGGCGGCGGACCGCCGCTGCTTTGCCTTCTTCCACCCCGCCCTGCCCGACGAGCCGCTGATCTTTGTGGAGGTTGCCCTCACGCGCGGTCTCGCCGCGGCCATAGGTCCGCTCATCGACCCCCTCCGCGCCGTGGCCTCACCCTCGGCGGCGGACACCGCCACCTTCTACTCCATCAACAACTGCCAGCGCGGATTGCGCGGCATCTCTTTCGGCAACTTCCTGATCAAGCAGGTCGTGGAGGGACTCTCAGCCGACGTTCCCTGGCTCAAGACCTTCGGCACCCTCTCCCCCCTTCCCGGTCTCAGACAGGCTGTGGAAAACCCCGACAGCCCCGACGGGTTTACGGAGGCGCGCCTGCGGTCGCTTATCGGAGAAAAGGGCGACGAACTGCACCGTCTGACCGGTGCCGAGGATCCCGTCAAGGCGCTGCGGCTCTTGCTCGCGAGTCCCTCCCCGCACCCAGCCCCGGTGCAGACGGTGCTCCGGCGGCTCTCCCTCGCCTACCTGCTCCACGTCCGCAGGGGAAAGCGCGTGGCAGACCCGGTCGGCCATTTCCACCTGTCCAACGGCGCCCGCCTGGAGCGCATCGACCTCGACGCCGATGCCTCGGAGCGGGGCCGGGCTTCCTACGGGATCATGGTGAACTACCTGTACGAGCCCGAGCGACTCGAGCTGAACCACGAGCGGTATGTCGAGACCGGCGAGGTCGCCACCGCCCGGGCGCTGGTCGGCGACTCCAGACGCGTCGCCACCGCGTGGCAGCAGCAGTCCTGACTGGCAGCTCGACCGGGCTTGGGTCAGCTCGTCGAAGGGCTCTCCAGGCGGCGCGCCGCCGCGTCTCTCCCTCCTGCGCCCGCTTGGTCGTACTCGACGTTGTGGTCCACCCGAGAGCGATCGGGCAGCAGTCGCACTGCGACCAGGCTCACGAGGGCGCAGATGACGATGTAGATGGCGATCGGGGTCGAGCTCATGTAGGCGGCCAGAAGGGCGGTCGCGATCAGGGGTGCCGGGCCGCCCGCGATCACCGAGGCCAGCTGATAGCCGATCGAGGCCCCGCTGTAGCGAAGCCGTCCGGTGAAGCTCTCGGCGATCAGAGCAGCCTGTGGCCCGTACTGCAGATCGTGCGGGATCAGCGAGAGGACGACGGCGAGCAGCACCAGAGTCGGCACCCTGGTGTCGAGCAAGGCGAAATAGGGGAAGGCGTAGAGGCCCACCAGGACGATGCCGATCGTGTAGATGAGGCGCCGGCCGAAACGATCTGAGAGGTGGCCGGCGAGTGGAACGGTGATCAGGGAGACCACCGCCGCCGCGAAGACGCAGGTCAGCATGAAGTTGTTGCTCAACTTGAGAGCTCTGGTCCCATAGGCCAGGATGAAGGCCGTGAAGATGTAGAACGGAGCCTGCTCGCTGACCCGCACCAGCGCGCTGAGGATGATCTCGCGCCAGCTGCGCTTGAACACCTCCACCACGGGCTGCCGCTCGATCTGCTTTTCCGCCACCAGCCTCCGGAAGATGGGGGTCTCGGCGATGCCCAACCGGATGTAGAGGCCTATGGCAACCAGCACCAGACTCAGCAGGAAGGGGATGCGCCAGCCGGTGCTCAGGAAGGCGGAACCGGTGAGGTTGCTGAAGAACAGGAGAGCGCCGTTGCCGAGAATCAGGCCGATCGGCACCCCGAGCTGTGGCCAGCTGGCCACCAGGCCACGGCGTTTATTGCTTCCCCACTCCATCGAGAGCAGGACCGAGCCGCCCCACTCTCCGCCGACTCCGATGCCCTGCAGAACCCGGAGCAGCGTGAGCAGCACACCGCCCCAGATCCCGATGGTCGAGTAGCTGGGCAGCAGGCCGACCGCCGTCGTGGCCAGGCCCATGACCAGGAGGGTGATTATGAGCGTGGCCTTGCGACCGATGCGGTCGCCGTAGTGGCCAAAGATCGCGGCGCCCACAGGGCGGGCTGCGAACCCTACTGCATAGGTGGCGAACGAGATCAAGGTCCCCGCCAGCGGATCGCTCTTCGGAAAGTAGAGCTTGGGAAAGACGAGCGCCGCCGCCGAGCCGTAGAGAAAGAAGTCGTACCACTCGATCGACGTGCCGATCGTGCTCGCGATCGCCGCTCGCGTCACCTGCGAGCGTGTGCCGGTCTCCTGTTGCATCGCCCCTATCTCCCTTTCCTCCAGAGTGGAGGCTGTCATAGGTGGGTCCGGTTCTTCAGAACCGGTTATACATGCCGCGACGCCTGCCCTTCTACCTTGCTCCGACGGCACCTGGCTGCTTTCTAAACCGGTTCAGAGCGGCTACGGGCCGCGACGCCTGCCCTTCTACCTTGCTCCGACGGCACCTGGCTGCTTTCTAAACCGGTTCAGAGCGGCTACGGGCCGCGACGCCTGCC
>Ga0209526_10000767_pt1 | contig 21146 bp, 20 predicted proteins | sample JacPinW_OM2H0_M1_FD_188566 | JGI IMG/M metagenome (GOLD analysis project Ga0209526, IMG submission 188566) | Forest soil microbial communities from Algoma, Ontario, Canada - Jack Pine, Ontario site 1_JW_OM2H0_M1 (SPAdes) (version 2) | ecosystem: Environmental > Terrestrial > Soil > Boreal... | reverse complement strand
CTCTGGAGCATTTCGTGCGGAAGCATCGCTTGGAACGTACCACACGGTGACGCGGGCTACACTATCGCCTTTTCTTATACTGAGGCTGCCAATGAGGAATACGTCCGGCCGCCCCTCCAGCTTGGTTTTGGGCCTGGCTCTGATCCTGCTGGCCGGGTGCGGGCCGTCGGCCGCTCCAACGGCGACCCCGACCCCGACGCCGAGCCGCCTCGGCCCCGCCATGGTGCAGGTCGAGAATTCGATCCTGGCCCGGCCCCAATCGGGACTGCAGCAGGCCGACCTGGTCTACGAGTACCTGGCCGAGGGCGGGATCACGCGCATGACGGTGATCTATTTCAAGCCCTCCGGCAGTCAGCGGATCGAGCCGGTGCGCAGCGCCCGCCCGGTCACCATCCACCTGTGGCATGCCTACCACGGCGTGATCTTCTTTTCAGGCGCCAATCAAAAGGTCCTGGACATGATCGGGGCCGAGCACATCCCGGCGCTCAGCGAGAGCAGCGATGGCGGCATTTACTTCGCTCGCGACCCGAGCCGCCGCGCCCCGCACAACCTCTATACAGACGGCGACCGCCTGGCCCAGGGCCTGAAGAAGTACGCGCCGCGCGTCAGCTATCAACTGCCCGCGTCCGGCACACCGCCGGCGAGCCCCGCCCCCGCTGTGGCAAATCGTTTCGTCTTCGACCAGACGAACTTCCATCGCGTCACCTACACCTACTCGGCCGCGGATACCGCCTACTCGTATGGAACCGAGCTGGGTCCGCTGATCGACAAGAACACCGGCCAGCCGATCAAGCCGGTGAACGTCATCCTGGTCCAGGTGGCGCATCACGACGCCGGCTTCACCGACGTGCTGGGTGCGCCGGCCGTCGACTTCGACCTGCAGGGGACCGGCCCGGCCGACGTCTTCAGTCAGGGTCATCGCTACACGGCGAAGTGGGACCTCACCAACGCCGAGCAGCCGTTGAAGATCCTCGGGGCCGACGGCAAGCCGATGCACCTTCCGGCTGGCCTCACCTGGATCCATCTGGTGGACCCCGGCACGCCGGTCACGGTCTCCTGACGTAGACTCGCCCCAACAGGCGCTCGAGGCCGGCTCCCCCAAGGGGCCGGCCGTTTTTGACCAGCCGCGCCAACACCACTTGAGTTTCGCAGGCTGGCGCGAAAATCAGTAGGCTAAAGGCATGGTCATCACGACCCGGTTCGAACTGGCCGCCCCGGTAGAGGCCGCTTGGGCCTACCTCCTCGACGTGCCGAAAATCGCGCATTGCGTCCCGGGTGCGTCCCTCACCCAGGTGATCGATGACAAGACTTACGAGGGCAAGGTCGAGGTCAAGCTAGGGCCGATCGGCGTTTCGTACAAAGGTCAGATCACCATCGAAAGCAAGGACGAGACGACGCACACGGTGAGCGTCAAGGCATCGGGCAACGAAACCCGCGGACGGGGCGGCGCCTCGGCGACGATGACGGCGCAACTTCAACCGAGCGCCACCGGGACAAGCGTCGTCATGAGCACCGACCTGGCGGTAAGCGGCGTGGTGGCCCAGTTCGGGCGCACCGGCATCGTGCAGGATGTCGCGCAGCGGATGGCCCAGCGGTTTGCGAGTTGCGTCGACCAGGAGCTCAAGGCCGCGGCCCTCGCCTGATCGCCGGGATCCTGCTCTCCGCGGGATTATCGACTCGATTTGGTCGTCAAAAGCTCCTCCAGCCGTACCGGGGTGAGCTACTCGTCCGGAAAACCGCGCGCTGTTTCCTGGAGGCCGGTCTGCAACCGGTCGTCGTCGTCGTGTCGACCGACCCTGCTTTCGGCGATGCACTGGCAGGGCTGCCCCTGATAATGGTCGAGAACGCCCGCCCGGAAGATGGAATCAGCAGCTCGATCGCGATTGGGCTCAGCGCCCTGCCAGAAACGACGAGCGCCGCGTTGATCGGCGTCGCCGACCAACCCAACCTCAGTGCAGAGGCCGTCGAGGAGCTGGTCCAGGCGTACTCCGCGGGACGGATCGTCGTACCTCGCTTTGGCGACCACCGTGGCAATCCGCCGGTGTTCGATCGCCGATTTTTCGCAGAGCTGATCGAATTACGAGGCGATCGGGGAGGCCAGATCGTCGTAAACGCTCACCCGGAGGCCGTCATAGAGGTGAGCCTTGCTGAGGCGATCGGCGCCGACGTCGATCGGCCGGAAGATTGGCCCGATTAGCGGCTGGTCGCCAGCCGGAGTTGCGCGGAGCCGGCGGCCAGGGCCCAGAGCATGCTGCCGAGCAGGATTGCATCCATCCGCCAGCCATAGAGGGTTCCCGCCGCCGCGACGTTCTCGAGAATCGAATGAAGGGTGCTCATGTCTGGTCTGGATTCAGGATGGCGCTCGTAGATGAGTGCCGATGCTGAGCCGGATTAGAGGACGCTGAGAAAGTGCTTGCCGAGCTCAAAGCCCGTCTCGCGGAGCTCCGCGACGCCGTCGCCATTGCGGAGATCTACAACCAGGGCATCGAGGACCGCACCGCCACCTTTGAGACCGAGCCACGCACCCCGGAGGCGATCGAGGAGCTGCTGCGAACTCGAGCGGGCCGCTACCCAGCCGTGGTCGTTGCCGACGGCGATCGCGTCCTCGGCTTCGCGTGGACGTCGGAGTACCGGCCCCGGGCCGCCTATGCCGGCGTGGCGGAATTCACCATCTACGTCGCTCGCACCGCACGTGGGCAGGGCGTGGGCCGGTTAGGCCTGGCCACGCTGATGACGGAGGCCGAGCGGCGCGGATTTACGAAGCTGGTTTCGCGCATCTTCCCGGAGAACGTGGCGAGCCGTCGGCTCTGTACGGCACTGGGCTTTCGAGAGGTTGGCACCTATCGCCGGCACGGTCAGCTCGATGGCAAATGGATGGACTGCGTCATCGTCGAGCGCCTGCTCGGGGCAGCCGCGCAGACCTAGCTAAAGAGATTTTTTCGTTGCACGGGCTTGCGACATACAGCTGTCGCGACTGTGCCTCACCATGGAAGCATGGCCGCGTCAGGCGATCGGCTCGGGAGCCCGGTTGCGCAGTTGAAAGTCCTGATCGGACGGCTCCCTGGCTGGCTGCGCGACGTCGATGACAGCGACCTCGGTGAGGAATTGGTCGAGATCCGGGAGTCGGTCGTGCAGCTAGAGGCCGTCTTCGCCGGCGGGCTACGACGCTTCGACAAGTCCGGCGAGTACAAGGCCGACGGCGCCGTGTCGCTGGTCGACTGGCTGCGCTGGAAGGCGAAGCTCTCTGGCGGCGCCGCTATGGAGCGCGTCACGATCGCGCGCCAGCTGGAGCAGCTGCCCCAGACCCAGCAGGCCTTCGCCAGCGGCGATGTCGGGTACCAGCACGTGGCCTTGCTGGCCCGCACGGCGGAGAAGGTCGGCGCGGCGGCGGTCCAGGGCGAAGAGACAAATCTGCTGAAGGCCGCCGAAACGATGGACCCCGGTCGCTTTGCCGGCGTGGCCAAAGAGTTCGAGTATCGCGTGGATCACGCGGCGGCACTCGCCGAGGCGAACCGTGCCTATACGCGCCGCTATCTCCATATCAGCGACGTGAAGGATGGGCTGGTCCACCTCGAGGGCCTTCTGGACGCGGAGGGCGGTGCGATGCTCAAGACCGCGCTAAGCGCCTTCATGCCACCACCGAAGAAGGATGACGAGCGCACGACCGCTCAGAGGCGCGCCGATGCGCTGGTTGAGCTGGCGCGGCGACCACTCGATGGCAATAAGCTAGGCACTGTCGGCGGCCAGCGGCCGCATCTGGTGATCACAGCCAGCGCCGAGACCCTGGCCGGAATTCAGGGCGCGCCGCCCGCACACCTGGAAGGCGTCGGTGCGATTCCGATCGAAACCGCGCAGCGGCACGCCTGCGACCCATCGGTCAGCTGGCTCCTGGGCCAGGCCGAGCTGGAGAGCGAGACCAGTCACGCGCATCAACGGATCCCGGCGCCCACCCGGCGGGCGCTGGTGTCTCGCGATCGCGGCTGCGTGGTGAACAACTGCAACCGACCGCCGGCCTGGTGCGACGGACACCACGTGGTCTGGTGGACGCGAGGGGGGAAGACGGCGCTCGGCAACCTGGCATTGGTGTGCGGGCGCCACCACCGAATGCTGCACGAAGAGGGCTGGACGCTGGAGCGAAAAGACGGCCACTGGCAGGCCAAGCCGCCGGTTCAACGGGTTCCAGCGAACGCCCGGTCGGCGTGACTGACTAGCCGGTACGTGCCTCGGGAAGGGCAGCGTCAGACTGTTCGACGAGCCGCAGGAAGCGTTCGACGAGCGCCGCGTCCCACTGCTTCCCCTCACCCTGCCGCAGGGTGCGGATCACCTCGTCACGGGGGCGACGCGCACGGTAGGGTCGATCGTTGCTCATGGCGACGAAGGCATCGGCAATCGCGATGATGCGGGCGAACAGGGGAATGTCCTCGCCACCCAGTCCATCTGGATAGCCGGCGCCGTCGATCCGTTCGTGGTGGTGGCGAACCGCCGGCAAGACTTGCTCGGCACTCGGCAGGGCGGCGAGGATCTCTTCGCCGACGACCGGATGACGTTTGACCTGGCTGAATTCACCGGGGTCGAGACGACCCTGCTTCGAGAGGACGTCGACGGGAACGCTCACGGTGCCGACGTCATGCAGGAGGGCAGCGCGGTACAGCAGCGTCAGCTGGTCCTCCGGTAGCTCAATGGCGGTGCCCAGCTGCATCGCCCAATGGGCGACTTTTTCCGAAAGCCCCGCACTGGTATGGTCACGATCCTCGACGGCGCGCGCGAGCGTGACGACGACGCTCTCGAGCCTATTCACCTGACGGTTCAGGCCAGCGATGCGCAGCTGCACACGCACCAGCGCGAGCAACCGGGCGCGGTCGACCGGCTTGAGCGCCACCTCATCGGCACCCGCCTGGATGGCGCGCTCGCGCTGCACCTCGTCCTCACCGGACATGAGCAGCACGACTGGGATGTCGCGGGTGGCCGGCGCCTGCTTGATCGCTCTACAGACCTCGAAACCATCCATGTCTGGAAGCACCGCCTCGCAGAGAACGAGGTCGGACTCGTGGGCCGCGAGCGTGCGCAAGGCGGCGGCTCCGTCGCCGGCCGTGATGACGCGGTAACCTCCGCGCTCGAGCAGAGTCCGGAGCTCTCGCTGGCTGGCGTCCTCATCGTCGGCCACCAGCACGGTCTGCCGGCCGTTTGGCGTTTCGGTCGCGCTCACCACCCCGCCTTCAGGAGCCCCGGGAGCTTGCTGAAGTCACGCTCCGCCGCCATCCGCATGACGGCAAAGGCGCGGTCCTGCTCGCCACGGCGGCGAAGGACGTCCGCGTACATGGCGCAGACCTCGCTGAGTTTTCCAGCGGCGTCACGATCGACGAGCAGCCTGGTCGCAGCCTTGAAGCGCCGATCGGCGATCACCGGATGACCGAGCCGTTCGGCGGCGGCGCCCTCGATCGCCGCGGCGAGGGCCTGATGCAGGTGGTCTTGCGATCGTTCCGAGGCGCGCTGGCTCTCGCGAGCGAGCTGCAATGCTTCGGCATCCTTTCCCGCGTCGAGCGCATAACGGGCGAGCGCCCCGGCGGCGACGCCGACCTCGAAATCATCCGACAGCTCGCGGGCGCGCAGAAGGCTGCGAGACTGGGCATCCCAGGCTTCCGCCTTCCGTCCGGCGGCGTAGTGGACGTCGCCGATGTTGTTGAGAACCCGATTGGCCGCGCGCTCTTGCTTGATCCGGGCGTGGATCTCGAGTGCTCGATTGCAGTGCTCGATTGCCTCATCCAGGAGGCCTTTCGCCCGAGCCGTGATACCCAGTGCCATGTGAGCATTCGCGATCCGTAGCAGGCTTTCGGCATCGGTGGCCGCCTCGAGCGCCTGGAGCGAGAAGCCGTGCGCCTGCTCCAGCTGCCCCAGGGCCCAGCAGGAGCGGCCGAGGTTGGTCAGCACGCGCGATCGCAGGGCGGGATCGGCGTGTTTCGCGCGCTCCAGCCAGTGCAGGGCGCGCCGCCCTGCCTCGACCGCGAAATTGAACTGTTCCTGTTCGTTGAGCACCGTGCCGATTTCGGTGTAGATCGCGCCGTTCAGCTCGGGGTCGTCCGGCGGCGCATCGGCGGCGGCGGTCTGGAGCGCGACGAGCGCCTCGGGCAGTCGGTTGAGCGCGTCGAGCGCCGTCCCCCGGATCCGCTCCAGGTCGGCGCGCTCATTGGCGGTCCGAGCGAGCGGGCCGGCTTCGTCGACCATCGCGAGCGCTTGCGCCGGTTCCTTGGCCTTGACCGCCAGCTCGGCGCCCTTCCGCAAGTACGTGAGCTCCAGCGGTGTGTGATCGCCCGTGAAGTGGCCGAGCGGAAGACCCAGGCGCTCCGCCATCAGGCGAAGCTTGGCGAGGGAGGGCGTCGCCCGGTTGCATTCGACCTGGCTGATGAATCCCTTGGTCGCCACCCCGCGCGCGAGCTGTTCCTGCGTCAGTCCCCGAGCCAGCCGCGCTTGTCGAAGACGCTCACCGACGGAGTTCATAGAGCCTCAAGAAGTATAGCTCCACTACACCGCTTTCCGAAAGTATATTGACACCGCGTGCACCGGGTGTTAAATTCCGGCCAATCGGTCGGAGCATCCCCTGCCGCGGAGGAGCTGCTCATGAACCGGTTTGTCGCCCTTGTCGTCGCCGTCGCCGCTGTTGTGCTCGCCGTCGCCGACGTGATGCCAGGAGGCCACTAACAAAGGTTCCGGGGGGTTTGGACGGGCGCTTGCCGCTGGGCAAGCGCCCTTTTTACGCCGATAGTGGGCCGGGGGGCTTGTTAGGGCGAGGCGGTCGGGGAGGCCTTGGGGGAAGCGCTCGGCGACGGGGCCGCCGATTGCAGAGCCGCCAGTTGGTTCAGGATGCTCCCCACGGTCTGGATTTCTTTGGCATAGGTGGTGAAATCACCGTTCTTCAAGGCAGCCTGTGCCGCGTCATAGTGCGACTTGGCCGAAGCGATCAGCTGGGCGACGGTGCCGCTCGGTGGCGTGGTGGGACCACCTGACGGCGTTGTCGGCGTCGCCTGGCCGAGCAGGGCGGCCAGCGCCTTGTCGAGCGTGTCTTCCATCACCACGTTCTGGCCGGTCGCCACGATCACCTTTTTCAACTGCGGCTTGGCAACGTTTGTCGCTTCGAGGTAGACCGGCTCGATGTAGAGCAGAGACGTCTCGATGGGAAGGACGAGCAGGTTGCCACGGATCACACTCGAGCCAGGGGCATTGAGCAGCGCGAATTGCGACTTGATCAGGGGGGCCTGGTCGATGTTGGCCTCGACCTGTTGCGGGCCAACCACCAGGCTGTCTTTGGGGAAACGGAAATCGAAGAGGGTGCCATAGTCCGGCTGATCGGAGCGCGCCGCCAGGTAGGCAATCATGTTGGTCTTGCCATTCGGCGTGTACGGCAAGATCGTGAGGAACTCTTCGCGGGGCTCGCCGGGGAGCCGGCTGATGACGTAGAAGGGGCGCATTGGCGAGGCGCCGCCGCCCTGCTGCAGGTTTTCCTTGGCGATGTTCCAGAGATCCGAGCGCAGGTAGAAGACCGTCGGATCGGTCATGTGAAAGTACGTGTACAGTTCGGCCTGCAAATTGAAGAGGTCGCGCGGGTAGCGAATGTGGGCCTGGAGGCCGGCGGGCATCTGGCTAAACGGCTTGAAGAGTCCGGGGAAGATCGAGGCGTAGGTATTGGCGAGCGCGTCCTTGGTGTCGATCTGGTAGAAGGTCGTCGTTCCCTCATAGGCGTCAATGACGACCTTCACGGAGTTACGCGCGTAGTTCACGCCCGCGAAAGGGCCGTTGACGTCGGGGGCCATGTCGCTGTAAGGGAAATGGTCGGTCACCGTGAACCCGTCAAGGATCCAGTAGACGTGACCATCGACGACGGCAACATACGGATCCTGATCGAACTGCAGGAAGGGCGCGAGCGCCGTGACGCGGTCTAGGACCGCGCGGTTGAACAACACCTGCGTCTGCGAGGTCAGCTGTGGGCTGATCAGCAGGTTGATATCGCCGAACCGGATGGCGAAGGCCAGGCTCCGGAGCGCTGACGAGAGGGGCACACCCGAGGTGCCCTTCCACTGCGTGTACGCGTCGGGTGTGAACGGGTAGTCGAATTCGGGTTGCTTGGAGTCGGTCAACACGTAGTTCGAGGTGTGGCGGCCAAAGTAGATTGCCGGCTGTGTCACCGCTGGCACGCCGGCCGGCGGAATGTCCTGGAGTGTCAGGACCGGATCGCCCTGGGCGGTGGCCTCGTTGGCGCGCGCCGCGACCACGCCGTAGCCGTGGGTGTACTGCAGCTTGAGTGCGACCCAGGAACTTGCCGGCACCTTGTCAGGGTTCAGCTCGCGCGCGGCAAGCAAGAGCTGCAGGTACTGGTTGCCGAGCTGGTAGCGGTCGACCGCCACTTCGTTCGGATAGAACTGATAGTAGGTGCGCAGGCTCTGGATGTTCTCCAGGGTGGAGGGAAGGGCCAGCTGCGGATCCCAGAGGCGCGCGTTCTGGACCGTTTGCGGATTGTTCGCCACCTTATCGGCGGTCAGCGTGTCCTGGGGCGTGAACGGCCGGTCGGTGATGCTGCTCAGACCGTATGCCTGTCGCGTGAAGTCGATCTCGTTCTTGATGTACGGCGTCTCGCGTGCCAGCTCGCTGGGCGCGACCTGGAAACGTTGCACCAGGCCAGGAAAGACCACCAGCAGGATGAAGGCTGCGCCCAGCCAGGCCACCAGCGCGGCCGGCAGCGGCGCGAGGCGCGCGCCGACCGCATTTACCAGCAGACCGATGGCGATCAGGACCATCAGCACCGTCATGATCCAGTAGGCGGGGATGCGGGCGGCGACATCCGCATAGCCGATGCCGGTGACGAAGCCGCGCTTGCTAAGCAATAACTCATAAAGATCCAGGCGGTAATGGATCGCCAGCAGCGCGGCAAACGCGGCTGCCAACACCGATAGGTGCCGAATCGCCCTGGCGGGTAGGGCGAAGGTCTGCAGATTGGCCCGAGACACGTAGAGGCCGCCAGCGACCAGCGTCATCAGGATCACGACCCACAAGAGCCAGCCCCATACGAATCGGTAGAAGGGGAGGGTGAAGACATAGAAGGAGACGTCGCTGTGCCAGATTGGGTCCTGGATGTTGAAGGGCTTCTGGTTGAAGAAGGCCAGAATCGTCTGCCATTGCCCGGCGGCCACCCGTCCGAAGATCAGCCCGAGCAGGAAGACGAAAAGCAGGGCGAGCATCGTGGAGGGCGACGCGAGTGGCCGCTGGCGGATGCCGATCGACGACAGGCGCCGGCCGGTATTGGAATTCAGCGCCAGCAGCACGTTCGCCGCGCCGATCACCCAGAAGAGGATGGCGAAGATGAAGAAGGACCAGATCTGGGCGGCGAAGCGAACGCCGAAGATACTGCCGTAGTTGAGCGCGCGGAACCAAAGGTAGTCGGTGTAGAGCGTCGCGAACGGTTTGAGCAGGAAGAGGATGAGAAGCACCAGCGCGATCGCGATGATCCAGAAGACTCCGCGTCCGGAGATGCGGATGGTCGGGAAGCTGGGCTCGGTCGGCAGGCGACCGAAGGGTGACTCGCCGCCCTCGAAGAATCCTCGCGGAGGAACTCGCCTAGACATCGGGGACCCGCGATCCGGAAATGCCAACGAACGCGGCGCGCCCCGGATAGTGTGCGGTGATACCCACCTCTTCCTCGATCTGTAGGAGCCGATTGTACTTGGCGACCCGCTCCGATCGTGATGGCGCACCCGTTTTGATCTGGCCGGCGCCGGTGGCAACGGCGAGGTCGGCGATGAAAGTGTCCTCCGTCTCGCCCGAGCGGTGCGAGACCACGGTCGAGTACCCGGCCTGCGCGGCGGTCGCCATCGTCTCCAGCGTCTCAGTCAGCGTCCCGATCTGGTTGACCTTGATCAGGATACTGTTGGCGATCCCCTCCTCGATGCCGTGGCGAAGGCGCACGACATTGGTGACGAAGATATCGTCGCCGACCAGCTGAACGAGTTTACCGAGCCGCTGCGTGAGCCGGCGCCAGCCGTCCCAGTCATCCTCGGCCAATCCATCTTCGACGGAGATCACGGGGTATCGGTCGACCCAGTCAGCCCACCGATCGACCAGCTCGCCCGGATCGAGCGTGCGACCCTCGCCTTTCAGTTCATAGTGTCCGTGCTGGTAGAGCTCGGAGGCGGCCGGATCGAGCGCGATGAAGACATCCTCACCCGGCCGGTGGCCGCTCCGCTCGATAGCGTCGACCAGCAGCGTCATCGCCTTTTCGTTGGTGTCGAGCTCGGGCGCGAATCCGCCCTCGTCGCCCTGCCCGGTGCTGAGTCCTGCCTGGTGCAGGCTCTCTTTGAGCGCGTGAAATACCTCCGCGCCCCAGCGAAGCCCCTCCCGATAGGTAGGTGCCCCTGCCGGCACCACCATGAACTCCTGGAAATCGACCTTGGTCTGCGCGTGCTTGCCGCCGTTGAGGATGTTCATCATCGGCACCGGCATCACTAGCTCGCGATCGCCTGCGAGATAGCGATAAAGCGGTTGCCGGGCCGCCAGCGCAGCCGCCCGCGCTGCCGCGAGCGAGGCGCCGAGAATCGCATTGGCGCCCAGCCGCGATTTGTTGGCGGTGCCATCGAGATTGATCAGCCGTTCGTCGATCCCGCGTTGGTCACTCGGGTCGGCGCCCCGCAACGCGCCGGCGATCTCGTCATTGACGTGGCCAACCGCCTTGAGCACGCCCTTGCCGCGAAAGCGGCCCTGGTCGCCGTCGCGCAGCTCGACCGCTTCGTGCGCCCCGGTCGACGCGCCCGAAGGAACGGCGGCTCGGCCCACCTCGCCGGACTCGAGGAGCACGTCCACCTCGACCGTTGGGTTGCCGCGTGAGTCAAGGATCTCGCGGCCGCGGACACGGTCGATGCGGGCCCGGGTCATAGCTCGTCATCCTCCATGCCGGCCGAGCCGTTCGATTCCCCGTCTCCCATTTCGTCCACCACCTGATCGAAGTCCTCACCGAGCTCGTCTCCACCCATCTCCTGCCCCATCTTCTTCGCCCAGCGCGCCATGCTCTTCGGGTCGTTCTCGTCGACGTCGGAGAGGTCGGGACTGTCGCTCAGGCGATCCAGCCGGCTGTCCTCGGACAGCACCTGGGCGGTGCGCGAGATGAGCCGCGTCAGCTGCCGGCCGCCACAGAGCGGGCAGGCGGGCGAAGCGTCGACCGCGGCAAAGCTCAAAAAGAAGATCGACGGCCGCTTGCCGCAGTCCGCGCAGCGATATTCGTAGATGGGCATGGCGTAGCTCTAAACTTAGCGCATGGCAGAGCATCACGATCCCCACGAGCATCAACACGCAGAAGGCACCGAGCGCATTCGCGAGGTCGTCCGCGACAGCTTCACCATCATGCTGGGCGCCGCGAGTTGGGCGTTCGAGCAGGGTGATCACTTGGTCGACACCTGGCTGCATCAGGGGCACGTCAGCCGCGAGGAAGGCCGCCGGCGATTCGAGGAGTTTGCATCCAACACCCGTCGTCGGGGCGAGGATCTCAGCCGCCGCGTCTCTGAGGGCATGCGCTCATCGATGCCGGTGGCGACGCGCGACGAAATCGCCAAGCTGGAACGGCAAGTCGCGGAGCTCAAGAGCGAGCTCGAATCGCTGAAGAGCGGCGGTGCCACGCCGTCGGCGTCAGGCCAGACCGCGACGCGCGAACGACCTCAGCCTTAGCAAAAGCGCGGCTCGAGCGGCGGGCTGGCTGATCTGCTAACCGTGTTTCTTCTGCCGGCCCTGGCCGCCACCGCCGCCGCAATCCTCATCGCACCCAGCACGCCGCGCCGGCGGTTGCTGAGACTGCGCCACCTGGTCAGTGCCGGGCAGGAGGTAGGCCGTATATCCATTCACGTTGACGGGGCGCAGGCCCTCCGGTACGGCGAACCAACTGTCGGGCTGCCCGCTGAGCGCCTGGGTCATGAAGCCGTGGAAGATGGGGGCGGCGCCAACGATGCCGGAAACGTGAAGCATCGGCGTGTGGTCCGCGTTGCCGACCCAGACCGCGACCGCCAGGTTCGGCGTGAAGCCCACCGTCAGGTTGTCGCGAAAGTCGTTGGTCGTGCCGGTCTTCGCCGCGACGTGATGACCGGGGATGACCAGGTCGCTGTTGGACCCGAACGCGAGCGTCCGGTTACGGTCATTCGACAGCATGTCCGCCATGATGAAGCTCACCTGCGGGGCGACTGCCGCCTGATGGTTGACGCTCGCGTCATACCGGTAGAGCGTCTGGCCCTGCGCGACGACGCTCAGGATGCCCTGCGGATGCCGGTAGGTTCCTTGCGCGGCGAGCGTGCTGGCGCCGGCGGCCATGTCGATCAGCGGCACCTCGTAGCCGCCGAGCGTCAGGCTGGGCTGATAACTCGTAGCCGGCTGGGTCAGGGTCTCGACGCCCATCCGGCGCGCGGCGTCGACGACATGATCGGTTCCGGTGCCGAGTTCGACCTTCACCGCAGGGATGTTGAATGAGTTGCCCAGGGCTAACGGGATCGGCTGCCAGCCGTGATACCGCCCGTCGTAGTTTTGGGGCGTGTAGGTGCTGCCATCGGCGAGGCGGACGTTGATCGGCTCGTCGAGCACCCATGAGCCCATCGTGAATTTCTGCGACTCGATCGCGGCCGTGTAGGTGAAGATCTTGAACGAGGATCCCGGTTGGCGGGGAATGATCGCCATGTTGTACTCACCGCCCGGCACGTCGGCGCCCGCTGACCCGACCATCGAAACCACTTCCCCGGTCGTCGGGTCGAGGGCCACCAGTGCGCCGTCGGTCACATGCTGGCCCTGGAGCGCCATGACTTTCTCACGAACCTGGCGCTCGGCGATCGACTGGAGGTTCCAGTCGAGCGAGGTGATCACGGTCAGTCCGCCGTTCTTCAGCAGTTGCTCACCGTAGGTCTTCTCCAGCTGTGCCGCCACCCAGTGCACGAAGCCGGGGGCCTTCACGTCGTCGGACGTCGACGGCTTCTGCAGGGTGAGCGCCTGCGCGGACGCGGTTCGAGCCTGGGCCGGCGTGATGTCGTGGGCGCGAACCATGGCGTCCAGCACGACGTGCTGTCGGGCTTTCGCTCCGTTCAGGTTGCTATAGGGATCCAGCTCGGTCGGGGCTTGCGGCAGGCCGGCGAGAAACGCTGCCTCCGCGAGCGAGAGCTGGCTGGCGGGTTTCCCGAAGTAGCTCTGCGCCGCGGCCTCCACACCGTAGGACCGGTTGCCGTAGTACACGCGGTTGAGGTAGGCCTCGAGGATCTGGGCCTTCGAGTACTGGTGCTCGATCTCGACGGCGAGGATGGCTTCGTCCAGCTTGCGGAGGATCGAGCGATCGCCCGAAAGATAGATGTTCTTGACCAGCTGCTGCGTGATCGTGCTGCCGCCCTGGTTGAAGCGAAGATGCAGCAGGTCATCGAGGCCGGCCTGCCCGGTGCGGAGGAGGTTGAGGCCGCCGTGCTGGTAAAAGGTACGGTCTTCGACGGCAACCGTCGCCTTCTGCATCGCCGGTGCGACCTGTCTTAGCGGCACGATGTGGCGCCGGTCGGACCCCTGATGGATCTCGGCCAGCAGGATGGTTCCTGTCCGGTCATAGATGCGAGTCGAGAGCGGGAGGCGGGCGGTACTGAGATTCGCGGTGGAGGGGAGGCCGGCCCATACGTAGAGCACGCCCGGGAGCACAACCAGGAGCAGCGCGAGCACAACGGCCGGCACGATCATCCAGGGCCGCATCCGAAACCGCCGAAGGGGCCGAGCGACGCTACGACCGCAGGTCGAGCAGAAGCGGCTGTCCGGCTTGAACGAAGCGCCACAGGCGGCGCAGAACGATCCCGTCGTTTCCGGGGATGTCCTATTCACGTTGACGGGTTAGATTATAACGAGAGGCTCATAAAGCCCCCACAAACTCGGGACTAGGTCTGAAGCACCCGGGCGCCGAGCACGCCCTTCAGATGGGCCAGCGCCCAGCGCTGCACCTCGTCGCCGGGATGCCCCGGCCCGTCGAAGGTTTCGACCGCCGCGGCGGGCACCACCACTCGGTAATCGCGGTTTCTCAGGTCGGCAACCGTATGGAGCACGCAGATATCGGTGCACACGCCGACCACGGTCACCTGCTCCGGCTGCGCCGCCTTGAGCCGTTCATCGAGGTCGGTCTCGAAGAACCCCGAATAGCGCCGTTTGCGGATCAGGGTGGCGTCGTGGAGCAAGGGCTGGAGCTCGGGAACCACCTCGGACTCGGTCGTTCCTCTGACGCAGTGCACAGGAAAGACTTCGAATTCGCGGTCGTTGGGGTCGTGGGTGTCCGCCAGGAAGATCAGGTGGTCGCCGGACTTCAGGCGCTCCTCGATGACCTCGCGGATCTTCGGGATGGCGGCGTCGCAGCGAGGGGAGGCGAGGTTGCCCTGTTTGCAAAAGCCATTGAGAACGTCGACCACGATCGTGACGTTGGGCACGGCTAGGTCACCAGCTCGAGTCGCGGGTTTGGCCGGTAGCGGCGACCGACTTTGGCGCACGGCCGTCCCTCGACCATCACCACGTCGGCGGTGAAGTCGAAGTTGCCCTGGAAGAAGGCGCTGCCGACGCCGTAGGCATCGACCGGCACCTGCTCACGTTCGAAGCGCTCGATCTTCTCGACGTTGAAGCCGCCGCTGGCCACGATCTTCACATGCTGGAAGCCTTCGCGGTCGAGCGCGCGGCGGACCAGCTGACAGAGTTGCGGGTTGACGCCTCGGGGGTCGAAGTCGCCCATCAGCTTCTGGACGCTGACGTCCACCATCGTCTCGGAGGTGTCCAGTCGCACGCCCCACAGGCGATCCTTCAGCGCCCGTGCCACTTCGAGCGACGTCCGGACGCAATCGTTCTCGAAATCGACGAGAACGACCAGGTTCACCGACGGTTCGACATACTCGGCGTACTTGCGCGCCGCGAGCACGGTATCGCCGTCATAGGCCGCGATCAGCGAGTGGGGGACGGTGCCGGTGCCCTTGCCGCCCCACCAGGCGGCCTGGGCATCGGTCGAAACCCCGATCGCCCCCGAGACGTAGGCCGCGTACCCGTCTCCGGTCTGGACCAGGTGATGATCGTGGCGAGCGGGAAAAAAGATGATCTGCTTGCCCTTGGCCGCGTTGACCACGCGGCGGACGTTGGTCGCGACCTTGGTGCGGCGGGTGAGGACGCCCAGGTAGACGGTCTCCAGCCGGGCGTAGAGGGAATAGTCGCCCTCGATCGTCATCACGGTTTCCCAGGGCGCCACCTCGTCGCCGTCATAGAGGGCGTGCAGGCGTAGCTGGGAGAAATCCTCGGAGCACAGCTTGAGGATGGCGATCGCCTCATCCATGCCACCGATGACCGCCTGCTGCTTCTGAAAGACCTGCATCAGCGCGTGCGGATGGCGCTGATCGGCGCGCAGCACGTCGACGGTTCGATTGAAATAGACGTCGCTGTAATAGCCTTCGCGGATTCGCTCGACCGGGAGTCGAAAGACGGAAGGATCCAGCCGCTCGCGGCGCCGGACAGGCGTATCGGTTGGGGCTTTGGTTGCCACCTCAGTGTGTTAGATGTTAAGAGGTAGCGCCGATCTTCCGGTAGCGCTGGTAGCGTTCTTCGACCAGGCGGTCGATGTCGATCGCCTCAAGACTGCTGAGGTGGCGGCGCAGTGCGGCTCCGGCTGCGTCGGCCGCCACGCCATAGTCGTTCTGCGCGCCGCCCGGTGGTTCGGGAATGATCTCATCCGCGAGTCCGAGCCGCTTCAGATCGGCGGCCGTCAGCTTGAGGGCGTCGGCAGCCTCAACTTTCTTCGCGATATCACGCCAGAGGATCGAGGCGCAGGCCTCGGGCATGGCGACGCTGTAGATCGAGTGTTCCATCATCAGGAGCCGATCTCCAACGCCAATACCGAGCGCGCCGCCGCTGCCGCCTTCGCCAATCACGATGGTCAGGATCGGGATGCGTGCCGCCGAGAGCGCCACCAGATTTTCCGCGATCGCCCAGGCGATGCCGCGCTCCTCGGCGCCGGCGCCCGGGAAGGCGCCCGAGGTGTCGACGAAGGCCACGATCGGAAACTTGAAGCGTTCGGCCTGACGGACCAGCCGGAGCGCTTTGCGATAACCCTCCGGGTTGGCCATCCCAAAGTTGCGCAGCGCGCGTTCCGACGTGGTTCGGCCCTTCTGCTGCGCGATCACCATGATGGTTCGCGAGTCGAAGCTGGCCGGCCCACCGAGGATGGCGTGATCGTCGCCGAACACGCGATCGCCGTGGAGCTCCAGGAAGTTGCTGAAGATCGCGTGGATGTAGTCGAGCGCGTAGGGACGGTCGGGATGGCGTGCGAGCTCGACCTGTTCCCAGGTGGCGGCGGCGACGGACCCGTTGTCGGTCACCGCGTGACGGCGGGCGCCGGGGCTGCGGTCTCGACCTGCCGCTGGAGCCGGAGGTCGGGGGCGGCCCCACTCGGGTTGTAGAGGTCCAACAACTGGCGTAAGACTGCGGGCAACTCCGGCCGCGGCACCACCAGGTCGATCATGCCGTGCGCCAGCAGAAACTCCGCGGTCTGGAAGCCGTCGGGGAGCGTTTCGTAGGTGGCCTGCTGGATCACTCGCGCGCCCGCAAAGCCGATCATCGCGCCTGGCTCGGCAATGATGACATCGCCCAGCGAGGCGAAACTGGCGGTCACGCCGCCCATCGTCGGATCGGTCAGCAGCGAGATGTAGGGAACCCCGGCAGCCGCCAGCCGCCCGAGCGCGGCCGAAGTCTTGGCCAGCTGCATCAAGGAGAGCATGCCTTCCTGCATCCGGGCTCCGCCCGACGCCGAGATGATGAGCAGCGGCAGCCGGCTCTGCGTGGCGCGCTCGATGCCGTTGGTGATCTTTTCGCCGGTGGCCGCTCCCATGCTGCCGCCCATGAAGGCGAAGTCGAGGACGACCAGCACCAACCGGTGTCCGGCGAGCATCGCCTCACCCCAGGTAACCGCCTCGTTGGCGCCGGTGCTGGCGCGGCTCTGCTCGATCCGCTTGACGTAGGGCTGTGAATCGGTGAAGCCCAGCACGTCCTTCGCCACGATCGCCTGGTCCTCTTCCTGAAACGAGCCGGGCTCAACGAGCATCGCGATTCGCTCCGGGGCGCGCAGCCGAAAGTGGTACCCGCATCGATAACAGACGCCGAGCGCGGCAGTCAGTCGTGGCGGCTCGAGCGAGGTGTCGCACTTGGGACAGATGAGCCGGTCGATTTCTTCGCCGACGCCGGCCCGCGGCGACGGCAGAGCGACGTACCGCGTCTTGGGACGAAACATGGGTTAGGCCGCGACCCTTACGGGCGCGCCTTCCCATTCGATCACGCAGGCACCCCAGGTCAGCCCGGCGCCGAACCCGACCAGGACGAGATGATCGCCGCGGTTCAGCCGGCCCGCCGCGAGCGCATCCTTGAGGGCGAGGGGGATGGATGCGGTCGAGGTGTTGCCGTAATTCGCGATGGCGTTGACCATGATGTCGGGGCCGACGCCAAGCCGCTTACCGGCCGCCTCGATGATGCGGGCATTCGCCTGATGGGGGACGATCAGCTTGACGTCCTCCAGCCGGACGTTTGCCTTCTCGAGCGCCTCGAGGGTCGACTGCGCCAGGATCTCGGTGGCAAAACGAAAAACTCTCCGCCCATCCATACGGATCTCGGGGCGACCGCGTCCCTCCGGACCGTCGGCGCCGGGCGCGACATAGATCAGATCACCGCCCGAGCCGTCCGAACCCAGCACGCAGGACTTGATGCCGGCGCCGTTGACGCCCGGTCCAAGGACCACAGCGCCGGCGCCGTCTCCGAAGACGACGCAGGTGCCACGGTCTTTGAAGTTGAGGATCTTGGTCAGCGTCTCGCTGCCGATCACGATCGCCTGCTTCGACTCGCCGCTGCTGACGAAGCGATCGGCCACGCTCATCGCGACGAGGAAGCCGGTGCAGGCCGCCTGCACGTCGAACGCCGGGCCATGGGCACCGAGGCGTTCCTGCACGCGCGAGGCAACCGACGGGTACATCGAGTCCGGCGTGGACGTGCTGCACACGATGAGGTCCGTGTCCTGCGGACGAAGGCCGGCCACCTTGAGGGCGTCCTTCGCGGCCTCCGCGGCAAGGTCCGTCGCCGTTTCGTTGACGGCCGCGATCCGCCGCTCCACGATGCCGGTCCGGTCGCGGATCCAGGTATCGGAGGTCTCGACCATTTTTTCGAGGTCGGCGTTGGTCAGAATGCCGGACGGAACATAGCTACCGACCGACTTGATGCTGGTGAGCATGCGTCTCCCCGGCTAAAGAATCTAGCCAGTATATACCGGCATCTCGGGACTAGTTACGGCTTTTCACGGACCGTCAACAGGACTGTTGCCGAGGAGAAGGCCGCCCCCGTCGACTCCGTTTTTAGCTGAGAACGGTGACCTGGAAGTGCCGTTCCCGGGGCCCGTCGAAGTCGGCGAAGTAGATCCCTTGCCAGCGTCCCAGCATAAGTCGCCCGTTCCGCACCGGCACTGTCTGTGAGGTCCCTATCAGCGACGCCTTGATGTGTGCCGCGGCGTTGCCCTCCGCGTGCCGGTAGCCGTTCTCCCAGGGCACGAGCGCCTCGAGCGTGTTGAGGATGTCGGTGAGGGCGTCGGGGTCGGCATTCTCATTGATGAAGACGCCCGCCGTTGTGTGCGGGACATAGACCTGGCAGACGCCGCTTTCCACGCCACTTTCGCGGACCACCTGTTGCACCCGGTCCGTGATCTCGATCGCATCCGCCCGCTTGCCCGAACGGATCGTCACGGTGTCGGTTTTTGCCGCGCTCGCCATGCACGACATCGTAACAACGCATCCGGCTCGCTCCCAAGTTGGAGACCCGCACCCGATAATGGGCCGACGTGTCACGCGACCTGCCGATCGGCAACGGATCCCTGCTGGTTACCTTCGATCGCAATTACCAGCTGCGCGACATCTATTATCCGCGCGTCGGGCAGGAGAACCACACCAGCGGTGAACCGTGCCGCTTCGGGATCTGGGTGGACGGACGATTCACCTGGCTTGACGACCCCGCCTGGTCTCGCAACCTCGTCTACATGGCGGACACCCTGGTCACCAACGTCACGCTCCGACACCCCGACCTCCTGGTCAGCCTGACCTTCAACGATGCGGTCGACCTCGGCCGTGACCTGCTGTTGCGGCGGGTGCGAGTCCTGAATGAGGGGCCGGAGCGGGAAGTTCGCCTCTTCTTTCATTTCGACTGGCACATCTACGGCACCGAAGTCGGCGACACCGTGATGTACTACCCGCCGGTCAAGGGCCTGGTCGCCTACAAGGGCCAGCGATGCTTCGCTGCCTGCGGCCAGGTTGGTGATCGCATCGGACTGGACGGTTATGCCTGCGGCAAGAAGGACGTCGGTGGCGCCCAGGGGACCTGGCGCGACGCGGAGGACGGCGAGCTCGGCAACAATCCGATCGAGCAAGGCTCGGTCGACATGACGCTGGCGCTCAACCTGGGCCGGATTGCGCAGGGGGAGGCGGCGACCGCGTACCACTGGCTGATCGCCGCCCGCAACCTGGCCGAGCTGCAGACGGTCGCCGACGTCGTCACCCTACGCGGGCCGGAAGCCTTTCTCGAACGGACCCGTTCCTACTGGATCGCCTGGGTCAACAAAGAGGAGCGCGGCTTCGCGGATCTCTCGCCGCAGATCGCCGACCTGTATCGACGCTGCCTGCTGGTGGTGCGGACCCAGATCGACAGCGGCGGCGCCGTGCTCGCCGCCAACGATACGGACATCATCAAGTTCGCGCGCGATACCTATAGCTATATGTGGCCGCGCGACGCGGCGCTGGCGGTCTACGCCATGGATCAGGCCGGTTATGTCGATGTGCCCCGGCGGTTCTTCGAGCTCTGCGCCAAGATCGTGACCAAGGAGGGCTACTTCCGCCACAAGTACACCCCGGCCGGGGATCCGGGGAGCAGCTGGCACCCCTGGGTCGATGCCACCGGAAAGCCGCAGTATCCGATCCAGGAGGACGAGACCGGACTGGTCCTGTTTGCCCTCTGGCAGCACTACGACCACCATCGCGACTTCGAATTCTTCAAGGCCTACTACCGGCCACTGATCATCCTGGTGGGCGATTTCCTGGCCAGCTACATCGACCCGCTCACCGGCTTACCGCAGCCGAGCTATGACCTGTGGGAAGAGCGTCGCGGGGTGATGAGCTTCACGGTGGCGACGGTGTGGGCCGGGCTGCAGGCCGCCGCCAACTTCGCTGCCCTCTACGGCGAGACGGCACTGGCCGACCGCTACCGTGGCGTCGCCGAGGGGATCAAACAGGGCACAAGGCGCTTTCTGTTCGACCCGGAGGCGAACCGCTTCCTCCGCCGAATCTATGTTCGACCGGACGGGACCACCGCGCGCGACCTCACGATCGACTCCAGCGTCTATGGGCTCTGGTATTTCGGCATGTTCGCGGCCGACGATCCGCAGATCGTCAGCACCATGACGGCGGTCTATGACCGGCTGTGGTGCAAGACCGAGGTCGGCGGCATCGCCCGCTACGAAAACGATTGGTACTATCAGGTGAGCCAGGACATCGCCAACGTTCCGGGCAACCCCTGGTTCATCTGCACCATGTGGCACGGGCAATGGCTGGTCAGCCAGGCGCGCACCCTGGATGACCTGGCCCGGGCGCGCGACATCCTGGACTGGGTGGCGGGCGCCGCGCTTCCAAGTGGCGTGCTCTCCGAGCAGCTCGACCCCTACAGCAAGGCGCAGCTGTCCGTCTCGCCCCTCACCTGGAGCCATGCGACCGTGGTGTCGCTCGTACACGAATACGTCCGCAAGCGAAAGTCACTGACGACGTAGGGCGGAGACCCGATGTTTCGCCCCGCGTGGCTTTGTTATCCTCGACTGCGTGCGCGGCGTGATAGCGGCGATCAAGGCGGACTTTGGTTGCCTGCTCGTGGCGGCGCTTTTCATCATCATCATGGCGTCGACGGTCATCTTTGCGACCATCCTCACGCCACCAGCCCATAACCCCTTCGTGTAATGGCTGCCGATTTTCGACGTCTGATCGAAGACAGCCGCGAGATGACGCGGCGCAGCTTCCTGGCGATGGCCGGCTGGGCCGGCTTCACGGTCGCAAGCCTGATCGCGCTCTACCAGAGCG
>Ga0209526_10000766_pt1 | contig 21159 bp, 15 predicted proteins | sample JacPinW_OM2H0_M1_FD_188566 | JGI IMG/M metagenome (GOLD analysis project Ga0209526, IMG submission 188566) | Forest soil microbial communities from Algoma, Ontario, Canada - Jack Pine, Ontario site 1_JW_OM2H0_M1 (SPAdes) (version 2) | ecosystem: Environmental > Terrestrial > Soil > Boreal... | reverse complement strand
GTCGTCGCTTCTACTTCGTGCCCTTCTTCCCGGACGAGCCGCCCGTCGAGGGACTGCTCCGCCGCTGGCTGAACCGGCGCCACGGGATGACTGCCCCGTAGACTGATCATGTTCCCGCGGGGGTGGCGAGGAGTCTGTTGCTGGTCTGCAATACCATTAGTCACTAACATATGATATAACCACAACTCTGTACGTAACTGTAGCACAATATGTTGCTGCAACAAGAAGCGCGCGATGAACGCCCAGCAGATTTTCAATCTTGGCGGACGAGTCGCCATCGTAACTGGTGGCTCGGTCGGACTCGGTCGGCAGATGGCCCAGGGTCTGGCGGAAATGGGTGCGAATCTGGTCCTCTGCGCGCGAAAGAAAGAGCGTTGCCTGCAAGTCGCGGGGGAATTGCAGAAACTCGGCGTGAATGTACTGGCCCTGGGTTGCGACGTTAAGCAGCCCACCAGCATTCAGGAAGTTGTCGACGAGACCGTAAAACATTTTGGGCGCATCGACATCCTGATCAATAACGCAGGAACTTCCTGGGGGGCGCCCGTCGAAACGATGACGCTGGAGCAATGGAATAAAGTCATCGAAACCAACTTGACAGGAACATTCCTTTTTTCGCAGGCCGCGGGCAAGGTCATGATTGGGCAGCGCCGCGGGAAGATCATTAACATTGCCTCCGTCGCCGGACTACGCGGTTCCTCTCCGAATTTTTCCGCCATCGGATACAGCGCCAGCAAGGGCGGCGTAATCATTTTCACGAAAGATTTGGCTTGCAAGTGGGGCATGCACAACATCCAAGTAAATGCGATTGCACCAGGCTGGTTTCCGACCGACATGTCGGAAAAGGTCATTGAACGAAATAGACAAAGCTTGTTGGCAGGTATACCGCTGGGCCGCTTTGGCGGGCCGCAGGATTTGAAGGGAGCGGCCATCTTTCTGGCTTCCGATGCGTCAGATTTTGTCACCGGGCACACGCTCGTGGTCGATGGGGGTCAATCCGCCTGACTCAGGTGAGGCATGCGATGAACATTCCGCTTACACCACTGCGCTTCCTTCGATATGCGGAGCAGCAATTTCCCCGCCGAACGGCGGTGGTGTGCAATAACAATAGTTTTAAATACTCGGAATTCGCCGATCGAGCCCGGCGTCTGGCAGGAGCCCTACGGGAGAATGGCATTCAGACCGGAGATCGCGTTGCCTTCCTCAGCACGAATTGCCACCGTTTACTGGAGGCCTACTACGGCGTCCTGGAGGCCGGTGCCGTTCTGCTTCCGCTGAATATTCGGCTCGCGCCGAGCGAACTGGGCTACATTCTGAATGATGCAGGGGCAGCAATCCTGTTCGTGGAGAAACAATTTCTTCCTTTGGTCGAGTCTTTCCGCACCGATATTCCTTCGGTAAAGACCTTCATCCAACTGGAAGGCGCTCCGGAAGCACCTTGGCTATCTGCGAATAACTACGAAACTCTTCTCGGCACAGTCGCGCCATATCAAATGGACATAATGTCCGTCGACGAAAACGATGTGGCCGAGCTTTTCTATACCAGTGGTACGAGCGCGAATCCCAAGGGAGTAATGCTTACTCACAGGAACGTGTATCTCCATGCGCTGCAAGTCTGCCTGGGGTTCCGTATCGAAAGCGGTGCGGTCGAACTTCATACCATACCTCTGTTCCACGCAAACGGTTGGGGTGTCGCGCATTTCCTTACATTGCTCGGGGGGAAACACGTGATGATCCAGAGGTTCGATCCCAAGGAAGTTTTTCGCTTGATTGAAAACGAGGGCGTCCATTCCTGTAGCTTGGTTCCCATCATGGCCACCGCGCTGGTGAACTGCCCAGAGCGCTCGAATTACAACTTGAGCAGCCTGAGGCGCATTGTCATCGGCGGCGCTGCGTCTTCGCCGACACTTATTGGTGAGGTCGAAGAAAAACTGGGTTGCGAGTGCTATTCCGGCTATGGGCTGACGGAGACGTCTCCTGCACTTTCTCTTTCTCCCATGAAACCGGAGTTGCACTGGCAAAGCAAACAGCGTTATGCGGGGCAGGCGATGACCGGATATGCAATTCCCGGCGTGGAGATGCGCTTAGTGGACGGGAACGACAACGACGTGCCGCACGATGGGCAAGCGATTGGCGAAATCATCGTGCGCGGTGACGGCGTGATGGAAGGTTACTGGCGGCAGCCAGCGGCTTCCGCCGAGGCACTGCGCGGGGGGTGGTTCCACACCGGAGACATGGCAACGTGCAATGAAGAAGGCTACTTCCTGATTGTAGATCGAAAAAAGGACATTATCGTAAGCGGTGGAGAGAATATTTCCTCCCTCGAATTGGAAAAAGCGATCCTAGCGCATCACGCCGTCCTGGAGGCCGGGGTGATTCCTGTCCCCGACGACAAATGGGGGGAAGTTCCCAAGGCACTGGTGGTTTTGAAACCAGAGGCCTCGGCGACGGAGTCCGAACTGATCGAGTTCTGCCGCTTGCGGCTATCCCACTACAAGTGTCCCCGCTCATTCGAATTCGTATCGAGCTTGCCTAAGACTGGCACTGGGAAAATTTTGAAAAAAGACCTGCGCAAAAAATATTGGCAAGGCGTGGATACAATCGGTCCGGATTTCGATGCGCCGAAACGCAGCGTGTAAGCGCGCCAGGGCGGGGGAGATCAGCATGCACCGGAAATGGAACGAGGCAGCAGCACGCTGTCCCTGACAACGGGAAGGAGTCCAATTCATGAATCTGAATTTAAATGCCGAAGAGTCGACATTTCGCGATGAGCTTCGGTTATGGCTTGCCTCCAATGTTCCTAAGGACTGGAACATGTGGAGCGAAAAGCCGATTGAGGAGTCGTTTGCTTATCTGCGAGCATGGCAACAAAAATTGCACGAAGGCCGCTGGGCGGCGGTCTCTTGGCCGAAGGAATATGGAGGCCGCAGCGCCACACTGATGCAGCAGGCGCTATTTTGGGAAGAAATGGCGCGAGTCGAAGCACCGCCGATGGCCAACGCGCTGGGGCTAGGCCTGATCGGGCCCACAATTATCGCTTTTGGAACAGAAGCGCAAAGGAAACGCTTTATTCCAAAAATTCTGAGCGCCGAGGAAATTTGGTGCCAGGGCTTTTCCGAACCCAACGCCGGTTCAGACCTCGCCGGTTTGCAAATGGAAGCTCAGCTAGACGGCGATCACTATGTTGTGAACGGCCAAAAAGTCTGGACGAGTTACGGTTGGGTTGGAGACTGGTGCGAACTGGTCGTCCGAACGGACACGAACGCCGCGAAGCACAAAGGGCTGACAGTGCTTCTTGTGAATATGAAATCACAAGGCTTGGAGGTTCGTCCTTTGCGGCAGATGACCGGGGAATCCGAATTTAGCGAGCTGTTCTTTCGCGATGTTCGCGTGCCGGTCGAAAATATTCTTGGAAAAGTGAATGACGGATGGAACGTGGCAATGAGCACCTTAATGTATGAGCGCGGTTCGTACGGCGCACGGCTGCATCTTACGTTCCGGCGATACATCACCCGGCTGATCGAACTCGCCCGCAGCATCCAACGCAATGGCCGGCCCGCTGCCGAGGATCCTGTGATTCGCCAAAAACTTGCGCAGTGCAGTGCGGAGATTGAAATCATGCGGTTCAATCAGATGCGAGCGTTCAGCCGCGTCACCGCCACCGGGGCTCCGGGTCCCGAAGGCTCGCTCCAGAAAATCTTCTGGAGCGAGCTTAACCAGCGACTGCAACAAGTCGCGCAGGAATTGCTCGGCGCCTACGGCCAACTGCTCTGCGGCGACCCGCATGCGATCGACCAGGGAATCTGGTCCTACGCCTACCTGCGCACACGCGGAAACACGATTGAAGCCGGAACTTCCGAAGTGCAGCGAAACATAATCGGGCATTTTGTTCTGGGCTTGCCCAGAAGCTACTAAGGAGAAAGACCATGCAATTTGGTTTGAACGAGAGCCAGGAGCTCTTGAAAGACGGTGCGCGCAAGTTTTTTGCAGGAGAGTGTCCGAGCGCGGAAATGCGGCGCTTAATGGAAACGGACACCGCATATGACGGCGCACTTTGGGCCAAACTCACGGACCAGGGATACACCGGCATTATTTTTCCGGAAGAGTACGGCGGGGTGGGCCTAGGCATGGTAGAGCTCATGCTCTTGATGGAGGAAACAGGACGTGCTCTCTTGCCGGGTCCGTTTTTCTCCACGGTCGTTCTGGCCGGAAGCGTTTTGCTGGCGGTGAGCACACCTAGTCAGAAGAAAAAATATCTGGAGCCGATCTGCAAGGGCAAAGTCCGTGCCACCGTCGCACTTCTTGAAGCGAGTGCAAGCTGGAACACCGACGACCTGCGAATCAGCGCCGCGAACGGGAAGCTGAGTGGAGAAAAACTCTTTGTCACAGATGCGGCGGCCGCCGACTTCCTCGTGGTTGTCGCACGCAACGGCGTGTTTGTGGTGGACTCCAAAGCTCGCGGCCTGAAAATATCTCCCCTGTCCGGAATGGACCTCACCCGGAGGCTTTATGCTGTCGAATTCAGTGATACTCCCGGAGAGGAGCTCGGAAGCATAGAGGCTCTCCCGCGCGCGCTCGACATTGCCACCGCCGCGGTAAGCGCGGAGCTAGTCGGCGGCATGCAGCGGACCCTGGATATCACCGTCGAGTATGCCAAGACTCGAAAACAGTTCGGAAAACCCATTGGAATGTTTCAAGCGGTGCAGCATCACTGTGCGGACATGTATCTGGAGACGGAGAGTTCGCGCTCCGCTGTGTATTATGCCGGTTGGGCACTGGAAGAAAAGTCCCCAGACGCGCCAACGGCTGTGTCCATCGCAAAGATGTATGCGAGCGACGCCGCGCGCAGCGTAGGCAATCGCGGGATCCAGGTTCATGGAGGAATGGGTTTCACGTGGGAAAATGACCTTCATCTGTATTACCGCCGAGCGAAGGCTTCGGAGACAGCGTTCGGCGACGCTACCTTTCATCGCGAGCGAATTGCTTCGCTGGTGATTGATTCCGGCAGCGTCTCCGCGAGAACAGCGTAGGACAAATTCGGCAAGTGAGTGAATGTGTTCCATGAATGACCTGGTACAAATTACAAACGATAGAGGCATTGCAGTCATTACCGTTAACAATCCACCGGTGAACGCGCTGAGCCCCGGCGTCCCAGAGGGAATTTCAGCCGCACTCGATCAGATCGCTCAGGATGCCAGCGTCAAAGCAGTGGTTCTGATCGGCGCTGGGCGCACTTTTGTGGCCGGGGCGGACATTAAAGAGTTTGGCAAAATGACGTCAGGCAAATCGCGTGGGGCGGGCTTGCTTCCGCTACTTTTGAAAATGGAAGACAGCCGCAAGCCTGTGATTGTGGCCATTCACGGGACTGCGTTTGGGGGCGGATTGGAGTTGGCGATGGCCGGGCACTACCGAGTTGCCGTTCCCAGCGCACTAGTGGGCCAGCCGGAAGTGAAGCTGGGCCTTATTCCCGGCGCCGCTGGGACGCAGCGGCTGCCGAGGCTGGCAGGTGTAGCGAAGGCCGTCGAAATGTGCTCCAGCGGCGCTCCGATCAATGCGGTGGAAGCGCTGAAATTCGGAATCGTCGATCGCATTGTTGAGGGCAACCTACTCACTGGAGCGGTCGCGTTTGCGCGGGAGGTTGCCGATTACCCTGCACGCAAAACGCGAGATCGCAATGAGAAGCTTGGAAACCCGACGGAGAATGCTCTGATCATCTCTTCCGCCCGTGAAACTGTTGCCAAAAGGCAACGTGGCGTCAGGGCTTCGATTGCCGCCATCGATGCAGTGGAAGCGGCCACGAAAATGTCGTTCGAAGAAGGCTGCATGGCAGAGCAGAAGCTTTTTCTTGAGTGCCTCTTCTCGGACCAATCGAAATCGCTCATTCATGTTTTTTTTAGCGAGAGAGAAACCTCCAAGATTCACGACGTGCCTAAAGAGACCCCAGTGATCCCCATAAAATCCGCGGCGGTGGTGGGCGCCGGGACCATGGGCGGCGGAATTGCGATGGTGTTGGCCAACGCCGGAATTCCAGTGATTCTCAAAGAGACCGACCAGGTTGCACTCGATCGCGGGTTGGCCATCATCCGGTCGAACTATGCAAATTCGGTCAACCGCGGGCGCTTTTCGCAACCAGCTGCGGAGGAACATCTGAAACGAATTACGCCGACACTTGCCTACGACAACTTCTCCAGCGCCGATCTGGTAATTGAGGCGGTGTTCGAGGGTATGGCACTTAAGAAGGATGTTTTCAAGGAACTCGATCGGGTATGCAAACCCGGCGCCATTCTTGCCAGCAATACTTCCACGCTGAGCATCGATGAAATTGCTTCCTCCACTTCACGGCCCGAATTTGTGATCGGCACCCATTTTTTCAGCCCCGCGAATGTAATGCGCTTGCTGGAGATTGTCCGAGGCAAGGCAACTTCGAAGGAAGTGATTGCGACATGCATGCAGCTTTCTAAAACACTGGGGAAAGTTGGCGTGCTGGTGGGCAACTGCCGGGGATTTGTCGGCAATCGCATGTTCGGACCGTACCGCCGAGAGGCGCAGTTCCTCGTTGAAGAAGGCGCGAGTATCGAAGCGGTCGACAAAGTAATGTCGGATTTCGGTATGGCGATGGGGCCGCTGGCCACCGGCGACCTCGCGGGACTTGACGTGGGCTGGCGAATCCGCAAGGAATATCGCCACCAGGAAAAACCCGGCATTCGCCAGCCGTTTCTAGAGGATCGTCTTTGTGAACTCGGCCGCTACGGCCAGAAGACAGGCGCAGGCTGGTACAACTACGAAGACCAGCGACGTGCAACGCTGGACCCAACGGTGGATGAGTTGATTCGCAAGTGGGTTGCCGATGCGAGGATAGTGCAGCGGCAAATATCGGGAGAGGAAATCAGGGACCGTTGCTTATATGCGCTGGTCAACGAAGGTGCACGCATTTTGGAGGAAGGGTACGCACTACGCGCTTCGGATATTGACATTATTTATCTCAATGGCTACGGATTTCCGGCGCACCGCGGTGGCCCCATGTGGCATGCGGACGCCGTTGGGCTGAAGAAAATCTATGAGCGGATTTCAGAATTTCATCGGCATCACGGGGAAATCTGGCAGCCTGCACCTTTGCTGAAGCGATTGGCGGAGGAAGGGAAGACCTTCGCTGAGTTTGGCAAAGAAGGAGGAGCGTCCGCGTAACTTCTGAGGCCGGGCTCACGAAATACCTGCGCTCTGCGGCACTTTTTTGCGTGGCAAATCCCTTTGCGAGAACGTATGAGAGAAGCAGTAGTGGTTGCCAGCTCGCGGACCGCGCTGGCCAAGTCGTTTCGCGGGTCGTTTAACCTTACGCGGCCTGAAGACCTTGCGGCGCACTGTATCAAGGATGTTCTGAGCAAGACTCCGCAGCTGGACGCCAAGGAAATCGAAGATGTTGTGCTTGGATGTGCGCAACCTCATGGTGCGCAGGGACAAAACATTGCGCGAATCTCGGCCATGCTGACGGGGCTTCCCGCAACCGTCGCAGGCACGACCATCAATCGATTCTGCTCTTCCGGATTGCAAGCGATCACGGTTGCCGCCCACCAAATTGTCAACGAGGGAGTTGACGCGGCCATTGGGGGCGGCGTGGAGAGCATCACCATGATCCCGCGAGACTATGACCCGCATCCTGTGTTGCTCGAGCGAATGCCAGGACTTTATATGGTAATGGGCAATACGGCGGAGCTCGTCGCAAAACGGTACCAAGTGAGCCGCGAATCGCAGGATGAATACGCATTGCTCAGCCAACAGCGAACATCGCGTGCTCAGCAAGAAGGCTTTTTTGCTGGGGAGATCGCGCCGATGCGCGTCACTCGTGGGTTGCTCGACAAGAAATCCGGTGAGATTACAGGGAAAGAAGAAGCAATGGTGGAGCGCGATGAGTGCAACCGGCCTGACACGACACTGCAGGGCTTGCTCAGCCTGAAACCTCATTTCGATCCGAACAGCGGACGGGGAAGCGTTACGGCCGGCAACTCATCACAGCTTTCTGACGGCGCATCGGCGACGTTACTGATGTCTCGGCAACGTGCCGATGAGTTGGGGATTCGCTACAAGCTTGTTTTCCGCGGCTTTCAGGTTGCGGGTTGCGAGCCGGATGAAATGGGGATCGGACCGGTCTTTGCGGTGCCAAAACTGCTGAGACGCTCCGGCGTTCGCATGGAAGACATCGATCTTTGGGAATTGAATGAAGCGTTTGCCGTGCAGGTCATTTATTGCCGTGACCGCCTGGGAATCGATCCGGAGAAGTTAAATGTCAACGGCGGGTCGATCGCTATCGGGCATCCTTTTGGAATGACCGGTTCACGAATGGTCGGGACCATGGCGAACGAGTTGGCGCGACGTAAGGGACGCTTCGGGGTCGTCACCATGTGCATAGGTGGAGGGCAGGGCGCTGCTGCCTTGTTCGAACGCGGCAATTGAAAATCTCTCTTGCGAGGCGACGGCGTCTCGGCGCGGACGAATTTCATCTTCCGCAAAGCAAATTACTGTATAAGGATTGACGGATCGACCGTTCTAACAATGAGCATTCTTTTTCTCGTGCGTCACGCGCAAGCGTCTTTTCTTGCAGAGAACTACGACAAGTTGTCCGAGCTTGGGCAAGCGCAGGCCCAGCTTCTAGGGAAGTACTGGGTATTGCGCAGATTTCATTTCGATCGCGTGTGCGTTGGGTCGTGTGTCCGCCAGATAGACACCGTGAAACTGGTGAGCGAAGCCTACACAGCGGCAGGAGAGCGGTTTCCGGAGGCGGTTGTGCTGCCGGAGTTTGACGAATACCAAGGGGAGATTGTACTTAAGCGCACTCTCCCTGAATTGCTTGAAAATAGCCAGAGAATCCGCGAGCTGCATGACGCGTTCCGAGCTTCATCCGATTCTGCTCGCCAGCGGGCCAGCTTTCAGAGGTTGTTCGAAACTGTGATTGGTATGTGGGTGAGCGAAGCGATTCATCCGGATGGAGTGGAGACCTGGCGGGAGTTTTGCGCCAGAGTAAATTCCGGGCTCGCACGATTTCTTTCCGCCGGCAGGCGAGGCGAACGCGTTGCGATTTTTACTTCCGGTGGCCCCATCGCGGTGACGATGCAACGCGCCTTGCAACTCTCGCCAGAGAATACTTTGAGCGTAAGTTGGATGTCCCGGAACACTTCTTGGAGCGAATTTCTTTTTGATGCGGAGCGGCTAACACTCAGCGGTTTCAATTTCCATGGGCACATCGACGATCCTGCGATGATCACGTATCGTTAGGAAGGAATTACAATGAGCGACTTGCTGGACCATACCGCGCCCATTCGGCCCGGCGAAGAGCTCAATTTGACGGCACTCGAACCCTATTTGAGGCGCTACTTTCCGGATGAGCCCGGCGAGCTCCAGGTCCGTCAATTTCCCAGCGGCCATTCCAACCTGACCTACGCGGTACGGCTAGGCGGTACAGAAGTGGTTCTTCGACGTCCGCCGTTTGGCAGCAAGGTCAAATCCGCGCACGATATGGGCCGTGAATTTCGCGTGCTTTCAAAGCTGCGGACGGCGTACGCGCCTGCCCCTGAGGTGCTGTTCTATTGCGAGGACGAATCCGTTCTCGGTGCGCCCTTCTACCTGATGAAACCGATTCCTGGCATAATCCTTCGCCGGCAAGTGCCGCCGGCTGTGGATTTTTCCGCGGAGAAAGCGCGGCAGCTAAGCGAATCATTCATCGAAAATCTAATCCGCTTGCATCGTGTGGATTATGCGGCGATAGGGCTTTCCGATTTAGGGAAGGCGGAAGGGTATCTGGAGCGGCAGGTCCGTGGCTGGACCGAGCGCTACTACGGTTCCAAGACGCACGACTATCCAGAGGTAAAGAAAATCACCGCGTGGATGCAGCAGCATATGCCGTCCACGAACTCCGTTTCGCTGATTCATAACGACTACAAATACGACAATGTCGTGCTGGATCCAACCGATATCACGAAGATCGTAGGCGTGCTGGATTGGGAAATGTGCACGATCGGCGATTCACTCGCTGATCTTGGGACGGCGTTGGCGTATTGGGTCGATGCGTCAGATCCAGAAGAGGTGCAGCAAACCCGGTGGGCCCCCACGAACGATCCTGGCAGCTTTACCCGGGCAGAAGTGGTGCAGCACTATGCACAAAAAACGGGCAGTGACCCTTCGCAGATGATTTTTTATCTTATCTTCGCGCGATTTAAACTCATGGTGATCGCGCAACAAATTTACTTCCGCTACCAGCAGGGCTTGACCAAGGATGAGCGCTTTGCGACCATGCCCGGGAAAATTCAAATGCTCTTGCGCACGTCGCTACACACTGCCCAAACAGGGCGATTGTAGGGTACTCAGAGATAGTAACGGACGATCCATTCAGCAATGCAGACGGGTTTTTCAGACTGATCGCTTTCGATCGTTACCGCGTAGGTCGCTTGCAATGCCCCAGGCAGATCTTTCAACACCAGCAGTGTGACACGGGCGCGAATTCCGGAACCAGCGCGAACGGCAGCGGGAAAACGCACACGATTCAATCCGTAATTCAAGGCGAGCCGGGGGCCATTTTCGAATTGAATTACTTTTTTCGTAAGGTGACTGATCAAGGAGAGGGTCAGGAATCCATGTGCGATGGTGCAGCCATATGGCGATCCCTTACTCGCGCGCTCAGGGTCGATATGAATCCATTGCCGGTCTTCGGTGGCTTCCGCGAACTGTGCGATGCGCTCCTGGGTAACTTGGAACCAATCGGAGACGCCAATTTCCTTGCCCGCCCATTCCTTAAGCGATACCGGGTTTTTGACTAGCAATGGTGGCATCAGATTTTCCCGGTGGCAGCTCAGGTTAAGTTACGCCGGTTCCTAACTTACCGAGAATGCAACGTGCGGCCCGGTTTGGTGCCTTTCGCCAATTCCCATTTCGCGACCGATTCGATGTGCACTTCGTCCGGGCCGTCAGCCAAGCGCAGTGTCCTAGCCATTGCCCAGGCGCTTGCCAGAAAAGTGTCCTGCGAGACTCCGGCGCCGCCGTGGGCTTGAATTGCACGGTCCAGCACGCGAAGGGCGACATTCGGCGCCACAACTTTAATCATTGCAATTTCAGGGCGGGCCGCTTTATTTCCCACTGTGTCCATCATGTACGCCGCTTTCAGAGTGAGCAGCCGCGCTTGTTCGATCTCCATGCGAGAAGCGGCAATGTCTGCGCGGATCGTACCCTGCTCGGCCAGCGGCCTGCCGAACGCCACACGTGATTGCACTCGGTTGCACAAGGCTGCAAGGGCCCGCTCTGCGACGCCGATACAGCGCATGCAGTGATGAATTCGCCCAGGCCCGAGGCGCCCCTGCGCGATTTCAAATCCACGGCCTTCGCCGAGCAAAATATTCGTGGCCGGAACGCGAACATTATCGAAATGAATTTCGGCGTGCCCATGCGGCGCGTGATCGTAGCCGAAGACCGTCAACATTCGCACTTTCCTAACGCCCGCCGCATCCAGCGGAACCAGGATCATTGACTGTTGCTGGTGCGTTGGTGCCGCGGGGTCGCTCTTGCCCATCAGGATTGCGATTTTGCATCGCGGGTCGCCCGCGCCCGACGACCACCACTTTTTCCCGTTGATAAGGTACTCCTCGCCGTTTCGGACGATGCTTGCAGCAATGTTGGTGGCATCCGAGGACGCAACATCCGGCTCGGTCATGGCAAAGCAGGAGCGAATTTCGCCAGCCAGAAGCGGCTTGAGCCACTTCTCTTTCTGCTCCGTGGTGCCATAACGCGCCAACACCTCCATGTTCCCGGTGTCCGGTGCGGAACAATTGAATATTTCGGGCGCGATGTGACTGCAGCCCATAATTTCGCAAAGGGGCGCATATTCCAGGTTGGTGAGGCCGGCGCCATTTTCGTGCTGCGGCAAAAATAAGTTCCACAACTCTTGCTCGCGCGCCTTGGCCTTCAGTTCTTCGATAACCCGCGTCGGCTTCCACGGTTCGTGCGTTATTTCCTCGTGGAACCGATGTTCGTTCGGGTACACATAGGTATTCATGAAGATTTGTAACCGCTGTTGCAGTTCTTTCGTTTTTGCGCTGAATTCGAAGTTCATAAGTCAGTTCAACATGCCTTGACTGCCGCAGCACACTTTTCGATAGAGTGTGCCACAGTTCCCACAGTCCTTGCGGTACAGACTCGCCGCCTTCATCTTTACTGGAAGCTTCCAAGCGCGCCCCGAATTGTTCGGCCGGTCATTTGTCTGAGGTGAGCGGAGTTGCGCAACATCGCAAATTGTACGGCGATAGGAGCTTACAAATGTTAAGGAAATCTAAGGCTTGGAATGATTGCCGTCCTCCTCCTTCTGCAGGATCACCCCTGCCGAGCGCAACTGATCAAACTCCGTTGCATCCATGGCCAGCCACTCCGATAAAGTTTCCTGCGTGTGCTGGCCGAGCGCCGGAGCGCTTGTCGAGACAATTGCTGGCGTTTCGGAAAATTTTATTGGGGAGCCGACTACTTTAAGTTGGCCAGCGCTCGGATGGGTGATGAAAGGAAACATTTCACGGACGGCGGATTGTGCGTCATTCACCACTTCGTCAATGCGGCGTATCGGCGAAGCCGGGACGCCAGCGGCACGAAGTTTAGCCAGCCACTTCTCCATGGTTTCCGTGCGGAAAATCTCAGCCAGCAAAGGTTCGAGGTCACTCCTGTTTATTACCCGTAAACTGTTCGTGGCGTAAGCCGAATCATCGACCAGTTCGGGATGCCCGATTGCCGGGCCAAAAGCGCGCCATAATTTCTCGCTGCCTACAGCGATCGCGATATCGATATCCTTCGTAGGAAAGGTGCAGTAGGGAACGATCGACGAATACGACGTGCCAAGTGGCGCCGGCACATTTCCCGAGCCAAGATAAATCATGAAATTGCTCGTCATCGAAGAGATCATCGAATCCAACATGGAAACATCGACAAATTGCCCGGTGCCAGACACATCCCGAGCCCTCAAAGCCATCAACATTCCAATAAGCGCAAACATCCCCGCGGTGATGTCAGCAACAGAGTGACCGCAGCGCACTTGTTTTCCGTCGTCGGTACCGGTCACACTCATCAAACTGCTAGATGCCTGCAAAATCAAATCCATGGCGGGTTCGTCGCGTAAAGGTCCATTCTGTCCATAACCGGAAATCGAGCAATAGATCAACCGTGGATTCCGTGCGTGCGCGTGTTCATAACCCAAGCCGAGCCTGGACATCGTACCCGGGCGGAAATTTTCGATCACGATATCGACCCGCTCCATCATCCGCAAGCACAGCTCGATGCCTTGGCGGCATTTCAAGTTGATCGACACACTTCGTTTTCCGCGATTCAATCCCACAAAATATGAGGCTTGGTTACCCACGAAAGGAGGACCCCAACCGCGCCCCGGATCGCCGCCGTCGGGTGATTCGATCTTATAAACAGCAGCGCCATAATCGGCAAGAAGAAGGGTGCAATACGGACCGGCCAGAGCGTGCGAGAAATCCAGAACATTAATCCCAGATAAGGGCGTCATCCATGCTCTCCCAGTTGCGTTCATTCGATCATCCGCTCCACACTCAATTGCTTCCTCCATGGCGCCAAATCAGAGAGTGCATCCGATAGCATTGCCTTCGCCCTGGCGCGCTTGTGAACCTGGACGAGTTGCACGACGCCATCGGAGACTTGAACTTAACGCAACGAATAGTCAACCGGCTGATCGGCTCAGAGTTCCCTGCTTTCCAGTTGAGGCTGGCAATGTTCGCTTTGCTCCTAAGCCCCGTTCTGACTGTTAGCGCCTTTCGCGGAATTTCCCCGGAGGCAGTTCATATCTAATGCGAAATTTCCTCCAGCGCCATGCCACGAGTGCGAGGTCCTAGAATGCCCACAGATAGCATCACGATAACCATGCTAACGGCGATGAAGATAAAAACGCCGATCGTTCCGAATCTCTGCAGGAAAAATGCGATTAGGAAGCTACTCAAGACAATGGAGAGCCGGCTGAAGGAATAAACGAATCCGATTGCCTTTGCACGCACCCGCGTCGGGTACAACTCCGATTGATAGGCATGGTACCCATAGGAAAGCAAGTTGTTGGACGCCGAAATCAGTACCCCAAATGTTATGAGCATGACAGCGCTAGATTGGCGGGAGAACAGTAGTCCAAAAACCGCGATGCCGAAGGCGGCCCCAACGATCTGCCATTTTCGTTCGATCCGGTCGGCGATCAAAATGAAGAACAGCGGGCTTAGAGGATACACAAGCGCAATAATGAAACTGTATTGTAGACTCTTGATGAAACTGGCTCCCTGAGAGGCCAGCAATGCTGGCACCCAGTTATTGAAACCGAAAAAGCCAATGGCCTGAAAGAAGTTAAGCAACACCAGCATGATGGTGCGCCGCGTGTAGGGTTGGCGCAGAATTTCAGATAACCCTAAATGACCGGTGTTCTCCTGGGCTATTGGGCGAGGTTCGGGGAGTATATTGCCTAGTTCAGCCACAGCACGAGCTTCCATCGCCGCTGTGATTGTTTCAGCCTCTTCCAGATGTCCGCGCTGTGCTAGCCATCGCGGCGATTCTGGTACAGCCAGTCGAATCCACCACACGAAGATCGCTCCAAGCGGGGCAACAAGAGCGACCCATCGCCAGCCTGATATGCCCAGTGGATCGAGCGGCATCAACCGCCAACTTAACAGCGCTGCCAAAGGAACGGCCGTAAACTGTATGCACTGGTTAAGGGCGAATGCTCGGCCTCGAATCTCCTTTGGAACAAGTTCTGCAATGTAGGTGTCGATGGTAACTATTTCGACTCCTAGGCCGATCCCCGCTATGAACCGCCAAAGATCCACGCTAATGGCAGAACTCTGCATCGCCATGACAATTGTTGCCGCCGCATACCAAAGCAGTGAAAAAGTAAATATCGCCCGTCGGCCGAAGCGATCGGCAACCGAAGCCAAGCCTATAGTTCCGATAAATAGGCCCAAAAACGTCGCAGCCGCGAACGTCGCCTGGTCCGTCAGGCCAAACAAGCCTTTCGCGCCGCTGTGGAATACACCACTACGGATTAAACCCGGGCTGATTGACGCTGTGAGACTGATATCGTAGATTTCAAACCAGGCTCCGAGGGACAACAACACAACCAATCGCCAAAAGTATCTGGTAGCCGGGAGCCGGTCGAGACGCGCGATGATAGCGGAGGCTTCATTTGTTAACACGCCTTACTCCTGTCGGTACGCTCGACTCCATGATGAACGGTGAATTCACCTAAGACATTCCGGTGAAATAGACTCAAAGGAAAATCAAACTAGGATACTTCGACCTCCATTAGCGGCGCGAACTGCTGCCCGCCATGTAAGTCCCCGTCACCGAGGTCTCCTTGAAAGATCGGTCGGGGCATGCTGAACTTGAATGCAAGCGCGTTGTCGCATTCGAAGAAGCGCACGGTTTCCGGCGCGCAATGGTAAAGCTTTGCAAACACATTGGCATTCAGCGCGCCTGACCGCTTTACCCTGAAATAGCTCTCTTGGTCCGCAAACATGATGTCGAATGTTAGTGAAAAGGGACCTGCGTTTTTGCTACGAATCAGAGTTGCAAGACTAGCAAGTCTCATGAAGCTTTAGACCCTCCAAGATCCACCAATTTCGTCCGAAACATTTCTTCGCGGGTATGGGGCAACGCGACGTGGTTAAAGTTGAATCGATAGACTGGTCCACGATCTATATGCGCTGGGTTGTGTAGGCATGCGAACGTAGTGATCGAACCCTTCCATTCCGGAACAGGATGGTGCAGCAATGGTTGGCGACTGAGCATCGCAATCTTGGTGGCCATCTCCTGAGTGGGGGCTGTCGCTTCCAGCACCAAACCTACTTCGTTCGCAATTGTTGCGCGGTTTGGTTCCAGATTACCCATCACAGCGTCCCTGCCGTAAATATGAAAAATGAGCTGATACTGGCTTCTGGACAGGGTGTTGCCAAGTACTTCGGCAACGGCCTCTTCGATTCTTTGCCGGACACCCGCCAGCCAGCTATCAAGTCTCCGGATGATAAAGGGATCGCGGATACCGCCGATGACGATGGATTGGTATCCAATCAACTCAGCACCCTCGAGCTTGACGGTGTATGTATCGGAAGGAATTAGGGTGCTTCCCTTTATGCGCACGCTAACATCGTCAATGGATTCAAAGGTCGCTCGGCTGAGATCCAGTGTTCCCGATGATTCCTTATGAAGATAGGGATCTGCATTTTCATACAGGCCATGTGCCGCAACGCTCTGGGGCGTGCAGCGCAACCCGGGACCAAACGGACGAATGACGGCATGATCGCGGCGAATCTGCCCGAAAATCACACCTTTACCCAAGTTCTCGGCGGCCATGGTCCCGCACTCCGATACCTTTCCGGCATGCCACGACAAACCTTCCGGAAAACCGCGCAGAATTGGCACGGCAGCGAACAAGGCAGAATCGCTACAACGTCCTGCCAGCACAAAGTCGGCACCCGCTTCAATCGCGCGTTGCAGTGGCTCCACTCCCATCATGCCGACTATCCGGATACTACGATCGATGACCTCCTCATCAATATGGGGCGCAGGATGGAGCGGGCGGATGCGATTTTCACGAAGTAGGCCCTTGAGATAACTCTTGTCTTGCTCCGAATAAATAACTGCTGCGCGGAAAGTCAACCCTTGTTCGGCAGCTATCTCACGTGCAATATCCAGGGTCCAATCAACATGGGTGTCACCACCGGCTGTTCCCGCAGATCCCACAAGCACCGGAATTGCCGCCCGACGGCCCGCCCGAAGCATAAGTGTGAGGTCGTGTTTTACCATCTCGCGAGGAAAAGCGGGTTGTCCGCCGCCGAGCGAATACGGCCCGGCATCTGTTGTTCCAGCGTCGGCCGCGATGAAATGTGGCTCGTGGCTCATCGCCTCTTCGAAACTGCTGGCATGCACGCCTGCACCAAGTGCCCCGATCGCGGAGATAAATCTAATTTCCTCCATTTTCAACCTTTCCGTCGCAAGCCCTGCTACCGCAACCCTGAAACCTTTTGCTACGGTGCGCCTAGGTGAACGCCCCACATTTTCACGATACCTGATTTCTACCAAACGATCTTGGCCCCTAGCTGGATTTGTCGCGACGTAGTTGTGGTGGAATTGAGAACCCCGGCGGTTGCTGGGGTTCCTGGGTCCACGCCGAATGTGCCTGGCAAGATTCCCTGGAACTGGAGATTATCGACGGGGGCCTGAAAGTTTGTGTGGTTAAAAATATTGAAAACTTCAAAACGCAATTGCACGGCAAAGGTCTCTGAAATTCTTGCGGCGCGTATATTCTTTAAGATCGCGAAATCCACGTTGACAAGCTTCGGACCGACCAGCTGATTGCGCCCATTGTTGCCAAAGATGTTCTGACACAAGCGTTGTCCGCCCATATCATCATGTACTGTCCCAGCGCTATCAATGTTGTTGCATAGAGGTGCTATGGGAGAATTCACGGAAACGCTTGGATAGGAAAAGCAGGCAGGGTTGATGTAAACTCCGCCGTTATGCTTGAAATCGCCGTTGTAAGGATTACAACCAGGTAAGCGACTCGGGAAAGCGAAAGGGTCTGAACTGCCCTGGCCGAGCGGGTCTCCTGCCAACCCAAGCGTAAACGGCACCCCCGTGCTGGCTTCTACAATTCCCCCTACCTGCCAGCCACCCACAATCCAATTCAAACCTGGATGGCTCTTGGGACTTGGCAGATCATAGATATAATTGAGCGAAAAATTATGGCGTATATCAAAGTCGCATGGTCCGCGCCTTCCCGCTTTATTAAAATAAATAAGCGATGAAATCGAGTTGGTGTACGCATCGCCGAGCCCGCCACCAGACCCGTCGTCCAGACACTTGCTCCATGTATAGGAAGCTTGGCCTTGAAACCCATGCGCGTTTCTCAACAGGAGCTGCGTTTGTAAACCATTGTATTTGGCACTCCCGTCGTACAATACCGCGTAGATCGGGCCTACCGCTGTGTTCCCTATTTTCCCCGGGCTCGTGGGCCACACGAGAATGCCGTTGATGTTTTGCACCTGGGGAGGAGCGACCTGATTGTGGTCGCCTGCAGCGAACGAATTATGCACCGTATGTGAACCCACATAGCCGATCATGGCAGACAACTGGGAACTGAGTTGACGCTGTATATTGAAGTTCCAATTCATAGAGTAAGTACGCTTAGGGTGCGGCTCCGCAAATGTGACTTGGGACTGGGCAGGATCAAAAGTCACCACATCAAGCACTTTTTTGGGAAACGTGCCTTGCCCCGGATTAATCGCGTCGACTACTTGGGAGAAAGGAAGCCCCAATGTGCTCTCGCCGAGCCAATTTGTTGCATATGGCAAAACATCGAAGATTCCAAAACCAGCGCGGAGGGCAGTCTTGCCGTCGCTCAAGGGGTCCCAGGAGAAGCCAATCCGAGGATCGAAATTGTGTAGCGTCGAATTCGTTATCCAATAGTTCTTGCGCGGCTCCGGGAGACCTTGGTACAAGCTCGGGATCGATCCGAACGGGCCGTGAACCTCCGTAGGGAGAGTCAGCATTTCGTACCTTAACCCCAAATTGAGGGTCAGGTTAGGACGCAGGCGCCAATCGTCTTGAACATAGGTTCCAACTATACTTTCGCGCACTCCGGCTTCAAAGCCCGTCTTAGAGCCGTCGAAGGCAAAGAAGAAGGGATTGTTTGCCAAGAAGTCGGAAACACTATTGAACTGAAAGGTTCCGTTGATTCTCCCACGTGGTTTCTCATTACCTTGTATACGCTCGAAGGCAAAGCCGAATCTCAGAGAGTGATTACCGTTCGTCACAAAAATATCATCATCTGCCTGAAACGAGTTCTGGGTGTGAGTGAAGCCTGCAAAGCTGCCAAGCCCTCCGGCGCTTGCCATGCCATTTACGATGATGAATGCCGCCGTTTCCCCAGCAACCGTTCCAAGATTTGTGTCCGCGGCAGCGGGATTAATGGCCCTTACCGGTTGACTAACCTGACCCTGTGTTCGACTAAAACCGACCCGAAAAATATTCACTAGTGAAGGACCAAATACGTGGGTCTCAGAGATGCCGACCATTTGCCTCCGCGCGAATACTTGATTTATGAGATTATTAAGATCATCTGGAATTAATTGGGGAGAGCTATCAAAGAAATAGCTGACATTCACGCTGTCAATTGACGAGAACCGGTGATCCCCTCTAACGGTAAAGTAATTTTCGGTGCTGATTTTGAGTGCCGACGTAAGGAATGTACCCGTATCACCACCACTGCCTATCGGTCCGGCGTTCGGAAGGGGCCATAGAGCGAGAGCCGCCCTGATCCCCGGGTCCGTCACACGGTCACGTGCTGTTTTAGAGGGTACGGTGCTGGCTTTCGAGCCACTTTGATTCTCCCGAATCCCTTCATAGTCGCCAAAGATAAACGTCTTATTTTTGATGATAGGCCCTCCCGCCGAAGCGCCGAATTGAATACGGCGAAAGGGTGGCTTTTCGGCAGGGTCAAAATAATTCCGTGCATCGAAAATTTTGTCTCGATCAAAGAAATACGTCGATCCGTGAAAATTGTTGGTCCCCGATTTTGTCACTGAATTGATGACCGCACCAGAGGTGCGTCCATACTCTGCGGTGTAGTTGGTCGTGACCACATTGAATTCCTGAATCGCGTCAACGCCCAGGGTCACACCAAGAGGGCTGCCGGGCGCTCCGTTCGTATAGTCGTTAATGTTGATTCCATCAACGCGGTATGCATTTTCGTAGGGTCGATGTCCACTGTCAGCAAGCTGGTTTCCAAAACCACGATTGCCCCGGTTTGCGCTCTTTCCCGTTGTTGCCTGTGCTCGCACCGCGATAACGCCCGGTTGCAGTGTCGCAAGAAGGGTCCAATCGCGGCCATTTAGCGGAAGATCGACGATGGTCTTCTGTTCTACCGTGGCCCCCAGTGTAGAGGATGACGCCTCCACTGTAGGAGGCGTGCTGAATACTTCGACACGGGTATTAACCGCTCCCAGTTCCAGTATCAAGTTCAGAGCTCTTTCAGAACCTACGGTCAAAGTGACATCTCTCACTACGGTTTTAGAAAAGCTCTTGGCGGTGACTTCGATTTCGTAACTACCTGGCGACAGGTTTGGGGCCGAGTACAAACCATCCGAATTGGATTGCACTTCCCGGATGGCGCCGGTAGCCACATTCTTGATCGACACTATCGCATTGGGAACAGTGCCACCTGAGCCGTCCAGAACGATTCCAGAGAGATTTGCTCCCGCCAATTGAGCCTGCGCCGGCCACGCTGAAATAAGTGCCAAGAAAACGAACAGTGTTGATAGCACGCTACGAACCAGAGGCCGCTTGCTGCTAGTCACATTGGTCACATCAACCTCCTACTTTCCCAACATTGAGGCCCTGTTTGACCGCGCCAAAGTCTGCTTTTGTCCTCTATTTTCTGTCTTTGCTTTGAGCGTATACTGAATGTACTACTACTGCATTTCTTTTGTATACCACTTGGATTATTCGGATGCAAGCTGAATATGGTATGATCACGAATAACCGCCAAATCCAACGAAAGCTCACAAGTCGGCGAGAGCATGGAGGTACGTTGCGGAACGAAAAACGAAGTCCAACTGCCGTGGATACCTCTCCCATTCACCGCGTTAGCAGCAAACTCAGACCTACAAATGACCAAGCGACCCGGCCACTAAAGGGCCAGTCTCTGTCGGATGTTGCGTATGAAAAGTTGCTAGACATGCTCCGTTCAGGAGAACTTCGCCCCAACGATCTAATCATGGAAACCCATCTTTCCAGACAGGTCAACGTTTCACGGACACCATTGCGAGAAGCAATTCGCCGATTGGAAGGTGAAAAGATCCTCGAGAGACAAAGAAGCGGGACCCTTGTCGTAAAGACCATGTCCATTGAGGATCTTCTTCATGTTTGGCAAATTCGCCACCTACTCGAAGGAGATGCGGCGCGGCGAGCGGCAGGCCAGATCCCAGATCGGGATCTGAAAGCGTTGCGGGCAAGAACCATCAGTGTCAAGAACACCGGAAATCCAGCTGCGGCGGCGGACCTCCGGTCCGTTGGCCACGATTTGCATACTCTGATCGCGCGCGCGTCGGGCAATCCGATGCTCGCATCTATCATCGAAGACTTCAGAAC